>Ga0193753_10001265_pt1 | contig 21909 bp, 19 predicted proteins | sample H1c2metaG_FD_144925 | JGI IMG/M metagenome (GOLD analysis project Ga0193753, IMG submission 144925) | Soil microbial communities from a riparian zone of the East river system, Colorado, United States - H1c2 | ecosystem: Environmental > Terrestrial > Soil > Riparian zone | place: USA: East... | reverse complement strand
GCTGCGGCGACGCTTGCAGCCGGGGCAGGACTACGGCCAGCCGGCCGCGCCGCAGCAGGGCTATGGCCAGTCGCCATCGCAGGGCTACGGGCAGCCGGCGGCGCCGCAACCGGGCTACGGTCAGCCGGCATCGCCGCAGCCGGGCTACGGGCAACAGGCGTCGCCGCAGCCGGGCTACGGGCAGCAGGCGTCGCCGCAGCCGGGCTACGGGCAGCAGGCGTCGCCGCAGCCGGGCTACGGTCAGCAGCAGGCGTCGCCGCAGCAGCCGGGCTACGGCCAGCAGCAAGGGGCGCCGCAGCAGGCCGGCTACGGCCAGCAGCAAGGGGCGCCCCAGCAGGCCGGCTACGGCCAGCAGCAGGGGGCGCCGCAGCAGCCGGGCTACGGCCAGCAGCAGGGGGCGCCGCAGCAGCCGGGTTACGCCCAGCAGCAGGGGTCGCCGCAGCAGGGCTACGGCCAGCAGGCGTCGCCGCAGGCGGGCTACGGTCAGCAGCAGGCGCAGCAGGGCTACGGTCAGCCCGCGGCGCAGGCCGGCTATGGCCAGCAGCAGGCGTCCCCGCAGCAGGGCTACGCTCAGCAACCCGCGCACGGCGGCTACCCGCAGCAGCAGGGCTATCCGCAGGCGCAGGGCTATCCACAGCAGCAGGGCTATCCGCAGCAGGCCGGCTATGGCGGCGCGCCGGGGCACGATCCGCTGGCGGGGCTCGCGTCGCGCCTGCCGCAATCGAAGCCGGGCACGCTGTTCGGCATTCCGCTGGCGACGCTGCGCGATCCCGGCGTCCAGCGCAAGGCGCTGCTCGTGGCCGGCATCGCGCTGCTCGCGACGATCGCGCTGCCGCTCAGCCTGAGCCCGACCACCTTCGTCTTCTCGAAGTACTACCCGAAGTTCCGCGGGCTCGTCTGGCCGATCCTGGTGGCCGCCTCGTACCTCCTGGTCGCGGCGGCGCCGCCCAACCTGCGCCGGAGCATCCCGCCGCTGGTGCTCCAGTGGCTGCCGTTCGGGATGTCGTTCATCTCGCTCGGCATCGTCGGCTGGGGAGTCCTGGGCGGCGGCGCGGCGCTCGGCGGAGCGTTCACCGTGTTCCAGTGGGGCTATCCGGTGCTGGTGTTCGGCCTGCTGGCCAGGCTCAGCAACCCCGACGACATGATCGCGCGGTGGATCATCGGGGCAGGCGCGCTCATGGTCGCGCCCGCGCTCATCAGCTCTCTCGACTGGGTGTTCGAGTTCGGCCTGCCGGCGATGGCGATCGTCACCAACCTCATCACGTTCCTGGTGATGCTGATCGCGGTGGCGTGCGTGGTGTTCGTGCCGACGCCGCAGCAGGTGCCGGCGCTGCGCTCGGTGGACGCGTTCGCGCCGCTGGTGACGGCCATCCTGCTCCTCTGGATCCCGCTCATCCTCGTCCTCGCGCTCATCGACGGGCTCTCGCACGGCGGCGGCTCGGCGGTCCTCCTCGGGGTGGTGCGCTCGGCGATCTACACGTTCTCCTTCTTCGGCATCCTCATGATGACCGCACCGGACGCGTACGACGAGGCCAAGCGGCTGTTCGCGGGCGGTGGGACCAGCGCCGGGCCGGGCGGCCACGGCGGCGGCTATCCGCCGCAGGGCGGAGGCTACCCGCCGCAGGGCGGAGGCTACCCGCCGCAGGGCGGAGGCTATCCGCCACAGGGCGGGGGTTATCCGCCGCAGGGCGGAGGCTATCCGCCGCAGGGCGGGGGCTGGCCTCCCCCGGGCCAGGGCGGCCGGTAGCCCGGCTCGTCAGCGAGGAAGACGGAAGAAGCACGACGCCGCCGGGAGACCGGCGGCGTTTTTTCATGGGCGCCCGGCGCCGCGCGCGCGTCACGGTTCGGGGCTCCCACGCGGCGCGAGCGCGGTCGCTCCGTCTACACTCGGCGCGTGTCGCAACCAACGACCCGCTCGCCGATCGTCCTGGCCTCGGCCTCGCCGCGCCGCCGCGAGCTGCTCGAGCGGATCGGCGTCGCCATCGAGGTGATGCCCGCCGACGTCGACGAGACTCCCGTGCCGGGCGAGCCGCCGATGTCCTATGTCCGCCGCGTGGCCGGCGCCAAGGCCGCCGCGGTGGTCGGCGTCGCGCCTGGCCGCTGGGTCCTGGCCGCCGACACCGTGGTCGAGATCGACGGCGTCATCCTCGGCAAGCCGTCCGGCCCGGGCCAGGCGCGCGAGATGCTGGATCGCCTGGTGGGCCGCACCCACCGCGTCATCACCGCGTTCGCGCTGCGCGGCCCGGCCGGCGAGGAGATCGCGCGCGACGTCGCCACCGAGGTCGTCTTCCGCGCGGCGCCGGCCGACCAGATCGCCGCGTACGTGCGCGCCGGCGAGTGGCGCGACAAGGCCGGCGCCTACGCCGCCCAGGGCATGGCCGCCGCGTTCGTGACCGAGGTGCGCGGCTCGTTCACCAACGTGGTCGGGCTGCCGCTGGTCGAGGTGCTCGACGAGCTGGTCCGGGCCGGCGCGGCCGCGCCCGACTTCGAGCGCGGGGTGCCGGCGTGACGACGGAGGAGCCGGCCGATCGCGACCTGGCCGGGCGGGTGGCGTCGGTGCGCGAGCGGATGGCCCGCGCGGCGGGCGCGGCCGGCCGCGACCCGGCCTCGATCGAGCTGGTCGCGGTGTCCAAGCTCCACCCGGCCGCCGCGGTCGCCGCCGCCGCTCGGGCCGGGGTGGTCCACGTGGGCGAAAACTACGCCCAGGAGATGGTCGGCAAGATCGACGCGCTCGCCGCCGACCCGGCCTGCGCCGGGCTATCCTGGCACTTCATCGGCCGGCTCCAGCGCAACAAGGCGAAGCTGGTGGTGGGGCGAGCGGCGGTCATCCACGCGGTCGATTCCATCGACCTGGCCCGCGAGATCGCGCGCCGCGCCGCCACGCCCCAGGCGATCCTGCTCGCGGTCAGTGCCGCCGGCGAGGCGCAGAAGACCGGCGCCGACCCGGAGGCCTTGCCCGAGCTGCTCGCGGCGGTCGGCGAGCTGCCCGGCCTCGACTGCCGCGGGTTCATGACCATGCCGCCCTGGCCGGACCGGCCCGAGGACAGCCGCCCGTACTTCCGCGCCCTCCGCGATCTGCGCGATCGTCTGGCCAGCGCCGCCCGCCCGCTGCCGGTCCTCTCGATGGGCACGACCGCCGATCTCGAGGTCGCGGTGGAGGAGGGCGCCACCCTGGTCCGCGTCGGAACGGCGATATTCGGGGCCCGTCCCGCCGGTGACGGCTGATGCGGTTTTTCGTAGAATCGCTCCCCCATGTCCGGTCATAGCAAGTGGTCGACCATCAAGCGCAAGAAGGCCCTGGTCGACGCGAAGCGTTCCAAGGTCTGGACCAAGGTCATCAAGGAGATCCAGGTCGCCGCGCGCATGGGCGGCGGTGACGTGAACGGCAACCCGCGCCTCCGCATGGCCCTCGACAAGGCGCGCGGCGCGAACATGACCAAGGACGCGATCAAGCGCGCCATCGAGAAGGGCACCGGCGCCGGGGGCGGCGCGAACTACGAGGACGTGGTCTACGAGGGCTACGGCCCGGCCGGCGTCGCGCTGGTGGTCGAGTGCATGACCGACAACCGCACCCGCACCGTCGGCGAGGTTCGCCACGGGTTCGAGAAGTTCGGCGGCAACATGGGCGCGACCGGCTCGGTGTCGTGGATGTTCAAGCGGCGCGGCATCATCCACGTGCTCAAGGAGGCGGCCAGCGAGGATCGGATCATGGAGGTCGCGATCGACGCAGGCGCCGAGGACGTGCGCGACGAGGTCGAGGTCTGGGTGGTCGACTGCGACCCGCAGCACTACCTGGCGGTACAGGACGCGCTGGGCAAGGCCGAGATCTCCGTCGAGAATGCCGAGATCGACAACATCCCGGAGACCCGGATCACCCTCGACGCCGACCGCGCCGACACCATGGCGAGGCTGATCGGCTACCTCGAGGACCTCGACGACGTGCAGAACGTGTACGCCAACTACGATGGGCCCGAGGAGGCGGCGGACGCCTGAGGTCGGCCCGCGCGCGGCGCCGGGCGGGATCGCGCCGGTTACTTGCCGCCGTCAGAGGGCGGGCGTAGCGTCGGTGCCATGCGCGTTCTCGGGGTGGACCCGGGCAGCCGCGTCTGCGGCTACGGAGTCATCGCGGTGGACGCGCCGCGGCGCTATCGCTATGTCGAGTGCGGCGTGCTGACCGCGCCGCCGCGGGCGCCGGCCGAGGCGCGGCTGGGTGAGATCGCGCGCTCGCTCATCGAGCTCATCCGCGAGGTGGCGCCGGACGCGCTCGCGGTCGAGGACGTGTTCACCCACCTCAACCCGCGCTCGGCCCTGGCCCTGGCCCAGGCGCGCGGATCGATCCTGGCGGTGGCCGGGATGGCTGGCCTGCCGGTGTTCTCGTACGCGCCGGCGCGGGTCAAGAAAGCAGTGACCGGCCGCGGCCGGGCCAGCAAGGACCAGGTCGCCAGCATGGTGTGCGTGCTGATCGGCCTGCGCAGCACGCCGAGAGCCGACGCCGCCGACGCGCTCGCGGTCGCGATCGCCCACGCACACGCCCACGGACTGGACGGGAGCCCATGATCGGCCACCTGCGCGGAACTCTGCTCGAGCGGCGCGGCGCCGCCGTGCTCATCGACGTGAACGGCGTCGGCTACGAGGTGACCATGTCGGATCACAGCCTCGGTCAGGTCGGCCTGCCGGGCAGCGCGCTGGCGGTCCGCGTGTTCACCCACATGCACGAGAACCACATCGCGCTCTACGGCTTCACCTCGGCCGAGGAGCGCGATCTGTTCGATCTCCTCATCACGGTCAAGAACGTGGGGCCGGCCTCGGCGATCAAGATGGTGACCGGCGGCGCGACCCCGACCGACATCGCCAGCCTGATCGCGGCCGGCAAGACCTCGGCGCTGCAGAAGCTGCGCGGGGTCGGCAAGAAGACCGCCGAGATGCTGGTGGTCGAGCTGCGCGATCGCTGCCAGGAGCTGCTCCAGATCTGGGGCCACGACGGGGCCGCCCCGGACACCGGCGCAGAGCCGGCCGCGGTGGTGCGGGCGCCGGTCAGCGCGCGCCCGCCGCTGCTGGAGGACGTGGCCAGCGCGCTCGGTCAGCTCGGCTGGCGCTCGGTCGAGGTGGACAAGGCGGTGGCCGGGCTGGCCCCGACCCCGGACGCGACCCTCGAGGGCCTGCTGCGCGAGGCGCTGCGCCACATGCCGAGGTAGGAGAACCGATCCATGGCACGCCAGGTCCACGAGGAAGCAGCCCACGCCGAGGGCGAGCTCGCCGCCGTCGAGCGCGGCAGCGAGCGCGCGCTCATGGTCGCGCTGCGCCCGCGCAACTTCACCGAGTACATCGGCCAGCGCGAGGTGGTCGACAACCTGAAGGTGGCGGTCGCGGCGGCGCGGCAGGGCGGGTGGACGCTCGACCACTTCCTGTTCGCCGGGCCGCCCGGGCTGGGCAAGACCACGCTGGCCCACGTCATCGCGACGGAGCTCGACGTGCGCCTGCACGTGACCAGCGGGCCGGCCATCGATCACAAGGGCATGCTGGCCAGCCTGTTGACCGGGCTGGGCGAGGGGGACGTCCTCTTCATCGACGAGATCCACCGGCTGACCCCGGTGGTGGAGGAGAACCTCTATCCGGCGATGGAGGACTTTCGCTTCGACCTCTTCATCGGCGACGGTCCCCACGCCCGCTCGGTGTCGATGCAGCTGCCGCGCTTCACCCTGCTGGGCGCGACCACCCGCATGGGCCTGCTCAGCTCGCCGCTGCTCGACCGGTTCGGTTTCCACTGGCAGCTCGGCTACTACACCAGCGACGAGCTGACGTCGATCATCACCCGCTCGGCCGGGCTGCTCGGCCTCGCGGTCGAGCCGGACGGGGCGGCCGAGATCGCGCGCCGCTCGCGCGGCACCCCGCGCATCGCCAACCGGCTGCTGCGCCGGGTTCGCGACTTCGCCGAGGTGGAGGGGAGCGGGGCGGTCGGCCGCTCGATCGCCGCGTTCGCGCTCGAGCGGCTGCGGGTCGACCAGCAGGGGCTGGACGCGCTCGACCGCTCGTACCTGTCGGTCATCATCGACCGGTTCGACGGCGGTCCGGTCGGGATCGAGGCGATCGCCGCGTCGCTCAGCGAGGAGCGCGGCACGCTGGAGGATGTGGTCGAGCCGTTCCTGCTCCAGGCCGGCTTCATCGCGCGCACCTCGCGCGGCCGGGTCGCCACCCGCGCGGCCTACGACCACCTCAAGATCCCGTGTCCCGACCGGGCGCCCACCGGCGCGCAGGGCCGGCTCTTCTAGAATCAGGGCCTGGATCGCGCGGCGCCCGGCCCGGCGGTGCGGCTCAGCCGGTCGGCGCGGATCCTTCGTCCTCGTCGTCGTCGTCCTCGGGCTTGCCGTCGCCGGACGGGGCGATCGGCGGCGGGCGCGTGATGCGGCAGCGGCTGACCCCGTGGCCCTCGACCTCGATCACCTCGAGGTCCAGGCCGCCCCAGCTGACCCGGTCGCCGACCTCGGGCGGGCGATCGAGCTCGGCCAGGACCAGCCCGCTGACCGTGTCGACCTCCTCGTGCTCGAGCGGGATGTCGAAGTGCTCGCCGACCTCCTCGACCCGGACGGTGCCGGCCGCGACCAGCGCGCCGCCCGGCTCCTCCCAGCGGTCGGGCGGCCCGGCGGTGACCTCGTCCTCGATGTTGCCGACCACCTCCTCGAACAGGTCCTCGGTGGTGATGAGGCCGTCGGTGCCGCCGTGCTCGTCCATCACCACCGCCATCTGCGAGCGCGCCCGCCGCAGCGTCTCCAGCACGGTGTCGAGGGTGGCGCTGCCGGGTACGAACGGGATCGGCCGCACGTCGCTCTGCCGGATGGTCCGTCCCTCGGCCAGCCGGCGGATGAGGTCCTTGATGTGGACGGTGCCCACGATGTGGTCGAGGTCGTGGGCGTAGACCGGGTAGCGCGTGTGCGGGGCGGCCCGCACCACCCGGTTCACCTCCTCGCTGGCGGCGCCGGTCTCGATGCCGAGGATCTGCACGCGCGGGATCATCGCCTCGCGCGCGGTCGTCTGGCCGAAGTCGACCAGCTCGGCCAGGACCTGGGCCGACTGCGGGCCGAGCAGTCCCTCCTCCTCGCTCTCCCACACGATGTCCTGCAGCTCCTCGGCGGTGTACTGCTGGGCGCCGAACCGGCGCTCGATGCCGAACAGGCGCAGGAGCGCGTTGCCGATCAGGTTGAGCACGACCACCACCGGGTAGAACGCCAGCTCGAACGCGCGCATCAGCGCGGCCAGGCGCAGCGCGGCGCGCAGCGGATCGGCCAGCGCCACCGCCTTGGGCATCATCTCGCCCAGGACGATGTGGAGGAAGCTGAGCAGCAGCACGGCGAGGGCGCCGGCAGCGCCGTGCGAGAGCAGCCAGGTCGGCCCGCCGGTACCGGCGAGGAGACCGTGCAGCCAGGTGGCCAGCTGGCTCTCGCCGTACATGCCCAGGGCCAGGCTGGCCCCGGTGATGCCGAGCTGCGCGGTCGCGATGTAGCGGTCCTGGCGGCGCGGATCGCGCGCGATGCGGGCCACCGCCACCGCCCAGCGGTTGCCGGTCCGGGCCTGCTCGCGCGCGGCCAGGGGCGGCGCTCCGATCACCGCGAACTCGGCGGCCACGAACAGCGCGTTCAGGCCGATGAGCAGGGCGATGACCAGGATGGCGACCGGATCCATGGCGGTCAGCGCCCCCGCCGCCGGCGAATGTCGCCCTTGAGCTCGTCGGTGAAGGCGCCGAACACCTCGCTCAGCACGTCCTCCAGGGTGATGAGCCCGACCACCGCGTTGCCCTCGCCGACCACGAGGGCGAGCTGGGTCCGGCGCTCGCGCAGCTGGACCAGGACCTGATCGGCCGTGGCGTGGGCCTGAACGGTGACCACCGGTCGGACCAGGTCGACCACCGTGCGCACCGTCTTGGCCTCCATCTGGCGGAGCAGGACGTCCTTGGTGTGGAGCACCCCGATCACCCGGTCGAGGCCGCCGCGGTGCACCGGAAAGCGCGTGAACGGGGACTCGGCCACCAGCTGGACCACCTGCGCGGCCGGGGTGGCCACGTCGATCGACACGATCTGCGTCCGCGGCACCATGAGGTCGCGGGCGCGCCGCACGCCGAGCCGGAGCGCGCGCCGCAGGCGGCGGCGGTCCTCCACGTCGAGCTCGCCGTCCGACGCGCTGTCGGTGAGGATGAGGTCGATCTCGCCCGGCGAGTGGACGTGGTGATGGCGGGTCGAGCGGACCCGGAACAGCTTGAGCAGCAAGAGGCCACTGCCGTTGAACAGGAACACGAGCGGCGAGAACAGGCGCAGCGACCAGCTGAGCGGCAGGGCGCTCAGCAGGGAGGTCTGGGTCGGGAACTGGAGCGCGAGCGACTTGGGCAGGAGCTCGCCCAGGATCATCTGCAGCACCGTCATGGTGACGAGCACGATCACCGCCGCCGCCGAGTGGGCTGTCGCCGCGCTCCAGCTGCCCAGGTTCGCCACCAGCGGCTGGACCAGCGGGGCGATCACGGCCTGGCTGTAGGCGCCCAGCACCAGGCTCGACACCGTGATGCCGATCTGACAGGCGGCGATGGCGCGGTCGAGGTCGGCCGGGTGCTCGACGATCGGCAGCAGCCGGCGGGCCAGCCAGTTCTTCTCCTCGGCCAGCTGGCGGATCTTGCTGCGCCGGACCGCGACCACGCTCAGCTCGGCGGCCACGTAGAGCGCGGTCACCGCGATGAGGAAGGAGATGACCAGGAAGGCCGAGAGGATCACGTCAGCGCTTCCGGCCAGGACTCGACACCTGGAGCGGCTCGCCGCACGCTGGCCGGCTCAGGCGGCCCGCCGCGGGGATCGGGCTAGCTGGCCCAGATCGACGTCGACCTCGAAGACCAGCTCGGCCGGGCCGCGCATCACCACGCCACCCAGGTCCGGCGCGACCCGGATCGAGAGGTCGCCGCCGAGCAGCGCCACGGCGATGTCGGTCCCCGCCGTCGCCCGTCCGGTCAGGCACGCGGCCACCGCGGTGGCGCTGGCCCCGGTGCCGCACGCGAGCGTGATGCCGCAGCCGCGCTCCCACACCACCAGCTCGATCCGGTCGGGGCCGTGGACGTGGGCGAGGTCGACGTTGGTCTTGCGGGGGAACCAGGCGTGGGTCTCGAGCCCTGGCCCGATCCGCCGGGCCAGCTCGAGCAGCGCCGGGCCCGTCTCCGGCACGAAGAAGACCGCGTGCGGGTTGCCCATCGAAACGCCGGTGACGCGGAGCTCGCGGCCATCGACCACCAGCGGGGCCTGCACGCAGGTCTCGCCGGGCGGGCCGATCATCGGGACCTCGCCGCGGGTGACGCGCGGGGTGCCCATGTCGACCGCCACGCTCTGGACCACGCCCGAGTCGATCTCGACCCGGCAGGTGAGCGGGCCGGCCCCGGTGTCGATGGTGAGCGCGTCGCGGGCCAGGCCGGGGTCGCGCTCGACCACGAACTTCACCACGCAGCGGAGGCCGTTGCCGCACATCTCGGCCTCGCTGCCGTCGGAGTTGAGCACCCGCATGGTGGCCGCGGCTCCGGCGCTGCGCGCCGGCAGGACGGCGATCACGCCGTCGGCGCCGACCCCGAAATGGCGGTCGCACAGGCGCCGGACCAGCGCCGGGTCCTGGACCGACGGCTCGCCGGCAGGCTCGCCCGCGCGCAGGTCGGTGATGAGGAAGTCGTTGCCCAGACCGTGGTACTTGCCGAATCGCATGGATGCTGCTCCCGAGCCCGGCGCTCGCGAGCGTCTACGGCGTGGTGCCGGGCTTGTCGGCCGGAGTCGCCGGCTTGTCGGTCGCGGGCTTGTCGGCCGCGGGCTTGTCGGTCGGAGTCGCGGCGCCCGCCTTGTCGGCTGCAGGCTTGTCGGCCGCGGGCTTGTCGGCCGGAGTCGCGGCGCCCGCCTTGTCAGCTGCAGGCTTGTCGGCCGGAGTCGCGGCGCCCGCCTTGTCAGCTGCAGGCTTGTCGGTCGGAGTCGCGGCGCTCGGAGTCGCGGCGCCCTCGGGGGCCGTCGCACCCTCGTCGGCCGGCGTCTCCATCTCGGTCGCGCTCTCGTCGTCCGACCCGGTCGTCGCCGCGCCCGCCGGCGAGGGCGCCGCCGCCGGCACCGTCGGGCCCGCGGCCTCCTCGTGAGCCCGCTCCTTGGCCGCGTGCTGCTGCTCGGAGCGCGCCCAGATCTTCTTCAGCGGGTCCGTCGACGGAGTGGACAGCCAGGCCAGCGTCATCGACGTGATCATGAAGATGATCGCCGCCGACACGGTGAGCCGCCGCAGGAAGTTGCCGGCGCCCGACCCACCGAACACCGTGCCCATGCTGGACCCGCCGCCGAAGGCAGCGCCCATGCCGCCGCCCTTTCCCGCCTGGAGCAGGACGGTCAGCATCAAAAAGATGCAGACCAGCACGTGAAGAATGGTCACCAGGGTTTCCATAGACCCGAGGGTTCTAGCAGCCCTACGCGCGAAAGTCTATCCAGCGCGCGGCCGTGCCGCCTTCACGATGGCCGCGAAATCCTCGGCCTTCAGCGAGGCACCGCCGACCAGGGCGCCGTCCACGTCCGGCTGCCTCATGAGCTCCGCCGCGTTGTCCGGCTTGACCGAGCCGCCGTACTGGATGCGGACCCCGGCGCCCGCGGCCGCGAACCGGTCGCGCAGGAGCCCGCGCACGTACGCGTGCACCTCCTGGGCCTGGGCCGGGGTCGCGGTTCGCCCGGTCCCGATCGCCCACACCGGCTCGTACGCCACGATGACCCGGTCCAGGTCAGCCGCGGCCAGCGGGGCCATTGCGGCGGCCATCTGCGCCCCGACCCGGCTCTCGGTCCGGCCGCCGTCGCGCTCCGCCTCGGTCTCGCCCACGCACACGATGACCCGCAGCCCGGCGTCCAGCACGGCCCGCGCCTTGCGGCCGACCGCGTCATCCTCCTCGCCGAACAGGGTCCGCCGCTCGCTGTGACCGACGATGACGCCGGTCGCGCCCGCGTCGCCCAGGAGCGACGCCGACACCTCGCCGGTGAACGCGCCGCGCTCCTGCCAGTAGCAGCTCTGCCCCCAGACCCCGAGGTTCGAGTCCTCGAGCCGCCGGGCCACCGCCTGGATCGCGGTGAAGACGGGCGCCACGCCGATCTCGACGTCGCGCACCGCCCCGAGCTGGTTCTTGAGCTCGGTGACCAGCGCGATCGACTCGGCGATGGTCTTCTGAAGCTTCCAGTTCCCCACGACGATCGGCGTTCGCCCGGCCATGCTCGACCCCTTCACTTTTCGCCGCGCGCGGCCAGCGCCTCGATGCCGGGCAGGGTCATCCCCTGCACGAACTCGAGCGACGCACCGCCGCCGGTCGACACGTGCGAGACCTTGTCGGCCACGCCCGCCTGGTTCACCGCCGCCACGCTGTCGCCGCCGCCGACCACGCTGTAGGCCATGCGGTTCTGCGCCACCGCCCGGGCCAGCGCGAGGGTCCCGGCCGCGAACGCCGGGTTCTCGAACACGCCCATCGGCCCGTTCCAGAAGATCGTCCGCGCCCGCTCCACCTCCTCGGCAAAGGCGCGCGCCGAGCGCGGCCCGATGTCGAGCGCCATCTGGTCGCCCGGCACCGCGTCGAGCGCGACCGCCTGGCCGGCCGAGGCGCGCGGCCCCTCGCCGACCAGGAGATCGGTCGGCAGCCGCACCAGCACCTTCTGGTCGAGCGCCTTGCGCAGGAAGTTGCGGGCGACCGGCAGCCGGTCCTCCTCGACCAGGCTCCTGCCCAGGTCGTGTCCGCGCGCGCGCAGAAACGTGTTGGCCATCGCCCCGCCGATCGCGATCACGTCGACTCGATCGAGCAGCGCCTCGAGCACCTCGATCTTGTCCGATACCTTGGCCCCGCCCAGGATGGCCAGGTACGGCCGGTCGACCTCGCCGAGCAACCTGCTCAGGCCCTCGACCTCCTGGTACATGAGGAAGCCGGCCGCGGCGTCGGGCACGTACGGGATCATCCCGACGGTGGACGCGTGGGCGCGGTGGGCGGTGCCGAACGCATCGTTCACGTACGCGTCGGCGTAGGAGGCGAGCGCGCGGGCGAACCCGTCCTCGTTGGCCTCCTCGCCCGGGTTGAAGCGCAGGTTCTCCAGCATCCCGACCTGGCCGTCGCGCAGGTCGGCCACCACCTTGCGGGCGCCGTCGCCGACCGGCTCGTCGGTCAGCGCGATGTCGCAGTCGAGCAGCTCGGCCAGGTGGGCGGCGACCGGCTCGAGAGAGAATTCCGGCGACGGCTTGCCCTTGGGACGACCCAGGTGCGAGGCGAGGATGAGCCGCGCCCCGCGCTCGCGCAGGTGCTGGATGGTCGGCAGCGACGCGCGGATGCGCGAGTCGTCGCCGACCTTCCTCGATTCCCCCTCGCCCTCGAACGGCACGTTCAGGTCGACGCGCAGGAACACCCGCTTGCCCTCGACGGGCATGTCCTTGACCTGGCGGATGGACGCGGTCTTCGGCCTGGCCGGTTCTCTGGTGGTCATGGTCGGTCTACAGCTTGCCGGCGACGAACACGGCCAGGTCGTACAGGCGCTGCGCGTAGGCCGACTCGTTGTCGTACCAGGCCATCACCTTGGCCAGATCGCCCACCGTGTTGGTCTGCTCGGCGTCGACCACCGCCGAGTGGAGGTCGCCGTTGAAGTCGCACGACACCAGCGGCTCGTCGGACACGGTCAGGATGCCGGCCAGCGGGCCGGCCGCGGCCTTGCGGAAGGCGTCGTTGATCTCGTCGCGCTTGGCCGGCTTCTCGAGCCGCACGGTCAGGTCGACCAGCGACACGTTCGGGGTCGGCACGCGGATGGCGGTGCCGTCCAGCTTGCCGGCCATGGCGGGCAGGACCTCCTTCAGCGCCTTGGCCGCGCCGGTCGACGTCGGGATCATCGACAGCGCCGCCGCGCGCGCCCGCCGCAGGTCCTTGTGCGGCAGGTCGAGGATGTTCTGGTCGTTGGTGTAGCTGTGGATCGTCGTCATCAGCCCGCTCACGATCCCGAACGACTCGTGCAGCACCTTGGCCACCGGCGCCAGGCAGTTGGTGGTGCACGACGCGTTGGACAGGATGTGGTGGCTGGCCGGCTGGTACGACTCGAGGTTGATCCCGCACGCCAGCGTGACGTCCGGGTCCTTGGCCGGCGCGCTGATCAGCACCTTCTTCGCGCCGCCGGTCAGGTGCTTGCCCGCGTCGGCCCGCGACACGAACAGGCCGGTCGACTCGATGACGATGTCGGCGCCGACGTCCTTCCAGGGGATCTTCGCCGGGTCGCGCTCGGCCGAGATGCGGATCTCGTCGCCATCGACCACCAGGCTTTGCTCCTTCGCCTCCACCTTGCCCGGGAAGCGTCCGTGCACCGAATCGTGTCGGAGCAGGTGGGCGAGGGTCTTCACATCGGTGATGTCGTTGATGAGGACCAGGTCGAGGGCCGGGTTTGCCGCGTGCGAGCGCACGAACGAGCGCCCGATACGACCGAATCCATTGATACCAACGCGCACTTTGGCCATGTCTATCTCCGCTTCGGAAGCTCAGTGCTTCGCGTTCCCGGGAGGTTAGACCAAGCCACGAGGGCTGTCGACCGCGGCGGGCCGAGCTGCGCGGTCAGCGTGGAGGGCGCGGCACCGATCCAGAGAGGCCTGCGCCCGCGCGCCATCTCGGGGATGGCGCGCCGGGGTGATGGGGAACGGGGACGGCTACGCGCGGCGCGCCAGCGGGCGCGGGCGAGTCGATTCACGACTCATGTCGTCGGTCACCTCGGAGAGGAGCTCGGTCGCGAGCGCGACGATCTGTCGATCGTCGTAGCCTTGCGACTTGAGCTCGCGAAAGATCGACTTGGCCAGGATCCGCACCGGGCGGTTCTTCTGGATGAGGGGCTCGGACTGACCGCGGTCAGCCTGATTCTTTTCTGTCGTCACGGTTTGCACGATTTGCTCTGCGGGTGAAACCCCGCGACTCCGGGCTGGTTGATAGCACCGCCCATGCCATGCGCAAGCATGCGGATTGGCTCGGTGCGAAGTCGTCAACGCGCACGCGGTTCTGCAGCGGTGGTGCGTAAGGCGCGATCGCCTGCGAAGCGTTCTGCGCACCGCTCTTCGCTCGCGACCGCGGGCCGTTCATGGATCATGGGTCGGCGCGTCATCCGATCGACGCGCCTCGATCGGCGCGCCTGCCTTGCGCCTGCTTTGCGCCTGCATTGATCGATGCGCGCGTCGACCTTCGTCCGATCCCGCCATCGTCCCCGCGATCCTCCAATGAGGGGGCCGGACCTGTGCAGGGCTACAAACCTGCGCCAGCGTCTTTACTGCGGAGATCGGAATCTGGATTATGGCTTCCGCGAAAGGAGAGTGTTCCGCGTCGAGCCGACTGCAGGGGCGACGGTGGGCCTTCGGGGAGGGCAGGGAACACACGAATGGCTCGTTTATTGGCCAATGGCCGGAACCTTTGCCTGGATGCGGACACGGGAGATACAGAATGATGAAAACACCTCTCACCATTCTCCGTAGTATCCGTCCTGCGATTCTCGGAAGCCTGGGAATCGTCTGGACCCTCTCATCGCCGGGCCGCGCCGACGCGGCACCCGAGCAGGAGGCGCCGAAAGCAGCACCGGAAAGCTCATCGTCGGGGACCGAGCAGAGCCCGGCCCCCCAGAAGACCAAGCAGCAGAAGGCGAAGACCGCCAAGCAGACGGCTGACGACGAAAAGTCCGCCGCTGCGTCGGACGAGTCCGCCGCCGCATCGGACGAGTCCGATGGCAAGGCCACTCCCGCGAAGGGCAAGAAGACCGCCCAGGCCGAGGAGCCGCCGGCCGACGCGCCGGCGCAGGGCCCCGAGGCCGCGCTGCCCGAGGAGGGCGTGCGCAAGATGATCCGCGAGGAGATGGGCAAGGCGCCCAAGCCGTTCGAGTACCACGGCTACATGCGCTCCGGGTTCGGCGTGAACGGCAAGGGCGGGGACCAGGACGCGTTCCAGGCCCCCGGCGCGCCGCAGAAGTTCCGCCTCGGCAACGAGACGGAGACCTACGGCGAGATGATCTTCGTCAACAACTGGCTCAAGCCGGAGACCGAGTCGGAGAAGCTGTTCTTCAAGACGGAGATCCTCCTGACCTTCGTCACGGCGAACAACCAGAACTTCGACGCGAACGACGTCTTCACCATCCGCGAGGCGTTCGCCCAGGCCGGCGGCGTCGTGGCGTCCATGCCGGACCTGAAGTTCTGGGCCGGCCAGCGCTACTACCACCGGCATGACACGCACATCGACGACTTCTTCTACCTCAGCATGAGCGGCTACGGCGGCGGCTTCGAGGACATGAAGCTCGGCAGCGACGCGGCCGGCAAGCTGGCCGGCGGCTACTTCGGCGCCTCGACCAACGACGCCGCGCTCCTGACCGACAATGGCCGGCCGGTGAAGCACGTGCTCGACCTTCGCCTCGAGGATGTCGCGCTGGCCGGCCTGGCCACCTTCTGGGTGGCTGGCTCGCACTTCCAGGGCGGCGATCTCGCCGGTGGCGGCGAGCTCCCCAGCACCAACGGGTTCGCGGTCGGCGCGCTCCACACCATCCCGGACTTCATGGGCGGCTTCAACAAGTTCGTCCTCCAGTTCGGCACCGGTCCGCTGACCGACTACGACGTCTTCTTCCGCACGCCGGCGGACGAAGTCCCGGCCGGCTCGTCGCCGGCCAGCGTCAACCTCGAGGACGCCTGGCGCTTCCGCGCGATCGAGGCGCTGGTGGTGCAGCCGACCCCGATGATCTCGTTCATGGGCACCGCCCTGGTGCAGATGACCGACTACGGCGCCGACAACTCCAAGGAGAACTGGTACTCGGTCGGTGGCCGTCCGATCCTCCACTTCACCGACTACATGACCCTCGCGTTCGAGGCCGGCGTCGACTACGTCGACAGCGACTTCGGCCCGAGCGACTACCTGACCAAGCTGACCATCGCGCCGCAGGTGCAGGCGGGCCGGACGTTCTGGGGCCGCCCGGCCATCCGAGCCTACTTCACCTACGCGTTCTGGGGCGACGAGTACGAGGGCATCGCCGGCGGGCCGGCCTATGCCGGCGACAAGGCGGGCATCGGCGCGGGCTTGCAAGCCGAGAGCTGGTGGTAGTACTCCAGCGTTGTTCCCGCGACGGGTAGGGTCGCACGCAAAATCAGGAAGGGGCACTTCGATGAAGGCATACGCTGCTGCGCTGCTCTCGTTCACCATGGTCTTCGCCGGTGGCTGCAAGAAGGACGCGAAGAAGGACGCCGAGAAGAAGCCGGGTGAGACCGGCGATCAGGCGACCCCGAAGCCCGAGGGTGGCGCGACGCCTTCCTCGGGCCCGGTCGAGGTCGCCATCTCGTGCGGCTCGGTCGGCAAGGACTACGAGACGTGCAAGGCGGGCGTGGAGGCCTGGGAGAAGAAGACCGGCAACAAGGTCAAGCTGGTCACCGGGCCGACCTCTTCCACCGAGCAGCTCGCCCTCGCGCAGCAGCTCCTCGCGGCCGGCGCCACCGACATCGACGTGTTCAACGTCGACGTCGTGTGGCCCGGCATCCTCGGCACCTTCTTCCTCGACCTGAAGGAGTACTCCAACGGGGCGGAGAAGGAGCACTTCGAGGCGATCGTCGCCAACAACACCGTCGACGGCAAGCTGGTGGCGATGCCGTGGTTCACCGACGCCGGCATCCTCTACTACCGGAAGGACCTGCTCGAGAAGTACAAGGAGAAGGTCCCGACCACGTGGGAGGAGATGGGCGCGACCGCCAAGAAGATCCAGGACGCGGAGCGCAAGGCCGGCCAGAAGGACATGTGGGGCTACGTCTTCCAGGGCAAGGCCTACGAGGGCCTCAGCTGCAACGCGCTCGAGTGGATCGCCAGCTACGGCGGCGGCACCGTGATCGACGCCGAGGGCAAGGTCACCATCGACAACCCGGACGCGGCCGCTGCCATCGACCTGGTCGCGTCGTGGGTCGGCACCATCTCGCCCCCGGGCGTCCTCAACTACGAGGAGGAGGAGTCGCGCGGCGTCTTCCAGTCGGGCAAGGCCGTGTTCATGCGCAACTGGCCGTACGCGTTCGAGCTGTCGCAGGCGGCAGACAGCCCGGTCAAGGACAAGGTCGGCGTCGTGGCCCTGCCCAAGGGAGCGGGAGCCAACGCGCGCGGCGCGGCGACGCTGGGCGGCTGGAACCTCGCGGTGTCCAAGTTCTCCAAGCACCCCAAGGAGGCGGCCGATCTCGCCCTCTACCTGACGGGTCCCGAGGAGCAGAAGCGCCGCGCCATGGACGGTGGTTTCCACCCGACCATCGCCAGCCTGTACCAGGACAAGGAAGTGCTCGAGAAGAACCCGTCGTTCGCCGACCTGCTCGACACCTTCAAGAACGCGGTGCCGCGCCCGGCGACGGCGACCAAGGGCAAGTACAACCAGGCCTCCACGGAGTTCTGGAGCGCGGTGCACGCGGTGCTCAGCAAGCAGAAGAAGGCCAAGGAAAGCTTCGCCGAGCTGAAGGGCAAGCTGGAGCAGATGAGCCGAGGCGGAAAGTGGTGATCTCGACCGCGATCGACCGCTCGGGGGTAACTCAGGCGGGAGGTTGAGATGGCCGACAGGCTGACACGCAGCCGCGTCCGCTCGGCCTGGGTGTTCCTGGCGCCGATGCTGGTCGTCCTCGCGGTGGTCGCAGCATGGCCACTGCTGAGGACGATCTGGCTCGGTTTCACCAACGCCAACCTCCTCAAGATGAGCGAGGCCAAGTGGATCGGGCTCGAGAACTTCACCGGCAAGTACGGCCTGCTGCAAGACAAGGTCTGGTGGCTGGCGGTCAAGAACACGCTCTGGTTCACGTTCCTGACCGTCTCGATCGAGACCGTCCTCGGTCTGGTGGTCGCGCTGGTCCTCAACCGCACGTTTCCGGGCCGCGGCCTGGTTCGCGCCGCGGTGCTGGTCCCCTGGGCGATCCCGACCGTCGTGTCGGCCAAGATGTGGAGCTGGATGCTGAACGACCAGTTCGGCATCATCAACCACATCCTGCTCGGGCTCGGCATCATCAGCAGCCCCAAGGCGTGGACGGCGGATCCGGACCTGCTCATGTCGTCGGTCGTCATGGTCGACGTGTGGAAGACGACGCCGTTCATGGCGCTCCTCATCCTGGCGGCGATGCAGATGCTGCCCAAGGAGTGCTACGAGGCGGCCGAGGTGGACGGCGTCCACCCGGTGAAGGTGTTCTTCCGGGTCACCCTGCCGCTCATCCGGCCGGCGCTCATGGTCGCGGTCATCTTCCGCGCCCTCGATGCCATCCGCATCTTCGACCTCATCTACGTGCTGACCGGGACGCGCGAGCCGACCATGACCATGTCGATCTACGCGCGCCAGCAGCTGATCGAGTTCCAGGAGGTCGGCTACGGCTCCGCCGCGTCGACCCTCTTGTTCTTCATCGTGGCGCTCTTGACCGTGCTCTACGTGGTCCTGGGCCGCGTGAAGCTGGGAGGGGACTGACATGACCGGGACAGCCGTGGTCAAGAAGTCGCTCTTCTACCTCCTGGTCGCCGCGATCGTGTTCTACGCGGTGTTCCCGTTCTACTACGCGATCCTGTCGTCTCTGAAGACGGGGACCGAGCTCTTCAGCGTCAACTACTTCCCGGTCAAGTGGAACTTCGACAACTACGTCGGCGTGTTCCGCGACAACCCGTTCGCGACCAACATCTGGAACTCGGTCCTGGTCTCGTTCTCGACGGTGGCGCTGTCGCTGTTCCTGGGCGTGACGGCGGCCTACGCCCTGGCCCGCGTCCACTTTCGCGGGCGCGGGCTGCTCTTGCTCTGCATCCTGGGCGTGTCGATGTTCCCGCAGGTCGCGGTGCTGTCCGGCATGTTCCAGATGGTCCGCGCGTTCGGGCTGTACAACCACCTGGCGGCGCTGATCCTCTCGTACATGATCTTCACCCTGCCGTTCACGGTCTGGGTGCTGACCACGTTCATGCGCGACCTCCCCAAGGAGCTGGAGGAGGCCGCCATCCTCGACGGTGCGTCGTCGTGGGTGATCCTGACCCGGGTGTTCATGCCGCTCATGTGGCCGGCCCTGGTCACGACGGGGCTGCTCGCCTTCATCGCGGCGTGGAACGAGTTCCTGTTCGCGCTGACCTTCACCTTGACCAACGACATGCGCACGGTGCCGGTCGGGATCGCGCTGATGAGCGGCGCGAGCTCGCACGAGCTGCCGTGGGGCAACATCATGGCCGCCTCGGTCCTGGTGACCCTGCCGCTGGTCATCCTGGTCCTCATCTTCCAGCGCCGGATCGTCTCGGGTTTGACGGCTGGCGCAGTAAAGGGGTGACGCGATGGCCGCGACACAGCCAGCCACGACGGCGACCGCCAGCGACAGCTCGATCTCGCTGCGCGGGGTAGGGAAGTTCTTCGGCAAGACCCGCGTGCTCGAGAGCATCGACCTCGAGATCAAGCCGGGCGAGTTCTGCGTGTTCGTCGGTCCGTCCGGCTGCGGGAAGTCGACCCTGCTCCGCATCATCGCGGGGCTGGAGAGCGTCAGCGTCGGCGAGCTGTCGATCGCCGGCAAGCGCATGAACGACGTCGAGCCGTCCAAGCGCGGCATCGCGATGGTGTTCCAGTCGTACGCGCTCTACCCGCACATGTCGGTCTACAAGAACCTCGCGTTCGGCCTCAAGCTGGGCAAGACGGAGCAGTCCGAGGCCGACCGCCGGATCCGCGAGGCCGCTCGCATGCTGCAGATCGAGCAGCTGCTCGATCGCCTGCCCAAGCAGCTGTCGGGTGGCCAGCGCCAGCGGGTCGCGATCGGGCGCGCCATCACGCGGCAGCCGAAGATCTTCCTGTTCGACGAGCCGCTGTCCAACCTGGACGCCGCGCTGCGCGTGTCGATGCGCAGCGAGCTCAGCCGCCTTCACAAGCAGCTGAAGACCACCATGGTCTACGTGACCCACGATCAGGTCGAGGCCATGACCATGGCCGACCGGCTCGTCATCCTGAACGGCGGGCACGTCGAGCAGGTCGGCCCGCCGCTCGAGGTCTATCACCGGCCGCGCACCGTCTTCGCGGCCGGCTTCCTCGGCTCGCCCAAGATGAACTTTCTGCGCGGCGAGATCGCGGAGGTCGCCCCCGACGGCGTGGTGGTCAAGCTGAAGGACGGCGGCACGGTCCGCGCGCGGGTGAAGTCCGACGGAGCCAAGATCGGCGACGCGGTGACGGTCGGTATCCGGCCGGAGCACCTGGTGCTCAAGGCAGGTGAGGGCGGGCCGCTGGTCGCCACGGTCCTCCTGACCGAGGACCTGGGCGATCACTCGATCGTGCACCTCGACCGCGAGGCGGTGGAGGGCCGGGTGCTGGCCAAGGTCGAGAAGGTGCCGGTCGGCGAGGACAAGAAGGTCAGCTTCGAGGTGCCGACCAGCGAGTGCCACGTGTTCGACGCCAAGGGCATCGCGCTGCCGCGGCTCGACCCCGCACCCGAAGTCTGATCAGGCCAGCCTGGCCCGCCCGGCGAAGAACACGCCGAAGGCGGGCAGGTGCAGGGTGTGCCCGTCGACCCGGGCGGCGAAGCCGTGCCCGTCGAGCGCGGTCCAGCCGTCGTCGATGATCCACGAGGCGGGCTGGTTGGACAGATTGAAGGCGCACAGGATGCGCTCGGTTCCGTCGGTGCGCTCGAACGCCCAGATCGGATCCGGCGCGTCGCGGAGCGCCATGTCGCCGGTGCGGAGCGCGGGGTGGCCCTTGCGGAAGCGGAGCAGGCGGCGGCAGGTGGCCAGCACCGACCTCGGATCTGCCTCCTGCGCGTCCACCGCCATGGCGTGGTGCTCCTCCGGGATCGGCAGCCACGGGGCGCCGGAGGTGAAGCCGGCCGACGGCGCGCCGGCCTGCCAGGGGAACGGAGTGCGGCTGCCGTCGCGCCCCTTGAACAGCGGCCAGAACTCGATCCCCCACGGATCGACCAGGCGGTCGCGCGGGATCTCCGCCTCGGTCAGGCCCAGCTCCTCGCCCTGATACAGGCAGGCGCTGCCGCGCAGCGAGAACAGGCAGGCCAGGAGCAGCTCGGCCAGCGCCTCGCGATCCCCGGCCAGCTCCGGCAGCGCCCCCCAGCGGGTCACCGCGCGCGGAACATCGTGGTTGGTGAAGGCGTACGTGGTCCAGCCCTCCAGCACCTGGGTCTCGAACGCGTGGACCACCCGGCGCAGCCGGTCGCTGCCGAACTCGGCCTGGGTGAGCAGGAAGCTGTACCCGGTGTGCAGCCGGGCCCCGCCGGTGTACCGCGCGGTGGTCGCGACGCTGTCGACGTCGGCGATCTCGCCCATCGTGAAGCCGCCCTGCGGCTCGACCAGGGCGCGCACCCGCTCGAGCAGGCCGATGATCTGCGGCTGGTCGCGGTCGTGGAGGTGGGCCTGGTACAGGTACGGGCTGAACATCGGCCCGGGCAGGTCCAGCGTCTTCGCGCCGGTCGGGCGGGGCGGGTTGTCGCGCAGGAGCGGGTCGTGGACCAGCGTGGTGATCGCGTCGAGGCGGAAGCCGTCGACGCCGCGATCCAGCCAGAACTGGGCCTCGCCCAGCATCGCGTCGACCACCGCCGGGTTGTTCCAGTCGAGGTTGGGCTGCTGGCGGAGGAAGTAGTGCAAGTAGTACTGCTGGCGGCGCGCCTCCCACTGCCAGGCCGGCCCGCCGAAGACCGACAGCCAGTTGTTGGGCGGCGAGCCATCGGGCTTCGCGTCGGCCCACACGTACCAGTCGGCCCTCGGGTTGTCGCGGCTGGCCCGGCTCTCCTGGAACCAGGCGTGCTGGTCGGACGAGTGGGGCAGGACCAGGTCGATGAGGACGCGCAGCCCGCGCGCGTGGGCGTCGGCGACCAGCTGGTCGAAGTCGTCGTTCGTCCCGAAGATCGGATCGACCGCGCGGTAGTCGGCCACGTCGTAGCCGAAGTCCTTCATCG
>Ga0193753_10001264_pt1 | contig 21913 bp, 19 predicted proteins | sample H1c2metaG_FD_144925 | JGI IMG/M metagenome (GOLD analysis project Ga0193753, IMG submission 144925) | Soil microbial communities from a riparian zone of the East river system, Colorado, United States - H1c2 | ecosystem: Environmental > Terrestrial > Soil > Riparian zone | place: USA: East... | reverse complement strand
ACTTCTACGTGCCGACCGGGAACCTCCACACGTCCATGTCGGACGTGTCGATCTGCGTGCCCGGCGGCAAGTAGAAGTACCGCTGCTTCTCCGCACCGTCGCTCCAAAACGTGATGCCCGGCGTGTACGGATGAACGTCGCTCGGGTGACGGTGGGTGTCGTGATGCTCGTAGAGGCCGATGCAGAACACATCGGCGGGCAGGTTCTGCTCGGTCTCCGTGCAATCGACCGGAGGTTCTGCCGCTAGGGCCGCGTCCGTCCCACCGCCGCTATCCGCTGCAGCAGTACTCGCGTCCGGGGGATCGGCAGTACCCGAAGACGGCTGGCACCCGACTGTTAGACTCACCGCGAGCAGAAGGTTCGCGGACCAAGCCTTGATCGCGGCGACGTTCGCGTTCGCACACATCACTCACCTCACTGCATCGCCGGATTGTCAGTCGTCTTTTGCGCCGGCAGCGATCCAACCGCGGACCACGGAGAGCTGAGCGTCGGTCAACGCGTTGCCTCCGATCGGCATACGGTTGCCGCACGGCGGAGTCGCGCTCAGCTTTTGCACGACGAGACTCATGTCCGGCTGCTTGGGCACGACGAGTGGACGGTTCATACAGCGCGTGCTCGTGGACATACGACCAACCAGCGCGGCGTACGCGCTCGCTTTATCGGACCCCATTTGCAGGTTGCCATTCGCGATGTCGTTCGGCGGCATCGAGTGGCAAGCCACACAACGCGCATTCGTCGTCATCGGAAACAGCATGTCGTAGACCTCGGTGAACGTGGCTGGCGGATCGCTCGGAGCACCCGCCGTGCCCCCGCTCGCGCCCGCACTCACCGCGAGCATTCCACCACTGGAGTTGCCACTCGTTCCCGTGCCCATCGCTGGAGTGTCGCCGCCGCAGCTCGCAGCGGCACCCAACCACAGCCCGACCAAACCGCAGAGCCACGCGCGCGAGAAGCCACGATCCGACTGCATCCTCACATCTCCTGCATACATTTGAACGGACCGTTTTTCACCGGCGGCAGGCTGTGCACGTAAGTCGCGACATCCTTCAAGTCTGCATCCGTCATCTTTCCAAAGCGCTCACCACCGCCGGGATGACTGTTACAGAGCTTTCGCTGCGTACCCTTCTCGGTGTCGGACTTCACTGCCGCGATGATGTCGTCGACCGTCCAACCTGCAATGCCAGTCGCATCCGGCGTGATGTTGACCGAGGTGTGTGGTGGCAGGTCTTTGTTCAACGCGTAGACCTTGCCTCCACCGAATGACTTGGTCAGGTCCGGCATATCCGCTTGAGATGTGCCACCGACGACCGTTTCAGCCGTGTGGCAGTACAGACACGCGAGCTTGGCGATATACCGACCGCGCTCGGCAGACTCGTAGTCCGCATCGGCTTTCACCAGCGTCGTGTGCGGGATCTTCGCGTCGTCCACGGGCGGAGCAGGCGGATTGATGTCGGGGTGCGGAAAGTCGGCAGCGACCACGTTGTCGTTCGGTGGCACGCTTCGCAGGTACTTGATGATCGAGTCGATGTCGTCCGGCGTCAGCATCGAGTACTCGGGGTACGGCATGATCGGATAGATGGCGTAGTGCTCGTCGTCGACGCCTTTGGTGATCGCCGTTCGAATCTGCCCATCGGTCCAAGCGTGCAGACCTTCCGGATCGTGCGACGTCAGGTTTTCCGCGTTGACCGTGATCACCGTCCCGTCGAGATCAGTGAAGTCGTAGGGGCGGCTGCCGGCGAGGTACTTCATCGGGTCGGGTTCACCACTCGGGAGCGAAGGCGTGTGGCACACCCCGCACACCAAGATATGGTCGACGAGGTACTCACCGCGTTCGATGCTACCCAAGGTCGCGGGCGTCATGTCCATGTACGCCTGCCAGCCTGCCGCTCCGATCGGAGCTGCCGGTGCGCCTGCACCGCCAGAACCACTCGCAGCGCCGCCAGCACCAGCCCCACCCGTTCCGCTCGCGCTCGCGCTGGTCCCGCCTATGCCGCTACCAGCTGCAGGCTGCTTTTCACCGGCAGAACCCGAAGCGCCTGCGCCAGCCGCGTTTTTCGACTGGCTCGAGCAACCTGTAAGTGCGAACAGAATTAGACCCGTGATGACGAACGATGACTTCATGTCTCTCCTACCGTCGGTGTAAGCCGTGGATCGCGCTCAGTACTCGGTGCCGCCCTCGCACCAATCGGCGTGGAACTTCCCCATCAAACTGCCCTTTGGATAAGTCGCCATGAGCGTGCCTTCGAAGACCTTCTTCGCTTCGGCTTTGGTGAACATGATGCTGCCGCTCGAAGCGACGACTTCGTTCGAGGACGACTTGCTGCCCTCGGCGTAGTTCACTTCACCTTGCAGCGGACCCACCGCCGTCGTGCCCACCAACGCTGTTCCACGCACGACGATCTCGACGACTTGTGTCCCGGCCGGCAAACTGGCGAGCCACTTGACGCCCTTTGTCATCATCTGCGCGCAGGTGAGCGGCGAGCTGCTGAGATAGATCAGTGTCTCGAGGCCATTCGTCGTCGCCCAACCTGCCATCACGGGTTTGACGGCGCCGAGCGCGCCGAGAGTCCCGCTGAGGTCGTTGCCGCCTGCGGACATGGATCCACCCGCGCCCGCGGACATGCTTCCGCCGCCGCCTCCGCCGCTACCAGCTGCAGCGCCTGCACCACCGCCTGAGCTACCTGCTTGCGCCAGCATGCCGGCGACACCAGCGCCGGCCGAACCAGCGACGGTTCCCGCGCCACCGCTACGCCCTGCAAGCGTCGAAGGCGCTCCAGCGCTACTCGCAACCATCCCGCCGCCGCCCGCAGCTGCGGAGACGCGGCCGGCCGTGCCCACTGGAATCGAGACGGCTCCGGCTCCACCCCCGGGGCCAGCAACTGTGGCGCTGGCAGGTGCAGTCGAGTCGTTGCTGCAACCAAACCAAGTGAGACACGCGACAACGCGCAGACAGCAGCGGACGTATTTGTTCATCGGAGAGACCTCGCGGAGCGGTGTTCAGAGTCAACACACCGGTTGGCCGCTCGGTCTCACTTCCTTCACTGCGATTCGGCAGGCCGCGCAATTCGTTCGAGCTCGGGTCGTCGAAAGCCGCGGGGAAATCGCTCGAGGTACAGCTCGGCGAGCCGCCGAGCGTCCGCTGCCCGCTGTTGCCGCAACAGATCGAGCACACGCAGGTACGTCGCGTCCTCGCCCGCGAGGTCGACCGTGCTCGCATCGGAGACGTGCTGCCGCGCGTGGCGTTCGTGGTCCAGCGGACGCGCCTTAGCCGAGTGTTCAGGACGGTGCTTCGCTTTCTCGGGCGAGCTCAGGCTTGGCGCGGAATTTTCGACGACTGGCGTGGCCTCGCCCTCCACCTCGACGTCGACTGTCTCCACTTCGAGGCGCGCCGCGGGCTCCCATGCACTACCGGCGTTGAGCCGCACTTCGGGGACCCCGCGCAAATGCAACACGACCGCACCGTGCGAGACCGCAACGCGCGCGGTCTTGCCGTGCTGCACGCTCACTCCGAACACGGTCCCGACGTCTTGAATCTCACCCTCGGGCACTCGAACCACGACTTGCCGGTCGAACATCCCGCGACGGACCGAGAGCTCGTAGACTCCATCCCCCAGCACGACGATCTCTCGATCGTGCTCGGACCAGCGTCGTACCGGCGCCGCAGCCGTGAGCGGCGTGACGACGACATCGGGTGTCCGCCCGAAGCCAGACCAGATCGCAACAGCAGCGATCAGCGGCACGACAACCCCGGCTACGAGCCATTCGCGACGCCAGTGCACGGCCAACTTCCGATACACCTCGTCGTGCGCGCGCTTGAGCGTGGCTTGGCGTAACCGCCGAACTGCGACCTCGTCACATGGGGGCTCTCGCTCCAAGAGCGTCGTGCCGAGCCAGTCGAGGTAACGCTTCTCGAGTTTACACGCGCTGCAGCCCGACTGGAGGTGCTCGCGCAACTGGGCCGCTTGGACCGGCGCGAGCTGTCCGACTCGCGCCGCTTCGACCATCCAGGCCTTTTCGCAACTAGCGCGAGTCATGGTCGTCTTCCTCGTGATAGTAGCGTCGCAACTCGCGCCGAGCATGGTGAAGTCGAGTCCAGACCGTACCGATCGGAATCTCGAGCATGGCTGCGATCTCGTCGCAGCTGAAACCTTCCACTTCGTTCAGAAGCAGCACGATGCTCTTCGTGCGCGGCAGTCGCGCGAGCCCGCGTTCGAGGTCATGACGCGCCTCGGCTCCGGATCCAGCGGCCTTTTTCGGATCGTTGGCGAGGTGAAACATCGCACGCCCAAAACGGCGAACCGCACGCGAGCGCTCTTGCAGCACGCGAGCCGTAATCGCAAACAGCCACGGACGCGCGCTCTGAGCTTCGGGTCGATACGACTGCGCGATGCGAAGCACGCGCATGAAGACCGTCTGCACGACGTCCTCGGCATCGCTGCGATCGAACCGCGATGCGTAGCGAACGAGTGCAGCGGCGTAACGGTCGTACAAGAATCCGAGCGACGCGATGTCGCCCTCGGAGATGCGTGCCAGCAACTTCGCATCCGAGGTCGGCTCGCCTCGAACGGGAACGGTGCGAGCCGACGTCATGGCGACTCCAATGCGACACCAAAGCCGAGTCCGACACTGACAGCCGGCAGGTATTGGTAGATCTTGAACTCACGGCGCAGCCGCATCGGCGAGAGCTCGGTGTCGAGCGAGATCGTCCAGCGAGGTGAACTTCGGCCGAGCAAGAGACGCGTGATCACACCCACCCGCACATCGAGCTCGGATGCGCTGTTGGCCAACTCGTTGAGCTCGAGCGCTTGGTTCTCGACGCCGAGAAACGCGCGCCCGCCTGCATCGAGTGAGATCGCATCCGCATCGATGACGCGTCGAGTCAGAAAAACACCGGCTCCGAAACCGTCCATCTCGAACCCGCTCGGCGTGTCACCGACCGAAAACTGGTACGGCTCGGACCGCGCATCGAGCCCGAACATCCAACCGTAGAGCCGACAGCCGACGTGAAGCGTCACCGCAGGCGACCAGTACGTGGGCGTCCAAGCGACGCGGCTCATCAGCTCCGCACCGAACTCCACGCGCACCGGGACGCTGCGCGCCGCGATCGGCAAGCGCTCTCGGGCTTTCTCGGGCTCACGCGCTCGCAGCGGGGGCGCCGCTGCGGCCGTCCGCGGCACCGCCTGCCCTGCCCCGGGCGGCATCATGACGAGCGCCCGCAGCGTGGTGAGGAGCTCGTCCGGCGCACGCACAGCTCTCGTGGTCTCGCGTCCGTCGTCGCGTAGCGCCACGAGAAGCAGCTCAGCGTCTTGAACGCTGATGTGAACGGTGACTGCCTCGTCGATGTCTCGGGCAGTCGAGATGCGCTCGCATGCATCTCGCAGGGCAGCGCTCCAGACCACGGGAACGACGGTGTCGACGCGAATGAACGGGGCGGCGCACTCGGGTTCCGCCGAGACGCTCGCGACCTGAAGAAAAAACAGAGCTGATAGGCAGTGTGCATACCGTTGGGCGGCCTCATTCATCAGTCGCTCGTTCGACACGGAGGGCTCGGCTCGGACGATGTGCCGCTCGCAGCGGCTCTCTCCTGGCTTGGCCGACCAGCGCCGATCGCTTCATTTCTTTCGGCCGTTCCAGACCAGAGACACGAAAAAGCCACCCGGCGCTCCGGCCACGCTCATCGAGTAGCCGCTTGCTGCAAGGGGGCGATGGAGCAGATACGGAACGGCCACTGCGACGCCGGACGCGGTCCACGCTCCGACCACGACATCGGTCAGGTAGTGACTGTCGCTCGCGATTCGCAGATACCCGACGGTCGTCGCGAGAACGAGGCCGGCGGCCCAGACCCACCCGGCCCAACGGTAGTTACGCAACGTGGCGACAGTGCCTGCAGCCACTGCCAGTGAAAACGCGAAGTTCGTGTGCCCAGAAAAAAATGACGTGTTGTTGTTGCTGCGCTGTGAGGTGAGTGCTTTTTGTGCCTCTGACAGTTGGTGAACGTAAGGTCGCTCTCGTGCGACGCTGAACTTGACGAGTTGGGTTAGTCCCGTGGAGATCGTTACGGCTTCGGCGATCGCCATCGCATCGATCAGCACGTTGGACAGCGCATCATCGTGCCACTGCGCGAGGGTCAAAAGCCCCAAGCTCGCCGCTGGAACCAAGCCGTACGCGATGACGCTGCTGAGCAGGCTGGCGGCGTTGGGGTTCTTCCAGAGCAGTGCATCGCGAACCGCTTCGTCGACGACATTGAGCGAATCGCTGCCGTCGGCGTTGCGGTCGCACCAGCGGCAGTGCTTCGGTGCGAGCGTGGGCCGCGCGACCTCGGAACCGATCAACCAGCTCGACGACACGACCAACAGCGGAACATCCACGCGCAAGTCGTAGTGAAGCTCGGCGACTTGTGCGCGAGCCTGAAGCGTAAAGGCGAGCAGTGCGGTCGTGACCACGGCGAACGACCGCATCGGCGACGGGCTTACCATTTTCACCCAAACGAAAACCAAACGAGCGCGGCTGCCGCTCGAACGGCGCTACACTCCGCCGACATGCGTTTGCTGGTCGTCGACGATGACGTGGAGTTGCGCGACTTGTTGGTGCGCGCGCTCGAGCGTGATCGGCATCACGTGATCGCAGTGCCTAACGTCGACCAAGCGCGACGCGCGCTCGAACCGGGCGACACGGATTTGGTCGTGTTGGACCTCGCGCTCCCGGACGGAACTGGAATCGCACTCTGTCGCGAGTTGCGAAGCGCCGGCAGTGAGATTCCTATCCTGATGTTGACCGCACACTCCGAGGTCGGTCGGCGCGTGCGGGCTTTGGATGCAGGCGCAGACGACTTCCTCGGGAAGCCGTTTGCGGTCGCCGAGCTGCGGGCGCGCGTGCGAGCGCTTGGCCGGCGCAGCGGCGCAGCGGAAGGAACGACCCGGCTTCCGCGTTTCGTTCACGGCGACGCAGTGATCGACTGCGCTGCGCGCCGCGCGACACGCGCTGGGAAGTTGGTCACGCTGACCGCGCGCGAGTGGGCGATCATGGAAGCGCTCGCGAGTCAGCCACGGCGCGTCGTCGCGCGCTCCACGCTGCTCGCGGAGGGCTGGGGCGACAGCGGAAGAGCAGCCGGGGCGAGCCTCGAAGTGTTGATCGGTCGGATTCGTCGCAAGCTCGGCGAAGCCTTGATCCGGACCGTTCGCGGCGAGGGCTACGTGCTCGAGGCCTCGTGAAGCTGACGCCACGCAGCCTCGCAACGCGCGTCGCGCTCACGACCGCCGTCAGCGTCATCGTGGCGAGCGCGAGCGTTGCGCTCATTTCGCAACTGATCGCAGACCGCATCGCAGCTGCGCGCGAAGACCAAACTCTGCGTGATGCCGCAGAAACGCTCGCGCTCGAGCTAGAAGAGCCGGGCAGCGATCCGCGTGCGATCGCCGCAGACGAGACGCGCGAGCTCGCGCACGCAGCGATCCAAGTCGCAGTGTTCGATGCGAATGGATTCTTCGCGGGCGATCGCAGGCTCACGCAGGTCGCACCCGGCGCATGTAACGATCATGGAGAGCTGAGGACGTGCGCCCGACCGGCGGGCTCGCGGCTAGCCGTCGTTGCGCGAGACCAGCGCGTGCTGCGCGAACAGCAGCGAGTGCTCTCGTACGCGTCTTCGCTCGCCGTGCTGCTCACGAGTCTCTTCGGAGCGTTCATCGCGATCGTAGTGGCTCGCGTCGTGATCGGCCCGCTGGCGCGCCTGCGGCGCGCGGTCGAGCAGGTGCCCGAGAACGATCCGGGGGCGGTCGCGCTAGGCGAAGCCTCGAACTTGGTCGAAGTCGATGCGCTTCGCGAGACTCTGCGCGCGGCCTTCGTTCGATTGGGTGCGGCCTTGGCGCAGTCACGTCGGTTCGCGAGTGATGCGGCGCACGAGCTGCGCACACCCCTCGCGACGTTGATCGGCGAGCTCGAGCTGACTGCAGAGCAGGTCGGGGCGGACGTGCGAGCCGAAGTCGCGCGTGCGCTCAAGCTCGCGCGGCGCATGTCGACGTTGGTCGACCGCCTGCTGATCCTCGCACGTGTCGAGGAGTTGCAGGATCGAGAGCGGCTCGAAGTGCGAGAGCTCGTCGAAGAAGCGATCGACACGCTCGCGGTGCCGCTACGCGCACGGGTTTCGATCGAGAGCAGCGACGAGAGCGACGCGACCGCGGTCGACGGCGATCGAGCGCTGCTCGTTGCGACGTTCGTCAACGCGCTCGAAAATGCGCTCAAGTTCTCTGAAGAGCCGGTGCGTGTTTCGATCGCCATGGGCGATGCGCGCGTGACGATCTCGATCGTCGATCTGGGCCCGGGCATCCACGACTCGGAGCGCGAGCTGGTGTTCGCCCCGTTCTACCGAACTGCAGCGAGTCGTTCGAGCACGGTTCCGGGGCACGGGATCGGACTCGCGTTGATCGCTCACGTCGTCTCACTGCACGGAGGCAACGCTCGATTTGCGGACAGTGATAGAGGCGCACAGCTCGATTTGGTGTTCCCCGCAGCACCCCAACCGTAGCCATGTGCGAACCGCGTGCAGCGACGTCGCGCACTCTTAATGAACACTTAATCCGAGTCGCACCGCGACGGGATTAAGAACGATGCATGCAGCTTTTGATCGACCTCGGCGCGATCCTGCTCGTTGCGCTGGTCTTCCACATCGCGAGTCGTCCGCGCGGTCTGCCATTCGATGGCCCGGTGCCGGAGGACTTCGACGACGTGGAACCTTGAAGATAGCGCGCTTGCGCGTGGACGTCGTTCAAGTCGCCGTCGCCGTCAACGACCACGTCAACGACCCTTCTTCTGCTGTGCAATGACCTGTAAGCGCGCGCGTGCGTTCGAAGCCTGCTCACCCGACGGCGCGAGCTTCAAATACGTCTCGAACTCGGACTTCGCCTCCGGAAACTTCTTGTCGGCTGCGAGCATGTTGCCCTTCAAGTAGTGCGCGAGCGCATACTTCGGATCGCCTTGAAGCGCGCGGTCGAGGGTAGCGAGCGCCTTGGCATCTTGACCTGCCGCACGCTGGGCCAGTGCAAGCTCGCTCAGCAACGCCGGCGTCGGCTGACCGGCAGCGACCGCTTGCTCCATTGCACGCACGGCACCGTTGGCATCACCGGCGCGACGCAAACCATTCCCGATCGCGAGCAACGCCGCGCGGTCCTTCGCTTGCCCGAGCGCTTGCGAGAGCTCGCGCGCCGCTTCTTGTTTCTTGTCCTGGCGCAACAGCAAGAGGCCGTAGTTTGCGCGCGTCATCGCGTCGTCAGGCGCCAGCTCGAGCGCGCGTGCGTACTCTTGACCCGCGCGATCGAGTTGGTTGCGATCTTCGAGTGCGAGCGCGAGGTTCTGATGGGCAGCTGCAGAGCCTGAGTTCGTCTTGGCTGCGCGTTCGAGCAACTCGACTGCTTCTTCGAGCGCTCCGCGATCGCGCAAGAGCACGCCCAGATTGTTCTGCGCTTCGGCAAAGTTTGGATCGAGTTCGAGTGCTTTGCGGTACGCGATCTCGGCGCCTTCGAGATCTTCGAGCATCTCGTTTGCGATGCCGAGGTCGAGCGCCGCCCGAGCGTCGCGTGGGTTTTCAGCGAGCGCGCGTTCGAACGCGGCTTTCGCCCCGGCCGCATCGTTCGCTTGAAGCTTGCCCTCGCCTTCCTTCACGGCGGACGAGGCTTGCGGTGCTTGCCGCTCTTGAGTCTCGGCCAAGCGTGCATCAGCGGCAGCTCCCGGCTGCGTGCCGGGATTACTGGCGCCGCACGCGAGAAGGAACAACGAACTCGCAGCGATCCATCCGTGCCTGACGACAACGCGCATCCTGACCTCCAAGATGCGCGAGCCTAAGCGATTTGCGTCGGCTTTTGGCCGGAGAGCGGCTTTCGTCCTCGGGCGCGCTCGCTCTCAGACCAAAATCCTCGCAAATCGGGCACGCAATAGCGCTTTGTCTCCCCGACGAAAGGCAGAGGGAGGACACCCGCGTGAGCGCTCCACAAGGTGGATCGCCGAGCTTCGTGCTCTCAGCCGTCGAGCTTATGGATCGTTTCGCGCAGCGCGTCTGATAGGCGTGCCAGTTGACCCTTCGCGAGCTTACCGCCAGCTTGGGACTGGACGTAGAACACGTCCGCAACGCGCCGACCCTGCGTATTGACCTTCGCGAGCGCGATCGTCAGCCCGTGCTGATGCAACGTCCGCGCGATCGTGTGCAGCAACTCCGGCCGGTCACGCGTGTACACGTCGACGACCGTGTACTGACTCGACGTGTTGTTGTCGACGCCGACCTCGGTCTTGATCCGCGGCCCACTGCGCGCCCATGACGGCATCTTCGCGCGACGAACCATCGCACGCTCCGCCGAACCCTGGCCCTTCTTGAGCTCGTCGATCGTACGGCTCAGCTCCGTGATGTGGAGCTCCAGGTCGGCCTCGATCCCGAGGCCCGGGTGCGTCACGGCAAAGATATCGAACGCCTCGTCGGCCCGGCCCTCGCGCTTGCGCGTGTAGAGTTGTGCGGAGTCGACGTTGTAGCGATTGAGCGACAGCGCGGCCGTCAAATCGGCGAGTAAACCGGGGCGGTCGTTGTCGAGCACCACGATCTGCAGCGTGCCCTCGCCAAACGAGCTGTGCGTCACGCGCACGCGCGTCTCGTCACCGCGACCGGACGCGATCGCCTGATGCATCCGAATCTCGTCCGGCGAGTTCGCCAGCAAGTAGCGCTCGGGCAGCTCTTCGAGAAACCCGCGCACGGCAGAGCGCTCCGGCTCATCGCACTCGCGCAGGACTTGTTCGCGCAAGCTCTCGACCTGGTCCGACGCTTCGCGCGTACCCTCGATCAGATCCGACGTCGTCAACCAGAGCTCCTGCAACATCCGCGCGTTCCACGCAGTCATCGCAGTCGGATTTTCAGTCGAAGTGTTCGCGAACGTCAGGACGTACAAGTCACGCAGCCGATCGACCGTCTGCACTTCGCGCACGATCTCGCCCAGCGTGTCCGGGTCCGTGATGTCGCGCTGCAGAGCCCAGCGGTACACGCGGTGCTGATTCGCGATCAACCACTGCACGTGTTTACTGTCCGCGTTGCCGATCCCCAAGCGCTCGCAGACCGTCGATGCAACCGCCGCCGCGTACTTTGCGGGATCGTCTGGGTGTCCCGCACCCAGCTCGTGTAACAAGAGCGCGAGATACAGCGGCAACGGGCGCGGAAGCTCCGCCGCACACCGACTGACGATCGGAAACTCGGTCGCGAGCTCACCACGCGCGATCGCACGCAAGCGGTCGACCGCGAGCAGCGAGTGCATGTCTGCCGTGTACGCGTGATAGGCGTCGTACGGCACACGGCCCATGATCGGCTCGAACTCGGGAATCATCGCGACGAGCAGCCCGACTTCGTGCAGCTCTTCGACGATCGACCCACGCCGCAGCGGCGCATTGCCCGCGTGTGTGACCAACGTGCAGAAGCTGGCCTTCGCCTCCGCGCTGCGCCGCAACGCTTGCGACATGTCGCGGTCCGCAACCGCGAGAGCGATCGCGTCGCGCGCTTCCGGATCCGGCGGCAAACCTTCGCGCACGACCGCTTCGTAAAAGCGCAGCGCGAGCGCGGGGTCATCCGCGAGCGCGTCGGGACGCAACGTGACCTGCGAGTCGTGCACCAAGATCCCGCGACCCAAGTCGCGAATCGTCATCGGTGGCTTGCGGCGCGAACGGCGCGCGCGCTCGGGCATGCGATCGACGAGGCGCGCGATCACGCGAGCGTTGCGATAGTGCCCTTGCATGAACTGCTCGACGCCGAGCGTGATCGTGTCGCGGTAACCGAGCAGCGCCGAGACGCTCTCTTGATCCTCGAACGTCAGCCGATCGTGCCGGCGGCGCGCGACGACGTGGAGCCGATTGCGAACCGTCCAGAGGTGCTCTTGCGCGCTCGACAGATCTTGAAGCTCGTGCTGCGTGAGGTGCCCGAGCGCAACCAAGTCGTCGACGCGCTCCACACCCCAGCGTGCGCGCGCAACCCAACCGACGACATCGAGATCGCGCAGCCCACCGCGGCCGAGCTTGATCTCGGGCTCGCGCAGAAACAGCGTGCCGCCGTAGCGCTCGTGCCGCGACATCGTGTCGGCTTCGAGCGCCGAGATGAACGCATCGAGCTCAGCTTCGAAGATCTCCGTTCGCGAGCGCTCGACGAGCTCCTGAACGAGGCTCTTGTCGCCGGCGATGTGACGAATGTCGAGCAGCGTGGTCGAAGTGCGGATGTCGCTCTTGCTCAGGTCGAGCGTCTCTTCGATCCCGCGAACGGCGTGACCGATCTGCACACCCGCATCCCAGAGCGGATAGAGCACACCCTCAGCGAGCCGCGCGATCCGTTCGTCGGTCGGATCGTCCGCGAGAAACACCACGTCGACATCGCTATGCGGCGCGACCAACCGCCGCCCATAGCCGCCGACCGCGACGAGCGCGACCCGGCCTATGCCCTTGATCCGCAACTGCGCAGCGCGCGCGGCGCAGCACAAGCTGCCGAGCAGGCCATCGAACATTTGCGCGTAGCGACCCGCGACATCGAGCCCTCGATGGCCGCTCCGCACCGCTTCTTTGAGCGCGGCGGAGTGCGACACCAGATACTCGGTGCAGGTCTCTACGAGGCCGGAGTTCAAGTCCTTGAGACTTGAAGCGGTCGAAAGCGCCTCTTCAGCCATCCGGCGCGCATTATGAAGTCGGGTTTCCATCACAGCAAGCGAATGCTGTCGCACATGTCCCATACGAATCGCCGGAATGCAGGCCGTCCGCGCAGAAGGCGCTTCACGGGCCCCGTGACCGCTCCGCCAGGCTAAGGGGAGACTGCGTTTTCGCGCTCCGCTAGCACAGTTCGTGCCCTCTCGACCTTTCGGACGTAGCGGGCGATTCCCTCAGCGATCCCATCGGCCAAAAGTTGGCGATAGGGGTCGGTCGCGAGTGCTTCGGCCTCCTCGGGGCGGGTCAAAAACGAGGCCTCGCACAGGATCGCCGGCATCCGCGCACCCACGAGGACATAGAACAGGGCCCGTTTGACACCGCGATCGACGAGGCGCGGAAGCTGTCGCCGGCCACTGCGGAGCGTGGCCTGGTGCACGACCTTTGCCAGCTCGAGCGAATGCGCGACCTGTTCGCGGCGGACCAGGCTCCCGAACAAGGTCGACAGCGTGCTGACGTCGGCCGGAGCGGCGTTGTTCTCGCGAGCCGCGAGGCCGAGTGCCTGCGCATCGTGAGTCGCGTCCAGCAGGTAGGTCGAGACGCCACCGCGCTCGTTCAGGGCGGGCGACGCATTCAGGTGGATCGACACGAACAGGTCTGCGCCCAGCGCATTTGCGATCGCGGTCCGCTCTTCGAGACTCACGAAGCGGTCGTCCTCGCGCGTGAGCACGACGCGAGGGTCGGGCAAGGTGCGTGCGAGAACCCGGCGCACCCGCAAGGCGAGATTCAGCGCTACGTCGGCCTCCGACAGGCCGTTCGGCCCGCGCGCACCGCCCTGCACACCGCCGTGGCCAGGGTCCAGCACGATCGTGCGAATGCTCGCGGCGGGCTCGGCTAGCACCGTGCCCGGATTCGTGAAGTCGAGCACGACGCGATACGGACTAGGCAGGAAAAACAGGCGGTACTGCGTCGACTCGGCGACCTCGAACTCGACACGCATGCTGTTGGCGTCGAGGGCGGAGGCATGCACGCGCGCGACCCCGGCCGCGCGGATCTCGCGAGACTCGGGCAAAGGGTCGCTGCGCGTCGCGCGATCGAAGTCGAGGACGATGCGACGCGGAGCATCCGGCTGAGCGGGCAGCTCGCCGCGACGAAACTGCGTGGCCGCGTCGAACGTCAACACGATGCGAACTTCGGATGGGCTCGCGCCACTTGCCGCCGTGAGCGGCGCACTCGGCGGCGCGACGACTTCTTCATCTTCACCGGTGTCACTGACTTCACCGAGCTGATCGATCGACAGCAAGCGCACCCGTTCGGCTGGGTCCTGGGTGAAACGCGCGGCTTCGTGGCCCGACATCGCGACATCGTGTGCGCGAGGTGGAGCGATCGTGAGCGACTTGCTTCGCGTTCGCGGTGAGGTGGGCCTGCGCGTCTCGAGCTCGCCGTGCAGGGCGCGCGTCGCAGCGACGCAATCCGCGCTGCCGGCTTGCCGGCTGTACTGCCCGATCAAGCGCTGCGCGAACAGATCGGCAGCGCCGCCATCGCTCGAGTCGCGCGCGAGCACGCGCAGAAAATCGAGACCTGCGTCGCACGCTTCATTCGTGTTGGTCGCAGTCGCGTGCGCGAGCGTGTCTTCGACGATCGGCAGCGCACGCGCGCACAGGCCGCACGTGCCCTCGATTCGCGCGTGCACACGTGCAAGTCGCGTGATCGCACGCACGCGCGCGATCGGCTCGACATTGCTGGCTCGCGCCGCGTCTTCGAACATGTGCTCGAGCTCGGTCGCGCGATACGCGTATAGCTCTGACTCACCGATCGACAGGACTGGCGGCGCGCGATCGGGTGGCGCGAGCGGCTTCGCGTTTTCATTGCACGCAAGCAGCAGGGCAGCGACTCCGGAGAGTGCCCGTGGGACACAGCGCGGCGCGCGCGAGGATCTCTCGCCGGCGCGAATCGCAGGCCGGCCACCCGACTCGACTTGCTCGCGACTTCCGAGCACCGTAGCGTCGGCATACCGATGAGTAGGCCGTTCACAAGGGGGCAAGGCACGCATGGTCTACCGTGACCCAATCGAGATGGTCAACGAATACATCCGCCGCTTCGGACGCTCCGTGGCTGCCGATCTGCATCCACTCGATGCGAGTGGTTACACGGATGTTCGTCACGGCTCACTCGTCATCGGAATCAATGCGTTCGTAGAGAAAGACGTCCTCTTGATCCTCGTGCGGATGTGCAAAGTGCCGGACGAGAATCCTGAAGCGCTGTTTCGCAAATTGCTCGAGCTCAACTTTCTGTCGACGCGATCTTGCTCGTTTGCGATCGACTCACATCGAAAGTTCGTCTACCTGCGCGCGATGCGGCCGCTCGATGGCCTGGATTACGAAGAGTTCGTCGACCTGCTCAAGACTGCGGCGTCGGTGGCCAGCAAACTGCGCGATCAAGTGCCCGACCCCCACGCCTGAACTGTCACGCTTGAACTGTAGGGCTGAGCTGTCCGGCGGGACAGGGTGCACTGGTTATTGACCAAGCCGCGTCCAAGTATGACGCGGGCCCACTTGCCCCTCGGCCCTGCTTTGACCGAAAGCGCGCGGTGCGCAAAACTGCCCAAGTTGGCGAATACGCCGGCGAGCTTCTGAAGTGACGAACGAAGCCGACTCCCAATCCGCCCAACCTGCCAACGATTTCGAGCATTCCGTGGACGAAGCGCAAACCGGGTCGAGCCAAGCCAAGGACCGCGACAGCCACCCAGAAGGCGTGGCGGCGGGAGCCGAGCGCGCGCGGTTGACCACGCAGCCGGGCATGGCGCCGGCACACGGTGCGGATCACGCGGATAACGCGAATAACGACTCGCAGGTTGCCGCTGGCGAGGATGAGAGCGCGGTCAGCAGTGGGACGGATGAAGCGGCCGAAATCGATGCGGCTGCGCGCGGAGTTGCCCAAAACACAGAAGACCTACCGAATGCAGCCGAGGCGGCGGAGCTCGATGCCGCTGTGCGCGGCGAAGCGCTCAGTGCCGTTGCTCCAGCTGCCCCTGAAAATCGAGCAGAACGCGAAGAATGCGAAGAGCCACAGCTGAGCGAGCCATCCGCGCAGGCAGTGCCTGTGGCGCAAGAGCCGCTCCCAGCTGCGCCCGCGATCGAGTCTGCGCAACAACCGCTCGCAGCTGCGCATGACGAGCTCGCACCGGACGAAGAGCCGCCCGCAGCTGAGCCAGTGATCGACGCCACACCGCGCGAAGAGCCGCTCGCAGCTGCACCGGCGCCAGCCGCGCGTCGGCGGCGAGAGCTCGACTTCGAAGAAGCGGAGCGCTTTGCTGCGAACATTCGGCCGTCGTGGGCAGATGCCCCACCGATTTCTGCGCCGCCGCCGAATGCGATCGGCGCCGTCGACGGAGCGGCGCGCGTGATTCGTTCCAACACGCGCACGGATCTCACGACGCCGCTACGCAAGCGGCGCGGCAGCGCGTACGCGATTCTCGCGGCTTCTCTCCTCGGAGTGGCGGGTCTGCTGTATCTCGGGATTTCAAGCTCGACCGTAGACCACTCGCGGCGAGGGCTTTCAGCGAAGGATCACGAGAGCGGCCCGCACGTCTTGAAGCCAGCGCCCGAGCCCGTCGAAACGGCGATTCAGCCGGCGCAAACGCCGGAGCCCACGCCGCCGGAGCAACCGCAGCTCGCAGCTGCGCAACCGAGCGAACCAGCCGCACCCGAACCTTCGGTCGCGCCGGAAGTTGCGCCGCCCGCAAACACTGCAGAACCGGGAACTGACACCCCGGAGCTGAAGGAACCGTCGTTCGCAGGCGAACAGCCGCAAGCCGAGCCCGCTGCGGTTGCGGCGCCCGAGATCGCAGCCCCCGCGAATGAACCGGCCGCGCCGCAACTCGCAGCCGCGCCGGAACAGCCGGCCTCCGAGCCGCAGCCAGCCACACCGGCAGCCGAGCAAGCACCGGCCCCGCAGCCGGCAGCGGCGCTCGCCGCCGCCCCGCGCGCACCCGCTGAGGCGGACGAGAAAATCCCGCAGCCATCAGCTGCAGCCCCGCCCGCACTGAAGCCGCTGCCGGCCGGGCCGAACGATCGCAGCAAAGTGGAGCTCAGCTTGGCGGCCTATCCGCCGAACACGAAGTTGCGGGTCGATGGCGTGGCGGTCGAAAATCCGTATCGCGCAAAGCTCCCGAAATCGAGCAAACATCGGATCGACGCGGCAGCGCCGGGTTACTCGCCCGAGTCGCACGTGATGCGGATGGAAGCGGACGTCCAGCTGATGATCTCGCTCAAGCGCGAGCAGGCGCGAGACGTGAAGGCCGACCCCTACGCCGCGCAGCAGCGTCGCAGCACGACGGCGGCAGCCCAGGTTGCGCCGCCCGCCGGCCCGAAGCGCGATCGCGGCGCCGGCTTCGTCGCCGAAAACCCGTACTAGAGCAGCGCTAGATAGAACCCACATTGCGCACGTTGATTCTCCGGCGCAGCGCGGTTACATCAGCCCCGTGCCGTTGATCCCGACGTACGAGGTTCCAGATGCCGCTTAGGCTCGCGGTGCTCATCTCCGGCCGCGGCACGAACCTCGCCGCGATCCAACACGCGATCGAGGAAGGCCGCTGCGACGCGCAGATCGTCAGCGTCATCAGCGATCGGCCGACCACACAAGGCCTCGCCTTCGCCGCTGAACGCGGCATTCGCACCGCCGTCGTGAAGCTCAAAGACCATCCGACGCGCGAAGCCTGGGACGAAGCGCTTACGCAGCGAGTCGCCGAAGCCGAACCGCAGCTCGTCGTCACTGCTGGCTTCATGAAGATCGTCGGCAAACAGTTCCTCGCGAAGTTCTCGCCCCGGATCATCAATACGCATCCTGCGCTGCTCCCCCTCTTCCCCGGCACCGACGGCCCCGGCCTCGCGATCGCGGCGGGCGTTCGCGTGAGCGGCTGTACCGTCCACGTGGTCGACGGCGGCGTCGACAGCGGCCCGATCCTGGCGCAAGCCGCAGTCCCGGTCATCGCCGGCGACACGCGCGACAGCCTTCACGAACGCATCCTGCGCGCCGAACACCAGCTCCTGCCGCAAGTGATTCACGCGATCGCACGACGAACCATCACCCTCGAACCCACCGTGCGCATCGACGTCAGCTCGGACGAGCGCGCGCAGCTCTTCTCGCCGCAGTTCGACGAACCCAAACCGTGAGCGCCCGCTTTTACGACGTCGTCGTACTCGGCACGGACTTGGCTCCGCTCTTGTGCGGCGCCCTACTCGCAAAGCGCGGCTTTCGCGTGCTCGTCGTTCCACAAAACGAACCCGAGCCGAACTACAGCGTCGGACCGTTCGAGCTTCCAGCGCGCCCTCTGCGCTGCGTGTTCGGCCAAACTCCGACTGCACACCGTGTCTTCTCGGAGCTCGGTCTCGGTCAGAGCTTGCGCCGCTTGTCGACGCCGCTCGATCCCGCATTTCAAATCGCGATGCCGGGTCACCGCTTCGACGTCTCGCGCGACGATACGAAGCTTGCGCGCGAGCTCGGCCGCGAGTTCCCCGGTGTTCGCCGCCCGATCGAAGACTTTCACAAGCGCGTCGCGCGCGTGATGCAAGGGCTCGACGCCGTGCTCTCGCACGACTTGATCTTGCCGCCCGAGACGTTTTTCGAACGCCAGCGTTTCATGCGCGCGCGCCGAGCGCTCGAGATGCCGCGCAGCGACAATCAAGACGACGTGCTGTCCGAGTTTCCCGACGAGCACCCGTTTCGCAGCCTCGCGAGTCTGCCCTCGCGTTTCGACGGCGGCATCGATCCCGCCCACGCCGGGCTCGCACCGCCGCTCCAACTGCTCCGCTTGTACGGCAACCAACGCCGCGGCGCGCTTGCGATCGACGGCGGTCACTTCGCGCTTCGCGAGCTGCTGATCCAGAAGATCCAGTCGCACAGCGGTCACGTGCGGCTCGACGAGCACGCAGCCGAGTTGATCGTCACGCGCGGGCAAGCGAGCGGCCTGCGTCTATCTCGCGGCGGCGAAGAGATCTCGTGCGGGTTCGTCGTCGCCGGCGTCGACCTCGCAGCGCTCCAGCGCTTGCTGCCCGATCGCTCCGCCTTCGAAGAGCTCTTCGAGCGCATCGGCGAGCCGCAAGTGCGCCAGTACCGCTACACGTTGAACGTCGTACTTCGCAAGCGCGGCCTACCCTCCGGCCTCGGCTCGAGCTTGTATCTCGTGTCGGGAAAAGAGCACGCCGGCCCCGCAACTCCACTTCACGTGAACGCACAACGGCTCGACACCGAACACGCGCTGCTCTCGGTCGAAGCGCTCTTGTCGTCGCGCCGCGTCGAAGACGACTCGAGTTACGTGCCTGGAACGCGCGGTCAGATCATGACCGCGCTGCGCGAGCTGCTGCCATTTCTCGACGAGCACTTGGTGTTGGTCGACTCGCCACACGACAACCGTCCGCCCGAGGGTGCAGTCACGAAGCTCGACAACACGAGCCTCGCAAAGCGCGGGCCGAACACCATGCGCGCGGTCTACTCGTACCCTGTGGTGGGTGCGCTCGGCCTGACCGCGCTTCCACTGCGCACACCGATCAAACACCTCTTGTTCTGCAATGCGCAGATCGTGCCCGGTCTCGGCAGCGAAGGCCTGTTACTCGCAGCGTGGGGTGCTGCCCGGCTCGTGACTTGGGCCGACCGCAGTCGCTCGTGGATGCGTAGGCGGCTGTGGACAAAGGTGGAAATGTAGCTGACGGCTGCAGAGTGATCCGCGGTCGAGGTTGCTCGGGTAGACTGGGGCCACTCGATGAACGCTCCCGCGCCGCTCCAAATCAATCTTCACCAACTGCTGCGCGCGGTCGTCGAGAAAGGCGCTTCCGATCTTCACGTCACGACCGGAACGCCACCTCAGCTGCGCATCGACGGCTCGCTCCTGCCGATCAAAACCGCGCCGCTCACGCCGGTCGACACGAAAGCGCTCTGCTACTCGGTCTTGACGGAGGAACAGAAGGTCCAGTTCGAGCGCGACAACGAACTCGACCTCTCGTTCGGCGTCAAAGGCCTCGCGCGCTTTCGCGGCAACATCTTCGTCCAGCGCGGCGCGGTCGCGGGTGTGTTCCGCCAGATTCCGTTTCGCATCATGTCGTTCGAAGAGCTCGGCTTGCCGCCGGTGATCGCGAAGCTCTCGAACTTACCGTCCGGCCTCGTGCTCGTGACCGGCCCGACCGGCTCCGGCAAGACCACGACCCTCGCCGCGATCATCGACAAGATCAACGCCGAGCAGCGCTCGCACATCCTGACGATCGAAGACCCGATCGAGTTTCTCCATCCAAACAAGCTGTCGGTCTTTGAACGAGCTCGTGTCGGCGCCGACACGAGCTCGTTCAAAGACGCGCTGCGCTACGCGTTACGCCAGGACCCTGACGTCGTCCTGATCGGTGAGTTGCGCGACCTCGCGGCGGTCGAAGCGGCGCTCACGATCTCCGAGACCGGCCACCTCGTGCTCGGCACGCTGCACACTAACAGCGCGATTCAGTCGATCAGCCGCATCGTCGACATGTTTCCGCCGCACCATCAATCGCAGATCCGCTCGCAGATCTCGTTCGTGTTGCAAGGCGTCGTCACGCAGATGCTCGTCCCGAACGCAAATGGTCCCGGTCGCGCGCTCGCGATCGAGATCCTGATCCCGAACGCCGCGATCCGAAACTTAATCCGCGAAGACAAAGCGCATCAAATCTACTCGGCCATGCAGATGGGCCAGTCGACGACCGGCATGCAGACGATGAACCAGTCGCTCTACAGCTTGTTCGCGCGCAAAGTGATTACGCGCGAGGAAGCGCTGAATCGATCGATGGAATCCGACGAGCTGGAGATGATGATCCGGACTGGGAAGTAGCGCGCGGCCGATTGGGTCCCCCACTCGACACTCCAGGACGCACGTAGAGCCCGCGAAGGCTCGAATCGCGGCATGGAAAGTCGGGATTGTCGTCCAGTGTAGCCCAGCGTCGGTTTTTGCTCGCGTCCGATGGGGCTGCGGTAGAAATTACCCAAAGGATCACTATCTTCTCGGGTTTCGTGCCGGGGCGGCGAGGTCGAACATCCTTATGAGGCGATTCACGGTTCTGTACATCCTCCTCTTCGCCGCATGGAGCGTGAACTCCACGGCGTCGGCGCAGGATGCGCGGCAGCGACAAGCTGCTGCTGAAGCTTACGACCGCGGGACTGCCGCTTACCTCGAAGGATCGTACGGCGAGGCGGCGCAGTGGTTCGAGACTGCAAATCGCATGGCGCCCGCTGCGCCGGCGCTGATGCAAGCGATCCGCGCACACGAACACGCGGAGAACCACACGCGCGCTGGAACGCTCGCGCTCGAGCTGCAGGGTACGTACGCAACAGAGTCGCAAGCGACCGACTACGCGAAGAACGTTCTCGCGACGACCGCACCGAAGCTGCTGCTCATCCAAGTCACGTGCGACGAGGACTGCAAGCTGGACGTCGACGGCAAGCTTCAAGAGTATCTGGCGTTCTTCGACACGCCCGGCCACGCGCACGTCCTCACCGCGACGTTCGAGACGGGTTCCAAAACGACCAAAGTAGTGGGCGACGCCGGCCAAACGCGCGACGTGAAGTTCGAAGCCCCGCCGCCTCCCCCGACGCCTGCGATCGATTTCTCGGCTGATGCGTCTCAATCGAAGGACGGCATGACGGCCGGCCGACCACTTCCGCCGCTGGTTACGTGGATCGCCGCGGGCGTGACAGGCGCCGTCTTGGGAGCCACGATCATCTCTGCGGTCGACATGTACAACGGCGTTCCTGAATACAAGCGTGCTGCAGCAGCCTCGAAAGGCTGCACATCGCAGAGCAGCAATTGCACGGAGCTCTCACGAAAAGCGCAAGACGAGCTCGATAAGGGGCAAAGTCGTGAGTTGCGTACCAATATCCTGATTGGCGCGACGGCGTTTGCCGCTGTAAGTACTGGCGTCATCGCGCTGTTCCTGACCGACTGGTCTTCGCACGACGCGAGCGGGAACAATGAGACTCTGGGACTACGTGTCGAGCCGCGGCCCGGAGGGCTGGCGACGACGCTCGAGGGACGCTTTTGAACGAGTCGCTGACAGCCTCCGCGGATCCATTCGCGAGTAGCCTGACGGGCAGAAGGCTGGGCCGCTACGAGGTACTGGCGCGTCTCGCATCAGGTGGGATGGCAGGCGTATATGTAGCCCGTGCGCTCGGTGTCGCCGGGTTCGAGCGGCTCGTCGCAGTGAAGGTGCTGCATCCGCACCTCGCGCACGAGGAAGAGTTCATCTCGATGTTTCTC
>Ga0193753_10001263_pt1 | contig 21958 bp, 17 predicted proteins | sample H1c2metaG_FD_144925 | JGI IMG/M metagenome (GOLD analysis project Ga0193753, IMG submission 144925) | Soil microbial communities from a riparian zone of the East river system, Colorado, United States - H1c2 | ecosystem: Environmental > Terrestrial > Soil > Riparian zone | place: USA: East... | reverse complement strand
GCGAGCGCTCAGAGCAGCTCGACCGTCACGCGGCCGCACTCGCTGAACTCGACGGTCGTGTCGACGCGCAAGTTCGACGACGGAGAAGTGCCGCTCGGCATGGAACAAGTCGAACGCGTAGTCGTGCCCGGTTTCGATCCCCAACATCGAGCGTGCCGCCCTGCCATGCCGCCAGCGTGCAGTGCAGCAGATCACGGGATCGGCGGTCGTGCTGTATCCAATCCTCGGCTTCCGAGCCACGTCCGCGCTTCGGCCGACAGCGCGGACGCAGCGCGCTCTACTCGTCGGCCTTCGGGTCGATATCACGCAATTGAATCGTCGTGTTGGGCGAGGTCGGTAGCAGGTTGAACTTGAGATTCCAGCTGCCATCAGCGTTCTCGAACGCGACGCCGATGTTGGTCCAAAACGTTCGCTCGTTGTCGCCTCGCTGCACGCCAGCGACGAGCTTCTTCATCTTCCTGTCGTTGTTCATCGTCCGTCTCCGTTAGGATTTGTGGGTTGTTGTCGACTCGTTCGTTCCGCGTGGCGGCCCGCGTACTGGAAAGCTCTGACTACGCCTTGACGGTCTCGTATTTGACTAACACCACACCGTGCTCAAACGTGTCTGCACTTATGAGGCGAAACTCCGTTCGGCCGCTGAGGTCATCGAACAAGCGCTTTCCCTCGTTAACGATAACTGGATGTACAATCACATGATACTCATCAACGAGCCTAGCGTTTGTAAGAGATTGCACGAGAGCTGGGCTACCGAACGTAACAATGTCGCCACCATGATCGCCTTTTAGTGCCTTAATCTGCTTCACGATATCGCTGCGACTACCAGTGAGTTGCTTTGGCGCCGCGAATTCTCCCCACTTCAATCCAGCGATTGCATTCTCACCAACTGCAACAACTTTTGGCGTCGAGTTCACTTTCTCTGCAATGCGTAAACTGACGTCATCCACATCTGGCCAATCTTTTGCGAATGGCCACTTTCTGGAGAGGTCCGCGTGTGTCCCGCGACCCAATAGAATCGTGTCGACTGTACCAAGGCTTTTCAGAAGTGCTTCAGCCGTGTCTTTAATACCGGCCTGCGCCCATACCATGAAGTTGGTTTCATCACTTGGCGGACCACCAACGATTCCGTTGAATGAACTGTGGATGGATACGATGATCTTACGCATATATAGACCTTTCTCGAGAGTTATCGCCTATCAGAGAGCACCGGCCGGACCATGGCAAAGTCGTCTCGGCTCGAGCGCGATCGTCACTCGGTCACAGCGGACGCTGCTGCCGCACCGCTCTTTGTGCCCTGCATCGAATTGTCGGGATGCTGGATGGCCAGTCGCAGCGCGACGTCCGCGCCAAACGAATAGCCGACGACGTCGGCCTTGCCGAGACCGAGCTTGTCGATCACGGCAGCCACGTCGTCGCCGAGCGTCGCCAGCGCGAGCGGCCGATCGGTGTCTGCAGAGTGTCCGTGTCCCTGGAGCTCCAACGCCACCAGCTTGCGATGCTTCGCCAGCGGCTCGCCAAGTGGCATCATCTCGGAGATGGTCATCAGCCCGCCATGCAGCAGCACCAGCGGCTCGCCGTCACCGTATACTTCGTGCCAGAGCTTGAAGCCGTTGACTTCGATGAAGCCACTCGAGGTTGCTTTGATCGGTGTCACTGTTGGTCCTTTGAGTGAATTCGCCCCGGGTTCCCGCGGCTGACACGCTATCAGCGGCGCCAGCAGCGGATTAAAACGTTTGAGCACGTACCTGAACATGGCTTACGTCCTGAGGACGTGCTGACAGGGCTCGGGCCGACATAGCCGCCGCAAAAAATGAATGCCGATCCGCTACGGCGTGGTCCGGCCTCCCCGTGACACCAGCGCGTGCGCCACAACGATCATAAACACGCGCCGTGCCTCGGCAGCGGCCGCCCATGCGCATTCTCACGCAGCAGAGAGCCACGCGCCTGCAATCTCACGGCTCAGTCCAATGACACTATCTGTGCGTCGCCGAGCTCGGCGTCGCATCGCAACGCGTGATTTGCCGGGCTACACGATTTCTACGTACCCATCGGTTCCGTTCACCCGGATCCGCTGCCCATCCTTGATCAGCTTGGTGGCAGCCTCGACTCCGACCACGGCCGGCAAGCCATATTCCCGCGCGATGACTGCTCCATGGGTCATCAGTCCACCAACTTCGGTGACCAAACCTTTTATCGATACGAACAACGCAGTCCAGCTGGGATCAGTAAACGCAGTGACCAAGATGTCTCCATCTTCTATGTCGGCATCCTCCATTTTCAAGATGACTCGTGCCCGTCCCTCTACGACACCGGAAGAAACCGCCAAACCTACAATTGCGTCGGCCGGGAGCTCGTCACGCTTGTACCGACCCGTGACGATCTCGCCATCCGACGTGATGACGCGCGGCGGAATCAGCTTCTCATACACTTTGTACTCGTCTTTGCGCCGGCTGACGACCTGAGGATCGAGTTTGCGTGTGAGTACGACCGCGCGAAATTCTTCAAAAGTCAGCCAGAAAACATCTTCCTTGTTACGAATCACGCCGTCCTGTAACAGCGATTCGGCTTCCTTGAGCAGAGCCTTCTTGTACACAAAATAGCGACTAACAATCGAGTATTTTGGATATTCTCGGTAGCCGGCAAAATTTCGGACGATGCTGATTTTTTGCTGCGTTTCGGCCGCTTTTTGTTCGCCGTCCGGAAGTTGCTTGAGCTGCTCTAGCAACTCGCGTTCTTTACTCAGAGCCTCTTGCAGCCCAGTTTCAAACCTTTGCTTGCTGGCGCCGGGCTCGAAGGTTTTGATGTTGCTGAGGATGAGCGGAACGAGTGTCGCGGGCTTTTCGCTCCAACGAGTTGTCGTGATATCGATCTCACCGGCACATCTCATCCCGTATTTTTCGAGATAAGCACAGATGGCCGCCCGGACTTCGCTCCCCCCTTTGAGCTTGGCCAGCTCGTCCAAAAGATCGTCTTCTTTTCGCTGCTGCAAGTACTCGAGCACTTCGGGATATGGACGGATCGCGTCCGCGACATCCAAGAGCGCCAAACCCATTTCTGAAGTAATGTTGTTTGGGACTGATCGAGAGAGTGTATCAGCTGCGTTTTTCTCGCCTAACCATTCGCCCATCTTATCGTTGAGCCACAACGCGGCATTCATGGCGCCCATGATCACGCCCATACTTCGCGGGTCGAAGACAATCTTCTTCAGTCGCTGGATATCTTCCAGAATAAATGCAAAGAGCTCTGAGCCAGACTTGGTTTGAATGGCGTGTTTCAGCGCTTCGATCCCCAGCTGATTTCTTTTGATCAAATCAGAAGCGATCGCGGGATCGTTTTCGACCTGCGCGTGAGCTAGGAAACCTGTATTGCCGGTGCCGCGACCTGGCGCCTCGTCGTCAGCTTGTGACGGTTTTATAAAACCCTCCCGCGCTACGATGGTCACGAGCGCGTCTTTTGTAAGCGGATCGGATTTTCCCAAGACATCCATGACCGGCTTTCTACTGGCGGGCGAAGCCAGTCTGGACGTGACATCAACAAACAATCTCCCCCCGGCTGGATGCATTGTCCCGTGGGCCGTCAGCAGGAAAATCGACAGTCCGAATGGCTTGATCGTGTCGGTCATCATTTGTTGATGCCCCACGGACAAGTAGACGTGGTTTCCTCGATCATTGGCTTCAGGAATGGGGAATAACGTGGTGATCGGCCGGCTCTGAACGATAAAGAATACGTCCTCGGCCAAACACCATTCGATGTCCTGCGGACTACCGAAATGTTTTTCGATCTCCCTGCCCACGCGCGCGAGCCGTAAGATCTGCTCGTCGGTCAGCGCCTGCCTGTCCTGCTGCCCAGACTCGATGTCCTGGGCCTTCGTACCGCCATCTTTTGAGGCATAGATAGCTAGTTTCTTCGCCGGTATCCGCTTGTCGATGATCGCGCCGTCAAGAACTCGATAGTTGTCGGCGCTCACCAGGCCGGAAACCATGGCCTCACCAAGCCCGAAGCTGGCATCAATCGATAGTATTTTCCTGTTAGAAGTGATCGGATCGGCGGTGAATAGAATTCCGGCAACCTCCGGAAACACCATCTTCTGAACAACTACAGACAATTGGACTGCGCGGTGGTCGAAGCCATTTTGAATTCGGTAGACCACGGCTCTCTCGGTAAACAGCGAAGCCCAGCACTTGCTGATATGCTTCAGGATCGCGCCCTGTCCGAGAATGTTCAGATAGGTATCCTGCTGGCCTGCAAAAGATGCCGTTGGCAGGTCCTCCGCTGTCGCGCTGGAACGCACTGCGAAGGCAAGTTTGTCACCGAGCTTTGCGAGAGAACCCGCGACCTCCTCAGCTATATCCTGGGGAATGGTCGTCTCTTCGATGAGCTTACGAAGCTTTGCGCTGATCGCACTGATTTCCCTGCTGTTGCTTGCCTTCAGCTGCGCTAGGTCATTCAGCAGGCCGCCAAGCTCCCGATCGTTTTCGGTTATTTTCTTGTACGCGGCGGTGGTGACGCAAAAGCCATCCGGCACCTGAATCCCGTTGATTTTGGAGAGCTCGCCAAGACTCGCGCCCTTACCTCCTACAACCGTGAGCTTCGATCTGTCGGTCTGCTGGAAACCAAGTACATACTTGTTCATATCTCTTCCTTGATCGCTTCAACGTTGTGCGAGCAGCAACTTGTGCACGGCCAGCATCGAAATGCGGCCGCAGCAGTCTCCCAAGTTGGCTTTGGCATCCTCGAGATCGGCCGATTTTTTTTCTAGCTATTGATTTTTCAGCCCCATCAGTATTATTAAGCGGGATAACGATGGCGGTCCTGGGGTGGACTGCGTCAGAGCTGACCGCGCGCGGCTCACGAGCAAGTGCGCGAAACCTCAAGCGAGCGTGGCGCTCAGCGTCTGCTCGTGTGGGCAGTATCGACAAACCCACGTGCCAGGCATCGTCTCGGTGATGCAGGCTCCACGCGTGGGCATTGCGGAATTTAAAACGCTGAGCCGATGTCGAGACGCGCGGACCGGCTCCGACCTACCCATAGACGCACCCGTTTTGGGGTGCACAGATGGAGCACCGTCATGAAATACATCTTGATGATGAACACCCAAAAGGGGCCGTATCAGCACGAGTCCTGGCCCGAAAAAGCCTGGAAAGCCCACCTGGCGTATTGGGGGACCCTCAACGCGCAGCTGGAGGCGTCCGGTGAGCTCGTGAGCGTCGAGGGGCTGACCGCGCCTGACCAGGCCAAGCGCGTCTACGCCGGCAAGGACGGCAAGGACGGCAAGCCGATCACGGACGGCGTCTTTCCCGAGACCAAGGAGTTCCTCGCGGGCTACTGGATCGTCGACGTGGAGAGCGCGGAGCGCGCGTACGCGATCGCTGCTCAGGCTTCGGCGGCGCCCGGACCCGGCGGCCAACCACTCAACATGCCACTCGAGGTGCGCGAAGTGATGCAGAGCGCCGCGCGCGATTTGTGATGGAGACGCGGACGGACCGAGTCGAGCCGCTGCTGCGCGAGCTCGCGCCGCGCGTGCTCGGCTCGATCGTTCGGCGCTTCCGCGACTTCGCCGCGTGTGAAGACGCGATCCAAGAGGCGCTGCTGGCGGCGGCGACGCACTGGCCGCGCGAAGGAGTGCCGGATGATCCGCGCGCCTGGCTGATCCGCGTCGCGGCGCGGCGGATGACCGATCACATCCGGAGCGAAGCGGCGCGACGCAGGCGCGAAGAAGTCACCGCCAGCCTGGACGACGACGCAGCGCTGGCGCCCGATGATGACAGGGCTCACGAGCGAGACGACAGCCTCGCGCTGCTGTTCATGTGCTGTCACCCGGCCCTGACCACTTCGTCTGCGATCGCACTCACGCTGCGCGCCGTCGGCGGCTTGACCAGCGCCGAGATCGCGCGCGCGTTCCTCGTGCCCGAGGCGACGATGGCGCAGCGCATCAGCCGCGCGAAGCAGAGCATCCAGGAGTCGAACGTGCCGTTCGAGCTACCGACACCGCAAGAGAGCGGGCAGCGGTTGGTCGCCGTGATGCACGTGCTGTATCTGATCTTCAGCGAGGGCTACACCGCCAGCTCCGGCTCCGAGCTGCAGCGCGTGGATCTGTCGGCGGAGGCGATACGCCTGGCGCGCATGCTGCAGAGCCTGCTGCCGCAGGACAGCGAGGTACAAGGTCTGTTGGCCTTGATGCTTCTGACGGACGCGCGCCGCGCCGCGCGCAGCGGCCCCGCGGGCGAGCTGATTTCGCTCGATCAGCAGGATCGCGGCGCGTGGGATCGCACGGCGATCGCGGAAGGCGTCGCGCTGGTCAGCGCGGCACTGTCGAAGGGATCGGTCGGCGCCTATCAGCTGCAGGCCGCAATCGCGGCAGTCCACGACGAAGCCGCGAGCACCGCTGCAACCGATTGGGCCCAGATCCTGGCGCTCTACAGCTTGCTGCAGCGCATGTCCGACAATCCAATGGTCGCGCTCAATCACGCTATCGCAACCGCGATGGTCCGGGGCCCGGAAGCCGGGCTGAAAGCGATCGATGCGTTGGCAAGTGATCCGCGCCTGGCTGGAAGCCACCGCCTCGACGCCGTGCGCGCGCACCTGTTGGAGCGCGCAGGCCAACCTGGAGCAGCTATCGAGCACTACCGCCGCGCCGCTGCGCGGACGTCGAGCACACCGGAACGCAACTATCTGCTCACCCAGGCCGCCCGCCTGAACGACAGTTCGTAAAGCTGCGAGCCGGCGGCCCCGTCGCGCGCGGGCATGCCTAGGCACTAGGTCCGAACCAGGTGCTTAGTGCAGCGCGAAGGCCGTGGTCCGTGCCGCTTCCAACCCACGCGACATGCCCGTCGGGCCGAATCAAGACGGCAGTGGGAGCAGAGACTGCGCCGAACACCGGCAGCTCCCACGCATCCGCGTAGCGAGCTTCGATGAGCCGAACACGCTTCGCCCATGGAATGATGTCGAAGGCTCCGGGCTCACCGAGGTTGAGCAATACCGGTCGGGCTTCGTGCAGCAGGCTGAACACCCGCTGCGGACCGTCCGCGGTGACCAAGTCGAGATCGGGCATGCGACGCCCGAGGAGCGGGTGTCCCTCACCGAAGTCGTAGTGAGTGTCCAGACCAGAGATCATCGCGACGTATTGCTTGCGCGGCGCGTCCATCCGCAGCATCTCGGACATCAGCTGGCGCAAAGCTTCGTTTCGATCGTCACCGCGATCGAGCGCGGTGATTGCCATGGTGTTGCGCAACACGCGCGCTCCGACTGGGTGCCGCTCGGCGTGGTAGGTCGAAAGGAGGCTCTCGGGCGATGTTCCGTGGACGACCTGGGCAAGCTTCCATCCCAGACTCACCGCATCCTGAACACCGATGTTGAGTCCCTGCCCTCCTACTGGGGAATGTACGTGCGCCGCGTCGCCGGCTAACAGCACGCGTCTGTCCCGATAAGACGCTGCCTGCCGGGCCATGTCTGTAAACCTCGAGATATACGTGGCGCTCCGAAGACCATAATCCGTTCCGTAGACAGCGATGAGCGCGTCGCGGACGTCGCGTAGGGTCGGCTCGTCCTGCCGGCCGATCTGCTGTTCATTCAACACGACGCGCGCACGCTTGCCATCCTCGAGTTTACCCAAAGCATTGATGCCCTTTTCACCACGGCGGATGCCCCACTCGGGCTCTTCGGCCATCTCGACCTCGGCAATCAAGTAGCTGGTCGACGGGTCCCACCCTGGGAAGTCGATACCTGCTTTCTTGCGAATCAGGCTGCGACCCCCGTCGCACCCGACGAGATACTTCGCTCGTAACGATCGGCCATCGGACAGCTCGACGTCGACGCCGGTGTCGTCCTGCGCGAAACCCGTCACCTCACGTCCGCGATAGATCGGCACTCCCAGCTCGCCGATCCAGTCGGCGAGGATGTGCTCGATGCGGTACTGCCAGAGCGCGAGATAGTAGTTGTGGCGAGTCGGGGAATCGCTGATGTCGAGAGCGATCCGCGCGAAGGGTGCGCTCTGAATCATCTGCCCTTGCGAAACGAAGCGATCGGCGATTCCTCGCTGATCGAGCACTTCGATCGTGCGTATGTGCAGCCCGCCTGCGCGTAAGCCGGCGACGTCGTGGCTTTCGCGCCGCTCGACGATGGCGACGTCGACACCCGCCAACGCCAACTCGCCGGCCAACATCAGGCCCGTTGGACCTCCTCCTGCGATCACGACCGCATGGTTTGTTTTGTCCACACTGCTTCCAGATTCATGGTGCATGTCAAACCTCCGCTTCCGACGCTTCTCGCGTGCGGCCGGTGACCGTGCGCCACGATCGGGGGCTTGTGGCAACCCCCCGTCTCTGGCATAAAACTGACGTGGCGAGAGGCAGGGGCGCTCCTCGCTCGAGCGTGCGCGTGCCGCCGGTCAGTCGTTACGACAGGCGTCGCTTCACCGCGCACAGTCGACCTAGAGCGTTTGCAAATCTGATCAAGCGCGCGAGCGATTGGACAGACGATCCCCGGCGCTCCGACCCGCGGCCCAACCCAACCCGTGTCGTTCCGGAAGACGGCTCAGCGTTTTGGCTGCAGCCGCCATCGGCTGCATAGGTAGGTGGATGAGCGGCCTGGGAGCACCCTTCCTTCTCGCATACTCAGGCGACGCTGAAACCCCTCCGCGCACGCCTGCAGCTAATAGCTGCAGCGCTTTCTAAAAGCGGCGAGAATCCAAGCGGGGGACAACGCATGCCACGTGACACGCCTCCCGTGGATCCGGGTCGGCGACTCTTTCTCGCCGCTGCCGCTAAGGCAGCCGCCGCCGCGATCAGTTCGACCCTGCTGCCTGGTTGCGTGGAGCGAGCGCTGGCGATTCCAGCTGCGCGCGTGAAGGGCACGATCGTAGACGTGCAGCACGTCGTAATTTTGATGCAGGAGAACAGATCATTCGATCACTACTTCGGCACGATGGCGGGCGTGCGCGGGTTCGGCGACCGCTGGCCGATCCCGCTGCCGAGCGGCGAGCCGGTGTGGCGTCAAAGCGACGGCGACCGCGAGATCCTGCCATTCCATCTCGATACACAGAACACGACCGCAATGCGGATGCCCGGAACACCTCACTCCTGGATTGATTCGCAGTGCGCTTGGGATCAAGGACGCACTGGATTCTGGCCGAAGTTCAAACAGTTCCAGAGCATGGGTTACTACGAAGAAACGGATATTCCGTTTCAGCGCGCGCTCGCCGGCGCTTTTACGATCTGCGATGCACATCATTGCTCGATTCAAAGCGGCACGCTCCCGAACCGGGTCGTGGCCATGACGGGCACGAATGTGCGGCCTGGAACTGAGAAGCCGGCGACGACCGAGGAGTATGCGGTTACCAGCAATGCCAACAACCGCGGGGCGCAGTTCGGTCCGTATGATTGGACGACGTATCCTGAGCGCCTCGAAGCCGCGGGGGTTCGCTGGCGCGTATATCGCGACCCCGCTGACAGCTGGGACGGCGTCCTCGCATCGTGGGAGTCGTTTGCGCAATACCAACGCGCGTCGTCACAGAGCCCGCTGTGCCAGAAGGCAATGCAAGACCACTCGCTGCAGCTTCTACGCGACGATGTGAAGTGGGCAACCTTGCCACAGGTTTCGTGGATCGTGCCGCCGCCGGTCTGGTCTGAGCATCCAGCTGAGTCGAGTCCGCTGCAGGGTGCGAGCTTCACGCAGCAGGTGCTCGATATTCTCGTATCCAATCCAGAGATCTGGAGCAAGACCGTCTTCATAATCTCGTTCGACGAGAACGACGGCTTGTTCGATCACATGCCACCTCCGGCTGTGCCCTCGTATCGCGCAGACGGTACCCTCGCCGGGAAGTCCACTCTGAGATTGCCGCACGGTCGCCTCTACCACGATAGCGAGATCGACGGTGTGCGCGCGCTTCGGCCTTACGGCTTGGGAACACGCGTGCCGATGTACGTCGTGTCGCCGTGGACCAAGGGTGGGTGGGTGAACTCTCAGGTCTTCGATCACACGTCGACGATCAGATTTCTCGAGGCGCGTTTCGGTGTGGCCGAGCCGAACATCTCGGCCTGGCATCGTTCAATCTCGGGCGACCTCACTAGCTGCTTCAACTTCGCCGAGCCGGACGCTGCGATGCCATCGCTGCCAGACATGAGCTACGCGGTCGGGAAGAAACTGGTGCTCGAGGGCGAACCGGTCGCGGTGCCGTCGCCGCAGCGCACGCCCGTGCAGGCCTCGGGCATGCGCTACTCGCGCGCGTTGCCGTACACGCTACATGCGCATGTGCAGCACTGTTCAGACACCGATGAAGTGGAACTCAACTTCGAAAGCGCGGGCACTGCGGGCGTGGTTTTTCACGTCTACGACCGTTTGCATCTCGATCGCGTGCCCCGGCGCTACACCGTCGAAGCTGGGAAAGGTCTCAGCGACCGGTGGTCCACCGCGGATGACTCCGGCCGCTACGAGCTGCAGGCCTTCGGGCCCAACGGTTTCTCACGGCAATTTGCTGGCGTTGTCGCGAGCCGGCTCAAAAATGACCACACGTTTGCGCTGCCCGAGGTCCAGCTCGAATACGATCCTGAACAGGACAGTCTCGCGCTCCTCGCATCCAATGCTGGCGATCAGGCCTGCGTGCTTCTCTTGAAGATGCACGTCTATTCGGACGAGTCGTCGTCGATAGAGCTCCCCGCGCGGTGCGTTGGAGTGGAGCATTCTTGGTCAGTTCAACCGCATGCCAACTGGTACGATTTCAGTGTCAGCGTGGACGCACTACCAGGTTGGTCACGGCGCTTCGCGGGTCGCTTGGAAAACGGCAGGGACGGATTCAGCGATCCTGCCCTCGGCGACCACGTTCCAATCTCCAGCCAGTGAGCGGTGATGACTGAGCGTGGAAGCTGACATCTAACGCCTGCCACGCTGTTGGCTGACTCGTACGCGTCGCGGAGACGCGGCCCTGGTGTGTTCGTTCAGGTAGGCGAGCACGGCTTTGACCGCTTCTTCCTGTGCCTCTCTCATCGACAGTGACAACGGACGCCTCAGCACGACCCCGTGTGCCAGCGCCTCCATAGTTTGTGTCAGCACGAATAAAATTCGATCGAACTGCAGCGGCTGCGCGAACTCGTTCGAACGGGCCGAGAGCGCGAGCCGCAGCGCGCCTTCGAGCCGTGCGTCGAAGTTGCCTTCTTCTTTAGGACCGCTCGGCAGCTGTCTGAGCAACAGATCGAACAACGCAGGATCGACCGCATGGGCTTCAATCATCGCCTCCATCAAACGCCGGATCAGATCGCGCAACGGCGCCGTAGCGTTCTCGGTCAGCCGGGTTTCGACCAGACTCGCCATGTTGTCGACGTGCCGCTCCCGGAGCGCAACGAAGATCGCCTGCTTGTTCGGAAAGTATTGATAGACAGACCCGATACTGACACCTGCGACTTTCGCGATTCGGTTGGTCGTGACGCCCGCGATTCCTTCTCGCTTCAAAACTCGCGTCACTGCGTCGAGCACAGCCTCGACCGTGCGTCGCGCACGCAACTGGCGTGGCTCGCGCCGGTTCGAACGTGTTGCAGCCCGACGCGACTTCGGACCTTGCTTCGTAGCGGCGACACGAGTGGACATCCGTTTCAGTTACCACGAAACCTGAGCAAAGCTCAGCAAGACGTTCGAATACTCGAGACGTAGTACGCCGCTAGCGCACCGCAAACGCGAGCTGACCCGCTTCGCGCCTGGGCGTAGAGTCATCGTAAATCTGAGCTTTCGTTGAACTTTACGAAGCGCGGACTCTGAAGCTCTCACCGCAAGGAGATATGTCATGCACTACCTAGTCACGGGAGCCACCGGCAACATTGGAGCGCGAGTCGTCGAGCGTCTGCTCGCACGCGGCGAGCGTCCACGCGTCTTCGCTCGAAACCTCGACAAAGCTAGAACGCGATTCGGCGACCGGGTCGAACTCGTCGCAGGTGACCTCGGCGACGAACGCTCGCTCGAAGCCGCACTCGTCGGCATCGATACGCTGTTCCTCGCAAGTAGCGGCCCCGACCTCGCGCGCCACGACGGCCTCGCGGCGAAGCTCTCGCTGCACGCAGGCGTGAAGCGAATCGTGAAACTCTCGGCGCTCGGCTCGCGCGCAAGCGGCCTTACGACCGCGGTCGCCGAGTGGCACGTTCGCGGCGAAGATGCAATTCGTGCGAGCACTGTTCCGTATGTGTTCGTGCAGCCCGTCGGTTTCATGTCGAACGCGCTCGAGTGGGCTCGATCAATCCAAGCGGATGGCATGGTTCGCGCCTCGACGGGTGAAGGCCGCATTGCGATGATCCACCCGGACGACATCGCGGAGGTTGCGACGCAAGCTTTGACCACGTCGAGTTTCGAGGGGCAAGCGTTGCCGATCACCGGTCCGAAAAGCCTGAGCTATCGCGAGATGACCGCCGCGATCGGAGCAGCGATCAACAAGCCACTGACGTTCGAAGCGATCTCGGACGAGCAGGCACGCGCGAACCTGCTCCGGTTCGGTCTCACACCATCACTCGCGGACGCGCTGATCGTTCTCTGGCGCGAAGTTCGCGAAGGCCTCGTTTCAGTCGTCACGAACAACGTAGAACGCGTGACGGGCCGGAAGCCGCTCCCATTCGAACGCTGGGTCCGCGAAAACGCTGCCGCATTCTGCTGACGGTGGCGTTCCTACGCGCGCCGCTGCATTCGCGACCCGTCACTTGCCAGCGGCTGACGCCGAGCTCTTTCGCGTCCACGCAATGGAGATTCCCGCTGGCGAGGGATCGACACAATCTGGACCTGCGATGCACAAGTCAGCGCGAAGCGGTAAGCTGCAGCGGTTCATGACAGACAGTCGCAAAGACCGCAGTGACGGCGAGCCAAGCGAGCGCGAGCCCGAGCCCGCCAAGACGGAGAGCGTCACGACTCCGCTCGGCCCTCTCGTAGGCGCCGCACACGCCTCGAGCGCCGCTCCAAAGCCCAAAGCGCCGCGCAGCCCTCAGGACCAGCCTCGCGCGCTACCCGCCAGCGCCGAAGAGCGCACGCGGGAGCTCGCGGCGCGCAAACGCGTCGCTGCGCTCGTCTCAGGCGGACTGCACTTCAAGATCAAGCGTGAGGGTGGTCGGATCCAAGGGCAGCGCGGTACGGGTTCGGCGAAACTCATTGCTCGGCTCACGAGCAAAGGGTTCTCGCCGGAAGTTACGCTCGACCTGCGCGGACTACCCACCGTCAACGCCCGTGACGCCATCGCAAGCTTCGTGAGCGTGCATCACCGCCGCGGCGTGAAACAGATGTCGATCGCCTTCGATCTTCCGTCAGGCGAAGCTGACGCCGACACCGCGCTCGACCTGATCGTAGCCGCACTGACGTTGGGCCCAGCTGCTGCGCTCGTACGAGCGTTCTCGTCGGCTCGTGAGAGCCTCGGAGGAAACGCTGCGCTGACCGTATTGTTGATTTGACACAACTATCCCAACGTCAGCGCAACACTTGGGTGACCACACCGCCGCCCGCCATGCCCATCCGCGCAGCACTCTCGAGTCGAGGATCAGCCTCGCGAGGCTCGCGCAGATACTCGACCAAGCGAACGAGTGCTTCAGGATGAAGCTGACGCGCTTCTGGAGGTGGCATCGCCCCAGGCGCCGATCGATGACGTTGGATGCGTTGGATCGCGAGATTGCGCTCCGCCCGATCCATTCGTGACACATCGATGTTGAACCTCGCGCGCGATAAACTCTGATCGAGCACGTCGTTGTGGCAACTGCCACAGGCCTGAATCAAAGCTTCTTCGGCGGTCGCGTCAGGCTCAGTCTGCACGCCCATCCTCGCGCGCAGCAGCGGATCGTCAGGGTAGATGTCTGCCAAATCGGGCAGATCTTCTGCGTCTAACTCGCCGGCGCGGTAACGACGATAGGCCTCCGTGAGATCGCGCTGTTTGTCGAGATCGGTCGCACGCTGATCGAGGTACGGCACCGCCAGTTGTTCACCGCGTTTGAAAGCCTCGTAGGCGTTCTCCCAAGTCGGGCTGGGATGCGCTTCGACCGTGTCCTGTCCGTCCGGGTAGCGTTCGTTGAGAATTCGGAATGAATCGAAGTTCAACGGTTGGATGGTACCGACCCTCATCTGCAGAAGGACAGGTTCGATCCCAGAGATCGTGCTGAGGTCGTAGCCTCCGTACACTTCGTCGCCTTTGGCGGCCAGATAATCAGTCATCACGTCGCTGCCGTGGACGCCCGGCAGCGTCTCGTTGAAACCCGTAGGCTGGAGGAAGTGGGTCCAGGGACCTTCCAACTCGCGCATCAACAGCGTCGGCTTCTCGGCGTTGCGCTGATGACACTGACGACAATCGAGCGGTGTGTTCTTGAGCTCTTCGTCATCGTTGATCGATACGCGCGTCCAATCCGATTCGAGTCGTGGCGTGTATAGGTCGCCGGGTCGGCAACCGTGTTGGAACGCGTTGCAAGCTTGCTCGAAGCTCACCATGTAGAAGTTCAAGGTGCTGGTGACGCGGGAGACGCTGATCAACTCGATCCGCTGCACGCCGCGCGTGAAGGTCATGATGTTGTTCGCGCCCAGAATCAGCACTCGCGGGTTGATCGGCGACACGAGGTGTCCCGACAGCGACGTGGAATGGCCCATCACGGCGACTGAACCGATGGCTGCAAACGGGTTGTCCTTCATCGGATCGCCGACATAGGGGGCGCTCGGGTTCGGCGCGTGCGGATTGACGCCGAGCAGCTCCTGCAGTTCGCTCAAACCTGTGACTTGCGCAGGAGCATCGCCACAGAACACGTCGCGCACGGCGTCTTCGTCGTCGCGCGCGCAAAAGCCTGGCGTCACAGACGCGCCTTCTCCACCGTCCGCGCCGGCGTCTCGATCGAGAGAGTCGCGCTCCGCGTGACAGGCCGACCAGACCCACGGCAGCAGCAACACGCAGGCGAAACGCCGCAGATTCGTTCGTCTTTTTGGCACGCCGCCTCGAGTGCACGACCGGTCGTTCACACCCCGAAACGAGATGTCTGCACGACCAGGGGTCAGCAGTCAACGGGTCCCGGCGTGCTTTCGACGTGCCGCTGTCGCGCTCGATGCACGAGCTCAATCCATCGTCTGAGGCTCGGCGAGTAGTTCGCGTACGCGAGCGATGAGCAGCGGCATAGTGTCGACGCCTGTCAGCTCCGAAACGTAGTGTCCGCCGTTGCCGATGCGTTCGGGATTGAGCGGTACGTCCACAGGATCTCGCGAAGTTTCTGCCCAGATGCCCCAGCCATTCACGACTCTATACAGTTCCAAATCGTCGCGGCGGCGCAGAAAAACGACGACGTTTGCCAGAGGCAGCGATGCGTTTGCCTTCTCCACACTTTGCATCTGAGCGTCGACTGAAAACGCTCGTGGAAGGACCAACGACACTTGGATGGATGTCTCATCCGAGGTTTTGTGAAACACCTCCAACGTCTCCACGTTCAAGTTGATTTCGCAGTAGATGTCCTCCTCCGCGTCGCCTTGAATGACGCGTCCAGGCTCCGCCGATACGAGTCGCACCTCGGCCGCTAGGTCGGAAGATTCAGCGAGATCACGGAGCGTCGGATGATACTCGACCCACTCACCGTCGATCTGCACCTCCGCCCATAGTCCGCTCTCATGGAGGGCCACGTCGCCCAACTCGCCGTCATCCCGCGGCGCGCCCGCGTCCGGCATGCTTGCATCGTGCACGCCGCCGTCGCTGTCGCTGTTGGACACGCAGCAGGTCAGTGACATCGGCAGCAAGGCCACAAGGAGCAGCGCTCGTTCACGCGCAATCTTCATGCGGCCTGCCACGTCTGTACGTGCTACTGCGCACGCCCGGTCAGATTGCTTCGTCATACTGTGCCATCGTGAGCCAACATCTCGCAGGAAGACCACAGCCATAAGCTTGTAGCAAACCATGGACCCAGGCCAGGCCTACCGCCCTACCCTCGCCGGCAGCTCTTTGCGGCACGCCGGGGGCATCCGTTTTGTCTCTGGTCTTTGCTGCTGATGGCTGCGCTCAGCCGACGCCCGTTTCGACGAAACGCGACCTCCGACTCAGCGGACGCGCCGCCTGTCGATCGCAGGGTTCGATGTAGATCCGGCTCGTCGCATATGTTGCTCGCTCTCGGGCTGCAAGCGCGGGGATGGTGCCCGCAGACGACGCGCAACCTGCTTCCTGCTTGATTTGCCGTGCGCTGCAGGCAAACTCGACGCGGCCAATGGCGACCACCCAGACGCTGACAAGGCAGCGCGCAGTCACGTCGCCGCGCCCAAGACTCGATCTCGCTGTGCGCATCGGACCGCTGGCGCTGCTAGCGGGCTTGCTGATCGCAGTCACGCTTCGAGAGCCATTTCGCAACGCACCGCCGATCCGTCACGACGGCGCCGGCTATCACGCGTGGACACGTGCGCTCGTGCAAAAAAACCTCTCGTTTTGTATGTGGAAGCGCCATACGGACTTGATCTCGTATGTCGATCCCGCACGTGGCATGTGTCAGAACAAGTACCCACCCGGGTTGGCGCTGCTCCATTTCCCTTTCATGGCGCCACTCTTGGATCTGACACCGGGAGCGCCGCTAATCTCGCCCGCCGAGCACCGGATGTCTCTAGCTCTTGGCGCGCTCACGCTGTGGATTGTGGCTGCGCTCCTGACTTGGGCCGCTGCGCTGTTGAACGTTCCTGCGTGGCGTTCGACCGTAATCGTACTGGTAACAATCTTCGGCACCGGCCTGTTCCACTACGCCACGTACGACTCGTCGTTCTCGCATGTGCATTCCGCGATGTGTGCGGCGCTACTGCTCACGTTTGCGATCCGCGAACGCGAGCGGAGTCGCCCGATGCCGATCGCAATGCTCGTGCTGTGCGGGTTCTTCATGGTCGCGATCCGCATGACGAGCGCAATCCTGCTCGCGGAGCTCGGCCTCGCCTATTTGCTCTGGAACAGGCAGCGCCTGCGTCATGCAGCCGTGCGCGGCATACTTACCGCAGCTCTGGGCGGCGTCGCAGCCCTCGCGATGCAACTTGCATACAACCGCTACGCGGTGGGCCGCTTCACTCTGAGCAGCTATGGCGAAGAGTCATTCCTGTTCGATCGACCGATGCAAGCATCGGTCGTGGCGTCCTACGAGCGCGGGCTCATCACGTACTTTCCGGTGTTCGCGGTAGCACTAGCGCTGGGGTTTCTCGTTCGGACTTCGCGAGGCTGGACGGCGCTACTCGCCGCGCAAGTCACTTCGCTCGTCATTCTGTACGGCTACTGGCATAGCTGGATGCTCGGCGGCGGCTTCGGTCACCGCGGCTTCGTCGAACTAGGGCCGCTGGTCGGCATCGTTCTGCTGATTTGTCTGCGCGAGCTGCCATCGAGATTCGCCCTGTTGGCTGCCGCCGTCAGCGTCAGCTGCGGACTGGTCACGGTGCAGGTGATGCTCGGCTACTGGCGTGGATCGTTTCCGATGGGCGAGGCCACATCCGTGGAGTACTGGAAACACGTGCGGATGATCGAATCGGCGCTGAGCGGAGGGACCCAATGCAGCCCTGTCCGCTGCAGTCTGTTGAAATGGAGATGCCGGCATAAGCAGGAACCGGAGTTTTCACCGTGCTCCGTGAACTTCGGAGAGCCTGGCAACTGCGCGGCGAACGGCAGCTGCGCCGCGATCGTCGCGATCAGATCACTCGCGCCCGACAACAGCACGCCGTACGTCACGGCGCCTCCATCGAGCGAAAAACGCGCAAAGCCGTTGGCCGCCACAGCGGCGCAGATTGGGCCCTGGGAAAAGTTCATGCTCGTGCCCGAGAAGCATCAGCCCAACGGGGTGCTGCTGCAGTCACTCGTCACGAATCGCTACGTTACGCTGCGAGCAGTCAAAGCAGGTTCGGCGCTCACACTCGTTGCGGCCGCCGAGACAATCGAACAGGCCACGACGTTCGTCCGCGTCGAGGGTGACTCCGAGATATCTTTCCGCGCGTCGAGTGCCAAGTACGTCACGGCGCCACCGCCGAGCAGCGACCGAGCGTCCATGACTGCAGACGCAGAGAAGATCGGCGCGCGGGAGCTATTCGCGCTCGAGCCGACGCTGCCATAAAAAGCTCGCGCACTGACACCCACCGCCGAGGAGCTGCCGCGCAAAGCGAGAACTGGATGAGATCACGCGCCCACCACGACAACATTGGGTGACGGGCACGCAGAGCTGTCCGAGCAGCGTCTTGACGCTAAGCAAGCCAGGTCTGTACGACGTTGCGAAGCTTGCCTGCAGCAGAGCTCGCTCGTTCCCGACGCACTTGCTCGAGGCGTTCCGCTACGACATTGAAGAAGCTCGAGTCGGTATAGAAGTCTTGAGCAGCCTGTTTCGTGAGCACCAGCTTGCCGTCGCGCCGCTCGCCCGCAAGCCAAAGTAGCGCGCTCCACTCGACAGCGGCGCCGACGACGCCGCTGGGCAATAGCAACAACTCCGTTCCTTTGGTCTTCTGGAGCAGACGCGCGCTTATCATCTCTAAGGATTCGAAGAACGTGAGTGCTTCACCGGCGTTCTGCCTCCCGTACCGCGCGAATGCTTCCTCGAGTCTCGTCTCATCGAAAGCATGACGCCTATCTACGAACGCAACGTCGGGGTGACGCAGGACGCTGACACGAGAAATCGAAAGGAGTATCGGGTTCTGAAGGTTGCCACGGGCGAGCCCAAGCCCGCTGACGCCGAGATGAATCAGAATGGTTGCTGGTACGGCGAGCAGCCGCCCGATGCCGATCCGCTCGAGCCCCTTCAGCGTCTCGCGAATCGAGATTCGCTGATCGTCGTTCTCGTCGAAAAACTTCAAATGCGCGGTGAATCCCTCGGGCGGTGGGGTATGTGAAGAGCCCGGCTGCATGCTTTGGACCTGCGACATTTTGGTACCTCAATCGTCGGCTAGGGATGTCCGCGTAACTGGCCAGCAGCATGAGCGCCACCAACGCCACGCTCGAGGCAACGAGCCACATGAGTAACCGGCGCTGCGCGTTGAGAATTCAGTCCGGTCATGACTCGAGGCTTTCTGGTCGAAACTAACGCAAACCTTGTTCCAGCCCGGGTCCGGCCTCGCGACCGCGTGCCAATCTGACTCGCTCAGCGGCGCCGGCCGTCGACCGGCGACATCGTATGAGCGTTGTTCGATGCATTGGCGTGCGAGCGGCACAAACTCGGGAGCACGTCAGAGATTCTTCTTCTTCGGCCTGCTCAGCCTGACCTGGCTTGCCGACGCACTTCGTCTGCCAGCGGGTGCAAGCGCTGCGGTTCCAACGGGCCGACCAAACTGTAGCCGATTCCATCGTCCGCCCACGCGACCGAGCCGAGCACACCGTCGACTAGCTCTGACATCCGCGTGTTTTTCTCGACAGCCATCGGACGTACGAACACTGCGAGCTTGCAGCCAGATGCGCCCGTGTAGAGGATGAGCGCGGCCGGACCATGTGCAGTAGTGACCAGCCTTCCTCCAAGCAGTTGGTATCCGGCTGCAGCCAGGTCCGGGATGCTCACGTTGTTCTGCAAACGTTCCGAGAACCAACGCACGAGCTCGGCCTTCCTCGTGGCGTCGATCTCGACCGGTCGCGCTGGATCCGAGGCGTGGACTCGAAAGCTATCGGCGGCCTCACGCGCGAGCGCGCGAACACCGGTTTGGGCCGGCCGCGTCGTCGCCCGAAGCGCATAGCCACTCGCGCCGCCTAACGCGAACACCACGACGGCTGCTGCCACGACCGACCACCGACAGCTAACAGTTTGGGTGGGACGGCCAGTCAGCCGCCGAACATCCAGCCGTTCGGGCAGCGGATCTCCTGCGATCGGACCGAACAATTCGCGCAATCCGTCACGCTGCCTCGCATAGCCCGCTAGGCGTGAGGCTTCGGCTGGATGGTGCACGAGGTACGCCTCGACCTGCGTGCGTTCCTCGGGACTCAGGGCGTCGTCGACGTAGGCTTGCAGGTCTTCCTCGCGGATCGGGTGCTCGGAGTTCACTTGAGCCTCCGCAGCGTAGGGCGGCGATTTCGCGCAGGCTCCGGTTCGAGAAGCACGGCCAAGCTCTGCCTCTTACGCCGAAGTCGCGACATCACCGTGCCGATTGGAATCTGCAGGACCTCGCCGACTTCGGCGTAAGACAGGCCTTCCACCGAGATCAAAAACAGCACCGCGCGATGATCCTCGGAGAGCTCGCCGAGCGCGCGCAGCAACTCGGCGTGGCGCAGCCCATGCTCCTGGGTCGGCGCCCGAGCCGGCGCCGCTGCGGCGGCTTCATCGAAGCCGGTGTGCAGCCCACGGCGGCGGGACTGGCGGAGCTGACTGATCGCGAGGTTGTGCACAATCGAGAACAACCAGGCGCGCGGGTCGCCTTCGTTCTTGCGTTCGTGCCAGTGGTCGATCGCGTGCTCGAGGCATTCTTGAACGAGATCATCCGCCCAAGTGTGGTCGCGCACCATCGACCGCGCGTAGCGCCGCAGGGCCGGCACCGAAGGACGAACGAGTTCGATCAGATCGGCCACTTGCGAATGCTCAGGGAGTTTGGACTTGCACGATGGGACCCAACGCGACGGCGGTGCCGGACGCGATCACGAGATAGCGCCGCGAGGACGTACTGTCATCCTGAACGATTTGGCGGATCGGGCCGATCGCGTTGACGATTCCAGAGCCGGCCGGGTTCGTGTTGAACGCAGCCAACGGCTGCAGCGAACCTTGGCCATCCGGCCGTGGTGCGAGTGCGAGAACGTACGGCTTCTTCGGCTCGAGCCCGGTGACCGAGGCTTGCAGCACTTGCACGAGGCCTTGATCGAAGAGCGACACGCTCGTCAGCGGTTGCTTCGCTTGGCCGAGCGCTGCGAGCGCGAGGTGTGCGACTTGGCCAGCGACGCCGAGAGGTGTGAGGTTTTCGGTGCCAGCGCCGGTCGGAACTGCATCGGGCACGTAGACGAGTGCTTGCGGCGCCTGACCGATCGGAACCGTCGCGATCACCTTTTGGGTTGCCGTGTCGATCACGGCGAGTGCGTCGTCGTTTTCGAGTCCGATGTAGATGCGTGTTCCGTCGCTCGAGGGCCACAGCCCGTGCGGAAGCTTACCGACCGGGATCGTCGCGACTTTTGTGAAATCCTCGGTGCGGAAGACTTGGACTTCGTTTTTGCCACCGACGGTAACGTACGCGAGCTGTCCGGCAGCCGTCCTCGCGAAGTTTACGTGGTTCGTGAGCGGTCCGGTGTCGATCGTGGTCAACACACGAAACGGTGAGCGCGCTTCGAACGCCATGACTTTGCCGACGTCCTTCAACGTGAACCACACGGATTTTCCGTCCGGCGCGGCTGCGATGTTTGGACAAAACGGACTGGCTTGCGCGACTTTGCCGACGACCTGATGCGTCGCTACTTTGACGACGGTGGTTTCGGGATTGAACGACGAGCAGACGTATCCGAGTTGTCCGTCTGGGGAGAAGATCGTCATGCCTGGACCTGCCGGCGTGACTATTCTCGTTTTTTCCCGGTAGCTCTTCGCGTCGATTACCGACACGTAGTTTTCGCCGCGAACCGTTACCCAGACTTCTTTGCCGTCTGGAGTGAAGAACGCTTCGTGCGGTGAGCGGCCGACATACGTCGTGTGTTTGACCGCGTTGGTCGCCGTGTCGATGAACGTGACGGAGTTCGAGCCGATCGACACCACTACGAGCGTGTGGTGATCCGGCGAGAAGCCGAGGCCATGCACGAGCAGCTGTCCTTTGTAGAGCGGGCTGAAGTTGCCAGGTGCGGGTTCGCCGAGGCGAATGATGCCGAGGAGTTTGTTGTCGGCGGGGTCGGTCACGGAGATCGTGTTGGAGAACTGCTCGGCGGCATAGACGCGATCACGATGCGAGATCGTAGTTGCCGGTGTTGCAGCTACAGGTGGCGGCGTTCTGGGCGTCGTTGCTGCAGGCTCGACCGCGAGGCGCATCGCGGCGATCTCTTGTCGTTGTTCGACGATGATCTCCTGCGCGAGTCGCCGGACCTGCTCGTTCTTGCCGTATC
>Ga0193753_10001262_pt1 | contig 21972 bp, 22 predicted proteins | sample H1c2metaG_FD_144925 | JGI IMG/M metagenome (GOLD analysis project Ga0193753, IMG submission 144925) | Soil microbial communities from a riparian zone of the East river system, Colorado, United States - H1c2 | ecosystem: Environmental > Terrestrial > Soil > Riparian zone | place: USA: East... | reverse complement strand
GGGAGAGCACCACGTTCGCAACGTGGGGGTCGTGGGTTCGAACCCCATGCCGTCCACCAAAATTTCTTCTTCAAAATCAACAGTTGCAGACCCCTCCGGTGAGAGTCGAGAGGCTTTGTCTCAAATAGAAAATCACAGATAATAAAAGAGGAGCCACGCATGAGTTCGCAAGTTGTCACTCCGAATACCGAAGCAGCCATTCTCGCGCGGATTATTAAATCGGATGAAAGCGACCTCACTCCTGACGTCGCCCGCTACTTGCTTTCGATGAAGCTGCCGATAACAGACGAGGAGCGGGTCAATGAACTATCCGCCAAAGCCCGATCGGGCTCCTTAATAGAAAACGAAACCCAGGAGCTGGAAAGCTATTTACATATCGGAATCCTTATGGGAGTGATGCAATCCAAAGCCCGGCGGTTGATTCAGAGCACCGAACCTGATCCGATGCAGCAGTGAACCGAGAGTTGGCCCGAACTGTCAGGGAGCGAGCTGCTGGACGATGCGAATACTGCCGCATTTCGCAACCTGACTTTCCACTGCCATTTCAAATCGACCACATCGTGGCAGAGCAGCACGGTGGAGAAACGGTTCCAAGCAATCTCGCACTCGCATGTCCGCATCGCAACCGCTACAAAGACCCAAACATCGCCGGCCGCGATCCCGGCTCCGGCCAAGTCCTCCGCTTATTTCATCCTAGAACGGACCGCTGGACCGAACATTTTCAATTCAATGGTCCTCGTATCCTGGGAAAGACCGCTATCGGCCGAGTGACGATTCAGGTGCTCGCGATGAATGCGGAGGACCTGCTGCTCTTTCGTGCCGAGCTCCTCCAAGAAGAGCGCTGACAGAGGCAGCCCAGTGCATTCCGGGCTAAATCTCCTTGCTTGTGGTTGCTGGTTCGTCAAAACCTGGCCAAATGGTATCCAATGTTCAGCTTTGTCGATAAAGTGTCGGTAAGCTCGTGAAAGCGATTGCCAATCAAAATCGTCGAGGGTTTAAGTTCAACGTTCCGCATTTGATCGCTCCATGCATTTCATTGGAGCGCTCAAAAACTGTCATCTCAGGGATTTGCCGTAGATATTCGTCCGTTCTCGATTTTTGCAAGAGCCAGCGTTTGTCGTTGCGGGTCGCCTTGTGAGGTTGAGGTTAAGGTCTCGATCGGTGCCCGACGACGAACTTCAGCGAGTGTATCGGGTGAGAATAGCGCTGTTCCTCCTCGGTGTGGTTCTAGTTGTCCTTCTCTCGAGTGTCCTTTTCCAAGGTATTCAAACTCTCAATCGCCTCGAGGTTGTCGAATCTGAGCGCGACAAGTGGCAGCGGCCGTCGGATGTCATTCAAGCGCTGGGCCTGAAAGATGGAAATGCCGTAGTGGATTTGGGCTCGGGCGCGGGATACTTCACGCTGAAGCTCGCTGATGCGGTTGGCGGCCACGGCAGGGTTTTGGCAGTCGACATCCGGAGTCTTCCCTTGCTGTTCTTGCGGACGAGAGCGCTCTTGCGGGCTCAGTACAACGTGAAGGTGATCCGTGCGGAGCCCGACGACCCCCATCTGTCTTCACAAACTGTCGACGCCGTCCTTATTGCCAACACCTATCACGAATTGACCAACTCTCGAGCGATTCTGACGAGCCTCTCCCGGTCCCTTGTTTCCGGTGGACGATTGGTCATCGTGGAACGCGGTCCACAGTCCACGCCCGATCGTAACGGCCAAAGGGAACATGCTGTGCCCGCCGCCGTGGTGGAGGCTGAGATTCGTCAGCATGGATTCGCGATCGTGAGTCGGCAAGATGCCTTTGTCTCTGCCCCAGGCGACGAAGTGTGGTGGCTCATTGTCGCCCGCAAACCATAGTGAACAATCGGACGAGCACACCCGCGATTCGCATAAACGAAATCCTTAGAACTTCCTTATGCTTCCTTTAGGTCTTAGCCGGTACATTGGGAATCGGATTATGGCTGACCTGTTTTACGTACTCATCGCCTTGTTATTTTTTGTCGTCAGTTGGGCCTTTACAAAGGCCTGCGATCGCCTATAGGAACTGTATGGATTACATCATCGGTGGTTTAACGACTGTCTTTCTCTTTGCGTATCTCATCTACGCATTACTGAGACCGGAGAAGTTCTAGTTAGCCGGAGATTACGTATGACTCAAAACGGTCTGCTGCAGATTGCGATTTTTTTCCTGATTATTCTTGCCGTGGCGAAGCCAATGGGCATCTTCATGGCAAACCTCTTTGAGGGAAGGAAGACTTTCCTCCACCGTGTCCTGCGTCCGCTGGAGGTGTTGATCTACAAGCTCATTGGGGTCAATGAAACCACCGAACAGCGTTGGACGCAGTACACAGCAGCGCTTCTGGCGTTCAGTATTTTCAGCTTTCTTTTTGTCTACCTGCTGCAAAGGCTGCAAGGAGTGCTACCGCTGAATCCACAAAGCTTCGGCGCCGGCCAGGTCTCGCCCGATCTCGCGTTCAATACCGCCGTTAGCTTCGTGACAAATACGAACTGGCAAGCCTACTCTGGCGAGGCGACTTTCAGCTATCTGGTGCAGATGGCGGCTCTGACCGTCCAGAATTTCGCATCCGCGGCGGCTGGAATAGCGGTGGCCATAGCGCTAACACGCGGCTTCGCGCGCCAGCAAGTAAATAGCCTGGGTAATTTTTGGGTCGATCTCACGCGAGCAGTGGTGTATGTTTTGTTGCCGATCTCTTTGGTCGCCGCTCTGTTTCTTTGCTCGCAAGGTGTCATTCAGAACTTCCATCCGTACACCGTTGCGAAAACTGTGGAAGGAGCGAAGCAGGTAATCGCTCAAGGGCCGGTTGCCTCTCAGGAGGCCATCAAGATGCTGGGCACAAACGGCGGAGGCTTTTTCAACGCGAACTCCGCGCATCCATTCGAGAATCCCACGCCGCTCACGAATCTGGCGCAAATCTTCCTTATCTTCGTGATTCCGGCAGGACTGACTTACACCTTCGGCGTCATGGTTGGCGACCGGCGGCAAGGCTGGACTCTATTTGCCGCTTGTGCGGTGATGTTTTTGGCCGGCGTCTTCGTCTGTTACTGGGCGGAGCAAAGAGGAAATCCGACGCTCTCCAAGCTTGGCATCGAAGCACAGGCTAGCGCTACGCAAACCGGAGGCAACATGGAAGGCAAAGAAACGCGCTTCGGGATCGCTGCCTCGACTCTATTCGCCACCGTTACCACGGACGCAAGCTGCGGCGCGGTGAACGGCACGCACGACAGTTATACGCCGCTCGGCGGACTTGTTCCGCTCTTCAACATTCAGACCGGTGAAGTGATTTTCGGAGGCACCGGCGCGGGATTATACGGGATTCTCCTGTATGCGATCGTGGCGGTCTTTATCGCCGGGTTGATGGTCGGCCGCACGCCGGAATACGTGGGGAAAAAGATCGAGCAGAAGGAGGTGAAGATGGCCATGATCGCACTCATTGCCACAGCCTTCAGTATTCTGGTCCTCTCCGCTATCTCCTCCGTGATCCCCTTCGCGTCTCCTACGAAAGATGCAAAAGGACAGCCGGTGTCGCAGAGTTACTGGAATCCGCCCGGCCCCGCCGCGGCCAATGTGAACAATTCGGGTGCGCACGGGTTCAGCGAAATTCTGTATGCCTACTCGAGCGGCACGGGAAACAATGGCAGCGCATTCGGCGGCATCAACGTCAACACGCCCTGGTACAACCTGACCATCGGCTTGGCGATGCTGATGGGACGTTTTCTGTTCTTGATTCCACTGCTGGCGGCCGCGGGCAGCCTGGCCATGAAAAGGAAAGTGGCCGAAACGCTCGGCACTTTGCCCACGCACGGTCCACTCTTCGTCGGCCTGCTTGTGGGAACCGTAATCCTGGTCGGAGCGCTGACTTTTTTCCCGGCACTCGCGCTGGGTCCGATCGTCGAACACTACATGATGCAGGACGGCAAGCTGTTTTCCATGCTGCTGTTCCCTATTTGGAGCTAGATTATGGCAACTTCGCTGCAGCCCCCACCTACTAAGACGCCGCCGGCACAAGACCTGACGTCTCTGCTGCCCGGCAAGCTGGTACGCGCACGACCGCTCTTCGATCCGGAAATCGTGCGGCGAGCGGCCAGAGACTCTTTTGTAAAACTGAATCCGTTCACGCTGATCAAAAACCCGGTGATGTTTGTGGTCGAAGTCGGCGCCGCGTTAGTCACCATTTTCTTGTTGCGGGACATTGTCACCGGGGGCGCGGCAAAGAGTGGATTTGAACTTCAGATTGCCCTGTGGCTTTGGTTTACCGTGCTTTTCGCCAACTTCGCGGAGGCAATGGCCGAGGCGCGCGGCAAAGCGCAAGCCGACACCCTTCGCAAAACAAAGACAGACTCGATAGCGAATCGACTATTGGGCAACGGGAAGGTCGAAGCCGTTCCCGCTTCGAAGCTGCGTTCCGGCGATGTTGTGATCGTCAAAACCGGGGAACTGATTCCGGGCGACGGCGAAGTCATCGACGGGATTGCCACCGTGGATGAGTCTGTGATCACCGGCGAAAGCGCTCCGGTGATTCGTGAATCCGGCGGCGACCGCAGCGCCGTTACCGGAGGAACCAGAGTTTTGTCGGATGAAATCAAGATCCGCATTACTTCCAACCCAGGCGAGACCTTTCTCGACAAAATGATTGCGTTAGTAGAAGGCGCGGAGCGTCAGAGGACGCCGAATGAGATTGCACTGAATATCTTGATCGCGGGCTTGACGCTGATCTTCCTGTTGGCTGTGGCTACGCTGCATCCGTTTGCGATTTACGCTGTGTCGTCGGCCGGTGCGGGAGCCGTGCCTACCATCGCTGTTTTGGTTTCGTTATTGGTCTGCCTGATCCCGACCACGATCGGCGGACTGCTCTCCGCTATCGGCATTGCCGGGATGGATCGCGTCATGCAGCACAACGTGCTCGCGATGAGTGGCAAGGCTGTGGAAGCCTCTGGCGACGTGAACACTTTGCTACTTGACAAGACCGGCACCGTCACGCTCGGCAATCGCCAGGCAGTAGAGTTCATTACCTTCCCAGACGTCACGGAGCAAGAGTTGGCCGACGCCGCGCAGCTCTCGAGTCTTGCCGACGAAACACCGGAAGGCCGTTCGATCGTGGTGCTCGCAAAGGAGAAGTATGGACTGCGCGGACGCGAAGTGGCGGCCCACGAAGCACATTTTATTCCCTTTTCCGCTTACACCAAAATGAGCGGCGTCGATATTGACGGCCGTATGCTACGCAAGGGGGCGAGTAGTGCGATTGCCACTTTCGTGAAAGAGCTAGGCGGCTCGCTTCCGCCGAGTTTCGAAGAAACGTCGGACCGTATCTCCCGTACTGGCGGAACACCGCTGGCGGTCTCGGATGGCACGCGCGCGCTCGGGATCATTCATCTAAAAGACATCGTGAAAGGCGGCATGAAGGAGCGCATTGGGCAGCTCCGGGCGATGGGTATCCGGTCGGTGATGATCACTGGAGACAATCCTCTAACGGCTGCCGCGATTGCGGGCGAGGCCGGTGTCGATGATTTTCTGGCGCAAGCGACACCTGCGGATAAGCTCGAATACATCAAGCGCGAACAGCAGGGAGGCCGCTTGGTTGCCATGACCGGGGATGGGACGAACGACGCTCCGGCACTGGCACAAGCAGACGTAGGACTGGCGATGAACACGGGCACCATGGCCGCCAAGGAAGCCGGGAACATGGTGGATCTCGACAGCAACCCAACCAAGCTGATTGAGGTAGTCGCAATCGGCAAGCAGTTGCTTATTACGCGCGGCGCGCTGACAACCTTCTCCATCGCGAACGACGTAGCGAAGTATTTCGCGATCATTCCCGCGATGTTCATGGCCACCTATCCGGCGCTGGGGCGGTTCAACATCATGGGGCTGCATACGCCGCAAAGCGCTGTACTAGCCGCGGTAATTTTCAACGCATTGATCATTATTGCCCTGGTGCCCTTGGCGCTTCGTGGTGTCAAGTACCGGCCGACGGGAGCCGCGTCGTTGCTGCGCCGCAATGTTCTGATCTATGGCGTCGGAGGAATCCTAGCGCCATTCCCGGGCATTTGGATCATCGACCAGCTACTCGTCTGGCTGCATTTCGCATAGTGGCTACGAAAGGACAATCATGTTACGACAGCTAATACCCGCACTTCGAATAACAGTTCTTCTGACCGTGCTGACAGGGCTGATTTATCCGGCCGTCGTCACCGGCTTGTGCCAGTTACTTTTCAAAAGCCAGGCCGAGGGCAGCTTGATCGTTCAAAACGGGCAAGTCGTTGGGTCCGCGCTGTTGAGTCAGAATTTTACTCGTCCCGAGTACTTCCATCCTCGTCCCTCCGCCGCCGGCGCCGATGGCTATGACTCCACCGCATCCAGCGGTTCGAACCTCGGCCCTACCAGTCAGAAGCTCTACGATAGGATCAAGGCTTCGGGCGACCAGTTCCGCAAAGAGAACCCCGGCTATTCCGGACCCATTCCGGCCGATGCCCTCACAGCGTCCGGCAGCGGACTCGATCCGCACATCAGCGTTGCCAATGCGAGTGCACAGGCTGCGCGTGTTGCGAAAGCGCGCGGCATGAGCGCGGCTACGATCGACAATCTTCTTGCATCGGCCACGGAGCGCCGCGATCTGGGCTTTCTAGGAGAGGTCCGCATCAACGTTCTGAAGCTTAATCTGGAGCTGGACCGGCAATTTCCAAAGCACTAAAACCAGCGGCATCGGGACGAAAACGACGTGATGTCCCGCACGGCTCACGTTCTCGCCAACGCATGTAAACCGGAACGATCTTGACCAAAATACCGCCATCCTCGGCAGTGGACTACCAATGTTTTCGCGGCGGAATAACCCAAAATACTTGCCGCTCGCATCGAAGCAAGGCCAATGTGCTTAAGCGCAACTGTCTGTCTTTCTGAGGGCTCCCACACCCCCAGCAAATATCCCACGGAAGGTGCCCCGGCAACGTCATTCGTCATTTCGGTGCCATCAGCATAAAATTGCTCTATCCCAAAGTCCCACATTGTTGTGGTGTCGCCGACGTAGAAGTTTACCGTCCACATGCCCACAATCTGCGAGGGATTCTTGCCGTTTTGCTTTTCGCGTGATTCGTTCTCCGATTCTCCAAAAAGCTGCTGCTGTGGCTGGGGCTCCTGTAAAGGCGCCGACGGGCTTGAGACAAAGAATCCTGCGTCCCAGGGTTTCTTGCCACATGCTTGCGCGTCAGGAGCAAACAGAATCATGCTGAGCGCCGCAATCGTTACAGCTGCGACTTTGCTTTCGATTTTCAGCACGAGCCGTCGAATGATTTAGACTCTCGGGAGATTGGTCCGCCTAACTGCCAGGGAAAGCCATGTTTGAGCCAAACAACATCACAGAAGGCGTAACTGCTGCGGCTTGCTTGCGATGCCCATGGTTAGCTTCATGGCCGTCTCTGGTCCATCTCAGCGTCCATGGCTGTCGTCCACCTTCCGAAGTTTGAAGGTGACGCGGAGGTTACAGAAACCATCCGCATTTTCCCCGATGTTCTCTTCATGCACTTCCCCAACGATATCCCCGAAATTCTTCGTTCCACCGAGCACCACTCGACGCGCAGAAAAGTAGGCATTCGGCCAAAGGCCGTCTGTCATTACGGTCGATCCATCGCCCAAGAAAGTGAAGATCTCCGTGGCGAAGGACACATCCGGCACTGAATTGGGCGCATGCATGCTAGCCCGCTGGAAATCCTCGAACTTTGCGGTGTAAGTACCCCGCAACTTATATTTGCCAATCGCTCCGGGGATATTACGGCGGTCATCCTTGCCCCGGGCAAGAGTACCGCCGGGGTAAATGGTACCGTCCTCAACGAAAGTGTCTCCTGGAGAAAACACCTCCTGACCTTCCAGTGGGTCTACATCATTTTGAAAGTATCCGTTTAACTCCGTCGAAACATCAACAGTAAAAGTCCGGACCTGATCGTTGTCCGCCATAATCCTGGAGGACCAGGGCAGCACTGGAAGCAGCAATATCACTGCGGTGAGCGCGACGGCCCCGAAAAGTACTCTCATCCCTGGTCGATTACTACTTCGGAATAGTCCAATTACCTTGCTTACTGGCTTCATGAAACCATTCCGGACTTCCATCTTCTTGTTCATTTGCGTCCTTTCCTATGGGGTGAAATGCCCGAAGCAACAATGCCATAGACCCCCGTCGCACGGGGATGAGGACTTGCTGAGTTGCTCCTCATCTCAGGTGAGGAGAGTGAAAGTGGTTACTGCGGATGCATTTAGACAAATAACCTCAGCATCCGCCGCCGGGTCCGGAGCGATACAATAGCGCGCATAAATGTCAGAGGGACCACAAGCGCAGCCGGGGATTGTCCGCTTCGGCGAGTTTGAACTCGATCTTTCCCGTCAGACACTCGCGCTCCGCGGCGTCCGCACGAAGCTTCAGAAGCAGCCCTTTCAGGTTCTGAAACTCTTAATCCAGCGCGCTCCAGAAATTGTCTCGCGCGATGACATTCGGCGGCAAGTTTGGGGCGATGCCGTCTACATCGACGCCAAGCAGAGCATAAACTTCTGTATTCGTCAAATCCGGTCCGCCTTGGGTGACATCTCGGTAGCGCCTCGCTTTATCGAGACACTTCCGCGGCAGGGCTATCGTTTCATTGGGCCGGTAGAGATCCCGGCGAACAATGGCATCTCCGAACATCAGCTCGCTCCGGAACCCCAACCAAAGCTCGTTCTGGCACACCACCCCAAGATTGAAACACGGCGATGGCTGATCCCGGGCCTGGCTGCTCTTGTCGCACTGGCAGTGATCGTGGGAGTCTGGGGCTGGTTTGCGAAGCGGGATAGCCTTTCCATAGTGGCGCGGATCATGCCCGTGACTGCCTACCCCGGTGACGAACGTGAACCGTCGCCCCTGATGGCCGTCAGGTCGCATTTTCCTGGGGTGGCAAGAGGGGAGACAACCGCGATATTTACGTTACGCTGCTAGGTGAACAGAATCCGCTGCGCATAACTACCGATTCCGCGGAGGACGCCAATCCAGCTTGGTCGCCGGATGGCAAGTACATCGCTTTCATTCGCCGCCGCGGCGGCACGCGGGCAGATATCATGCTTGTCCCTGCCATCGGCGGCCCGGAACGTAGACTGCGCGAAATTCGTCTGGGCGACTGGATCGTGAGCCGGGTCCTCGCGTGGAGCCCCGATGGAAAGTGGCTCTGTTTTACCAATCAGGTTGACACGTCCCGCTATCATGCCCTCTTCCTACTGTCAATTGAATCGGGTGCCGTAAAACGGCTCTTACCCGAGCAGAGTAACCGCGCAGGCGACTTGTCGCCGGCGTTCTCGCGCGACGGTCGTTGGATAGCCTTCGCTCGTTTCGAATATCAATCACAATCAACCAGCCAACTACTACTGCAGCGACTCTCCCCTGACTTGACACCGGAGGGCGTACCGATTGCCGTCGCACAAGCCGGTATCAACCCCAAATGTCCGGTTTGGACGAACAACGCAAAGAGGGTTCTCTTTGTCGACCGATCGCGGATCATGGAGGCGGAGATCAACAGCCCGGCTCGGCCTTTCTACGTTTCGGGTGCCGCTTTCAGCGACCTTACTATGGCAATTACAAGTCCAAGGCTTGTGGCAGCCGCGCACAACCAAATCAGTGAGATCTGGACTATTCGCCTGGGCACCAAAGGATTGACAGCCCTCGGAAGTGCGCAGCCGATTGTCCAATCTTCCGCTGGCGAAGATCATCCTAGGTTCTCTCCTGATGGCCGTTCGTTGGCTTTCACCAGCAAACGGAGTGGCTCATCAGAACTCTGGCTAGCGGATTCGGACGGGGAAAATCCACGACAGATAACGCATCTATCCGCTTACATTGTCGGATACCCCCACTGGTCACCCGATGCGCAGTTCCTGGTGTTCCATGCCAGATTGCCCGTGGAGCCGCAGATCTATACCTTGCGAGTCGGAGACGGAGTGCTCAAACAGATTACGCGCGTTAAACCTGGATTTAATTCGCCCTCCTGGTCAATGGACGGCAAAAGCATCTATGCCTGCGCGCTCGAAAACGGTGAGATGCGCCTCTATAGTGTGGCCGCGGCGGGCGGTGTGCCGCAGTCGTTATGGGAAGGATGCGACAGTGCCGAAGTTCCTGGCCGCAAACTTCTGCTCTACGATAAAGAGGACAAGTCGGGAATTTATGGCCGCTCAATCGCGGGCGATGCCACGAAAAACCCAGTCCACCTGTTGGTGGATGACTATCAACCGCCTTGGGGCGGCTTTGATCCTGTTGATGACGGTTTCTATTACGTCGGTTATACCTCAAGCGGACGTCCTCGAGCGTTTCGCTTCTATTCATTCGCCGACGGCAAGTCAGTGGACGTTGCTCCCTTACCATCCAACTCGGATCTGGGCCTGGGCCTTACAGCGATGCCGGATAGGAGCCGGTTGGCTTACTCCATAAGGTCCAGAGGTAGTGAAGACCTTGTGGAGATCGAACTCAAGTAATGGCTCGGAAGTAAATACAGTCCATCCCAATTGTCTAAAGATCTAAGCAAAAACGATATCCGACACGTAACTCGGTCATTAGGTGACGGGGGTTAGCCGGATCGGGTTCGATCTTTTTACGTATCTGGTTGACGAACACATGTAGATACTCAGTCTCGTTGCCATAGTCCGGACCCCACACCGCCTGCAGCAACTTTCCATGTGGAATCGTCTCGTCCGGATGAGTCGCAAAGTAGTAGAGAAGGTCGAACTCTTTGGGAGTGAATCGGATGTCCTGACCACGGACGGAGACGTGGCGCGTAGCCAAATTGATTTCGACATTGTCAAATCGGATCAGTTTAGGGCCGCTGCCCGCCGAAAAAGGCACTCGACGCAGGTGAGCGCGGATGCGCGCAAGGAGTTCGGGCATGCTGAATGGCTTGGTGACGTAGTCGTCGGCGCCTGCGTCAAGGGCGGCAATTTTGTCTGCTTCGGCGTTCCGGACCGTCAACATGATAATTGCGATGTCCGAGTTGGTCCTGATCTCTTGGCAAGCCTCCAGTCCGCTCAGGCCCGGCATGTTGACGTCGAGCAAAACAAGGTCAAAACGATCCTCCCGCAGCTTTGCGAAACATTCTTCAGCCGATTTCGCATCAACAATGAGATAGCCCTCCGCGGACAATGCCGTCTTCATCACGCGGCGGATCTGCGGCTCGTCGTCCACCACCAATATTTTTCCGGTCATGCTACTGTCTGTTGCCGCTGCTGTCTGATCGCCTTCACGGACGCAAACGTTGGAAGCGTAAACGAGAACTGAACGCCTTTGGCAGGCTCGCTTGCCAGCCAAATGCGGCCACCATGCGCCTCGATAATGTCGCGAGCGATCGTTAGACCCATTCCCGTCCCCGCAATGCGCGCGCGTGCCTCGCGGCCCCGATAGAACTTTTCGAAAATCAAGTCTTGTTCCGATCTGGGGATACCTTGGCCGGCGTTGCAAACTCGAAGCATCACATTGTCTCCTTGACTTTCCGCCGTTACTTGAATCGCCGAAGAAGGGGGGGAGTACTTAAGGGCGTTGTTCAACAATTGCCGTAGAGCAAGCTCGCTCAATCTTCGATCGATCTCAATGAGCGGCAGATCTCGTTTGATCGCCAGCTCGAGGACCCGTCCTTCAGATAGCCGCCGCAGTTGGGTAACAGCCGAGGAGATCAGCTCGTCAACTGAACATGGTTCGCGGTGCAACGTAACGGGACTAGCGCCTATGCGGGCGAGTTCGATTGCCTCACTCACGAGGCGGTCCAAGTGGTCTGCTTCTTCATCTACTACACTCACCAAATCGCGTTCCATTTCATTGAGCGTGTTCCGTGACAGTACCGTAGTGGCCGCGGCCTTGATCGATGTGAGAGGCGTCTTAAATTCGTGTGCCAGTGCGTCGAGTAATGTGGATTTGAGCTGTTCGTTCTGCCGAGCGGCCTCCGCGCGAGCGGTCAGTTCCTGTGCCCGCGTCCGTTCCATGGCAATTGCTACTAACTGGGCAATCGCCTGTAGTGCCACTTCAGAAACGAATGCAGCCCCGGCAACACCTAGACTTCCCAAGCAGCGGCCGCCGAGGCGTACTGGCACGATCAGCGCGCCCCGTTCTGTTTTACGCCATATCTGACCACCCGTACCGACTTCGCGAAGGAGCGACTCCTCTAGCGGAGAAGGCGGGGTCGTGATTTTACAAACAGAGTTGGTCGCGCAATCGTAGAACCACACATCCTGTGCATCGAACAATTCAGAGATCTGCCGAGTGATTTGATTGGCTAAGGAAGGCTCATCACTTTTCAGCATCAATGCCCGGCTGAAATTGTACATTCGCTGTAGTTCCTGCTGGCGAAAACCTGCTTCTTCCGCCTTTCTACGAGCGCTTGTCGATAACTGGCTCGCGGTGATAGCCGTGACCAGAAAAGCGACGAGCGCGACCCAGTTTTGTGGATCGGCGACCGTAAGAGTGCCGATCGGGGGCAGAAAGAAAAAGTTGTAGGCCAACGTGCTGGCGAACGATGCGGCGATCGACTCCGGCAGCCCAGCTCGCGTGGCCAGACCCAAGATAAGCAGAAGATACGAAAAGGCGGCCGTTGCGCTATTGGCGTGGACAACGCGGAAATCTATCGCAGTGAGTGCCGCCACGGCGACAGCAACGCCAAGAAAGCGGCAGACGCGGCGCAAGAAGGGAGAGGATCTCGGCAGTGTGGTTCTACCTTCCGTGTTTCGCCAACCAGTCTTTGGTCGCAAGGCCTCAACCATGGAGCGCGAGCCCTCACTGCTTGAGCGTAGAACTTCTTTCCTTAAGAAGGCGTAAAGAGGACCTAAAGAAGACGTAAAAATAGTCGCGAAGGAAAAGCGGATCGAGCTTTTAGAGCAGGGTTCCGCGCAGGATGATGTTGGCGATCGTGAAGTAGATGATCAGCCCAGTAACATCGACCAGAGTCGCAACGAAGGGTGCGGAAGCGCTGGCTGGATCCAGACCGCAGCGTCGGAGGAGAAAAGGTAACATGGAGCCCGCGAAGGCGCCAAACATGACGACACCGACCAGACTGCAGCCGATGGTCGCCGCGATTAACAGATAGTGCGGCCCATAGGCGCCACTCGCCGCGTGCCAGAGAAGAATCCGGCAAATTCCGATGACACCCAGAATCGCGCCCAGTGCGAGGCCGGCCACCAACTCCCGCCTGAATACGCGCCACCAATCCCGCGGGCGGATCTCTCCGATAGCGATCGCCCGGATCACGAGAGTGGTCGCCTGCGAGCCCGAATTCCCGCCGCTGCTGATGATCAACGGAAGGAATAGCGCCAGCACTACCGCCTTCTCAATCTCATCCGAGAAATGACCAAGCGCTGTCGCGGTTAGCATTTCACCCACGAAGAGTATGGCGAGCCACCCGGCGCGTTTCCGTACCATTTGCGCAAACGAGACTTCTAGATACGGCCCCTCCAAAGCCTCCATACCGCCGATCTTCTGGATGTCTTCGCTCGCCTCTTGTTGCACCACATCCATCAGGTCACCGCTGCTGACGATGCCTTGCATTCGGCCGTCCCGGTCGAGGACCGGTATCGCCAAAAGGCGGTGGCGAGCCAATAGCTGCCCGACGATCTCCTTGTCGTCGTCCTCTTGCACCGAGAAATACTGCGTGCGCATGATTTCTCCGACCGTCTTGTCTCTTTCCGCCGAAAGAAGCTCACGGAAAGAAGCCACGCCCATCAAGTGTTGCGAACCGTCGAGCGCGTAGACATAGAAGATCATCTCGACCTGTGCGGCCTGGCGGCGAATCTCCGCGCTTGCGGCTTCGACTGTCATCTCCGGCGACACCGCGACATATCCGGCGTGCATCAGGCTGCCGGCCTCATCTTCCGGATAGGCAGAGGGTGCGCGGCCGTCGCGGCTTCGTTCGGCAATGACCGTGACTTCCAGGTCGCGCGCCCGCCGCACCACTTCATCGGTGAAATCCAGGCCAGGGAACCATCGGTTCGGCGGATCTGTGTTCTGGCAAAGAAAGATGTGAGTCACGCCGTTCTTATGCGCGTAGTCCACGAGGGCGCGTGCGCGATTCTTTCCCTGGACGATCTGAGTGCGAATGTGAAGACCTTCGGCGAAACGGAGATGGCGATTAATCGCCTGGCGCTGGTTGTTCGGCAGGCGGGAAAACTCGGACTCGGAGTGTACGCAAAGGGCAACGCAGTCGGCGTGGAGATAATCGGCTACGCGTCTTGCGCGGCGCAACAACATCGCCGTCGAGGCGTGGGCCGTTACGTTGACCAGGATTCGCTCCGCCCGTAATTGCGATTGCTTGGCTGTGGCCGTCTGCCGGGCCTCCAGAGATTGCGCGGTCTGCCGGATCGCCAGCTCTCTCAAGGCGACCAGAGTCGGCTCCTTGAATAGCTGTTCCGCTTCAGCCCTGGCCCTCTCGGGCGGATAGATCACACCACGCTCCAAGCGATGAAGAAGCGCGCGCGGCGTGACGTCCACCATCACCACTTCATCCGCTTGCTGGAAGATCCAATCCGGCACGGTCTCGCGGACACGCTGCCCGGTGATTTGCCAGATCTGGTCGCTGAGGCTCGCCAGGTCCTGCACGTTCATCGTCGTAAGAACATCGATACCGGCGTCTAGCAGCACCTGAACATCTTCCCAGCGCTTGTGTCGTGACGAGCCCACGCTGGAATGTGCCAGCTCATCCACAACGCAGGTTTGCGGACGCCGTTGAAGAATCGCATCCACGTCCAACTCTTCCGCCGTACCGCCGCGCCAAGCGACGCTCAGGCGTGGAATAGTCTCCAATCCTTCGGCCGCCTCAAGAATATCGCCGCGGCCCCGCGGCTCGAGGAAACCGGCTACAATGTCCACGCCGCGGCTCTTCAGCCCGCGCGCGTCTTCCAGCATCTGGTAGGTCTTGCCCACGCCGGCCGCGTAAGCGAAGTAGATTCTGAGATGGCCGCGGCGCGTTTGGTGGGACATGCTAAGCGCGTCTTTTTAATTTGGGACGACGCGTACATCCATGCCGTGCGCCGCCCTGATCAGTTTGCTCACCGGGCTTCCGAACAATCGGGCCCACCAATTCCTCCTAATGCCGTGTCCCACGAATATCTGGGTGACGCCGTGCGAACGCGCGTATTGCACGACCGTCTCGACGGGATCATTACCCTCGAGTGCATCCACTCGCATGCCTGCCGTGCGGGCCTGCTCCAGAATTTCTTCCAACGTTCGCCGGGCGTTGTTCGAAAGTCTTGGTTGCTTCACATACACCCCCACAACATCGCAATGAAAACGGCTGGCGCTGCGGCGGGCGCTGGCGATCAGCAAGCTGACATTGGCGTGCGGAGTCAGGCAAACCAAGAGGCTCTCGTGCCCTCCCCAAGCCGGCTCGATCCCGTGCGACTGCTGAAAGCGCTGTAGACCTGAATCAATCACGTCCGCCGAAAGCAGGAGAGCCTTCTCCCTGAGCAGGGGAAGCTGTTCCGTCGTGCTATCGCAGGGCGCATCGACAATTACAATCTCGTCTGCAGTGTTGAGAAAAGCGCGCGGGATCGTCTGCGTGACCCGCTTGCCGGTGATCTGCTCGACCGCCTCGCATTGGTCGTCGATGTACTGTAAGTTCACCGATCCCACGACGTTGATTCCCGCCGACAGTAACTCCTCGACGTCTTGCCAGCGATGCGCATGCCGGCTCGGCGCTGGATTGTCGTATGCCAGCCCGTCTACCAGACACACTTGGGGGCGCCGGGACAGGATGGCCGGAACATCCATGACCGGGACACCGTCGCCATCGAGCATCGCCACGATTTCGAGAGAGTTCAGGAGTCCTTTGACGTCGGGCGGAACCTGGTGTTGCAGGGCTCCCACGACCACGTCCTGCCCGCGATCGCGGCGCCGTATGCCCTCGTGAAACATACGGAACGTTTTGCCGGCCCCGGAGGCATATCCCAGGAAAACTTTCAGCCGGCCTCGATTGGCCGCGAGCGAACTTGTATCCATGCTGGCGCTTCGTGCCGATTGTATCGTTCGCAGCCTGATCTGGTGCGTGCCTATTTATCGGCGAACTCCAGGAAGCGCAAAACGGCTCGCACGAACTGCGAACATCTGTTGTTCTCGAGCGTCAGAAGTTCTCGGGCTTCTCTGGTGCTGCTGCTCCTCTGGCGCCGAATCGGGTGACGCAAAGACACTTGCATCTACATCCGCGAAGAAAGCGCGATCGAGCACGTTGACACAAGCGGCAAGCTCCTCTTGTGCAACAACCAGCCGAACCGAGCAGGATTCAGCATGCTGTGGCAGCACCAGCGCCGACCGTTGATTTAAGAGACCGGATAGACGGGCAGAAATATTGCATCGCTTCAATCCTTGCCCGACTAGGGTAATGACCGCCTGACCGGTTCGAACGCGCACTTCCAGGCAACGATGCGGCGCGACGTTCAGGCCTGGATCGCGGCCATCGCTCTCGAGGGCCAGATAGATCACCTCGTCCGATATCGCTAGGAGCGTAACGGCTTTTCGTCCTCTGCAAACCTGCTCAATGAACGCAGAAGACTCCGCTAGCGTTGCTTCCGCCGATGGCGAGCGCAGCTCAACAACGGTGATATTTGTCTTGCAGGCAATGGATTTGACGGGGCTGGCGCAGGCGGCTTCCGTGATGCCAATCCTAGTGCCTTCGGCATCAGGACGGAACGTATTGCGAATGACCACCGGAATTCGGAGCCGTTGAGCGGGTGCAATCGTCTCAGGGTGGAGAATCGTCGCGCCCGCTTGGGCGAGTTCGCCGGCTTCCTCGTACGAGAGGCTCTTCAGCCGGTACCCTCCGCTCTTGATTTTGGGATCCCACGTGAGCATTCCGTCCACGTCTTTCCACACCTGGATCTCTTCCGCATTCACGGCGGCGCCTATGATAGAAGCGGTCAAATCCGATCCTCCGCGCCCCAATGTCGTCGTCCGACCGTCTTCCGCAGCCCCTAGGAAGCCTCCGAGTACGGCCACATGGCTGCGAGCAGCGATCGGAATGGACCAACGGATTCGCGCGTACGTCTCCCAGTAGCGGGGAGTGGCGCTCGTGAAATGCTCGTCGGTGAGAATCAATTTTTTCGAATCCATGTGCATCGCCGCCACACCGTGTTCCTGCAGCGCGGCGGCGACGATCCTGCTCGACAGCTCCTCTCCTAAACTCGCTACCCAATCTCGCAATTCTGCGGTAAGTCTGCGTTCTCCTTCACAAACCTCCAGCATGCGGACGTGCAGATCGCGAAATATCTGCCGGATGTATCGATCGACCGGATCGAGCCGCTCCTGACTGAGAAGATCTTCGGCCACGCAAAAGTGGTAGGTTTTCACCTCTTCCTGCAGCTTCCACGCAAGGTAAGATTCGGCTCGAGAGGCGTGCTCTAGTATCCCGAGCAAGCCATCCGTTGTGTCGCCGATGGCCGACACAACAACTACCGGGTTGCGCTGCACCTGCGAGTGCACAATGGACGCAACTCGCTTAATCGAAGCAGGCGAAGCAAGCGAAGCCCCACCGAACTTCATGACAATCATGAAATATCTCTCCTTTTGGCGACTGGCGTCCCATCAAGAATCGGGCTGTATAGGATCGGCACACCGTGCCCGGCGAGAGAGTCTCTCGACAGGGCGCGTTTGCGGAGGGAATTTAGATAGGCAACCGCGCAAGCCTGACCCGCTTGAAAACGCATCTGGTGCGTTCCTGTTGCGGAACTGACAGATGAAATTGAAACGCTCTCGAGAAGTTTTCTCAAGTTTCTGAACTTAGTCCCAGCCAGTCATCCCTAACATAAACCGCATTTGCTTAAGAAGTCATAAGGCTTGCCTAAAGAAACCCTAAAGGAAGATCGAATCATCAACTCCGCGGCTCGTGCGACTTCATAGGTTGGATATCGGTTCCACAATCCGTCAGATCCCGACTCACCATCCGGTGAGACCCAAGGCTTGAGTGATGGATACTGAGATCTCTCGCACAGGGCGTAGAAGTTATCGGAAGTAGTATCCATTCCGCGCGTAGACGTTTACCTTCGGCACATTCGATTTGAATCGAACCCGGTGCTCCAAGCGTCGGCTTGAGAGCCGACGCGGCAGGCCTTTGGCGTAATGCCACATAGTTTTTGGGAATCGCACGATAGTGTTATTCCTTGCGGTGAGGGAAGGAATCGCCTCTGGGCCAGACCTCTCTAGGGTAAGAAAGGCGCGGCCGGCTGCGGTTGGGCAGCTTGGCTTGGCCTACGTAATACATCATCCGATCGAAGTACATCCGCGCTTGGTCTTCGTGCTTGGCATTGGCCAGCAAAGGGGTGAAGGTCTCAACCACTCGGCGCACACGTGTGAAGCTATAGCTGCGTGGGGGTATGCCGCTGCGCTGTGCGGCCAGGCAGGTAACGGCGCGCACGAGGTTGTAGGCGGCAATGGCCATGTTCATTTCCTTGGCCACCATGTCCGGGGTAGTGCAGGTGAGCTGATCCAACTGCAATGTGCTCTTTAGGGTCCGCAGATCGGTTTCAATGTGCCAGCGGTTTCCATAGAGAGGCAAGATTTCATCTTGGTCTGCCTGCAAAGTCGTGAACAACGCTAGCAGAAAAGGGATGGCGTTATTGCTCGGCTGGACCTGGCGTACGATCAGCCGCCCTCGCACGCAAGCGTCAGCGGGCAACTGAGGATGACTTCTGCGATCCTCGCGGCTCGGTCTCCAGAGGACGGACTGGTCCATCCCATCCCGTAATGGCATTCCCGCCAGGCGTAGAGCCCGCGCTATGGTCAAACGCAGCAATACGGGATGATCCCATTGCATGGCCGCATAGGCGACGGAAAACACGCCAAAATTGGCGTCTCCCAACAGCGCCGCGCCGCTGGGCAGCCGGTCGATGGCCGTCTCCAGCAATTGTTGCTCGCTGACCGCATCGGGGCCATGCATCGCTCCCCATACAGGCCGCATGGCTAGGCCGGTTTGTAGGTCGTGAGCCACCAGCAGGCGCAGGAGCGGCCAGTGCCCTTCGCGGTATTGGTTGAATCCCGGAGGATACAACTCACGGAGCGCTGCGGTCCGGGCCAGTCGCACGGACGTGCCATCCAAGAGGAAGGCGCGGATTTTTAGGGTGGGTAAAGCGCCCTCTAGTGAGGCGGTAAGTTGGTCGAAGATGCGGTCGCAAGTCTGTTCCACCAGCGTGAGCGGCAACTCCTGTCGCGCTTGCTTGTAAGCCCCCGAGTGGCTGGAAAGCGAATGCGGATCTTGCTGCCAGGTTTGTAGCCGTTTGCAGGGGCGTGGCCAAAAATTGGCGGGCAGGCCACCGAGCAAGTTCAATACGGCGAACTCCAGCGGCGCGCCACCGTAGAGCCGCTGCACGATGAGCAACCACATCACTACCAGGAACGTGTAGATGCGGTTGTTTTGGCGAATACCAGCACAGTCCTGCCATTGCTGGAGGAGGGAAGCGGGTAACAGCCGCTGGTATAGGGAAAGCACATCCGATTTCCAGATCGGTTCTGAAGGGCGAACAGTGGATTCTGGCATATTCCTACGGTATTATTACCGTAGGCTTCTTACGAAGGCAAAATCAGTATGCCTGGATCTCGAAAGTCCCCCGCGCAACGCTTTGCCGAGCTACGGCAGCAATTGCAGAACCTGGAATGTTTCTGTTCTGGAACGGTCCTGGCGCGCAGAATGAAATGCGGTCAGCCGAGCTGTGCCTGCCATACCGACCCCACCAAACGACACGGTCCATATTGGGAGTGGACCTACAAAACGCAAGGACGCACTGTGAACGTCCGACTTAGTCCAGTCTCCGGGCCGCTCTACAAAGCAGCCGCCCAGCAACACCGGAAACTCAAGGCCTTGTTGCGCCGATTGGAATCCACGTCACGCAGAGCGCTGGCTGCCGCAGCCCAGCACTCCGCATCGGAGCGCCAGGCGATGCCTACAACCCGCTCGCCACCCAAATTAAAGTAGCGCCTGGGCTACACTCGCTCCACTCCGTCTTTTGGACAGTCCCAAAAACTATGTGGCATTAGGCCGAGGGCCTGCGCCACCTCGCGACCGGCATCAGCCGGCTGAGCAGATGCTAATTCTAGAGACAGCCCTTTTAAAATGCCAAATACGATCGAGCAATATCGAGAAGCTAAAGCCACTTATCAAAAATTGCACAGCCAAGCGAAGAAAGAGCTTGTGGCCCGTTTCAACCAGCTAGCAGCCGAACTGCTTCAGATTCAAAGAGAGCTGAAAGAGGACTTCGGCCACAAGGCAACAATTCCGGCCAAGGCAAAGAACGCGCGGGCCGCGAGGACAGCGCCGTCGAAGGTCTCTGAACCGCCACCTCCGAATCCCAAGATCGCTGCAGTCGAGAAGCGCCTGGCAAGTGAAAAAAAGAAGCTGGAGCAGGCTTTGGCGGCTGGCAAAGCAGACAAGCCGATTAAAGACCGGATTTATGAGCTGGAGGACGAGCTCAGGTTGGCGAGGGAGAAATAGACCGGCGTTCAGGATATGCTGGCAAGGAATGAAGAAGGCCGCGCTCGAGACGCCATCGGTACAGAGCCTGGATCGAGGCCTGATGATTCTGGAAACAGTCGCAAAGGCAAACGGCCCCGTACCGCTGGGCCAATTGCGAGAACTTCTTGGAATCAATCGGAGCAGCGTATTCCGCTTGGCCAACACCCTGCGGCGGCGGGGATTTCTCGCCAACCCGAATGGCCACAACGATTACATCATCGGACCTTCCATCTGTCTTCTCTTCCGCAATTACGACTGGTCCATGCTGGTCAGCTTTTGCCGTCGTCACTTGAGATTGTTGGCGGACCAGACCGGTGAAACCGCCCATCTCGCTGTCCGGGAAGGCCGTCAAGCGTTATTCATCAGTCATCAGACGGCTCGCAATCAAGTCATCACGGTCTCCGGCCGCACCGGTGAGTTCATGCCTTTACACTGCACCGGACACGGGAAAGCATTGCTCGCGGATTGCGGCGTTCCCGAGTTGAAGGCGATTTTCGGCGCGGAAAAATTCGAGACGCACACCAAACGCACCATCCGCTCGATTGAGAAGTTGGCGGAGGCTTGCGCCAAGGTCAAAGCGCAGGGATTTGGGATCGACGAAGCCGAGTTCCTCGAGGAAGTGCGTTGCGTAGCAGCGCCCATCCGCGATAAGGGAGGCGCAATCGTTGCGGCCATCGGAGTTTCGGCGCCTATCGCCCGGCTTTCTCCGGGGCGCCTGCCCGCCGCCGCCCGTCAAGTGGCCGCGGCAGCCCAACAGATCACCGAAGTCCTTAGCGCGGAATTATAGCCGTAATCGCACGGCCTGACAAGGCTCGTCGCTTAGGATGGGCGATATCGGTGATGATACTTAGGCCACCCGTCTTGGTTGCGGCCGCACCCTGGGCCCGGCGGGTCAAAAACGCGAGCGCGCCATGAAACGAAGAGACTTCCTCAAAGCAACTCTGACAGCGGCCATTGCGCCAAACCTCCGGTCCCAGACAGAATCGATTTGGGGCGGTCCAGTGCTTGATACCCATCTTCATTTAAGAAGAGATCCGGACGCTTGTTTTGCTCACATCCACGGCTGCGGCGTGACAAACGCCGTCCTGTTGACCCGAGCCGATGACGAAGATAGAGCGCAAGCAGAAATGGACAAACGGCCAAAAACGTTTGCGCGGTCTGTTTCCGCGGATCCAAGTCAGCCCGGCGCCTCCGGCGTTCTTCGCAAAGCGATAAAGGGCGGAGCCGTCAGTATTGGAGAGCTCAAATTTCACCTGGCTCTGGATTCTCCCGAGATGCGGCGGGTGTTCGATATCGCCGCCGAAACGGGAGTTCCTGTCATGATGCACATTCAGGATTTTCCGCACTTTGCGGGAGAACTTCCGTATAACACCGGCTACGGCCACTTCGATAAAGTTCTGACTGCCCATCCAAAAACGAATTTCATCGGACACGGAGATCTTTTTTGGGCGAATATCAGTTCGGACGTTCCAACCGACCGCGGCTATCCTTCCG
>Ga0193753_10001260_pt1 | contig 21991 bp, 22 predicted proteins | sample H1c2metaG_FD_144925 | JGI IMG/M metagenome (GOLD analysis project Ga0193753, IMG submission 144925) | Soil microbial communities from a riparian zone of the East river system, Colorado, United States - H1c2 | ecosystem: Environmental > Terrestrial > Soil > Riparian zone | place: USA: East... | reverse complement strand
CGACTGCGCCGCTTGAAATTTCGCCATGGCCGCCGCGTCGTTCACCAACTCCGGCGACGCCTGGATGGAGCCGACCTTGGCGCGCGCTTCGGTCACGCCCAGCAGCACGGTCTGCTCCTGCGCGGCATACCCCTGTACCGTCTTCACCAAATTGGGGATGAGGTCAGCACGCCGTTGGTATTGATTGAGTACTTCCGACCAAGCCGCCTTGGTCTGTTCGTCGGTCGACTGAATTTTGTTATAGCCGCAACCCGACAGGAGCAGCCCGGCCGCCGCCACCAACGCGAAAGCAAATTTACCCATCTTCCCCTCCTGCCCTTGTGGTTGGGCGTGAGGTGGAGTCTACCACTTGGTAAAAAAAAGCCCCGAGTGTTAGCTCGGGGCGTGAGAGGCGGACTTCAAATGAAGGGAAGTAAAGCCCGCTAGGGGATCGATTGCCTCAGTGCAGTTGATGCCACTGTAGGACTTGGATGTCGGTCTCATCGAGGTCGAAGCTGCGCGCCAGCATGCGCGCAATATCTCGATCGCCTTCCACACTGGCCGCTTGTCCGAGCAATTCGACGACGCCGCGGTATTCGTTGTACTCGATGGCATCTTCCGATTGCGCAATGAAGTGGGTGTAGTATTTAGCGCTCATGGGTACAGAGCTTATGATTCGAGGCTTCTGCAATCTGTGAACAACTGCTCAGTCGGCTGTAATCCCGCAAGAACCAATTCACGTCCTTGAGTTTCGCCCAAAGAATATTGCACCGTGTCAAGATATCGCCCGCCCACGCCGCCCGGCTCAAAGTACGTCACGCCGGAAGGCGCCAAGCGGCTGCAAGACGAGCTCGATCAGCTATGGCATGAGGAGCGCCCGCGCGTGACGCAGGCAGTTTCCGAGGCTGCCGCGCAGGGCGATCGCTCGGAGAATGCCGAGTACACCTACGGCAAGAAACGCCTGCACGAAATCGACCGGCGCGTGCGCTTCTTGCGCAAGCGGCTCGAAGGCATGGTTATCGTCGATCCGCTGGCCGATGCGGGCCGCCGCGATCCGAAGCGCATCTTCTTTGGGGCATGGGTGCAGATTGAAACCGCGGCCGGCGACTTGCGCTGGCATCGCATTGTCGGCCCGGACGATTTCGACATGGACGGCGGCTACGTGAGCATGGACTCGCCGCTGGGACGCAGCTTGCTGGGAAAACGTCTCGACGACGAGGTCACGGTCGAGCTGCCGGGCGGAGCGGCGACCATTACGGTCGCCGCGATCAGCTATACGCTCAAACCACCCGAATGTTCTTGAACTGCCAGGGATCCGACTGGTCCAGATCTTCGGCGAACAATTCGCCGCGCTGATGCAGCGGAGTCCATTCGGTGTACCGGCCCACCACGGGACCCAAGTAGGGCCGGCAAATCTCGAGCGGCCGCTGGTAATCCATGTCGTCCGGTTCCACCACGCCGCGGTTCGGATTCTCCATGGCCCAGATCATGCCGGCGAGCGCGGCCGCGGTGACTTGCAGGCTGGTTGCGCTGTTGTACGGCGCCAGGGCTCGCGCCTCGCCGATGGACAGTTGCGAGCCGTACCAGTAGGCGTTTTTCGCGTGCCCCGCCAGCAGCACGCCGAGTTCGTCTATGCCCTCCGTGATCTCGTCCATCATGATGCGCGTGCGATCCTGCACGTGCCAATTGCGGCCGGCCAGTTCGTGCACCGACAACACGGCGTTGTCGCTCGGATGGTAGGCGTAGTGGCTGGTGGGCCGGTAAACCAGGCGCTCTCCGTCCATCACGGTGTAGTAGTCCGCGAGGGAAATCGCTTCCGAGTGGGTGATCAAAAATCCGTGGAAGTACCCGGCTGCCGGCGTCCAGGTGCGGACCCGTGTACTGGCGCCGGGCCGATTCAAGTAAATGGCGCAGCGCGAGCCGGCCTTGTGCCGCCCGCCATCAACCGGAAAATGCTTCTCGTGCGTGCCCCAGCCCAGTTCCGCCGGCTGCGCGCCCTCGCTGACGAAGCCGTCGACTGACCAGGTATTGACGAACTCGTTGGGTTGCTTCGGCACGTTGGCCACTTGCGTGTCGCGTTCCGCAACGTGAATGACCTTGATGCCCAGTGCTTGAGCCAGCGACGCCCAACCGGCACGGCTGTCGGGAACGCCCGTCTTGACGCCCGTGTCCTTGGCGATATTCAAAAGCGCCTGCTTCACGAGGTGCGAGACCAGGCCGGGATTGGCGCCATGGGTGAGAACGGCAGTAGGCGACTTTTCATGCCCCTTGCGCAGCTTGAGGGCCTCCAAGCGCATCGCGTAGTTGCTGCGCGCTTCGACCGGCATGGCCGGATCCGTGTAGCCGCCGGCCCACGGCTCGATGCAGGTATCCAGATACAACGCACCGCGTTCGCGCGCCAGTTGCACGAGCGCCACGCTCGAGACATCGACCGACAAGTTCAACAAGAAATCGCCCGCGTTCAAAATGGGTTCCAGTACCTTGCGGTAATTCTCCGGCGTGAGCGCGGTCTTGACGAATTTCACGCCGAATTCCTGGGCTTCCTTGTTGCCCTTGTCCTCAGCCGTGACGATGGTGATGCGATCCGCCGAAGTGCCGATGTGACGCAAAATCAAAGGCAAGACACCTTGTCCGATGCTGCCGAAACCGACCATGACGATCCTGCCCGCGAAATTCACATGCACTTCATGCTTGCTCATAACCTTTCCGCCATTTTGTTTTTCCTGTTGATTTTCAAGTGTCCCGCCAATGCGGCGGATAGGTACGCTCGTACCCGGGAAGGGATTCGATGCGGTGGATCCAGCGCGCCAGCGCGGGATAGTTGCGCTCCATCGGCAAGAAGCGGGCGCCGAGTTCGGCGGCGGCGCTGCGATCGAGCGCCCGTCGCAAAATCTGTATCCAGGGGAAGATCACCATGTCGAGCGCTGAATAATTGGTTCCAACGATCCACTCTTCCTTGCTCAAGCGCCCTTCGATCGTACGCGCCTCGCGGCCGACAAGGTGCATGGCGTCGGTGAGATTGTCGATATCGGCAGCCACTTGATCGGCAAAGATGGCGCCGACGATCTTCTGAACCGATGGCTCGGCGTAGGCTTGGAACTCGCAGATGACGCGCATGATGACGCCGGCCTCTTCCGGGGTGAGTCCAAAAATCGGCGGCTGCGGGTATTTGAGGTCCAGGTAATAGAGGATGGCCACCGATTCAAACACCACGTAGTCGCCATCTTTCAGCACCGGAACGCGGCCGCGGGGATTCATCTTCAACATCTGCGGCGATTGCTGCTCCTGCTTGTCGAAGTGCAGGAGTTGGGACTCGTATTTGAGCCCCTTGTGCTCCAGCGCCAAGAGGACTCGCCACGAGAAGGGACTGCCGCTGCCCCAATAAAGAGTGAGTGCCATACTGGGGATTGTAGCGGATGAAGTTCAACTAGCGGCTCACGCTGAATACTCGGACAGGCTCCTAACATCGCGCTAAGCTCGATTGGTGACATTTACCACCTTAATCGGCGCCGCCGACCTTCGCGACTGGCTGGACAAGCCCGACGTCGCGATCATCGACTGCCGCTTCGATCTAGCCAATCCCGAAGGCGGCCGTCTTAGCTTTCTTCAAGGGCATATTCCGGGGGCGCGCTACGCCGACCTCAACCGGGATTTGTCAGCGCCGATCAGCGCAACCTCCGGACGCCATCCGCTGCCGGCGCCAGCCGATTTCGCGGCAACCTTGCAGCGCTTGGGTGTAGGCCGCGCCACCCAAGTGATCGCCTATGACGATAGCGCCGGGGCGTTTGCGGCCAGGGTTTGGTGGCTGCTGCGTTGGATGGGGCATGACGCGGCGGCCGTGCTGGACGGCGGCCTCAAGGCCTGGACCGGCATTGGCGGGCGGTTGGAATCCGGCGAGGCAGAACTCCTGCCCTCTGCGCCTCGAGGCAACGACAGCCATGCGCCGCAGGTCAACGCCGCCGCCGTGATCGATGCCGCGGGAGTCGCGGCACGCCTGCAAGATCCGGGCTTTCTCTTGATCGATGCGCGCGCTCCGGAGCGTTTCGCCGGGTCGGTCGAGCCCATCGACAGCGTCGCCGGACATGTCGAGGGCGCGGTGAATCAGCCTTTTTCAGCCAATCTCGGTGCGGACGGGCGCTTTCTGCCGGCGGCGCAATTGCGGCGGCTGTGGCAGCAGCGCCTCGCCGGCCGGAAGCCCGAACAGGTGGCGGCGATGTGCGGATCGGGGGTCACGGCCTGCCACAACCTGCTCAGCTTGGAACTCGCGGGGTTGAGCGGCGCCAAACTCTATGCCGGCTCCTGGAGCGAATGGATCCGCGATCCGGCGCGCCCCGTCGCCCGCGGCGCGTAGCCGTCATCTAGTAGCCCGTCATTTACATGCAGCCACAATTTGTTATCGTGCGCGCCACATGAACACGCCCGCCAAAGTGCTTAACGCCCCGAACGCATGGAAGGTTGCCGAGTCGCTGGACCTGTACCAGGTCGAGGCCTGGGGCAAGGGGTACTTCTCGATCAATGCCGACGGCCATGTGGTGATCCGGCCAAACCTGGACGCGAGCCGCGAAATCGACCTGTACGACGTCGTACAAGGGCTCAAGGCGCGTGATCTGCATACGCCGGTGGTCATCCGCTTCTCCGACATTCTGGCGCATCGGCTGCGCCATCTTGCGGACGCGTTCGCCACCGCCATCTCGGAGAACGACTACAAAAATCGATATGCCGCCGTGTTTCCCATCAAGGTCAATCAGCAGCGGCTGGTCGTTGAAGAGGTGTACCGCTACGGTAAGGAGTTCGGATTCGGTCTCGAAGTCGGCTCCAAGCCCGAACTGCTCGCGGTCATGTCCATTACGGAGAACGCGCCCGAGCGCCTCGTGGTCTGCAACGGCTTCAAGGACGACAGCTACATCGAAGCGGTCATCATCGCCACCAAGCTCGGCCGCACCATCATTCCGGTGGTCGAGAACTTCGAGGAAATCCATCTGATTTTGAAGCATGCCGAGAAATACGGTGTGCGCCCCAAGATCGGCGTGCGCGTCAAGCTCGCGAGCGAAGGCGCGGGACGCTGGCGCGAATCGGCCGGTGAGAAGTCCAAATTCGGCCTCTTTATCAGCGAGATTTTGGATCTGCATGCGCTGCTCAAGGAGCGCAACATGCTCGACTGCCTGCAGCTGGTTCACTGCCACCCCGGAAGCCAGCTGCAGGACATCCGGCGCGTCAAGGATGCCATCAACGAGCTGGCCCACGTGTATGCCGAACTCAAGATCATGGGCGCGGGCCTTCAGTACATCGACATCGGCGGCGGCCTGGGCGTCGACTATGACGGCAGCGGGACGAATTACGAGTCCTCGATGAACTACACCCTGAACGAATATGCCGGGGATGTGGTGTATCGCATCAAGAGCGTCTGCGATGCGCGCGACGTGCCGCATCCGATGATCATCAGCGAGTCAGGCCGCGCCATCGCCGCGCACCACAGCCTGCTGGTCTTCGATACGCTGGGTTCATCCAAGCTGGATCAATTCAAGGTGTCCGGCCGGCCCGATGAGGACTATCGGGGCACGGAAGAATTGCCGCAACCTGTGCTCGATTTGTTCGACAGCTATCGTTCCGTGAACGAGCGGCGGCTGGTTGAGTGCTATCACGACGCGCTGCAGGCGCGCGAACAGGCGCTGCAGATGTTCAATCTCGGTTATTTGAGCTTGGAATTTCGCGGCTTGGCGGAGCGGCTGTACTGGGCGACCTGCGCCAAGATCCGCGACTACTGCCGCAAGCTCGACCGGGTTCCGGAAGAGCTCGACAACATCGAGGACATGCTGAGCGATATCTATTTCTGCAATTTTTCGATTTTCCAGTCGCTGCCGGACAGTTGGGCCATCGGCCAGGTGTTTCCCATCATGCCCATCCAGCGCCTGGGCGAACGACCGACACGCAATGCGGTGCTGGCCGACATCACCTGCGATTCAGACGGCAAAATCGACAAGTTCGTGCACCCGCGGATTACCAAACGCACCCTGGAAGTGCATGAACTCAACCCGGGCGAACCCTACTACCTGGCGGCATTCTTGGTCGGGGCCTATCAGGAAACGCTGGGCGATCTGCACAATCTGTTCGGGGATACCCATGTGGTGCACATCCGGCTGCAGGAGAGCGGCGGCTGGTGGATCGAGGAAATCGTCAAGGGCGACACCGCCAACAAGGTGCTCGAGTACATGGAGTACGACACCGATGAGCTGTATCCGGGAATCGCCCGCGATTGCGAACGCGCCGTGCAAGAAGGCCGGATGTCCTTGAGCGAGGCGCAGGCGGTCAAGCGTTTCTATGAAAACGAGCTCAACGGCTATGCGTACCTCGAGGTCGAATAGCGCGGCTTTCCCCTGGTATATCTAGTGGTTTGCCAACAATTATCTCAAAGGGTAGCATCCCCATTAGGTCGTTTGCCTAATTCAAATTAGTGCGCGGCCGATGGTACAGAGCTCGACGCTGCAGCTCGCGCGAGTGTCTGGATGTTGAAACTTCTGTCAGTGAGATTAGTTGAATGACGACGATCTACGTTGGCAACCTGCCATTCACCGCAACCGAAGACGAAGTGCGCGCTGTTTTCGAGCGCCACGGCAAAGTCGAATCCGTCAAACTCATCAATGACCGCGAGACGGGCCGACCACGCGGATTCGCATTCGTCGACATGGCGGCGGGCGAAGCACAAAACGCCATACAGCAGACCAATGGCTTCCAAATGGGAGGCCGGCCGCTGCGCGTGAATGAGGCGCAGGAACGTGCTCCGCGAAAGCCCGGCGGTGGCGGAGGCGGCGGGGGTGGTGGTGGAGGCGGCGGCGGATCACGCCGTTGGTAAGGGCCAACGGGTAGCGTCGCTACCCGCTGGACGTTCACCACATTTCTTTGAGTTGCGCGACAACGTCGACCGTTGCCGCTTCGTCGGCCTTTAGGTTTTCCACGCCGATGGTGGTTCGGACGGAGATCTTTTCCAGACTCTCCAGAACCCGGTCGGTCATGAACCGGCTCTTGGCGCCATACACATGCGCATCGCCATTCTTGGCCTGTTGAGTCACGGCGAATTTCAGCGGCGCGCACAGATGTAGTTCATTGCGCGCGCGGGTCATCGCCACATACAGCAGGCGGCGCTCTTCCTCGATCATCTCCGGTTTGCCGGTCGAGAACTCCGAGGGAAAATTTCCATCCGAGACGTTCAGCACGTAAACGATATCCCACTCCTGGCCCTTGGCGGAGTGAATGGTGGACAGGATCACGTAGTCCTCATCCTTCGAAGCTCCCTGCGATTGATCGCTCGAGGCCACCGGCGGATCCAAGGTCAGTTCCGTCAGGAACCGCTCGCGGCTCGGCTGCTGCACGCCCAGGCTTTCCAACTGCTCAAGGTCGCCCATGCGCGTCCAGCCCGAATCGTAAATTCGCTCGAGCTGCGGCTTGAACCAATCTTTCACCAAACCGATCTGGCCGGGCCACGGCGTGGCCGGGTCGGCGAGCTTTTCGTACAGTGCGCAGAAGCGCTTCCATTCCATCTTGACCGGTTGCGGCGCATCGTAATCCGCCAGAGACTTGGCCTCGAACCCGCGCGCCTCGAAATGTTCCAGGGCCGCTTTTGCGTTCGCGGGTCCGAAGCCCGGCTGCAGCTTCAAGACGCGGAATCCCGCCACTGAATTGCGCGGATTATCCGCCCAGCGCAGCACCGACATCATGTCCTTGACATGCGCCGCTTCCAAAAATTTTAGTCCGCCGTACTTCACGAACGGAATATTCTTCTTGGTCAGTTCGACTTCCAGCACATCGCTGTGGTGCGAGCTGCGGAACAATATCGCGTGACGCTTCAATGAGCCGCCGATTTCGCGCGTATGCAAAATCTTGCCGCAGATGTATTCGGCCTGCGCCTGCACATCGTCCAAAGCCACGTAGAAAGGCTTCTGTGTCGATTGACGAAGGCCCATCAAGGTCTTGCGGTGCTGGCGCGCGCCGTCTGCCATCAGCGCATTGGCTGAATCCAATATTTGCTGCGTCGAGCGATAATTCTGCGCCAGCACGACGACCTCGGCCTTCGGCTTGTAGCGCTCGGCGAAGCCCAAGATGTTCTCGACCGCGGCGGCGCGAAACGAGTAAATCGCCTGCGCATCGTCTCCCACCACGGTGATGCCCCTGCCGTCGGGCTTGAGCGCTTGGACGATGTCGCCCTGCAGGCTGCTGGTGTCCTGGTATTCATCGACCAATACATGATCGAAATTCTTGGACAGGCTCTGTGCCAATGCGGGCGTCTGCATCATCACGTGCCAGTAAAGCAGCAGGTCGTCGAAATCCAGGGCGCGAATTTTCTGTTTGCGAGCAACGTATTCGCGATACAGGCGATTCAGATCCGCTTCCCATTCCTTGCACCAGGGAAATTGCTCCTCGAGCGTCTGTTTGAGCGACAGCCGGGTATTGACTCGATAGGAGTAAATGGCGAGGCAGGTGTCCTTGCGGGGAAAGCGTTTGGGCCTGCCGGAGTATCCCAACTCGCTGCGTATGACATCCATGATGTCCGCCGCATCGGAGCGGTCCAGCACGGTGAAGTTCGGGTCGAGTCCAAGATGTTTGGCGTACAGGCGCAATATGCGGCAGCCGACCGAATGAAACGTTCCGCCCCAGAGCAGGCGCGACACGACGCTGCGATCGCCCGCCTTGCCGCGATCCGACAAGACTTCCGCGACGATGGTCTGGGTGCGCTTGATCATTTCCTGCGCCGCGCGGCGCGTGAACGTCAGCATGAGGATGCGCGACGGATCAGTGCCGTTCAGCACCAGGTGCGCGGTTCGATGCGCCAAGGTGTTGGTCTTGCCGGTGCCCGCGCCCGCCAGAATCAACAAGGGACCGGCACTCACGCCTTTGTCCGGGACGGCGCTGCCAAAGGTCGCCGCACGGCGCTGACCGGTATTGAGCGCGTCAAAGGCGTTTTGCTTGGCTTTCATCATAGGCGTTCAGTACTGTACGTATATCCAGATCCAGACGCAACATGCGCTAAACTGCCATGGAGCATCGCGCGTCGGCCGGCGCCGCGCGAGGAGACAGATCACACAAGTCCGAGGATTGCATCTATGCTGAAACCGAAGGTCGTTGCCAGCACCCCTGCGCACGACGGCCGAGTCATCAAAGTTTCCACCGAGCGGCTGCGCTATTCGAACGGCCGCGAATACGACGTCGATTACGTGCGCCACCCCGGCGCTGCGGCGGTGGTCGCGATCGACGGCGCGAATCGCGTCTGTTTCGTGCGCCAGTACCGACACGGCATCGAAGATTTCTCGTGGGAAATCCCCGCCGGAAAACTCGATGCGGGCGAGCCGCCGGAAGTGTGCGCGGTGCGGGAATTACAGGAAGAAACCGGCGTCTCGGCCGGACGTTGGACGCCTTTGGGGTTGTACATTCCGGCGCCGAGCATTTTTACCGAGCTCATCCACCTGTATCTCGCGCGAGACCTGAATGTGGGCGCGGCGAGTCCGGACGCCGACGAAGAATTGGAGCTCAAATGGCTGCCTTTGGACAAAGCGATCGGCCATGTCCTGCGCGGCGAGTGGAATGACGGCAAAACAGCCATGGCGTTGCTGCGGGCTCAATTTCAGCTGCAAGTGTGACGCCGCGCCACATCCAAATGTGACGCCGCGCCGCTTTTAGAAGGCTCTGGCTTGACTTAACTCCTGCATCGCATACAAAGGTATCGTGAGCAACGAGAAGACAAAACCGACCGCCAAGCCCGCCCCCGGCGAGCCGGCGGAGCCGTCCCCGCAGCCCGCGGGCGGCGATAAATCCACCGGGCGCGTCAAGTTCGACGAGCGCGGCAATGCGGTTTGGGAATGGTCCGTGACGACCGGCGCCTTTAGCGCAGAAGTCTCGACGCAACGGCTGCAAAAGCTCGAACATCCGGCTTTGTCTATAGCCGACGATGCGCCGACGCCGTTCGAGACCGTGCGCAGCAATCCGCTAGGAACGAAAAAGGGCTACGACCCCTACGACAGCGGCCGTCTGGGCAAGAAAGCGCCGCCGGCGAAAAAGGATTTGCGCAAGCTGAGCGAATGGTTGAAATTGAAAAAGCAGGCGGAAGCAAACAAGGACGAAGAGCCGCAGGAGTGACCGCCGCGGGCAGCTTGGTCCCGGGCGATCAATCGGTGCCGCGCCAATCAGGCTAGGGCGTGGCGCAGCTTTGCGGCGTGCCGCAAGCGATAGAAACTTCGCAACTCGCGCACCATCGCCTCGATTCTTGCAACTCCCCGATTCACGAAGCGCCGTTCCAGCCGCCGGCAATAGCGCGCCGCGAGAGCGTGCGCCGTGCGATAGCGTTCATACTGATCCGCCTGGAGGTGCGCGTCGAAGCTGACGCGGTCAAACAAGCGCGCATGCACGTGTTCAGGGTATGACCCGCCGCCCAATTGCTCGGCGAGGAGAAAGACGGTGATGGCGTATTTGTCCACCTCGGCCTGGGTTTCCAGTTCCAGCAGCGACACCGGCAGATCGCGCTGCAGGCCCCAGATCGAATAAACGAAGTGGCTTACGCCTTCGAGCGCCGTGCAGTAATCCGCCAAATTGCTCTCGGTCAGCTCACGATGCGGATCAGCCGCTTCCAGGCGGCTCAAGACTGCAGGATCCACATACAGCGCCACGCCGGCCCCATCCGCGGTTTCAGCCAGCAATAGTTCCTCGTCGAGTTCCCGCGTTTCATTCACGCGCTCGCCGCCCGCCACCGAGCGCCGGTCGGTGATGAGGAAATCGTACACGTCGTAGGGCAGTTCGACGTCGTAGAGGCGACCAAGCAGGGTTTGCAGGCCGCGCAGTACCATACTGCTTTCCTAGTGCTCGCGGCGCGCGCCGCCGGCGGCGACCGGCTGCACGCCCAATTGGCGCAGCAATCCGCGCGCCCGCGGACTGCCCGTTTTCATCCAGATTTCATAGAGCCGCAGGATGTCGGCGTCGGTGTAGCGATAGGACATGTCGCTCACTTCATTCAGGGCGTCGACCAACCCTTGGAATTTCTGCGCCAGCTGGGCGTACACCCCCGCCACGCAGCGGCCTGACAAGCTGCGCTGCAGAGTGTCAGCCAGAGAACTGTAGGCATTGCCGCCCATGGCGATGTGATAGTCGATGTCGATCAACTTGCGCGCAAAGCTGCGGGCGAAGAATCCAGCCACGAACAGCGACACATCGCCGAGACGCTGCAGCGCCCGCTGCCGCGCGCTGGCGCTCGGCGCCTCGAGCGCATCCGCCAACATGTGGGCCAGCGGCCTGATGCGCAGGCCATCGGGGGTACGCTCGTACAGCGCGTCGGCCCGGGAAAACATCGTCAGCAGGTTGACGACGTACTGTTCGGCTTGCTCGTCGATGCCCAGATGCTGATGTTCGCTGGCGGTGTGAAATGCGTCACGAAAGAATTCCCGCAGCGAACTTACCGCAACTAGAGGCCCCGCAGTCGACGCTTGCATATGGCATCCTTTTTCGGACTGACACCATCCTATCGACCACGCTACGCTTAAGTGAATGTAAAAAGCGCGAACTGGAGTCAGAAAATGCCTATATTTCCAGGCATTTTACAATCAGCAGTCGCCTCCATAGGCTGCTAAATGATTTCCTCGAGCGTCTTGATGGTGCGCACGGGCGGCGGCAGATGCTCGGGCCACGGTTTGGCATTGCGGTTGAGCCAGGCCGCCTGCAATCCGGCCTGCGTCGCGCCCCTGACGTCGAGCTGCGGATCATCGCCGATGTGCAACACCTGCGCCGCGGCGACGCCGGCCTCCTCGAGCAATCGCTTGAATATGCGGGCGTCCGGTTTGGCCGCGCCGGCCGAGATCGCGGTAATGTGCCCTTCGAACCAATGAGCGATTCCGCAGCGTTGCAAATCGGCGTTACCGTTGCTGAGTGCAAATAATCGGTAGCGCGCGCTCAAGCGCTCGAGCGACGCCTCGACCTCGTCGTACAACGTGACGCGGTTGCGTGCGGCGAAGAAAACCTCGAACGCCTCGTCGGCATGATTTGCGTCGTGTCCGGCCTGGGTAAACATCTCCGCCAGGGCCCGATGACGCAGGAATGTCATGTCGTGGCTGCGCTCCGGATATTGCTCGGCCAGCCTTACGCGCATCGCGCGCAACGACTCGCGGTCGTGGCCGCGCATCATCTGCGGATGACGCTCATTCAGCCACGCGAGCATCGCGCCTTCCGCCGCGAGTATCACGGGCTCGACCGCCCACAAGGTATCGTCCAGATCGAAACTCAACACCAACTCTGCGCTCATTGAAAACCCCGGGACAATCCCCCGCTGTTAGAATCGCGGCATGGCCACTCTACTGATCGGCAGCAAAAACTACTCCAGCTGGTCGCTGCGGCCCTGGCTATTCTTGCGCAAAGCGGACTTTAAGTTCCAAGAACAGATCGTTTATTTCGACGCAAGCGACTACCAGGGTCAAATAGCGGCACTGTCGCCGTCGCGGCGCGTTCCCCTGCTCATCGACGACGGCGTCAAGATCTGGGACTCGATCGCCATTTGCGAATATGCCGCCGAGACGACGGGACGCGGCCTGCCGAGCGATCGGATCGCGCGCGCCCGCGCCCGCTCGGTGACCGCCGAGATGCACTCCGGCTTCCAGGCATTGCGCAACCAGTGCCCGATGAATGTGCGCGCGATGAACCGGCGCGTGCCGGTTACACCTGAGCTGCAGGCGGATGTCGCTCGAATCGATCAAATCTGGCGTGAGTGCCGCAGGGAGTTCGGAGCCGGCGGCGACTGGCTGTTCGGCGAGTTCAGCATCGCCGATGCGATGTTCGCGCCGGTGTTGTTTCGCTTTCGCAGCTACGGCGCCGCGTTGAGTCCCGTATCGCAAACGTACTTGAGTCGCGCGCTCGAGGATCCGCTGCTGCGCGATTGGCAGGATGCTGCGGCGAAGGAAGGCCACCCGCTGCCGGAGGTCGATCAGGTCGGTGCTTGAGGCGCCGCGGGGCGTATAATCAAATCGTACCTCCCCTAAGAGAGCAGCCATGTTCGCAGAACGCTTCACTTTAGCCTTGAGCCTGGTATGGGCCGCCTCAGCAATCGCGGCCACCGCCCCTGCACAAGAACGGGCGCTGCCCTTCAGCGTTCAGGACATGGTGCGCATGGAGCGAATCTCCGACGTCGCCGTGGCACCGGACGGCAAGCGCGTCGTGTTCACCCAACGCACCACCGACATGGAGGCTAACAAGGGCCGTACCAGCGTATGGATGCTCGACACCGGCAAGCGCGGTGCGACGCCCCTGCGTCTTACGGACGGCGGCCCGAATTCCAATTCCCCAGACTGGAGCAAGGACGGCAAATTCATTTACTTTCTGTCCAATCGCAGCGGCACGATGCAGGTCTGGCGAATCAGCTCGGTCGGCACCGGTCCGCGCGGCGACACGCCGGTGCCCGATTCGACCCAGGTCACCAATCTGCCGCTCGATGTGGGCAGCTTTCGCGTCTCGCCCAAGTCGGATCGGATCTTGGTGAGCGTCGAGGTTTTCCCGGACTGCACGGACCTTTCCTGCACCAAGCAGAGCCTGGACGCCGCCGCCCACGCACCCGCAACCGGCGTCCTGCACAAGCAGCTGTTCGTCAGACACTGGGACACGTGGAGCGACGGCCGCCGCTCGCAGGTTTTCGCTCTGGCTTTGAGCGACGGCGGCGTCGCGCAAGGCACACCGCTCAATCTGACCGCAGGCATGGGCGACGTACCGGGCAAACCGTTTGGCGGCCGCGAGGATTATGCCTTCAGTCCGGACGGCACTCAGGTCGCCTTCTCGGTCCGCGGCACTGAAGGTGAATCCTGGTCGACGAATTTCGACGTTTATCAAGTGGCCGCCGACGGCGGCGCGCCGCCCAAGAATCTCACCGCCGACAACAAGGCGTGGGATGCGCAACCCGCCTTCTCTCCCGACGGCTCGCAAATCGCATACCTTGCGATGGATAGACCCGGCTTCGAAGCCGATCGATTTCATCTGGTGTTGCTCAGCCTGCAATCGGGCGCGCGGCGGCCCCTCACGCAGAACTGGGATCGATCTATCGGCAGTTTTGCGTGGTCGCGCGACGGCAAGACTCTGTTTGCAACGGCCGATCATTTGGGCCAACGCCCGCTGTGGGCGGTCGATGTCGCGAGCGGACGCGCCTCGGCCATCACCGGCGCCGGCGAAGTCGAGGGATTCGGCGTCGGCGCCTCGAAAGTGTTCTATACCGCCAGCAACTTAGGTGCTCCCGCCGACCTTTATTCCGTCGGTTTCACGGGAGGCAAAGCGACGCAGTGGACTCACTTGAACCAGGCGCTCATGGAGCAGCGCAAGTTCGGCGAATATCAGCAATTCAGCTTTCCGGGCTGGAACAATGAGAATGTATTCGGCTACGTGATCAAGCCGGTGGACTTCAAGTCCGACCGCAAATATCCGGTGGCGTTCCTGATTCACGGCGGTCCGCAGGGCAGCTTCGGCAACGCCTGGAGCTGGCGCTGGAACCCACAGGCCTTCGCCGGCGCGGGCTTCGCCGTGGTCATGGTCGATTTTCACGGCTCCACCGGATACGGCCAGGCTTTCACCGACTCCATCAGCGGTGACTGGGGCGGCAAGCCCCTCGAGGACCTGAAGCTCGGCTTGGACGAAGCGCTCAAGGCCAACCCCTGGCTCGACGGCGAACATACTTGCGCGCTGGGCGGCTCGTACGGCGGCTTCATGATCAATTGGATCGCCGGTCAGTGGCCGGACCGTTTCAAGTGCTTGGTCAGCCATGACGGGATCTTCGACAACCGCACCATGTACTACTCGACCGAAGAGCTATGGTTCCCGGAGCACGAATTTTCGGGCCCCGAATATCAAAATCCGGAAAGTTACGCCAAGTTCAATCCGATCGACCACGTGGCGAAGTGGAAAACCCCGACGCTGGTGATTCACGGCCAGCAGGATTACCGGGTGCCGGACTCTCAAGGATTATCCGTGTTTACCGCACTTCAGCGGCGCGGCATTCCGAGCGAACTGCTGTACTTTCCAAACGAGAATCACTGGGTATTGAAGCCCGCCGACAGTATCGAGTGGTACGACACCGTGCTGGCGTGGCTCAATCGCTGGACGCGGCCGTAAGCAAAGGCCGGGCGCGGACGGATTTCAAGGTTCCACGGCGCGCCACGCCGCGGGGTAATTTTCGCCGAGCTGCATGATCCGGTGCAGCAGGTCGTCGTAGTTCATGCCGGCTTTGAGCGCGGAAGCGGAAAAGTCCTCCGCGGCCGAAATGTTCGGATTGGCATTGGCTTCCAGCACGAACAGTTCGCCGTCGGCGCGCAGGCGAAAGTCCATGCGCGCATAGCCGGTCAAGTGCAGCGCGCGAAAAATGCGCTTCGATAGCTGCTCCAAGCGCGCCACGGTGCCCTCGGGAAGGTCCGTCGCGGCGGCTGTGGTGATGCCGTAGCGCTGTTGATAGCCGCGGTCCCACTTCACCTTGCGGGTGGCGATGGCGGGCAGGTTTTCCGGCAGCGACCCGAAAGTCATTTCCCACACGGGCAGCACCTTGAGCCGATCGTTTCCCATCACGCCGACGTACAGCTCGCGGCCTTCGATGTACTCCTCCACCAGCGCATCGGAATGCGTCTGCTCGTGGATGAAAGCGACGCGCTCGGCGAGCTGCTTCGAGTCGCCGACCACGGATGCCTGCGCGATTCCCAGTGAGGCATCCTCGGTGGAGGACTTCACGAACAGCGGGAAGCGCAGATTCTTGGGGATGCGCAGCTTCTTGCCGCGCGGAAACACCATGAATTGCGGCGTGGGAACGCGATGATAGGAGAGCAACTGCTTGGAAAGCACCTTGTCGCGCGACAAAAGCATGCCGCGCGGATTGCAGCCGGTGTAGGGCTGATGCATGAGCTCGAGAAATGCCACGACGTGCTGATCGTAAGTCACGATGCCGTCGAATTCCTCGAGCAGATTGAAAACGACGCTCGGCTTCCACTCGGTGATTGCGCGGCGCAACTCCGACAGGCTATCGCTCAAGCCCAGCGGCATGACCTCGTGCCCCGCCTTCTTCAGATGCGATATCACGTCGTATTCGGTCCGCCACTCCTCGATTTCCTTTTCGGTCGAGCCCTTGAGCGACTCCGGCGGCACCAGCGTGGAATGCACCAGCACCAAGGCGCGCACTTTCTTCACGGTGCCTCTCTCATAACGCCACCCGCGGCAGCTTGCGTTCTTCGTACGATTCCGCCAGGCGGGCGACCATCCACAGCAACTCGGCCCTGAGTTCCCGCCGTGAACCGCGTACGTACAGATTCAAGGCTTCGCAGCGTGCAATCATCAAGCGCAGCACTTGGTGCACCAGATACTCGCTGAACGCGCCCGATCGCCGGATCTGCTGGCGCAACGGCGCGCGCATCTCACGCAATACGCTGGCCGCCTTCGGCGCGGCGCGATTGCGCGGCGCCGTCGTGAAAACCTTGATCAGCAACTCGTCGGCACCCGAACGCCGCGGCAAGCGATAGCGCGCAAGCTTCTGCTCATAATGCTCGCGCAGCGTGCCGGTCTCGTGCGTCACGTCCTCGAAGGTGCTGCGGTCGGCAATTGCCGGCTTGAGCGCACCGATTTCCTCGGCGAGCTGATCAATGTACTGCAGTTTGGCATAGGCGGGCCAACCGACGTACTCCCGTCGCCACGGCGAATTGGGTTTGAGCCACACGGCAAAAGTCTCCGCAAAATCCTCGGTGGGGTGCGCCTGGGCGTACCAGGCGCCCAGATGCTGTACGAAACGCCGGCTGCCGGGCCGCGGCCGATAGGTGTCCGGATAGGGCAGCGAGGCAGGCCCGAAGGCCGCGCGCCACGACTTGAGCCGCCGCAGCCGGTAGGCTGTGTCGATGGCATGTCCGGCCTCGTGGCGCAGTATGCGCATCAGCCAGTTGCGATTGCCTCCCTCCACCTCGCGCATGAAGCGCCGCTCGAGGCTGATCAGCCGCCTGTGCGCCAAATAAAAAGGTATCGCGATGCCGGGGATGCCGTCGGGCGAGAACCACTCCTGGGCCAACCAGCAATGCGGCCGAAAACGGATGCCGCGCATCGACAGTTCGCGGTACAGACGCTCGATCGCGCCCGCAAGCTCAGTGCCCTGAATCCGCAACTTCAGGTCGCAAAATCGCAGATTGAGCAGCTGATCGTCCGACAGCCCCTGCAACGCAACGGTGCGTTTGCCGGACCGTCGCACGAGGGACATGTCAGGGAATCCCCATCGCGAGTTCTTCCGCGAGCTGCTCTTCGTCCGCTTCGTTCATTGCCTCGATGTTGCGGCGGCCCTCGAGACCGGCAAAGTCGAACAGCGCGTTGTCCGCCAGCTGCGAGCCGGCCACATTGCAGATACTGCTGAAAATCGCCTCGATACGGCCCGGGTAGTCCTGCTCCCACTGGCGCAGCATGTTCTTGACGGCCGTGCGCTGCATGTTCGGCTGCGATCCGCACAACGTGCAGGGAATGATGGGAAATGCGCGCGCCGCCGCGTAGCGCGCGATCGTTCTTTCGGGCACGTAGCACAGCGGCCGGATCACGATGTGGCGGCGGTCTTCGCTCAGTAGTTTCGGGGGCATCGCCTTGAGCTTGCCGCCGAAGAACATGTTCAAGAACAGCGTCTCGACGATGTCGTCGCGATGATGTCCCAGGGCAATCTTGCTGACGCCGTTCTCGGCCGCGAAACGATATAGCGCGCCGCGCCGCAGCCGCGAACACAGGCCGCACATCGTCTTACCCTCCGGGATGACGCGCTTCACGACCGCGTAGGTGTTCTGCTCGATGACGCGGTAGCGCACACCGAGATTTTCCAGATAGCCCGGCAGTACCTCGGCGGGAAAGCCCGGCTGCTTCTGATCGAGGTTGACGGCGGTGATCTCGAAACTCACCGGTGCGCTGCGCTGAAGGCTCAGCAGCATGTCGAGCAAGGTATACGAGTCCTTGCCGCCGGACAGGCACACCATGACGTGATCACCGTGGGCAATCATCGAATAATCCGCGATCGCCTTGCCGACCGAGCCGCGCAGCTGCGCCTGAAGTTTTTTGAATGTGTTGCTCACGGCGCTTCGAGATACTTGGATTCCAAATATCTTAGGTAAGCTGCTGCCGTGAGCGGCTTGCCCGTCGCTTGCTTGATCAGTTCCTGCACCGGCAGCCGCGCGCCGATGCCATGCACGTTGTCGCGCAGCCATTCCATCACGCCGCCGAATTGTCCCGCCGCAATTTCCTCATCGAGGGCCGGACGTGCCGCGCGCATGGCTTCGTTGAGTTGACCCGCGATGACCGCCCCCAGGGCGTACGAGGGGAAGTAGCCGAAATGACCGACGGCCCAATGAATGTCCTGCAAGCAGCCCTCGACATCGTTGGACGGGCGAATATTCAGGCGTTGTTCGAGGTTGGCATTCCAGGCTTCCGGCAGGTCAGCCACGGGCAGCGAGCCTTCCAGCATCTTCTTTTCCAGATCGTAGCGCAGCATGATGTGCACCGGATAAGTCAGCTCGTCGGCGTCCATGCGGATGCAGCTGCGGCGCACGCGGATGAGCAGGCGGTATAGGTTCGCCTCTTCCCACTCCGGACCGCTGACTTGCAGGTACTTTTCCAGCAGCGGCCGCAGGTATTTGACGAAGGAGCGGCTGCGGCACAGGTTCATTTCGAACAACAAGGACTGGCTTTCCTCGAGCGCCAGTCCCCGATCCCGCCCGACCGGCTGATCGCGCCACTGCATCGGCAGGCCCAAGTCGTACATCGCGTGACCGGTCTCGTGCACGGCGCCCAGCAGTCCCGAAAATGGATCGACGGCGTCGAATCGCGTGGTAACACGAATGTCGCCGGGAACGCCCTCGGTGAACGGATGCTCGCTCTCGTCGAGCCGACCCCGATCGAATGGGAAGCCCAAAGCCTTGAGAACCTCCACGGCGAGCGATCGCTGGCGCGAGGCGCTGAATTTTCCACTCAAAGGCGTCGGGGCGTGCGCCGCTTGAACTTCGATGGCCTGGCTGATGAGTCCCGGCAGCTTGCGCGACAGCGCCTTGAAAATCGTATCGATGTCCGCGGCCGAGATGCCCGGCGTGAATCCATCGACCAGGGCATCGTAGGGGGCCAGGCCTCGCGCCTGCCCGAGCAACGCCGCCTTGTCGCGCACCAGATGGACCACTTCCTCCAGGTGCGGCGCGAGCAATTTGAAGTCATTCGCCTTTTTAGCCTCCACCCAAAAGACTTCCGCGCGCGCCGTGGCTTTGGCGAGACGCGAAATGAGCGACGGCGGCGTGGCGATCGCGTGATCGCGCTGCCTGCGCATCTCGCGCAAATTTGCCAGCGGCCAATCCTCCATCTGCGAGGCTCCGGCCTCCGCGCGCTCGATCAGGCGCGCCACCTTGGGCGTCGTGAGCAATGCGTGGTGCTCGGTTTCCAGCGCCGCCAATTGTTCGCCGCGGACATCTGCGCTGCCGCGCGGCATCATCACCGCAGCGTCCCAGCGCAGCAGCGACAGCGCGCCGCGAAATGCATGCAGGCGACGAAACTCTTGTTCCAGTTGTTCGTAAGGCGAGGCTGCCATGAGATCCTTGGCACGCGGCAATTGAACTGCCGCGCTGTTGTTAATCGACAAGTTTACCAGACCGGCGCCGCTCCAAGGCTGGCCGCCAAGGTCAAAAACTTCTGTTATTTCAATGAGTTACTATCTACGTGGGAGTGTCAAAGCGCCGCTTTGATGAAACGGCAGGCTTCTCAGAAACGGCAAATCGATGCTGGCCTCGCCGGTAAGGTCGTAGTCGATTGAATCGGCGTGTTGATTGGCCTTATCGGTGAGTTTGAGCAGCGCCAAGGCGAGATTGGCCGTGATCGTCATGTCGAATTCGGATTCGCCGAATGCGGGCACGATGACGGCATGATCACTGACGCCGCTCGCGATCTGCTCGCCGCCCACGTTCAATTCCGTGTGCAGGCCGCGCACTGGAAGTGCGCGGTCGTTGGGATTCTGAATGTTGAGCTTGACTGCGAAACTCTGCTGCAGGAGATTCCCGCCGCGCATCTCGATGCTGATGACGGTCACGTTCGGCCGCGTATATTTGGGTGCGACCAGAGAGCAGCCGCCGAGGAGACTGAAAGCGGCGGACAGTGATCCCGCGAGGAGCAACACAATCTTCGGCAGCCGTGGCAACATGGAGGAAATGATACCGACTTTCGCGACACAGGCCTTGGTCATCACTGGATTTTTGGGCGCCGCAACGAGCGATGCCGCCGCACCGCTCGCCCCGGTCACGAGCAGCGCGGTCACGTGCCTGGCATCGGGCGACGGGTACTTGCGCGCCAAGCTGGCAGGCGCGGTCGATGCGAATATCGATTGGCCCAACAGCGGAACCCGCTGTGAAGGTGAGTTTCGCGAGAAGCCACCCGGCGTGCGGTTGAGTTTTCAGCGCGTTCCGGCGGCCAAGCTCAACCTGCTGCTGGTGTTCGGCTTGACGGGCGTCAACGAAGGCGCGCCCGCGCGCGAGGTCAAAACCAATTTGACGATCATCGTACAAGGTACGAGCCGGATATTTGGTACGCTCGGCGATTCCCGCTGTACCGTTGATTCACTGACACAACGGCCCCTTGCTGAAGCCCGATCATACCGTATCGAAGCGCGCGGATTCTGCACGCAACCGGCCCACGCGGTACGCGGCAAGAGCGACGTGCTGGTCAGCACATTCGAGTTTGCGGGACCGGTCACCTTCAACACGGAACAGAAATGATGAATATGAGGCAAAAGACTTCCTGGGTAATTTCAATCCTCATGATGACAAGCTGTTTGCTGGCCGCAAACGCCGCGTCGCCCGATGGCGCGGCGCCGGAACCGTTGTCCGCGTTTCCTCAAAGCCTGCTCTCCATAAAGACGCGCACCGGCAAGGTGATCAACTTCAAGATTTGGACGGCTGACACGCGGCAACGCGAGGAGCAAGGTCTCATGTTCGTTCAGGAAATGGATGAACACGCCGGCATGCTGTTTTTGTTCCCCGAAAACCGGCCTGTCAGCATGTGGATGAAAAACACTTACATCTCGCTCGATCTTTTATTTCTAAACGCACAGGGAAAGATCGACTACATCGCTGCGAACGCGACACCGCGATCCACGGATATCATCGGGCCGCCGACGCCTGAATACGCGGTGCTGGAGTTAAAGGGCGGAGCCAGCGAACGTCTTGGCATAAAAATCGGCGACAGCGTTCTTCACGCCAGTCTCAAAGGGGCTCGGTAAGCCGGTCGAATAGGGTTATTCCCTAAAAAAGGCCGAGGTTCGGTGGACAACCGAACGCGACATCCGCCTACAGACGTTTTTTCTCCTGTAGCGCATAAACAACGCTTCAAAATCATCGCTGGCATGCAGAAGCCCAGCCTTGTTGTATTTGCGCTAATTAATATGTGGAGGCGATAGATGAAACGACTGATCTTCGGAATCTTGGTAACGGCGGCCGGCGCCGGAGGCGCAATAGCCGCAGATGCGTACGACGACACGGGAGCCTGGTACGTGTCGCCGCTCGCACAGTGGTATTTTTTGGACAGCGATCGTATCTCCAATAACCGCGCAGGCTATCAAGTTTCGCTGGGCTACGACTTCGCGCCCAATTTTGCGGCTGAAATTGCCGTAAACACAGGGTCCTTCAGAATCGACGGGGCGGGCTCGAGCGAAAAACTCACCGCCACGTCGCTCGACGTGTTGTACAAATTTCTCCCCGTCACTTCGATGATCAGGCCTTACGCGTTGATCGGCACGGGCGGGATGTCGGACAACGTCGGAAAGGTTGCGCAAAACAATAATGCGTGGCTGGCGGAAGCAGGCGGCGGCGCCTTGGTCGGACTCGGCGACCAGACCGGTTCTTGGCGACTGCAGTTCCGCGCAGAGGCCAAGTATCGCAAGGAGTTCATTTCAAACACGGCATTCATCCCGCACAATCCCGGCGACGTGCTCGTTGGTGCTGGTTTTCAAATCATGTTCGGCGCACCGACACCGCCTCCGCCGCCG
>Ga0193753_10001259_pt1 | contig 21996 bp, 19 predicted proteins | sample H1c2metaG_FD_144925 | JGI IMG/M metagenome (GOLD analysis project Ga0193753, IMG submission 144925) | Soil microbial communities from a riparian zone of the East river system, Colorado, United States - H1c2 | ecosystem: Environmental > Terrestrial > Soil > Riparian zone | place: USA: East... | reverse complement strand
CACGCGGCACCGCGCTAGTGCCGAGTGCGGTCGCACTTGCGATCATGGCAGGCGTCGTCGCGGCCACACTTCGTTGGCTCCGCCCTCACCTGCCCGCGGACATGCGTGTGCCAGTTCGCGTGTACATGCTGGTGATCGCGCTCATGGTCGCTTCGGCGATCGGAGCGAGCGCTGCGTCAGCTGATTTGCGCCTCGCGATCGGTGCTGTTGCATTCGCCGCGTCCGACCTATCCGTCGCGCGCGAACGATTCGTGCACGCAAGCTTCGCAAACCTACTCTGGGGTTTGCCCTTGTACTACGTCGCGCAACTCGCGCTAGCTTTCGCAAGCGCCAGCTGACGGGCGGCGCGCAGGGCCCGCAACCACATTCTCAAAGCCGCACCATCGGTAGCGGCGACAACGGGTGCGTGCGCAGCCGGTCCAAACCAAAATCCAAAAGCCGCTTGTGAAACCCTGCACTCGGCCAGGCTGCATAGATGTCGCGCACGAACTCACGCGGCAACCCGAACTTGATCAAGCCTCCGGAGACGTCGATCAAATCCGCACGCCTAAACGGCTCCACGAGCCAAGCATCGTTGGCTCGGTAACGCGAGAGCTTGTGGTGCTGCCGAATCATCTCTTCGACCTCCGGCGACCACTCCGCCTTTCCCGACTTCGCGAGGCACGCAATCGCGAGCTGCGCCGACGGCTCCAAGTAGTCGAACGTGTGATCGGTCCAAATGCCGAGATCGTGACACGCAGCTGCGACCGCGATCTTCTCGAGCTGTGCGCGATCACCGCCCGTCAACGCAACGCAGATGTTTGCGACGCGATAGGTGTGGTTGCGATAGGCAGTCGCATCGCCACCGAGATCGGTGGCGTGCGCCTGCAGTAGCTCATCGAGAACGGGTATTTCGGTTACGAGCACGTATTGCGTCCTTCAAAGGTAAGGGGCATCGATACGTTGCGATGCGCTGGCGCGGCCGCGCGTCGCTCGATTGATGCGTCCGAGCGTGAGGGATGTCGCAACACGATTGAGCCGATGCGTACCACAGTCAGGGAGGTATGCGGCGTAGATCGAACCCGAGGGTGGGCCGCGTGGAACGGAACCGGACCTCGCTGGCCACTAACTCGACTGGTGCTGCTTTTCGCCTGGTTTGCGGTCAGCAGTGAATCCGTCGAGCAGTGCAGCCCGTTAATTTCTGGACAGGTCGAACTGGAAACCGCTTCGGCGCGTCGACGTGCTGCGTCTTCTCGCTCGCGTTAGTCCTCGCAATTGCGGTCGGCCACGTACGCGCCGAGGATGCGGTCGCCAGCGCCGTCTATGTCCGAACCGATTCTGACCACACCGTGGTGGTCTCGCCACTTGCGCGCGCGCGCAAGCAGTTAGTCGACGATACTGCGCTCGAAGTAACGTACACGGCCGATGTTTGGACGAGCGCATCGGTGGACATTCGCGCTTCGGCGTCGAAGCCAGTGACTGAACAGCGCGATGAGTTGGAGGGGACCGTGTCGCACGAGCTCACGGACCTGACACTTTCGGGGACATATCGTTATTCAGTCGAGAACGACTATACGTCGCACGGCGCGTTTGCGGGCGCTGCGTACGACTTCGCGGACAACAACGCGACTCTCGCGCTGAACGCGTTCGGACTGTTCGACACGGTAGGGCGCGCAGGATTTCCAACCTTCTCGCGGCGTCTCGATACGTTTGGTGGACGCCTATCGTTCACGCAGGTGCTGGACGCTCAGATGCTCGCTCAGATCACCTACGAGCTGGCTCACATGGATGGCTTCATGGCGAGCCCGTATCGCAAGGTCGGTATTGGGGGCACTGGGTTCGGGTGCGTCGACGCGCCGTTGTGTTTGGATGAGCATGAGCCCAGTGCTCGGACGCGGCATGCAGCGGCACTCGTGGTGCGGCGCGCACTATCCGATGCGTTTAGTGTCGGTGCCAGCTATCGATTCATCTTCGATGATTGGGGACTCAAGTCACACACCGCGACCTTGCAGCTTGGCCTGACGCTCGGAAGAGCGTCGCTCCTCGCGCTCAGATACCGGTTCTACACGCAGACAGGCGTGCGATTCTATCAGCGAGTCTACGCAGCACCGTTGGCGACTGGTGCGTACACGACGCGCGATCGCGAGCAATCGCCGATGCACGATCAACGGCTGGGTCTCGACTGGGAGCAGAAGGCACACGTCGCGCAAGGTCTCGATCTTGCGATCACGATGAGTGTTGCCGGAAGCATCTTCGAATACGACGCCTTCGTGGGCCTCGCGCATGCCTATGCGCTCGAACTCACGCTTGCGCTCGCGCTGGTGCGGTGACGTATGCGCGCCTTTCGCAATCTCGTCTGGCTTTGGATCGCGTTCGCAGGGTCGACCGCGATCGCAAGTCCTTGCGAGGCCGCACCGCATCACCGTACGAAGTCGCCGCACCACGGCGGCGCAAAGAAGCGTGCACGCGACAAACACCGGTCTGATTCGAACACGACTCAAGTCAGCGAAACAGCAGATTTGCGCGCGAGCGCAACCGGCCTGGACGACCTCGATGCTGTCGCGCCTTCGCCTGCTACAGCGGAGCGTGCGGCAAGCGGACCCGACCTGGCGGCAGACGAATCGGTCGGCGAAACCGCAACGCCCGAGGATGGCTCTGCAGCTGGCGGCGGCGAGGCTGCGGACGAGATGTGCGCTCGCGTGAGGCTGGGCGTGTCCGGTGGCACGACGTATCGGCTGATCGAGATTCCGGCGGATGACGGCCTTCGCCGGTTGGACACCGGTTGGGTACCGGCAGTTGCGCTCGACTTGCGCGTAGCGGTCGGCGGCGTTCACTCGTGGTTGGAGTTTGCGGCACGCTACGAAACGTCGCTTCACACCTTCGGTTCACAACATGCGGCTGATCCGTCGAGTCAGATCCTGAAGACTCCAATCCGCAGCCATCGCTTCGAGGCGGGTGTTGCACCCAGTCTGCGTTTTGGCGATTCCGAGACAGGTCTCGCAGCAGGCTTGTTCGTGGGTTATGGCCTCCGCGCACTTGCCTCGGTAGCCGAGCTACAAGTGCCGCGCTTTACCGAGCATGGGCCGCTGGTGCGACTAGAGCTCGACATTCCGGTAGTCGGCGATGTCGTTCGCCTTCGCATCGCGCCAGAAGCGTTTGGATTGTTATCGATTAGTCACGCCGTGCGACGGATCGGCGCGACTGACGGGTTCGGGTTCGCAGTCGGTGGCGAAGTGAGCATGCACGTGAAACTGGTCGAGTGGCTTCGACTCGCGCTCGACTATCGCGAGTCACACGTATTTCTCCATTCGTCGCAGTCGGATCCATTTCGCGACGTCGAGCGGTACGTGCTGCTCGGCGCGCAGCTGCAACAGTGACGCGGGGTGGACGCGATTTAGTCGCGATGCCACACGACTCTTCGGGTGCGCCGATGCATTACGCGCGCTCGGAGGCCGAGTACGCCGAGCAATGCCAGAACGATCGTTAGCACGGCTCCGTGGGATGCTCCGCGTGGCGTCGTGGTCGCACACAGAGCTCGGACACTCGTCGCTGGCTCGGACTCCTGCGCTCCCGGTGATGCAAGTGCGTGGGTGAACGTTGCCACGCTGTCGCCCGCGAGCTTGCCGTTTGTGTTCGAGACGACGAGCGCACCGCTCAACATCGCGTCCGAAAACTGTACCGGCAGATGCGGGTCGAGCTGCGCGGGAGCCGTCCAGTTCAGCGTGGTTTGATGCTGGCCACAATCGATGGCTGAAATTACGGCGCGATCTGCCGAGACCGGCAGGATGCGCGCGCCTGTCGGCGTGTCTGTGCTCAACGTGCACTGATCGGCAGGTGTCAGAGTTGCGAGGTCAGGTTCGCTCCAGGTTCCGAACGTGCGTCCGAAACGATCGGACATCTCCATCGTGAGCGCGACGCGTGCCAGGTCGTCGGGCCAATCGATGGTGACTCGATAGAGGGCGCCCGGCTGGTACGCGCCGTCGGGTAAGCCGAACACGTTCACGCTCGGTGCGGACTCCGAGCGATGACAAACTTCACACGTGTACGCGTCGAGCGGTGCGCCGGTGAAGAATCGTCCCCCGCCGCCGCCTTGGGTTGGATCTGCGGTGAAGTTGTCGGGGTTTTGAAAGGCGCGCGCGGGAGGTGCGCTCAGAAGGCTGATTGCGAGCGTGATGAAGACGAAGAGCGCCGAGGTCGCGCCGCTCGCCGCTGCGGAGCGTACGGACCTCGCGGTGTGGATCGCGTGTAAGCGGCGGGTCCGGCGGGTCAAGGACGGCCCCCGGGCACTGCCGCATCGACGTCTGCTTCTGGTGCGCGTTCTTCGCCACTATCGACCGCCGCATCACTGCCTACGTCGCCAACTCGCAGCGCGCCGACGGTGGGACCTGGCGCAGCTTGAGTCGTTGGGGTCGTTGGAATCGGTTGGGTGACGGTGGGAGTCGTCGCCGCCGGTGGCTGCTGCGTCGTCGCCCATTGCCAGAGCATGACGTAGCGCGAGTCTGCGACGGTTTGAAAGATGTTGCGCCCGAAGTGGTCGACGCCTTCGTGTGACGCGCCGCCTGCACTAATTTCGAGCGGCTTCGTGAGCAGCGGTGATTCGAAAATAGATCCGCCGCCAGCCGAAACTAACATCGACCGCGTCCGATCGTAGGTCAGTTGGCGTTCACGAGGGCCAAGGTCTGGATCGGAGGGGTGGCCTGCGAGGCGGCTGCGACCGGGTCCGAACACTTGGAAGAATCGATGTTCAGCGCCATGGCATTCGCTGAATCCGCAGTCGCGGAGCAGCAGCGGATAAACATTGGTGTCGAAGCTAGCGCGGTCAGGCAGCGGCGGTTCAGTGGTCGCGCTAGTTTCGTTGTCGCAGGCGGACCCGGTAAACACGGCAGCGACGAGCATTGTGGCGAGCTCGATCAGCGAGAACATGCCAACACGGCGGCGCGCGCTACGCGCATTCGAGCGTGCTGATTTCTCGGCGCTCGTTTTAGGTGTGGCAAGCGGAACCGGCACGTTCGGGCCGCTGTGGCCGGCGCCGCGCTCTGCTGGCACGCAGTGAGACGGCCTGCGGTCCTCTCCCGGCGCCGCCTTCATCTGTTTCCCGCGTTGTGATCTGCTTCCTCGTCACTGCTTACGTCCCGGTCGGCGGGAGCGTCTGCGCTCGAATCACGAGCAGCCGGACCGTCCGCGCCTGCATCGTCACTTTCGACCGGCTCAATCGCGCCCGCGTCGGCCGCCGTGCCGGTTCCGGGATCGTCGACTCCAGCTTCGACTGCTGCGTCGCTCCCAGCTGCAGCGTCCCCGGCTTCGCCCGAGCCTGGCAGCGCGCCGGCATCGATCTCACCGCCCATACCCGCCGCTGAGGGCTGCAGGATTGGCGGATTCTCTTCGCCCGGACCGATCGGACCTCCGCTCGCCCCCGTGCCAGCTGTCGCACTCCCGCCACCTGCACCACCGGCCGGCGAGCCAGCCGCCCCGGCACCGCCTTCACCAGCGGCGCCGCCGTCAGCTGCAACCGCCCCGGCATCAGCCACGCTTGCGTCTTGCTCCCCCGCGTCGCCCTCACCGGCATCGCGCACACCCGCGTCGATCTCGACGCCCGCAAGCGATTCGATCCACTTCCGAATCGCCACCAACCCGTCCTCATCCACTTTCCGAGTCGCGAGCGGCGGCATCTGATCTGCCACCAACTCGTCGTCGCCCCGCGTTCCCATCCGATACACGATCGCGCTCGCGGCCGGATCTCCCGGCATCACACGCATCGTAAACTGCTCCGGATGATCCTCCCACTCGTCCGACAGCTCGACACCCACCGTCGTCCGATACGCGTCCAACTCCTCCACCTTCCGGTCCGCCTCTTCCGGCAAAATCCTCAGGTGCATGAAGTCAGCCATACCCATCTCGGCATGACAGTGACCGCAGTTCGCATGCATCGCACCGAACGCCTGCTTCTGCAGATCGTCACCGGATACCTCGAACGTTCGCCCGGGCTTCTCCGACAACCAACCCTTGCGCTCCACCGTCGTGAGCGTGCCTGACGCCGACAGCTGCACCGCCGAGAATCCGAGGACGCCACCCGGCTCACCTTGATGGCAGACTATGCAGTCCTTCTGACGCGGAACGTCATGCTCCGTACCGAGCACGTTGTCGCGACCTTCCGCAGTCAAGATCGCGTCCGACTGATCGGCACGCCAAATGAACGTGCCCATGAAGTAGTCGTTCTTGAGAAAGCCCGTCGCCTTCACGCGCTCGATCAAACGCGTCTCGAGCTTCTTCCCCTTGCGACTGAACTCTTTGAAGAACTTAGTCCCGAGCGGGAACACCCAATGCGCCATATCGCTCGAATCGATCTCCCCGCCCTCGGGCAGAACGATCCAACGACGCTTATCCGCGCCATCTGACCATAAAGCGTAGTCAGGTCGATATTCGAACGCGCTCGGGACGACTTTGCGAGCCGCAATGTCGCTATACAGACCGCGGCTCGACAACCTCGTGAGGCCGTTGGCCCGCACGCCACCGTCATCGCTGCACCCAACAATGAGGGCGCAGCAACACATGAGGAGGCGTACGGCTCGTAACCTCATACGGTCACACATCGAACTGCCGAAAACGAACCGTCAGTTTTCCTTGTCGGTGGTCGGCGCGTCGTATTCCGGATAGCCCATCGGCGGCAAAGCTCGCAGATACGCGACTAAACCAATCTTCTCGCTATCTGTGACCTTCCACATATGCGTCTTGCCTTTGAGCAAGTTCGCAAACTCACTGTTGTCCTTGATCGGGCGATCCTCAGGATCAGTCCCCGTCAGGAACGTGTTTTGAATTTGCGAATCAGGATCAGCATCCAACTCAGTCGACGTATGGTCTGGACCCTTGCCCGGCGCGTGACACTCCTTACATGCTGGGTTGTCAGTATCCGGCCCCGTCATGTAGCGTTTCTCCCCGTCGCTGTACTGTTGCGTGGTGTAAGAAACGACGTGAAGCGTCGCCGTCGAAGTCTTGCCGCCGCTCGTAGCCGTGACGGTCGTGTCGCCGGCTTTAGTCGCGATGACCATCGCGTTCTCAGCATCCGGCATGAGTTGAGCTATGCTCGGGTCAGCAATCGTCCAAGTGACAGCGCCAGACGAATTGACGGTTATGACGGGCGCTTTGAACGTGTGGGTCCCATCGGTGCCAGTAAAGATCTCAGGCGGAAAGATCTCGAACTTTCCTCCTGCGACAACGGCCTCTTCATCGGCGCCACTTCCACCCGAAGAATCAGACCCGCAGGCGACGACGCTCAACAACGAGAACCCGATCAGGCAACGAACGCCGGTACATTTCATGGACTTCGTGTTCCTTTCTGCAACTGCGATTGTTAGTGGCCACCTGCGCACCTTTCCGTCCCTCGCGCCGCGAGCGCTCGTAAATGCAAACGACGGTCTGCCCTGGATTGGGAACATCCACGGCTCTCACGTGTCGAGCGCGCTCTGATTCACGCATGCAATGGCGTCGCATCGGCTGGTTCGTCTGCGTCGGGCTCTGGATCTCGTCCGCATCGTCAGCTGCAGCAGAAAAAGCATCCGAGAGCATTCAATTGCGCTACACCGCGCCGACCGGCTGCCCGGAACGCGACTACGTGCTGCGCGCGATCGATTCGCTCGTCGACGCGAATGCCAATCTCGATCACACGCTCGACGTGACCGCTCGCATCGATGCGCCGACCGAAGCCGAGTACAGCTTGAACCTTCGCTGGCAGAGCGATCGCGGTACCGGTCAACGAAACATCCAAGCGGAGTCGTGTCAGGCCGCTGCCGATGCCGCCGCCTGGTTGATCGCGATCGCGATCAAAGTCCCGGACGAAGTCGAAGCCACACAGAAGCGTGAGACCTCATCACAAGTCCTCCGCTACGAGCTCGGAGTGAACGCGGCAAGCGCATTTGGAGTGCTCCCGGGAGTCGCTTGGGGCGCCAACCTTCGCGCAGGCATCGCTTGGTCCGCGCTGCATGCCAACCTGTCTTTCGGTTTTTTCCCTGCCAAACAAGTCGCGCGCGCCAGCGCTACGGTCGACCTGAGCTTGGCGGAAGTAAGCTTGCATGCGTGTTATCTCGTCGCGGGCCAGAATTTTGGAATCGGCCCGTGCGCGCGCGCCACACTCGGCCAAATCGCTGCAAGTTCCCGCGGCTTAGGTGCGCCAGTCCGCGCGAGCGAGCGGTTTCAAGTGCTGGCGCTTGGCGCAGAGCTGCGCGCGCGACTGGCCGATTCATTCTGGCTGACGGGCGACGCGGAACTCGGCTGGCATCAACGCCGCCCGATTTTCATGATATCGGGAGCTGAAGTGCTTCATCAGCCCCGGAGTGTGGGCTTGCGACTCGGGCTGGGTTTCGCTTTGGTGCTGTAACGAGTCAATGGAATCGGCCGGTGCCGGCCACTCATGAGGTGACACGGATGTCGAGCGAAGCGCAACGCGCGGCCAAACCGATGCGAGAGCGCTCTTCCGCGCAGGAGGTGACACTCGCGCAGCGTTATACCGAGCTCTACGAACAATACTTCGAGTTCGTGTGGCGTTCGGCCCGCTACCTGGGTGAACCACCCTCTTCGCTCGACGACGCGGTCCAAGACGTGTTCTTGGTGGCCTATCGGCGGTTTCAAGACTTCGAAGCTCGCTCCTCTCCACGCACGTGGCTGTTTGCGATCACGCTGCGCGTGGTGAGTGATCATCGCCGCTCGCGGCGGCGCAAGACTCGACTACTCGACAGTGTAAAGCGCATGTTCACCGGCACAACGCCCACCCCATTCGATCACGCGTCGCACGCGGAGCGCAGCCGCACGTTGGTCGCCGCACTCGAGGCACTGAACGACGACCAGCGCGCAGTCTTCGTCATGGCTGACATCGAAGAGCTCAGCGCACCCGAAATCGCATCCGTGTTGAGCGTCAACTTGAATACCGTGTACTCGCGGCTGCGCACGGCGCGCCGTGAGATCGCGGCGCGACTCGTGCAAACTCCGGGGAGCGAACCGGGGAACAAACCGTGAGTCGTACGAGTCGGCCACCAGTCGATCCCGAAAGTGCGCGCGAGCTGAGTCAGCCGAGCGCACGCGACCGCGATCGGATTCGGGAAAACATCGACCGATCGCTCGCGCGCGGGTCGGCTTCGCAGACCGTGCTTCGCGTCGATGCTGCAATGGCGGAGCGAGCACTCGGCAACGCGGCACTAAGCGCGGGCTTATTTGGTTCGAAGGTCGCGATCGCGAAGTTGTTGATCCCGGCGCTGCTCATCGGGGCGGGCGTTGGCGCGATTTGGGCTCGCAGTTTGTTCGATCGCGGCGCCTCATCAGAGCAAGAGAACCGCTCCTTACCAGTGCAGGTGGAAGAGCTCGATCCGCTGGATACCCCCGGAGTGCCCGACCCGAGCGTTGCTCGTGCAGCCGGATTCGCGGCGGAAGCTCCTTCGAATCGCGATGTGCTGCACCCCGACACGGCGTCGCCGCAACCGCCTGCACATCCGGCGCGCGCGCATCGCCAGCATGCCGCACGGACCTCGCCCGTAGCCGCGAGCGAGCCGGCTCCGGCACCTGTCGCACAGCCGATTGCAGCTGCCGCACCGCAGACACCGAGTCATCACCTCGCGGAAGAGCTCCGGCTCATGCGTGCGGCTTCGGCAGCGCTCGCGACCAACGACATTCAGCGCACGCTGGACTTGCTCTCTCAACACGCCGAGCGGTTTCCCGACGGCGCGCTTCGAGAAGAGCGACGCGCATTACGCGTGATCAGTCTATGCAAGCAAGGCCGCTCGCACTTCGCGCTCGCGGAGCGCGATGAGTTCTTGAGCTCGTCACCCCGCTCACCACTCACCGCCCGCGTGCGCGAAGCTTGCGAGTCTCGGCAATGAGCGGCAGGCACAGCTCGCGATCCACATCCGCTCCAAGTCTCCCACTAGTGCCGCTGCTGGCTGCCTGCCGACGCGCGCTATTGTTCGCCGTTTGCGGTCTCGCAATCGCCACCACTGCATGTACGGAACAGCCGGTCGTGACACTGGGCGTTCCCTTGGATCGGGACGCCCAAGCGGACGAAGACAGCACCGTCGACGAAGCAGAACGCGAGCGAGTGTTCCGCGAGCTCGCCGAGCGCGAGTGCCGCGAAGACGAGCCGGTGTGCGGTGACGATAGCAAAACCTATCGCAACTACTGTCAAGCGATCGCCAACGGCGCGCGAGTGGTCACGATCGGTCCTTGCGCCAGCGCGGTCATGTTCTAGCGCTGCTTTCCTCGCTCACTTCAGCGGGCCGTCGAGTCGCGCCAGCTCGACGAACGCTTTGTCCTTCATGATGAGGAACGGGAACTCCGCGAACCGCACGTCTCCGGAGCCGTCGTGCTCGATCACCTGAACACGACCCATCCCGTAACCCATCGGACCGCGCGCGAAGTAGTGCGCTTGCATCACGTATGGGTACGCGCGCGCTTTGCCGGCGATCGCGAAACACTCCGGGCCGTAGCCGGTCGTGATGTCCGCGTACAAGTTGCCGCCTGACGCCAACCGCGGCCGCATGTAGTACGCATGCCCGCCCTGACCGTCGTAGATGTGGAAGTCGACGTCGTTCGCGTCAGTCTCCCACTGCAGCACGAAGCGCGTCGAAGCCGCTTTCGCAAGCTCCGCGCCGTGCGCAGAGAGACTCGTTCGCACGCGCGACTCCGCCGACGGATCGACGCGCAACCACGCCGCTCCGACGAGGCCCAAGTCTTCGCGAAGAATCCGCTGCACCCCGTTCCAGCGACTCTCGTCGTAGCCGCGCTCGAGCGCACGCTCCAGCGTCTCGAACGCTTGGGCTCGATCCGACTGTTTGAGCAGCGCGTACGCGAGAGCACGCGGGCCCGACGGCTGATCGGGTCGCTGTTGCGCCGCTCGCCGATAACTATCGACCGCGAGCACGATGCCGTCGCTCGGCAAACGCTCGAGGCGTTCCGCCGCCATGCGCCGCAAGTCGGCACGCGATGGAAACAGGTCGATCAGCGATCCGTAGGCGCGTGCGGCACGCGGGAAGTCACGCTGCGCTTCGAGCGCCTCACCGAGCGCGACGAGACTGGTCACATCGGCGGGATCTTCGACGTGAGCCGCACTCGCGCGCGCGAGCGCTCCAGCCCTGTCGCCGCGCTCGAGCATCGCGAGCACGTCCGCGAGCGCACCGTCGTACGCGTCCGCGATGGTCGGAACCGGAACCTTGACCGCAGCTCGTTTGGCTTTGGGTGCAGCAGCGAGCGGCGCGGCCACGATCGGCTGCACCGACCAGCTCAGCTCGATCTGTATCGAGCCACTGGCCCCATCCGGTTTAGGAAACCGCGTCTGCCGCAACGCTTGCATCAGGCAGTTTTGCGCGGAGCGATCAGAGAGCGTACCGCCCGCCGGATACACGTCACTCACGCTGCCTCGATCCGAGATCGTGATCTCGAAGCGAGCACGTTCTCGAGCAGTCTGACTCGGCGAGCCCTCGAAACATTGCCGTGCACGCGCGACCGAGCTGCGCACTGCTCGCTGAGCTTCGCTCACGGCAACGTTGCTACTCGATCGAAGCGCGAGATCGAGCCGCGGCGCGAGATCGGGAGCGGCGATCTGCAGCGTTGAAGGTGGAACTGCGCCCGCACTGCGGCGTTCCGCGGAGTCGAGCTGCCCGGCTTCCAGTATGTCGGGTTCGTCCGCTGCGTTCGCCGACTTGGCTTTACTCGGTGCCTCGGTCTCGCTTGGCCGAGCCGCGCCGTGGGGAGTCGGCATTCCTGCGCCCGGATCGCGCATCGATCCAAAGCCCTGATCGGCACTCGCAGCCATCGGCTGCATCGAGTCACCCTTGGCGCTCGCCTCTGCTCGAAGCGCCGGCTGTTTATCCGCGCGTTGCGGCATCGGCGCACTCGCTGGCCTCGGCGCCGCACCCGAGGAGCTGGCGGCTGCCACGCTTCGCGACCGCTCTGCCAAGGCCCCCGGCGCAGCGTCTGCGCGGCCGAGCGAGGCAGGCTCGGCTCGCGGCATGCTTCCGCCGCTCCGAGCTGCATCCTTCTTCTCCGGCGCGGCACCCGAAGACGGCACCGGTAGCGACGCACGCGCAGCCGCGAAGCTGCCCGTTCCTTCACCACCCCCGCGACGGTGGCTGAGCTCCGCCGATCCCTCTTTCATTTGATCCGCGGGCTCGTCATCGAAGTCCCGCGCGATCTGCAACGACGGTTGTTCGTCGCGCCCCCACAACTCGAGCCCGCGCTTGCTCACGCGCAAGATGCTCGTGAGTGCATTCTGGTTTAGCCCAAAGCGCGCGTAGTCGTTCGGTCCTTCGAGCACGAGCATCGCCGTGTACTCCGACACCACACGATGCTCGACCGACAACTCGACGATCTCGCGCTCGCTTCGCGCACGCGCAGCATCCGCATCGGCCGGCAACGCCCGCAGCACCCGAGTCAGCGACTCGATCTTCGCGCGCGCCCAGGCCCGCTGCAGCAACGGCCGCGGCACCTCGAGCGTGTCGTGCGCTTCAGCCCCCGCGCCCTGCAATTCGATCTGCACCGGCACATCTTCCGGCAGCTCTGCATACACGAGCCGCTCGTCGCCCGGCTGCACGCCTTCGAACACGTCCGGATACACCCAGCTCGCACCGGCAATGTTCACGGCAATCCGGTCACGCGTCGCTTTTCGCAGCCGGCTCGCAATCTGCGACACCGGCGAACGCGCCTCCAGCACGACGCCCGCCTCGGCAAGCCCGGCTCGGCACAGCAAGCCGAGTGTCTCGCGATCCGTGATCCCGCCTTCCGCCAGCACGTCCAAACGTTTGACGCCGTAGGCGGCAAGCCGCGTAACCGCCTCTCGTAGCCGGGTCGAATCTTCTACGCCCGCCGTGATCACACCGTCGCCGACCACCAACACACGCGTGTGTCCGACGCTGGAGTCGCCCGCGAAGCGCAGCGCTTCGCCCAAATCCGACGCACCCATCGCATCGCGCGCGAGCAAACGCGCCTTCGCACGAAGCCCAAACTCACTCACCGTCCCGCGAAACACCACTTCCGCAGTTTGGTCGAACGCGATCACGCGCACGTCGATCGGAGCCGTCTCTTGCTTCTGCAACTCCTCGAGCAAGGCTCCGAGCCGCTCGATCTGGGCACCGAATCCGAGCGCTCGCGACGCACTCGTATCGAACAACACCGTCAGTCCGCCCACGCTCGCGGACGGTAGCTCGAGCACCGGCACGACACGCGCGACCACGAGCTCTCCACTTCGCAACGCCACCGGGCGCTGGCGAGGCAGCCGCACATCGAGATCCGCCGCCGGCACGTAGTTCTTCTCGTGCAGGCTCAGCCGAATGTCGGTCGCGCGATCTTTCTTCACAGCCTCGTCGCCGCTCACCGCTGCGGAACCAATCCGCACGTCGACGTCCAGCGTTTCCAGTCGCGGCAACCCCTGCAACAGCAACTGGTACGGCGTGTCGCGACGCGGCAACTCCTGCGAGTACGAGATGATGATCTCTTTGTCCTCGTCCGGCTCGATCGGGAACACGCGCGCGGCAAACTCGTTCCCGGCGTCGTTCTCGAGCAACGCCGGGTCTTGCTTCCGATGCAGAAAGTCCTCGTACACGGCCTGCGCGCGCCGGCGCTCGACGACTTCACCCTCTTGAAAGGTGTCCCCGATGCGCATCGCAAACCGCGAGATCGCAGCTCCGGGCGGCAACGCGATCTCGAACCTGCCCTCGCGGCGGCGCGGCTCGGGATTGTGAAACTTCAAGTGCAGCTCCGTGAACGCCAACGGGTCCTCGATCGCCGCGCGCGCTTCGACTGACACGAGCGTGAGCCCGGTTCCGTCGGACGCCGTCAACGACACGGGAGCACGTTCGGCTCGCTCACCGCCGCCGACGTGCCAGCCGAGCTCAGGCTCGAGCGACGCCAACGGCTGCGAGCCGGACCCACCATCGGACTTTCCGCAGCCGAGGACGACCCCAAGGCCCACCGCCCACACGATCGCTTGCGCTCTGTGCACGTGTTCTCCGTCTCCCGTGACAAGGATGCCGAGGCTCGCCCGACAACGCGATCACTCCGGGTCTAGACGCACGTGTGCGCAAAAAGTTTTAGCAGGCGCTGTAGGTTGCTTACGCCGAGTGTGCACGGCCCGCCGCTCAACGCGGCGGGGACCCTGCTACGGACGCCAGCAGTGCCTCGACCGGATGAAGCGGCGTAAAACCCAACGCCCGCTCGACCTGACTCCGGCACGAGTGCCCCGTGACGAGCACGCGCCCTGCGTCGCGCGCCGGATCGATCTTGTGCTTCCACGACAGGTCGAAGATGCCGAGCGAGTCTTTCTTGTGCGCAGCCTCATGGCCGTACACGCCGCACATGCCGCAACAGCCCTCCTTCACCAACTCGAGTGGCACACCGAGCGCATGGAAGACTTTGGACCAAAGCGCCGGGCTCTTCGACACCAGCGCTTGCTCCGTGCAGTGCGACAGGAGCCTGAAACTTTCACCGCTCTTACCCCGCGCCGGCAACGCTTGTTCCGCAAGCCACTCTTGAAGCAGCGCGACCTGAAAACCCGCCGCCTCGCCGAGCAACTTCGGATACTCGTCGCGATACGTGAGCACGACCGCAGGCTCGATCCCGAGTAACGGAAACCCGAGCGCCCCAACCTCGCGCAAGAGCGCGCTGTTCTTCGCCACGACTTTTCCGAACCGCCGCACGAAGCCCTTGATGTGCAGCGCCTTTCCGTTTTCGAAGTACGGCAACACGTGAGGCTCGTAGCCGAGCTCGCGCAGCAGCAAACACGCAGCCTCGAGCACGTTCGGCTCGTAGAACGTAGTGAAGGTGTCCTGCAGAATCACGACCGCGCGCGCACCCTTCGGAACCTTGCGCAGCGCCTCGAGGTCCGAGATCGGAATGCCGCGCGCACGCAACCGCTTCACCGCAGTGTTCGGATCGAGCGCCGGCGCATCGACGATGCCCACGAGCTTCGCCGTGAAGAACCGCGCGATCGCGCTCGCCATCAGCAGGTTCGCAAACCGCGGAATCAGCGCGAGCAGCGGTAAAATGCGCTCGAGCGCGGCTGTCAGGTGGTCGCCGAGCGGCCGCGCATAGCGGCGATGGTACAGCTCGAGAAACTCGGCTCGAAAATCCGGAACGTCGACCTTGATCGGACACTGCGTCGCGCACGCCTTACACGCGAGACATCCCGACATCGCATCGTAAACCTGATGCGAAAAGTCTCCAGTGCGCGAAGCTCCAAACCAGCGCTGCCACAGGCGCGCCACGAACGGCAGCTGGCCAGGCGCAGCCAGCGCGTCAGTCGCACTCGCGCCATCGCGCGCGAGCAGCCGCAGCCACTCCCGCATCATCGACGCGCGCCCTTTCGGCGAGTGAATGCGATCGCGCGTGATCTTCGACGAAGGACACATGATCGTGTCGTTGTTCGTGTCGAAGCACTGCCCGTTGCCGTTGCAGTTCACGACCGTGTCGAGCGACTGCAAGTCATTCGGGCGAATGTGCCGATCGAGCGAACCTCGCGTCTGACCTTCGATCGTCGCGAGCGAAAACTTCTTGCCAGCCGGCGTCGCGATCTTGCCGGGGTTCAGCTGATTGTACGGATCGAACAGCGCTTTGATGCGCTGCAACTCCGGATACAACACCGGCCCGAAGTGATGCGGCACGAGCTCCGAGCGATACCCCTTACCGTGTTCGCCCCACAGTAGTCCGCCGTGGCGCGTCACGAGCTCCGTGACCGCATCGGTGATCTTGCGGACGCGCGCCTCGTCCTGCGGATCCTTCAGGTCGAGCGCAGGCCGCACGTGCAGGCAACCGACGTCGACGTGACCGAACATCCCGTAGCGCAGACCCTCCGCGTCGAGCAGCGCGCGAAACTCACGCACGTAGGCTTGCAGATTCTGCGGCGGTACGACCGTGTCTTCCACGAACGGCACCGGCTTGCGCGCGCCCGGCGCGTTTCCGAGCAGCCCCACACCCTTCTTGCGCAGGTTCCAAAGGCTCTCGCGCTCGTTCGGCTTCCACGTCACCACGTAACCGTGCGGCGCTCCGTGCTCCTGCTTGCCTTGGCGCAGTGCGATCTCCGCGGCGAGTGCGTCGACCCGAGCTTGAACGACCGCTTGCGAATCACCGACGTATTCGACCAAGTTGATCGCACGCGTGACCTCGGGGCCTGGGTCGACCAAAAACTCTTTGACTTCGCCGTAGATCACGTCGCCCTGCGCGAGCGTCATCACGGTTTCGTCGATCGTTTCGACCGACCCGGGTTCACTTGCGACGAGCCAGTCCGCACTCGCGAGCGCCGCATCGAAGCTCGGATACTTCAGCACGAACAGCGCGCGGTGACCGGCAAAGTGCGTGAGCCGCAGCTTCGCTTCAGTCACCACGCCGAGCGAGCCCTCGCTGCCGGCGATCAAGCGCGTGAGATCGACGCTCGTGCCATCCGGGTCCGCCATGTGCACGAGGTCGTAACCGGTCATATACCGAAGCAACTTCGGAAACGTGTTCGCGATCTCCTCGCGCCGCAGCGTCGCGATCTCGCGCGCGAGCCGGTGCGCTTGGCCGACGAGGTCGTCCTGCCCGCAAATCGTAGCGAGCTCCGTCCCCGTTTGCTTCGAAGCGCGATACACGACGCCACCGCGCAATACGACGTCCAGCTCGAGCACATGCTGGCTCGTCTTGCCGTGCAAGCGCGAGCCTTCACCACTCGCGTCAGTCGACACCATTCCGCCCACGGTCGCGCGATTCGACGGCGACAGGTTCGGCGCGAAATACACCTGGTGCTTTTTCAGGTACGCGTTCAGGTCGTCGAGCACGACACCGGGCTGCACGCACACGTAGCCGGCCTCGAGATCGAGCTCCAGGATGGAGCGCATGTGCCGCGACACGTCCATCACCACGCCGCGCGTGAGCGCCTGCCCGTTCGTGCCCGTACCACCGCCACGCGCCGTCAGCGTGACACTCTGAAACCGCGGCTCGGCGAGCAGCGCGAGCGTGTGGCTCACGTCGAGCGACGTGCGCGGAAACACCACTGCCGCCGGCAGCTGCTGGTAGATGCTGTTGTCGGTCGCCGCGGTCAGGCGTGTCGCGTAGTCGCTCTGAATGTCGCCCGTAAAGCCGGCGTTCCCGAGAGCCTCTAGAAATGCAACGACGCTAGGCTCGAGACTCGCACGCGGATCTAACCGAGGAACAACGGCAGCGCTCACGAAAGCTCAGTGGCACGCGCACTCGGGTTTTTCAAGCGGAGAGGGTGAGGTCCAGCGAGGCTCGTGCCGCGACACGAGCCCGAGGACACGCCTCCGCTATTCGCAGCTGATCTCGCGCGACCACACCTTCGCCTCGACGCCGTGCCCCTCGATCCACCAACTCGTCAGTTTCGCCCCGATCTGAGAGAACTGAGGCATCCGGATGTCGTCCAGCGTGCCCTTCGTATCCTTCACCCGGCGATCGTGAACCTTGCCGTTCTGATCGATCGTCGACACCCAAAACGTGATGTTGCCCGCCTTCGCATCGAACGTACGCCGCCCGACGACGACCGAGTCATTCACGCACTGAAACGCCAGGAGCTGCTGCCCCTCGGCCGACGGCAGCTTCGCAAGCTCGCTCAGCGCGCCGCTCCCAGCTGCAGAAGCCAGCGCGAGCTCACTTCCCGACTCACGCATCAACCACGCGCGATCCGCACACTGCAGCACGGCGATCGCCTTCCCCGAGCCCGACACGGCTTGCGTCGAAACCGCACCCGCCGGTTTGCCCCACTGGTCGAACGGTGCGCGCATCAGCCCCGCTGCCGAAGTCCACAAGATGACGAAACCCTTGGTCACGGGTTGCACGCGTGCCGCAGCGCCCGCATCGACGCCGAGATCTTTAGGCTCCGGAACGCGCAGATCCTCGCTGTCCATGAAGCTCACCATGCGATGCAGCTTCCCGTCTTTGCCCTTCTCCGCCCAGCTGACTGCCAAGAACTCGTTTTCGAATGCGGCGCTCAGTTGACCTTCGAGCGCATCGACCGTGCGCAGGATCGTCAAACGCGGGCGGGGATCGGTGCCCCAACGCATCAGCGTTACGTCAGTCTTGCCTTGGATCTGACTGCGGCCGCGACCGAGTGCGTAGACAGCACGACCACGCGCGAGCCATTGCACCGGATCGACCGTGATCGGCGGCTTGCCGATCTCGATCACTTCGCCGGTCGCGCTCACCAAGCGCACTTTGTCGGGTCGCGATTGTTTGTCGGTGACGAGTAGCCACGGCTTCGACCAGTAGTCCACCGGCTGTGCGACTTCGACTGCACCGGTTTGTCCGATCGCATTCGGTACGCCGCTCGGCTTGCACTCTTTTTGCTTCGGGTTCGCGAAAGCGATCGACCCCGACACACTGATCGCGACCAGCGCGATCACCCCGATTGCCCGACGACTCGTCATGACGCGTCCCCTCTGCCTGGGCCGCGCGACTGGCGCGGCGCAGGAAAACCAACTGAAAAAACAGGCTACGCGCGCGACTTCGACCACCAAAAGGCCGGCTGTGGGCCCGGTTCGGCGCGGGTAGTCGCGCGTGGGGGCGCGCCCCCTGCTTGACTCGTTAGACCGATCGGTCTAATTCGAAAAACATGCAGCCGGATTCATCAATCGAAACGCCGCAAGGCTTCGTTCGGCACGATCGCAAGAGCGCGGTGACGGATCCGTGGGAGCCGATCTGGGTGCGCCCAGTCGACCAGGTTGGCGGTGCGGATCTCACCCGCACACTGCAACGCGCGCGGCTTCTTACATGGCGGTGTCATCGCGAGCCTCGCAGACAACGCGATGGGGCTGACCCTCGCCCGCTCGACCGGTTCGTCTGCCGTGACGGTCAGCCTGACAGTCGACTACGTGCGAAGTGCGGGGCCGGGCCAGTGGCTCCAAATCGAGCCTCGCGTGATCCGCGCCGCAGGCAAGCTCGGCTTCGTCGACGCGCTCGTGACCGCGGATGGCGAGACGATCGCGCGTGCGAATGCAACGTTTCGCGTGGTCGAAGCGCGCGCGGCGGGGGCAGCGGGGGCGGCAGGTACCGGCGCATGAGCAGTGCAGTCGCACCCACGCGCGAGCGAATTTTGCGCGCTGCGATTCGGCTGTTTCAGCAACGCGGTTATCACGGCACGGGCCTCAGTGAGATTCTCGCGGACGCCGAAGCACCCAAGGGCTCGCTCTACCACCACTTCCCCGAAGGCAAGGCGCAGCTCGGCGTCGCTGCAGTCGACTCCGTCGCTGCGGACTACGAAGCATTATTTGCGAAGCGGCGCGCGCGCGGCGTCAGCGCCGCGAACATCGTGCGCGGGCTCGCGGCCGCTCAAGCGCAGTGGTTGAAGGACACGCAGTGGCGCGAGGGGGGATTGTTTTCCGTCCTCGCCCAAGGATTTCTACCCGACGCACCGGACGTGTCGCGCGCGCTCGCCCGGGTGTATCAGCGGCGCCGGGAATTGCTGGAGCAAGCGCTGCGCGAGGACGGCGTGAAAGACGTGGCTGGCGTCGCCGCGCTCGCGCTCGCAGCCCTCGATGGGGGCATGATTCAAGCGGCGGCAGGGCACGATGCCAAGCCGCTGCTGATGGCTGCAGACCGGGCCGCACGCTGCATCGAGGCTACGATTTGGTAAAGTAGTCGGGTGGCAGCACCTCGTTCCGTAAAGCGGCTCGCCGCCGAGCTGGTGGCGCAAGGCATCGAGAGCAAATACCTCGACCGCGTGATGGCCCGCGTCTCCCCCGACGAGCAGATGGACCAGCTGCAAGCCGAGATCGCGCGCGAGATCGCCTCCGCGCTCGGCCGCAGCGAAGACCACGTCAACGTCGCACTCGCCGAGCTCGAGCTTCATCGCGCGCGCTACGAACAGGCGGTTCGCGAGGGCGCGACTCCGAGCGAACGCCAAGGCTACGCGCAAGCATTCAATGCACAGCGCGTCGTGGCGCAATCGAAGCTGCGCAACCTGTTGATCCACCGCGAGGCGTGCGGTTTTCGCCGCAATCAGATGCTGAACGACCTTTACCCGATCCCACCCAAGCTCAAAGAGTAACGGGCTTGCCGGAGACCACGACTCTGTGGCAAACGCACAGTCATGGTCGCTCGCGCTCAGATCGAACTCTGCAACGTCAACGGTCGCTCGAGCCTTCATGTCGAAGGGCGCATTCTCGACGTCGAACGCCGATCGCACGGAAGCTTCAACAGCGATCCGATGGACGCGCTCACGCGCTGGGAGCAGTTCTGTACCTGGGCCGAGTTCGTGCAGGTCGATCCGGGCGACTCCGAGCTCGACGTGACGCAGCTCGGCCCGTGCGTGCCGCGCCCGCAGCAAGTCTTCGCGATCGGCCTCAACTACCGCGATCACGCGCGCGAAGCCGAGCTTCAAGAACCGAAGCAACCGATGGTGTTCACGAAGTTTCCAAGCTGTCTGACCGGCCCGCGGTCGAACGTGCCGCTGACCTCGGACACGGTCGACTGGGAGGTCGAGCTCGTCGTAGTGATCGGGCACGTCGCCCATCTGGTCAGCGAAGCCGATGCGCTCGACTACGTCGCTGGCTACTGCATCGGCCAAGACATCAGCGATCGGCGCACGCAGTTCTCGGACGTCCCGCCGCAGTTCAGCTACGGCAAGTCGGCGACAGGCTTTGGCCCGGTTGGACCGTGCGTCGTCGCGCGCGAAGCCGTCGACTGGTCGAACGTCGAGCTCGTTTGCAGCATCAACGGCGAGCGCATGCAGAACGGCAAGACCGCCGAAATGGTCTTTGGAGTACCCACGCTGATCGCGTTTTTATCGCGATATTGCACACTGCTGCCCGGCGACCTCATCTTCACGGGCACGCCAGCCGGGGTAGGCTCGGCTCAAAAGCCGCGCCGTTACCTGAAGCCCGGTGACGTGATCCACAGCAAAATCACGGGCCTCGGTGAGATGGAGAACCTCTGCCAGCGCTCGCCCGTCTGGGCTGACTCGCAGTAGTGCTAGGCAAGCCGTCCACTCCCAAGGACCTATATGCCCGTGGTATCTGAGGCGCATGTGGCTTAGAGCTGACGTGCGTCCGGGATCCGGCCCCCATCGATCGAGCGGCATCCCGTACCCGCAAAGCCGCAGAACACGGCGCGTTTGGAGCTCGGGTAGCGTCGCAGTCGCGCTCGCACTCGCGGGTTGCGCCGAAGACAACACCAGTGCCGCGATGAGTCGCCGCCAGCGCGATGCCGAAGCGGCGGACACCAATCCATTCAGAGACAGCGGATTCACGAACCCGGACTTGGCGCCGATGTCCGATGGGGGCTCGCTCTCACCCGACGCGTTCTTCGTGAACGATCCGCCGCCGCCGTACTGCGGTGAAGACGGCAAGCTGCGGGACTCTTCGCCGATCTCCGGTACGCGCGAGTGCCCGGACGACAAGAACCGCGAGGGTTGCTCGTGTACGACGCCTGGGCAACAAGCGCTGTGTTGGCCCGGTCAACGCCTCAACCGCAACCACGGCGTATGTCGCGACGGAATGACGCGGTGCATTCCCGGCACCGAGTTCGGAAATCGCTGGGGCTCGTGCGACGGCTACGTGCTGCCGAAAGAGGGTGCCACCGAGGGTGCCAATGCGTGTCGCTGTTTTTCGAGCGGCACGTGGAAGCTCGACAACCTCGTGCCGTGCATCGCGCAAGACGCGATGAAGCAGTACTACGTGTACTCGAGCCGGCCATCGAAGGACGCAGGCTACGTCTGCGATGGTTTGACCACGACACCGCCGCCCGTTCCCTCGGCCGATTGGACCACGAGCTCGTTGAAGATCGATTGCGGTGGCCGCTTCGAGCTTTGTTACACGATCAAGTCGGGCGATGTGAACACGCCGCAAGCAAACGACTGCGTGCTGGTGCACTCGTGCGTGAACATCTGGTATGCGCGGGCCGGTTCCGATCAAAAGCTCCCGAACCTCGGCGGCTGGTCTGCGAACGACCAAGCCTGCGCGCAGCGCTTCGTCGAAAAGGGCGGCTACGGCGAGATGTCCGTGCGCGGCCTGAGCTCGGAGTGTGAGGCGGTCGATGACGGGATGGGGGCCCCGTATGTGTTCA
>Ga0193753_10001257_pt1 | contig 22005 bp, 18 predicted proteins | sample H1c2metaG_FD_144925 | JGI IMG/M metagenome (GOLD analysis project Ga0193753, IMG submission 144925) | Soil microbial communities from a riparian zone of the East river system, Colorado, United States - H1c2 | ecosystem: Environmental > Terrestrial > Soil > Riparian zone | place: USA: East... | reverse complement strand
GAAAAATTATCGAAATCGGTGGGCATGGGTAAGCGTTGATGTGTTTTTGAATCTGCCAGCGTCAGATCCACAGCAACGCCACGATTATGTCCGCTTCCTTTTGCCGGATTTGCTGCGTATCGTTCATCTTTCACAGGAATCCATAGCTCGACTGTTACGGCATAGGGGCGATAAGCATCGAAAATTACGAGAACCAATCCCTGACGGGCAAGGTCTCTGGCAACAGCGTCAAGTGCCTGATATACTGGCCTCCTGAGAAAACTGTTTTTTGTATTTTCGGGGTATAGTTTTTTATGCATGAAATTATTTATGGTTGCATAACGCAGATCCATGATAATACCGGGTATTTGTTCAAGGGATACCATCTGCTTTTCCGGATGGGACAATACACTTTCATGATAGATCGAATCACTATTGATAATTGGCAGGCCGTAAGTACTGATGGGGAGATTCTGAGCGGCAACAGAGGCAAAATGCAGGCAACGCACTACAGAAATAATGAGCCATTTTAATCCTTCTTTCAATATTTTGTTATTCATCTAATTAGTTGTTTCTTTAAGCCCTTCGAAATGCATAAACACGGTTAAACCCGAACGAAGGGTCCGAATAAATATACAAACCCGGTTCACACAGATGAAACAAATCAGAGCGTATTTCTGTATTTTTCTGAGTATTGGTATTGCTTTCATTCAATGTAAATATAAGGGCGACAAAGTGCCCGAAAAAGATATCGTTAAGAATCCGGCTAAACTGGAAGAGAGCACAACGGAAGATATACATCATACACTTGAATTTTTAAAGACGCATCAGGGCCAGCTCAATGATTCTGTCCGTATTAATTTTGTTAACCTGCTCGACAGTTTGTATGATGCACGTCAATATAAACCAATCTGGATACGGCAGGACAGGACCACGCCCGAAGGATCCTCTTTTATCAACCTGATTCAGAACAGCCGTCTTTGGGGTCTGTTCCCAAACGATTATCACTATTATATGCTGGCCTTTATAGACCGTGCCTTTGCACTGGATACAAATGCTGCGAGAAATGCCGCAATATGGGCCCGTAAGGATCTCTTATTGACAGATGCTTTTTTTCAGATGGCCCGTGATCTGAAACAGGGCCGGATTCCTTACGACAGTGTTACCCTTCGCACGGACACGTTATTAAAGGATAGTTTTTACACCAATACTTTGAATGAAGCCTTGTTAACAGGCAATGTTTCCCAGGTACTGCATAAACTGGAACCGGATTTGAAAGGATATGATTCGCTTAAATCATATATCGGGACATTTCTTGATTCGGCGAATTTTGCTGCTTATACTTATCTGCCGTATCCCTATAGTGATTCTGTCAGTTTTTTTCATTTGCTACAGAAACGCCTGGTAGAAACGGGAAATTTATCTGATACCGTTCAGCCGATGGATCCCGCCCGGTTCAGGTCGGCCATTATTAATTTTCAGAAGAAATATGAGTTTAAAATCACTGGGCATATTTCAAATTCTCTGATTGATAAACTCAACAATACCGACCAGGAAAAATTCAAGCGGATCGCCGTCACGCTTGACCGTTACAAACAATTACCGGACAGCCTTCCTTCAACTTATATATGGGTCAATCTGCCGGGTTATACATTGACCGTAGTAGATCATGATACCGTTGTGTTTACTTCCAAGGTTATTGTAGGCGGTCCTGTCACCCGCTCACCGGTATTGACCAGTGAGATTTCAAATTTTATTACGATGCCGCAATGGACAGTTCCCTATAGCATTATTTTCAAAGAGATGTTGCCAAAAATCAGGGAGAACGTCGATTTTTTAGCCAAGCAAAATTTAATGGTTGTAAATGATGAAGACAGTGTGGTGGATCCGCATACGATCAATTGGTACAAACTCAGTAAAACGCATTTTCCTTACCAGTTAAAGCAACGGCAGGGCGACGACAATTCGCTCGGTGTAATCAAATTTAATTTCAGAAATAAATACAGTGTTTACCTGCACGACACCAATGTGCGCTGGATGTTCAGCAAGTCATACCGGGCTATCAGTCACGGATGCGTACGTGTTAAAGAATGGGATAAACTGGCGAATTATCTTGTACGTAATGACAGTACACTGACGGGTGAACTTAAAATTCCGCCCGATACGATTAAGGCTTATATCGCCCGGGGCGAGAAGCATATGTTCACCGGGTTTCATAAACTACCCCTGTATATCCGCTACTATACCTGTGAGGGGAGAAATGGTAAAATCGTATTTTATGATGATATTTACGATGAAGACAGGAATCTGATTCAAACGTATTTTGCAAAAAAAAGCGCATTTTAAGCGTAAAGCGTTAAGCTTAAAGCTGTTCTATTAATATGTACGTGTTAGCAGGAGGAAACGGTATCAGTATACCATTTCCCAAAAAACTGCGTTAAGCTTTAAGCCTTGCGCTTTAAGCCTAAAACGTTCATCATGAAACGAACCATTCTATTCTTGAGTTTTATTGTGTCCATGGGGATACTGAAAGCTCAGGAAACCGCAGGAACCGGTTCATCATCCCCGAAACACAGCAAATCCAAAAAGTCAAAGCGGGTGGTCAGTAATGAAAAAATTCATTATGGCACCGCAAGTTTTTATGCAAATAAATTTGAGGGAAGAAAAACGTCTACCGGTGAAATTTTTAGTCAGAAGAAAATGACCGGCGCGAGCAATATACTTCCATTGAATCATTGGGTGCGCGTAACGAATACAAGAAACAATCTCTCCATCATCCTGCGTATCAACGACCGTATGCATAAAAATAATAAGCGACTGATAGATCTCAGTAAATCCGCGGCCAGAAAATTAAAATATACCGGTTATGGGCTGGCACATGTAAAAGTAGAACTGTTGGGCAAAAAGCGTCCCGATGATCTTGCTCAATATTAAGCGACCGCTTTATTTACCAGAGCCGCAGCTTCACTAAGCAGTATGGCAGACTGCACTTTCAATCCACTTTCCTCTATCAGTTTTTTAGCCTCCACCGCATTGGTTCCCTGCAACCGGACAATGATCGGCACATGAATATTTCCGATGGAATGATAGGCATCAATAACGCCCTGCGCAACGCGGTCGCAGCGCACAATTCCGCCAAAGATATTTATGAGAATAGCTTTCACTTTAGGATCCTTGAGGATAATGCGGAATCCTGCTTCTACTGTCTGCGCATTTGCGCTTCCACCCACATCCAGAAAATTTGCAGGCTCACCGCCGTTTAATTTGATCATGTCCATAGTAGCCATCGCCAGGCCGGCACCATTTACCATACAACCCACATTGCCGTCCAGTTTTACAAAATTGAGATTATACTTGCCTGCTTCTACTTCCGTCGGATCCTCTTCACCGATATCACGCATTCCTTCCAGGTCCGGGTGGCGCATAAGTGAATTATCATCCAGGTTCATCTTGCAATCCACCGCGATAATTTTTTCATCGCTGGTTTTGAAAAGAGGATTGATTTCGAGCATACTGCAATCCAGTCCCACATAAGCATTGTACAGGTTGGTGACAAACTTCACGCAATTTTTGAAGGCTTCTCCTGAAAGACCGAGGTTGAAGGCAATTTTCCTGGCCTGGAAACTCTGCAGGGCAGCACCCGGGAAAACCCACTCCTTATATATTTTATCGGGCGTCTTATGCGCCACTTCTTCTATATCCATACCTCCCTCAGTGGAATACATAAATACATTCTGGCCCTTGGACCGATCGAGTAAAATAGACAGATAAAATTCCTTCACCGGGTTGGCGCCGGGGTAATAGACATCCTGCGCCACGAGTATTTTATGAACCACCCGGCCAGCTTCCCCTGTCTGAATGGTTACGAGGGTGCCCCCAAGCATATTAGAGGCGAAATTACGCACGTCCTCAGCATTTTTAGCTACAGCAACGCCCCGTTGATCGGTTCCCTTGATCTTCCCCTTTCCGCGGCCTCCTGCATGTATTTGCGCCTTGACTACCGCAAATGAATTGCCTGTGTTTACCTTGATTTGTTTATACGCTTCTTCAGCCGCATTGGCTGTGTCCACGGGGATGCCTTCCTGTACTGGTACGTTATATTTTTTTAATAGTTCTTTGGCCTGGTATTCATGCAGATTCATCGCTGAAAATTTAGACGAATTTAAGTGATAATAAATAAATGGTGACGATGTACGAAATTAATATTCAATCGGTAAATAGGTTACGATATCTTTCAGGAATTGTTCAATAATGATTTTCAATTCCTCTCTGGACAATTTGATCTCTGCATGAATCACCTTTCCATTCTCGAGAGTTTGTTTTAAACTGTATTTTCTATAAACTGCCGTGTACCATCCAGTCAATAAATCGGATGAAGTGGCCGGATTACTATATTCCACATCAAATTCCTGGAGAATAATTGGCCACCTATTGACGAATTCATATCGTTGTTTAAAAAGTCCGAAAAAAAATAATCTTTCAATTTGAATCTTATCGTGGAAGACCTGCAGATTCACAACAGGAATAATACTTAAACAAACAAAAAGAAAAAGGAGAACCGTTGTATAATCTGACCGATGGTATCCGATGGACACAGAAATGAGGAATATGACTATAAATAAAGACAGCCGCAGTGCACGGATCCATTTGCGAATATCCCGTTCATATATTTTCAACAGAAATAAAGTGGATTTCTGTAAATGTATTAATATTCATTTAACCGAAAAGCCCTAACTCCCATACTCCCATACTCCCATACTCCCATACTGTTAAGGTTGTGCAGGAGTCTTCAGTTTATTCTTGAATACTTTTTCAAATTTTTCCACCTTGGGCCGGATCACAAAAGTGCAATAAGGCTGGGAACCGTGTAAACGGTAATAGTCCTGGTGATAATCTTCGGCTGCGTAAAAATGGCTGAATGGCGTAATCTCAGTAACGATCGGATTATTATAGGCGCCGCTTTTATCCAATTTCAGTTTATATTCCTCTGATTTTTTCTTTTGTTCCTGGTCATGATAGAAAATCGCACTACGATACTGGGTCCCGACATCATTTCCCTGGCGGTTTAGAGTTGTCGGATCATGCGATTCCCAGAATACTTCTAGCAATTCATCAAAGCTGATCACTTTTGGATCATAGATGATTTGCAGGCATTCTGCGTGTCCCGTATTTCCGGAACATACTTCTTCATAAGACGGATTCTTAGCCGTGCCCCCCGAATAACCGGAGGTTACTTTATAAACTCCTTTAAGTTCCTGGAAAACGGCTTCGGTACACCAGAAACATCCGGTTCCGAAAGTGGCCGTATCGGTTTTTATCCCTGCCGGGATAGTCTCGCTCATAGCTTTATTTTGAGTTGATGATTGATTACAGGAAACCAGCGAAATTGCACTGATTAATATAGCTGTTAACATAAATGTTTTCACTTTTTTCTTTTGCAATATACGTGGCCGATTCATGGCCGGATTGCAATATATATGACAATTAAAGGCTTTTAAATGTTCGTTAACTAACTTTGTTTTGAATGATACGATATTTCCCGGAATCTGCCCTGGGTCAACTTGAATTTGACAAAATCAGGGACTTACTGGCAGAAAAATGCAAATCCGCTTATGCAAGGGAGAAAGCTACTTCCCTGAGGATCCATACACGTCTTGAATTCATACAAATTGAGCTTCAGAGAGCCAGTGAGTTCAAATCATTACTGGAACAGGGCCAGTATTTTCCAAATGAAGACAGCCTCAATCTTTCCCAGGAAATTAAATTACTCGGACTTTCCGGGGCAGTCTTAAGTGCAGAACAATTCCTTCAGATCCGTAAGCTGGCGGAGGCGATCCGACAGATCTTTCACTGGTTCGATCGGGAAAGGCGACTCGCTTATGCCGGGCTCTCATCGGTTATAAAGGATAGTTATTACGAAAAAGTCATCATCCAATTTATAGACGAAATTTTAGAAGATAATGGCCAGGTCAGGGACAAAGCCTCTCCTGAGCTGGCAGAAATCCGCATGTCCCTTTATAAGAAACGAATTGAACTACGCCGCCTTTTTGACCGTATCGTTGCCAGGCTCAACAAAGCCGGATTTGTAGCTGAAACAGAAGAAGCCGTTCTGAATGGCAGGAGAGTAGTGGCTTTGTTTGCGGAACACAAAAGGCAGGTCAAAGGCATCTTGCATGGAGAAAGTGACAGCCGAAAAACGTCATTTATTGAACCTGAAGAAACCATTGGTTTGAACAATGAAATTTTTTCACTGGAGCATGCTGAAAGCCGGGAAATAAACCGCATCCTGCGCGATCTGACAGCGAGACTTTCCGTTCATTCCCAACTTCTGTGTGCATATCATGAAATTGTTGGAGAATTTGATTTTATCAATGGGAAAGCCAAACTGGCCATAGATATAAACGGGATCTATCCAAATCTGCAGGAAGGATCTCATATTCACCTGATACAGGCCCTTCATCCATTATTATTCCTGTATCACAAAAAGTCATTTAAACCAACGATTCCGGTTAATATACGCCTGGATGAAAAAAACCGAATATTGGTTATTTCAGGTCCTAATGCCGGCGGGAAAACCGTGACCATGAAAACTGTGGGTCTACTGCAACTTATGGTGCAGGCTGGCTTGTTAATTCCTGTGCATCCCCATTCCACACTGGGTATTTTTAAACAGATTATGATCCACATTGGAGATACGCAAAGCCTGGAATTTGAACTCAGCACGTACAGTTCACATTTGCTTAACATGAAATATTTCATGGAGGAGAGCAACGGCCGGACACTTTTTTTTATTGACGAGTTGGGAAGCGGCAGTGATCCCAATCTGGGTGGGGCTTTTGCTGAAGTCATACTGCTCGAATTGTTGAAAAAGCATGCCTATGGTATTGTGACCACACATTATCTGAATCTCAAAGTGATGGCCAATAAAACAGCTGGCATTATTAATGGGGCCATGGCATTTGATGAAAAAAGTCTGCAACCCTTATATCAACTGATACTGGGTAAACCCGGAAGCTCCTATACATTTTCGATTGCCGAAAGGATTGGTTTACACATCCTGACGATTAATAATGCACGAAAACTGGTGGACGAAGAACATTTCAGGCTTGACAAATTGCTGAACCGAACAGAACAGGATCTGCGTAACCTTGAACAGAAGGACAAGGAGCTGCAGCAAATGCTGAAAGAAAATGCCAAACTGAAAACGGAGCTGGAAAAAACACTGCACAAGGAAAAACATCTGCAACAACTTCAGATCCTGCAGGAACAAAACAAAATTTCGGCTGAGCGCTACAGTTACCTGAAGGAAATGGAAAGGAAGCTGAAACAGATTATATTCGATTGGCGGAAAGCAGAAAAAAAAGAGGAGGTTATCAGTCAGATGCAGGCGCTCTTATTCAACAGGAAGGAAAAACCCGTCAATGAAAAAGTAAAAAAGAAATTTGACTCCAAATACGTCGAAGTGGAAGGAGATATCCAGCCTGGATCAGCAGTCAAGATGAAAAAAAGTCACCAAACGGGAACAGTAAGGGAATTGCGGGGAAAAAAAGCAATCGTGCAGATAGGTATGATACCCATTACGATGGATATTTCTGATCTCGTCCTGATCAGGGAAAAAGTGAAACCGGAAACATCTGCATAGTTAATAATATGAATGCAAAACAACTGGCAGCAGAAAAAGCTGTTTCATTCCTGGATAATGGCATGACCATCGGCCTGGGTACCGGAACTACTGCATACTGGGCCATAGAAAAAATAGGAGAAAAAGTAAAAAAAGATGGATGGATTATAAAAGCCATAGCCACTTCGGTCGTTTCTGAAGAGCATGCCAGGGGATTAGGGATTCCGATATTTGATTTTTCATCCATAAAATCAATCGATGTTACCATTGACGGTGCAGATGAGGTAAATCCGAAGTTGCAATTAATTAAGGGGGGTGGCGGCGCTTTGCTCCGTGAAAAGATTGTGGCCACGAATAGTAAACAAATGATCGTTGTCGCAGACGAATCTAAATGGGTTGAAACCCTTGGTAAATTTCCTTTGCCGGTTGAAGTCGTTCATTTCGGATGGGAGAGAACTTTTGATAAATTACAAATGTTGGGATGTGAGGCAAAAAGGAGAATGAAAGGAACTGGTCCCTACATTACTGATAATGGGAACTACATTATTGATTGTGCATTCGGAGAAATTAAAGATCCCCCGCTTTTACAGGAATTAGTAAATGCAATCACAGGGGTTGTGGATAATGGACTGTTCGTTCATATCGCCAGCAAACTGGTACTTGGTCTTAACGATGGAGAAACCCGCGTCATCAGTCCATAAATGCGTATTATGATTTTTTCCGGCCTGCTAAGATCTTTCCGGAAAGCGCTCCGCTTCGTATTGCAGAAACCGGTCACCTGGCTCGCGGAAAAAGTTTCATCAGCCCCGGATAAAAATTCCGTGATGAAGGCACTCACTGAATTATTTGATGAATACGCCAATCCAAAAAGCCGGAAATTGAAACGGTTAAATCTGAATGAATTAAATCAACGGATAATTATTTTCAGTGATCAGCACCGGGGCGCCCGTGACGGAGCGGATGACTTCGCCATTTGCGAAAATTCATATCTGGCCGCTTTGGACTATTACAATCAGGAAAATTTCTATTATGTCAATCTGGGAGATTGTGAGGAATTATGGGAAAATACCCTGTTTACAATTGTGAAACACAATGACGCCGTTTTTGATAAAGAAAAGCTTTTTATTTCGCGGGATGCGTATTGCAAGGTGTTCGGAAATCATGACCTGTTTTGGGATAATGATCCGCTGGCATCCGTCTGGCTAAAAAAGATTTACGGCAAAGTGATCAGGATATATACCGGTGTGCTGATCCGGGTCGATTTCTCCACGGGAAAATACCTGGATATTTTTTGCACGCATGGCCATCAGGGTGACAAACAAAGTGATGGTAATGCTTTCAGCAAATGGTTTGTCAGCTATGTCTGGGGTCCGTTGCAAAATTTTCTAAAAATAAATACCAACGACCCTTCGGCTAACGACAATCTGAAAACGCTCCATAATATTTATATGTATGACTGGAGTGCTGCACAGGAAAATATTGTGCTCGTAACAGGTCATACCCACCAGCCGGTATTCAATTCGCTTACCCATCTTGAAAGATTGTACCAGCAATTGAAAAAGGCACATACTCTCAATGATGCAGATGCGCAGAAAAAAATAGAGGCTGAGATCCCACGCCGCAAACGTGAATATGATTTTGTTAGTCAGTCGTTCGATACCATGAGACCAACCTATTTTAATTCCGGATGCTGTTGTTTTGAGGACGGAACAATAACGGGCATTGAAATCAGTGAGGGGTTTATCCGGCTGATTAAATGGAGCCTGGTAAACGGTAAACCCGAAAGGTTTGTGGCAGAAGAGGAAAAATTGGAATCCCTGGCGGTAATGATCAGCAGTTCTACCCGTGAAAAACCGTCCGGCAATGAATCAACTATCTGACTGTCAGAGTTTCCAGTCCTGAATGGGTGTCGATCGGTTTAAGGCGGCAGGCTCATAAGTATTGAGGCAGTTTGTCCCGCTGTGTTTCCTTATTTCCTCAATTCAGGTTGAATTTTATAAAATTCAGACAACTCGCCGGGTTAAAAAAATTGGTATGATCCTTAGTGTAATAAGGAAGTATAATCCTCGAAACAGGGTTCGCCGATTGGGCTCACCATACGGAAACTATGGTACGCTTGAAATGTGACTATGAAAAGTGCCCGAGCCTGTTTCCTGATCTGCCTGAGCGGATATATTAATAAAGACTTCGTAATAAACGAAGTCTTTATTTTTTACATGCTGGCGTGCAGATAGTCTTTTAACTGAGAGATGGTTTCCTGCTGATGTTGTATGGTTTCACGAATCAGATCATGAATGGAAACCACCCCATAAATTTTATCCTGTTCAAAAACCGGGAGATAACGAATGTTTTTATCAGCCATTAACTGCATACAATGTTCAATGCTATCGTAGGGGTTTACCGCAGGCAGGTCATTTGACATAATTTCAGATACAGGCGTATCGGTGGAAGATTTTCCCTTTAATATCACTTTACGGGAATAATCCCTTTCAGTCATAATTCCCAGGTAATGCTGTCCTTCCATAACCATGACGGATCCGATATTCTGGATCGACATAATACGAAGCGCTTCAAGTACAGAAGTGGAAGGGGAAACTGCAGTGATTTTTCTTTCCTTATGAAGAAAAATATCTGATACTTTTTTCATGCCGGCCTATTTTTAGTGAACAATCGTTAAAAGTAAATTACTAATAATTATCTGATAACGACCGGGAATTTGGAGGCATGTCCCCAAAAGCTGCTTTGGAAAAAAAATAAAGGCCGGCAGCCACCGGCCTTTTTCAGTCGGAATGAAGGTCTAATGGGATATTTTATTGTAGAAATCAGGAGATTCTGGTGGTGGAAGTGTCATATCTTACTGATTTACATCGATTTCAGTACGTTTATTCACGGGTGGCTACGAATAGTCTTCAATTATTTAATAAATACGAGAAAAGCCGGGAACTGGTTTGGCGAATGCATAATATAGACGGTTGGAGTCTTCCACTTTACGCTTTCAGCTTAAAAGGGTACTTTTGAATTTCAAAACCGGATTTATCATGACAAATCAATTGTTTTTATTATCCATGCCTGGAGGCAGCGAATGGATTCTGATCGTAATAGCAGTGCTTGTTTTATTTGGAGGAAGAAAGATTCCGGAATTCATGAAAGGGCTGGGCAGGGGAATGCGTGAATTCAATGATGCAAAAAATAATGTGAAACAGGAGTTTGAAAATGGGATGAACGAGCCACCAAAACCGGCACCCACACCTGAAGCAAAAAATTAAATATTTTATACTTCAACAGCCCCGGTGGACCCTGCGTTAACCGGGGCTTCTTATTTTATATACACTAACGTTCCTCTCTGACCGCAGGAAGGTCCCTTTTCAGCATATTTTCCCGGTTGGCCATTTCCCAGGCTGTGTAAAACACCAGCTGCGCTCTTTTTACCATTAAATCATAATCGATTTTATCAGGGGTGTCGGTCGGCATATGATAGTCTGCATGTATACCATCAAAATAAAATATGATGGGTACTCCTTTGCGTGCAAAATTATAATGGTCGCTTCTAAAATAGATCCTCAGTGGATCTTTAGGGTCATTGAATTTATAGTCGAGTTCAAGACCTGTGTATTTTTTATTCATCGCTACACTAATGGCATGCAAATCAGTACTTAGTTTATCATCTCCGACTATATATACATAATTATTTGAATCGCCTTGCTTGCGGTTTGGATCTTTTCTGCCAATCATGTCAATATTCAGATCAGCCGTCGTTTTATCCATAGGATATAACGGATGGTCAGTATAAAATTCAGATCCCCACAGCCCTTTTTCTTCTCCGGAATTGGCGAGGAACAATATGCTCCTCCGTGGACCTTTGCCCGCTGCTTTTGCCTTCGAAAAAGCTGCAGCCAGTTCCAGCAAGCTAACCGTTCCGGAACCGTCGTCATCGGCTCCAAAATAAATAACCGAATCTTTTTTACCTAAGTGATCGTAATGTGCAGAAATGACCAAAACCTGGTCCTTCAGATCGCCACCTTCCAGAAATCCCAATACGTCGGAACTTTGAAGCAGCTGGGTCTGCTTCTGAAGACCGAGAAATATTTCCGCTGTATATGGTCTTGTGCGGGAAGAGCCTTTTTTGGTAAGGTCGTAATCTGAACCCATAATCTTGCGGGCGATGTTTTCTGATATATAAAAAAAAGCAGGTGAAATTTCCTCCCTGAAATATTTGCGATACATTAATCCGGGATCAATCAGTGATTTGCTGCGAGGGAAGTCTTCCTGTATGGATAAAATAGCTACGGCCCCATGTTTCTGAGCAGCATCGACTTTAGCAAAGCTGTTAAAATTCTTTTTTGTGATTTGCGTTTGTACATAACCGGGAGGAAAGCCTCCCAGGATCATAACAATTTTACCACTGACATTTAATCCCTTATAGTCATCCCGTACGGAGTCTGACAAACCATACCCCGCAAAAATTACATTGGTCAATCCATAGGAAAATGAAAATGATTTAGACAGGATTCTGTTCTGGTAATCCCTGTTTAATTCAAATTCCTGACCGTTCACCTGGATGCTCGATGAAATAAGACTGTCTTTAAATACTGGATAGGAATATTGAAAACTGTCGTTGTTGCCTGGCTTTAGTCCCAGGCCCTTAAAATAATCTTCTATATAAGAGGCCGCTTTTCGTTGCCCCGCGGTAGCGGTTTCTCTTCCTTCGAAAGCCGGTCCGGCTATTTGGTATAAATGCCTTTGGAGATTTTCTGATTTGATGGAATTGCCAAAAAGAACCGGATCTGCTTTTTTCTGTGCAAAACAAAAAAATGCAGATCCGGCAAAGAACAGAACCATAAATATTTTCATAGCAACAAATATAAAAGGTCGCCGTGAATATATTATGCCGTCTTTATAAATTCGGCATTAACGTGAAGTTTTACTTCATCACTCACTACCACACCACCGCCTTCAGTCGCTGCGTTCCAGACCAAACCAAAATCCTTGCGGCTGACCTTTCCTTCCAGGGCAAAACCGGTACGGGTATTTCCCCATGGATCCTTAATCACTCCGCCATGTTCAACATTCAGTTTAATATTTTTTGTGACCCCATGAAAGCTCATGTCACCGAATAAAATATAATTTTCTCCGGATACTCTTTCGAATTTTGTGCTGACAAAAGTCAGTGTTGGGTGTTTTGCGGCTTCAAAAAAGTCTTCACTCTTCAGGTGCGCGTCGCGTTGTTCGTTGTTGGTAGTGATGGAATCCACTTCAGCCGAAAAATTCACTTTTGAAGTTTCCAGACTGTCGTCTGTCGTTTCAAAAGATGCATCGAATTTGCCGAATGAACCTGTAACCGTCGTGATCATCAGATGACGCACTTTAAATTGTATTTCCGCGTGTGTGGGATCCAGTACCCATTTTATTGTTGCCATATACAAGTATTTAATGTTTAAACAACGAAGTTACTTGTTTTTCTTGAATTGCCAATTAAATACCGCCGGATCTGTTAATTAGTCCTTTTGTTACGATATAGGACCCTCATTTGACCGCCGATTGGTTACCTTTGCAGCCGTTTTATGAAATCAGGATTTGTCAATTTATTTGGAAAGCCCAATGCGGGTAAAAGCACCCTCTTGAATACGCTGATGGGGGAAAAACTCGCCATTGTGTCCCATAAAGTGCAGACGACAAGGCATCGTATCAAAGGGATACTTACGGCACCGGATTACCAGATGATACTTTCGGATACTCCGGGTATCATTGATCCCAGGTATAAACTGCATGAAAAGATGATGGATTCAGTGCGACAGGCTGTGGCAGATACGGACGTGGCATTATTGCTTTTGGACGGAAAAGACAATCTGGAAGAAAACGACGGTATTTTTTCGGGATTACACCTGAAAGTTCCGGCGCTTGTCCTGATCAATAAAAGCGAACGAATGACCAAAGATGAAATTGACTCCGCAAAAGTTTATTTCATGGACAAAAAATACTGTGCGGACGTATTAGCCATCTCGGCGCTCAAAAAGCTACATACGGATATATTATTCGAACGTATTATTCAACTGTTACCCGAAGGCGAACCTTTTTTTGACGGTGATGAAATGACCGACCGGCCCGTAAAATTTTTCGTGGGAGAAATGATCAGGGAAAAAATCTTCAGTTTGTACGAAGATGAAATACCCTATCATACCGCTGTATTGGTTCAGGAGTTTAAAGAAAAAGATACCCTTACAAAAATTCAGGCTGATATTATAGTGCAGCGGGAAACGCAAAAAGGCATTTTACTGGGAGAGGGTGGCAAGATGATCCGGCAACTGGGAACAGAAGCCCGCAAGGAGATTGAGGAATTCATTGGAAGAAAAGTATTTCTGGAACTGTTTGTGAAAGTAAGGCCCAAATGGCGGGACAATGAATGGCAGTTGCGTGAATATGGTTATTAATTTGCATTTTAATTTTAAAGAACATGTCCGGATTTACAGTAGCGATAACAGGGAGACCGAATGTGGGGAAGAGTACTTTATTCAACCGCCTCCTCGAACAGCGCAAAGCCATCGTGGATGATGTGAGCGGGGTGACCCGTGACCGGCAGTATGGAGTGGCAGACTGGAACGGGAAAACATTTAATGTGATTGACACGGGTGGGTTCGTTCCTGAAAGTGAAGATATTTTTGAACAGGAAATCAAGAAACAGGTTTTAATTGCAGTGGAAGAAGCCAATGCCATTATATTCATGACGGATACAGCTACGGGTATTACTTCTTTAGATGAGTCCATGGCTGATATGCTTCGCAGATCCGTGAAACCCGTTTTTCTGGTTGTAAATAAAGTTGATAATAGCGATCGCTTGCTGGAAGCCGCTGAATTTTACAGCCTGGGATTCGACAATATTTTTTTTATCTCAGCAATGAGTGGAAGCGGTACCGGAGAAGTACTCGATGCGATCGCCGACCTGATTCCGAAAACTGATGAAGAAGAAAACGGTTCCGTTCTTCCGAAATTTGCGATTATCGGCCAGCCGAATGTTGGCAAGTCTTCCCTTCTGAATGCGCTGGTCGGAAGTGAACGAACAATCGTAAGTGAGATTGCCGGAACAACACGCGACAGTATCCATACGCATTATAATCTGTTTAATAAGGAATTTATATTGATTGATACGGCTGGTATTCGCAGGAAAACCAAAGTACATGAAGATCTTGAATTTTATTCCGTGATCCGCGCCATCAAAGCGATGGATGAAGCAGACGTGTGCTTATTATTATTGGATGCGGAAAAAGGTATTACAGCGCAGGACCTAAACATATTCAGCCTCGCGGTAAAAAAAGGCAAAGGCATCGTGGTCGTTGTAAATAAATGGGACCTGGTAGATAAAGAAACCAACACATCCCGGGATTATACAGCTTCTTTAAAAGAAAGGTTTGCACCATTTACAGACCTGCCCATCATATTCATTTCGGCAAAGGAGAAAACCCGTATTTTCAAAGTCATAGAAACGGCCCTGGAAGTTTTTGAAAACCGCAGCAGGAAAATACCAACATCCAAATTGAACGATATCATGCTGAAGGCAGTTGAAAGTTTTCATGCACCCGTCGTTCGCGGTCATGCAATCAGAATAAAATTCGTTTCCCAGTTGCCAACCCCTGTCCCTTCTTTTGCTTTTTTCAGTAATTACCCTGATGATATTAAACAACCTTACAGAAATTACCTGGAAAACCAAATGCGGAAGAGTTTCCCTCTGGAAGGAGTACCTATTCGCATCTATTTTCGCAAGAAATAGTCATATAAGACAATGGCTGTACACCTTGTCGTTTTGACCGGGAACTCCTAGTTTTGCGCGAACTAAAAATTACCTGAATGAAAAAATTTCTGACTTTTCTCCTGATCACTGCGGCTTTAACATCATGCGGTGATGGAGGCAGCGACGCTGCTGCCAAAACTGACTCTGCTGTTTCAGCTATTGCTGACAGCGCGAAAAAAGCGGCTGATTCAACTGCCTCTGCAGTTGATTCTACCATCAAAGCAGTTGCAGATACAGCAAAGTCAGCCATAAAAACAGTTGTAGACAGTGCTAAAAAAGCTGTGAAGAAATAGATGCAAGTCTGAATTGAATCCCGTCCTTGTGGCGGGATTTTTTTTACACCACATACCACAAAGTGGTATTGATTTGCCCATTTCCTCCTCCTATTTTGCAGGATGTGTTTCCTTAAGCGATACTCGTATTGGTTATTTTTATTCAATTTATTGTCTCCGGCAACCTTGTTTGCAGAAGCAAAATCATGGACAGGCTTCGGGGGTGATGCAAACTGGACTAACCCGCTGAACTGGTCCGGCAGCAGTTTACCACAACCAAACGACGACGTATTGCTTGATAATAGAGACCTGCCTGTTTCTTATCAGGTTATCCTGTCAGATGGAGCTGTTACTCTTAAGTCAATATTGATAAGTCCTTCACCGGGCAGAAATATCGAATTGGTATTGCCTGTGTCAAATACTATAATCAATGGCTTAACGGTTACAGGACCGGGTTATGGAATCGAACTAAAAGCTGGCGCCATTTTCAGAAATGCATCCGGATTATCCTCAGGAGAATCGCTCTCCATTGCTGATTCTATGATGATACATGATGGAGGACGCTATATACACCAGACCCGGGCTTCCCATGCTAATAATATTCTGAGAATTCTATCCACAGCTCCTGGTACCGAACAGGGTATTTTCGATTTTGATGTGCCGAGAGCATCATATACCATTTCGGTGAGTAACAGAACATACGGCAGCCTTGAACTGCATGCGACAGCGCAGGGAACGATGGTAAATTATACTTGTTCGGGTGCAAATCCGCTGCGAGTCCGTGGAAATTTGCGCATAGGTTCCAATGTCAACATGAGCATTGATCTAAGTAGTACCAATGGAAATATACTGGTCGAAGGAGATTTTATACAAGAGGGGGGACAATTGAACCTGGCAAGTGGCACCGGCGATAATACCGTTTTGAGAATTATGGGCGATCTCTACCAGTCATCGGAATCAGTAATTACGGAAACATCTAATGGAATGCCAACACTCGAACTGAACGGGCAACGCAGGCAGGAAATTGCCATGGGCGGCCGGATAATCAACCAGGTTGGATTCAGAATGAACAATGCGGCAGGATCCACTCTTCGTCTGCCTCTTAAGATTCCCTGGAAACTGGAGTTGAATCAGGGAATGATAATCAGTTCAGCTTCAGCATTACTGATTCTGGATACCATTTGTACTGTTGTCATAGACAGCTCAAGGCTTACCGGAGTATATATAGACGGGCCTCTTCGCAAACTGGGATTGAACCAGGAAGATCATTTTCTTTTTCCGGTGGGAAAAGACGGAAACCTTCGTTGGCTGGAATTAAAAGAGGGCGCGGGGAACTATACTGTTGAATATATTCATCAGAATCCGGCTTCCATCGGGAGCAATGTTGGGCCTGGTCTTGATCATATTTCCAAACTCGAATATTGGTCAGTTTTTGCGGATGGTTCCATTAACAACATGGCGAAAATCGAATTGTCATTTGCATCCGGACAGAGCGGTATTATTACTGATCCAAATTATTTGAATGTGGCCAAATTTCAAAAATCGGAATGGGAAGATGCCGGGCATACGGCCGTAACGGGCAATTTTCAACAGGGCTCAGTGCTGAGCGGGAATTCGGATTTTTCAGCCCGGGATTATACACTCGGGAGTGTGTTGGATCTGGAAAATCCGCTACCTCTCATCTACATTTTTTTAGAAATAAAAGAGATATCAGGCAAACCTGTCTTCAGCTGGGTAATTACGACTGACGAAAAACCCGATCATTTTAATTTATATGAAAAAACAAGCGGCCAATCAAATCTGGTAGCCAGGATAGATGCAATTGACAGGCAATTTAAATACAGTTGGATGGGTAGCGGGGAGATGAATACAGGAAATCACTTATTTATGATCAGTATGGTGGACTTGACAGGCCACGAATATTTTGGAATGCTTGTCCCTTATAACAGTGAAGAGGCTTCTGTTCGTCTGAGCTGGGTATCCTCTGGTTTCATTTCAGAACAAAATCAAATATTGATTCACTCGGTAAATCCAGATATGTGGGATTATGAAATTATTTCTATGGATGGACGTTTTATCAAAAAAGGAGTCTTGCCGGTCGGAAAAGATTTAACCCGGTTTTCCATCGGATCAGAAATGATGTCCAGGGGCAAATATTTTTTTCGCGCAACAAATTCAAAAGGCAGGCTTTTCGTATTACCCTTTGAAAAAAATTGAGCGTCTCAATTCAAATTCCATTTTTGTATCAGGTCGTGGATACGTAATTGATATTCTTTAAACATTTTTTCCTGATTAATAATGAAACCGTTGTCATCCAGTTTTCCAAGCACCTGATCCATTTCGGCCTGGCTCTCATACACCATTTTGCGGAAAGGATTTATATAGTCTTTTTTCCTTGAGCTGAAAATTCCCTGGGTTATCCATTCGGCTGTCCTTGTGCTCTGTAGCAATAACTCTTTAAAAGCAACCGCACTTAAATTTTTGATTAAAATACCATGAACCTGATAAAGAATGTCCAATGCGTGCTGTAACTTATCGATTGAATAATGGCCGGCTTCATGCTGATAGAACTGATGGATTTCGCCCCAGCTGTTCACCTGGTTTTGTCGAATGTCAGAAAGTAGTTTTTCAAAGGAAGATTTTTTGATCAGTTGTCCTCCGGCATTTATCCAGGATTCAGGATTTTTGTTTTCTGGAAGTGACTCCTGAAAAGCGGATAGCCCGTCAAATTGTCCACTGTTGGTTTGCAGCATAATCTGTTCAACCGCGTAATGAACAATTAATTCCCTGAAAATCGAATATCCCTTTACAAGTTTTATTACCCGCACTTTGCGGGAACTGTTTTCAAATTCCTCGGCAAAAAAAGAAATGGAGGTGAATGCTTCATCTTTATTTTCCAGCAACGTCTTTCCCATGGTTCTTAATGCGTCATCCGAAGAAGTAGAATTTGAACGTTGACTTTCATTTTCTTTTCTGAAGGAATCATTTGCTCCATGATTCAACCATGACCTTGCAGCGATCAATTCCAGCTTTTCTATTGCTGAAGCGAGCTCCTGTACGCTGTCGGGTGCCAGATAATCATATTCCAGTTGCTGAATCTTCTCCAGCCTTTTGTCCCGATCGCCGTATTTCCAGGCGTTTCTGGCCAGCGCGTACATATTATGTAAAAACCAATAGGCTGGCATAATAATCAGTTCATCCTTGGAAACGTCATTGCTTACAAGAGAAAAGGGAATCGGAATATCCAGTTCGGCCGGGTAATCGCCTTTGGCCATAATGATAAATGATGCAAAGCGCGAATTATGTTTTACGCTCACACATAGTCCGGGCCAGAATCCCCGACCGGCGATGAGTTCGCCGTCTGCACCCCTTGAATTATGATTAGAGCCCACCGTTGCACCGGCAGCCATGTTGGTTTGGCCCATTAGTAAAGAAGCACATAAAAATGAGTTATTATGGTGCTGCTCATGTGCAGGGAAAATAAGAGAGTTTAATACCTCGCAGCATGAAATAGTGGAATTATTTCCGAGATATGAATTAATAAGGCGTGCGCCATATTTCAATTGTGAATTGGAGGCAAGTATAAATCTGACAGCCTTCACTCCATAGAATATTCTGCACCCGTGTCCGATGATACCGTTTACCAGTTCGCAGCCTTCTCCAATCTGGGTTTTGGATTTTGCAGATGAATTAATGGTAAGGTTTTTTAATTTGTTTGCTCCTTTCAGATATGCATCTGAACCAATATTGACATCTTTTATTATTTTACAGTTTTTAATTACTGTTCGATCTCCAATGGATCCATAAAATCCCCTACGCTTATCAACTTCCATATCACTGAACCGGCGCAGTTTTTTTTGAAGTATTAAGTCGTCCCTGTAACGGCTGAAGAGCCAGGCGTCTCCGGGCAGCATACCATCGAATGGAATGATACTTCGGCCGCCATTTTCATTACACACTTCCAGTTCGATACGAAGGGATTCGGGCTCTCCGTCCTTCAAAATTCCATTTCCGAATTTGGCATGATCGGTTGTTTCTATTTCATTCACGTTGATGAGAATCACGTCGTGGCCGATAATATAATGTGATAAATAACTCACATTATCAACAACAACATTATTGCCAATATCACAACTGATAATATTACTATAATATAAACCAACCGGGCGGCGGAGATTATGAAATTCCAAATAATAAGGCTCAAGTATTCCTATCCGAACCATTCCAAAAAAATTGCAATGATGTACAAGTTGCGGAAGGAAGTTCCCCGAAACCATTACCAGGTCCCAATCGTCAGCATTGTTTCCATTTTTTTTCAGTTCTTCTACTTCATTCAGCTTGAGGTGTCTGTATGTTACAGCAGGTTTATGTTGCTCATTCCGCAGGTAATATTCATCCTTTCCTTCGGGAAGATATTCAGCAGGAATAAAATCATATCCAAGATTTCTGAGCGGTGTCTTAATAATCTGATTCATGCGTTTTATTCTACAGTTACACTTTTAGCCAAATTGCGGGGTTTATCTACATCAAATCCCTTCTCCATTCCAAGGTAACAGGCAAAAAGCTGCAGTGGAATTACTGAAAGCAGGGGAGAAATTAATTCATCCGTCAATGGTATTGTCATCGTATCGTCCGCCATAGCAGCAATCGTTTCATCTCCTTCACTGATTACCGCAATTACCATTCCTTTCCTGGCTTTGATTTCCTGGATATTGCTAACCAGTTTTTCATGGTATACACTTTTTGGTGCGGCGAAAAGCACGGGCAGATGTTTGTCAACCAGTGCAATGGGTCCGTGTTTCATTTCGGCGGCGGGATATCCTTCGGCGTGGATATATGAAATTTCTTTGAGCTTCAATGCGCCTTCCAAAGCCACCGGGAAATTGTTTCCGCGACCCAGATACAAAGCATCCCTGACATTCACGTATTTTTTTGCCAGGCTGCGAATGTGTCCGGAGGAGTGGAGCAGCTCCCTGGCTTTTTCCGGTATGGCATGTAATTCAGCGAGCAGTTTCGTATATCTTTCTTCGGTTATCGTTTGTTTTTCGAATGCAATTTTTAAGGCAATCATAATGAGTACGACCACTTGTGCCGTAAAAGCTTTTGTGCTGGCAACCCCGATTTCGGGACCGGCATGTGTATAGGCGCCGGCATGGGAAATTCTGGCAATAGAGGAACCGACTACATTTACAACACCAAAAATAAATGCGCCCTGTTCTTTTGCTTTTTCGATGGCAACAATTGTATCAGCTGTTTCGCCACTTTGAGAAATAGCAAAAATAACATCGCCGGGATGAACAACCGGGTTGCGATATCGGAATTCCGATGCATATTCGACCTCTACCGGTATGCGGCAGACCTCTTCAATAATATATTCTGCGATCAATCCCGCATGCCAGCTGGTACCACAAGCTACCATAATGATTCTTTTTGCCTGGCAAAGTTTTTCGATATTATTCTGAACACCGGCCATCGTGATGGTTCCCTTGGTGGCATCCAGTCTTCCGCGTAAGCAATCGAATATGGTATCCGGTTGTTCAAAAATTTCCTTTAGCATAAAATGATCATAACCCCCTTTTTCGATGGCAGTCAGTTCCAGGTCAAGTTTTTGAACGAACGGAGTAATTTTTTCATTGCCCAGGTTTTTTAATATCAGTTCATCTGATTTAATAATCGCCAGTTCATAATCATTTACATAAACAACTTCCTTTGTATATTCAATGATGGGGGATGCATCTGATGCAAGGAAATGTTCTCCCTTGCCGATTCCGATCACCAATGGACTGCCCTTGCGGGCTGCAATAATGACGTCCGGATGATCTTTGTCCAGCAATACAATCACATAGGCGCCGGTCACTCGTTTTAATGCGATGCGCAGGGATTCCTCCAGGCTGCACTGATTATTCTCCTGTATGTCTTCAATAAAATTGAGCAGTACTTCCGTGTCAGTGTCACTCTTAAATGTGTACCCTTTCTTGGTTAGTTCCTTTTTTAGCTGCGTATAGTTCTCAATAATACCATTATGGATCATGGCCAGTTTTCCGTTGGCTGACAGGTGGGGATGCGCATTACGGTCGCTGGGTTCACCATGTGTGGCCCATCGTGTGTGACCGATTCCTGCGTGGGCATGCAGGTCCTTTCCGATAATGCTTTCTTCCAGCGCTGCAACACGCCCCTGTTTTTTATATACGCGTAATTGATTATTGTCAAGCAAGGCGACCCCGGCACTGTCGTAACCACGGTATTCCAATCTCTTTAACCCTTTCATAATAACAGGATATGCTTCTCTCGGACCGATATAAGCTACAATTCCACACATATTAAATTTTTAAAATGATCAGACCTATACG
>Ga0193753_10001256_pt1 | contig 22010 bp, 19 predicted proteins | sample H1c2metaG_FD_144925 | JGI IMG/M metagenome (GOLD analysis project Ga0193753, IMG submission 144925) | Soil microbial communities from a riparian zone of the East river system, Colorado, United States - H1c2 | ecosystem: Environmental > Terrestrial > Soil > Riparian zone | place: USA: East... | reverse complement strand
CGCGAGCCCGAACGCGGCTCGTAGACTTCTTCGCGAACCGCTGGGATCCCGCCGCGCGAACCCGGACGCTGCATCCCCACCGGCGTACCCGCGCGCAGCCGGCCCGTGTCCGGTCGCGCAGCACTCCGCACGCCGCTTCGCTCGGCTTCGGGCGCAACGAACGCCGACGCCGAGAACTCGCACATGCCGCCGATCAGCAAGAGGCCGATCAACTGGAGCGCGTGCGAAGTCTCGAGGTCGGACCGCTCGAACCATTCGACCGCCCTCACCTGCGGATCGATTCCGTTCAAGAGCGCGACTTCTTCGTAGTCCAGCTCGAAGAAGCGCGCGATCTCCGCCGGTGCTTTCAACAACCGCAGATAGTTGCGCTTGAAGTCCGGCAGATAACTGCGAAGCACTTCTTCTTCGTAAAACGTGCGCACGCCCATGTAGACGGCAGCACCGACGTTTTGCGGGTATTCAGCGACGCCGCTGAGAGCATCGGGTGCGTCATCGAGCTCGACTTCGCACTCGACGAGCGCAATCGATTGGATCAGCTTCGAGCGAACCCGCTCCGACAGCTCACGCCGGATCTGCTCTTCGCTCAAGTACCCGAGGCTGACCGCGTGCTCGCAAGTCGCGACGTCTTCGTTCTCGACCAGGTCTTCGGTCACGCGCGCGATCAGATCGGCGTACTCGTCGCGCGTGAGGATGCCTCGGGCGACGAGATCATCCGCAAGTGAGGACTCCGGCGCTGAGCTGTCGACCATCACCGGGATGCCGTCGCGGAACGCGAACGTCATCGTGCGTGACTGCGAACTCACGTAGGCGAGACCGGTGAAGCGACGTGCGTGCAACCGCAGGAAAAGACCGGCTAAACGGCCGTGATCGACGCTGGATGTCCCGGGCTCCGCGTCAGGGAAACCTACGGAATCCCCGAAATTATCCAACATCATTGTAAGGATGTGCGAAGGGTTTCGGGGTGTCAACGGAACGCGAGGACGCATCGGAGGCGTGGCCTGCGCTGTACTCTCCGGCCGCACATGAAAGCGGTCCGCGGCACACGCGTTTTTGGTTCACTCGGGTTTCGGTGTGTGTGTGCGATCGGTGTCGCGCTCGCACTCACGGCGATAACACCCGCGTTGCGCGCAGCACGCGCGATCGCGGTGCTCTCGGAGCTGACCGGCGCACGCGCGCCGTTCGAGTGGATCAATCAGCTGCGCGCGCCCGTGCGCGAGGAAGTTCGGATGCTCTCCCTGCCCTCCGGGCCCGTGCGCGCGCGACTGTTCATTCCGGAAGGCGTGCGCGATGCCCCAGGAATGCTCGTGCTCCACGGCGTACATCCGCGCGGGATCGACGAGAAACGTTTGCGCGCGTTCGCGCACTCGCTCGCCGCTGCCGGTGTTCAAGTGATGACGCCGGAGCTGTCCGAGTTGATCGCATATCGCATCGATGCCTCGACCGTGACGAAGATCCGGCAGCTGTCGGCGGCCGATGCGGAGCTCGTCCAACGGAAGTCGGCCGGCATCATCGGCATCAGCTTCGCGGGTGGACTCGCGCTGATGGCTGCAGCGGAGCAGAACGGCACGACGCCGATCGGGTTCGTCGTCAGCGTGGGCTCGCATCACGATCTCGCACGTTTGTCCGACTATTACGCGGGCAAACCCGTGTTCGGGCCGAACGGCGAACACACGGACGTGGCACCTCACCCGTACGGCGCGCGCGTGATGATTCGCGAGCACCTCGACCGGTTCTTTTCTCCGGCGGATCTGCCGCTCGCGCAGCGAGCGCTCGATAGCTACTTGCGCGATCGGCACGACCTCGCGCGCAAGCAAGCGGTAGGGCTGTCGCCGAGTGGCCAGCCGACCATGGCGACGCTGCTCGACGACGCAACTTCGCCGGCGCTCGCGCAGCTGCTCGAGAGCGCGGCAGCGGCAGCGAGCGATCAACTCGCGCGAGCTTCGCCCAAAGGCCATCTCGCAGGATTGCAGGTGCCGGCGTTTCTCGTACACGGCGAAGCGGATCCGATCATACCGAGCATCGAGACGCGTTGGCTCGCGCACGAGGTTCCTCCGCAGACCTTGCACGCACTCGTGATCACGCCGCTGTTGCGGCACGCGGAGTTTCCGACACCGCCGACGTTCGGCGAGACCTGGGAGCTCGTGCGTTTGATGCGCGACATCCTGCAGGCCGCGGGCAGCGCTCAACCGTTGAGCAAGCCGCGAATGCCGAACTGAAACAGCGCTTCCGCCAACTCTTGCCGGCTCGGAACTGGACCCCCGGGTTCCAAGTTGCGGAGGAACACTTCCTTGAACGCGCCGATCAACGCAGCTGCGACGACCGGAGCATGCACCGCCCGGGTGAGCCCAGTGCGAGCGCCGTTGATCAGCGCGCCTTCGACCATCTCGTGCAAGAAGCCATACAGCCGGTCGAGCTTCTCGTCGATGTCGGTATTGAGGCCGCGACTCTCGCGCAAGACTACTCGCGTCAGCTCCGGATGTTCGAACGCCACGTCGACGACGCGCTGCACGTTCTCGAGAATGCGCCGCGCCGGTTCCGGCCCTGCCGGATCCACCACTTGCAGCGCCGACGTGACGAACCCGATGAAGCGTTCGATCAGCTCGAGGAACAATGTCGACTTGCCGTCGAAGTACAAATAGAACGTGCCGCGTGAGATGCCGGCTGCGTCGATCACCTCGGTGATCGATGCCTCGTGATAGCCGAGCTTTCCGAACACGCGTTCGGCGGCGCGCACGATCGCGTCGCGGCGTTCGCTCCGCTGGCGCTCGGCACGCAACGCACGCCTATCGGTATCGGCGACTTTCATGGTCATACCAACACGTCGAGTGCGCGGGGTAAGACTTCGATCTTCGTCGGCTGGCGGCGCAAGACCTCGCCATCGATCATCAAGTCGATCGGTTGCGACTCGAACAACTCGATGCTGCGCGCGCGCGCCGACGTGATCTGGTGATGATGCACGTGCTGGCCGCTGAAGATCTTCGGAAACGTCGACAAGAGCGTGCGCCGATCCATCGCGCCGCACACGACGATGTCCAGCTGGCCATCCCCGGTGTCTGCATACGGGGCCATCAACATGCGGCCCCCCGTGTAGCGACTATTGCAGACCGAGACGAACACGATGTCCTGTTCCCACAGCTCACCCCGATCGACGCGCATCCGCAAGGGCCGCGTGTGGAGATGCGCGAGTGCAGTGATCACGCCGAGCCCGTAACCACCCGCACCGAGTGCTTTGAAGCGCGAGTTGGTGATCGAACAAATGTCTGCCACGAAACCAAAACTGAGCAGATTCAGCGAGTGAGTCACGCCTTCGGTGTGTTCGAGTCGGAGGACGTCACACGTGCGGCGCCGGTCCGCCACGAGTGCTTCGGTCGCGTGCTCGATGTCGCCCGCCCCGAAGTCTCGCAGGAACGAATTGCCGGTTCCGAGCGGTAAAAAGCCCAGTTGCAGGCGTTGCGAGTGCCCGTTTTGCGCGAGCGCCGACGACAGGCCGTTCAGAATCTCGAACGCGGTGCCATCGCCACCGACCGCGAGAAAGCGCGACTTGCCTTGCTCCTGCGCGCGCTTCGCAAGCTTCGACGCGTCGCCCGGTGCCGTGGTCTCGTGCACTTCGAGCGCGACGCCGCGCGACCGCAGCCGCTCGAGTGCAGCGCGTGCGAGCTTGCCGCATTTGCCGTTGCCGGCTGCAGGATTCACGATGGCGACGAACGAATCCGTACGGACCTCCGCTCAGTGTTGGGGGCTCGAAGAGAGCGGCAGCGGGCCCGCGACCTGTGCGCGCAGTGCAGCTGCCAGCTGCTCGCGCTTGACCTTCATCGACGCCGTCTTCGGGAACTCGGCCGGCGCGACCACGTAGGAGCTCACACGCTTCCAGTCGACCAACTTGTGGTTGGCCGCACGAATCGCGCTCAAGGCTGCATCGAGGCCGATTTCAGGCTTCGGGCGCAGCACGATGCACAAGCCCTCGCCGCGCAGCTCGAGCTTCGGCCAGATGAAACGCTCGGCGAACACGCTCAGCTCTTCGCACGGGACGGCATCGAACGCGGCTTCGACGTCCTCGGGATAGACGTTTTTGCCACCCGCCGTGACGATCATGTTTTTCTTGCGACCGAGCAGGCGAAGATGGCCCGAAGCATCGACCATTCCCAAATCGCCGGTGCGGAACCAGCCGTCTTCCATGACTTCGGCTGTGAGCGCAGCGTTTTTGAAGTAGCCGCGCATGATCGTCCGCGAACGCGCGCAGACTTCGCCGACGCCCTGCGCGTCCGGGTCGCGCAAACGCAGCTCGACGCCTTTGATCGGCTTGCCGACCGTGTCCGCGCGAAACGGCTTGAGGTCGTTGCAGGTGAGCACGGTGACGGTCTCGGTGAGCCCGTAGCCGATCAACACGGGAAACCCGAGCCGATAGAAGTAGCTCGCAAGGTCTGGATCGACGAACGCGCCGCCTGCGACGATCAGCCGCAATCGCCCCCCGAACCGATCGTGAATGGGCTTGAGCAAGGTGCGCGAAAGCCAGGGCTTCGGTTCGCGCATCGTCGCGAGATCGTTCAGCTGTGTGAGCGCACGAATCGCGGTCTGCTGCCACTCTGGAAGTTCGGCGATGTTCTCTTCGATCCGATCGCGAAGCGCCTTCAAGATGCGCGGCACGAGCGCGGTGTGCGTAACACCGTAGCGCTTCATCGTCGGGCTCAAGAACTCGGGTCGCAGAGTGCGCTGGTGCGCGACCGAAGCGCCGTACAAGAACGGGATGATCACACCGCACATGAAGTCGATCGCGTGGTTCGTCGGCAAGACCGAGAAGTACACGTCCGACTCCGACATCGGGACGAGCGTGCCGAGCACCTCTGCCTGAAGCAGGTATGCGTCGTGCGTGAGCATGCAGCCCTTGGGCGTGCCGCCCGTACCCGACGAGTACACGATGCTGGCCAAGTCGTCGCGTTTGCGCGGGACGTAGTGAAACGGAGCGCGCGCGGCGGTTTGCCAGGCGATCGCCGCTCCGAGCTGCGCGTTCGCCGGCGGCTCGCTCACGATCACGCGCATCGACGCTGGTTCGGGCGATTTCGAAGGGTCGCGCTCGAGCGACTGCCAGATGCCGTACTCGGTGATCAGCGCTTTCGGCTCGGCGTGTTTCAGGACTGCGAGCTGCTCCGCCGCGGTGAGCTTGTAGTCGACCGGCACGAGCGACTGCCAGATGCCGTACTCGGTGATCAGCGCTTTCGGCTCGGCGTGTTTCAGGACTGCGAGCTGCTCCGCCGCGGTGAGCTTGTAGTCGACCGGCACGAGCACCGCGCCCGCCCAGAGCGCGCCGAACGCGCTGATTACCCAGCGCGCTTGGTTCGACATCAAGATGGCGCAGCGGTCACCCGGCTCGAACCCAGCTTCGACGAGCAACGACGAAATGCGTTCCGCTTCGGTTTGCAGCTCTCGATAGGAAAAGCGTGCGTTCTCGCGCAAACGCTGCGCTTCGAGCAGCGCGGTGTTCGGCTTGAACTTGATCACGGCGTCGCGAAGCGCAGCACCAAGGCAATCCATGCGCGAGAGATCGAGCATTTACTCCGCCTCCGTCGGCTGCGAGGATCGTGGCAAATACGGCTGAGCATCGGTGCGACCGACGAAGTCTGCGAGCGCAGTGCGCAACGCCGGCTCGGCCGCCATCCCGAAGAACAGCTCACGCTCGAGCGCGAGCTCCTCGTCGTGACGCGGCTTGATGAACGCCTTCGCACGCCGGTTCACCGCCAGCTCGAACAACGCGGACTGGCGAGCGGCTGCGCGGGCGACGTCGAGCGAGGCACCGGGTGCAACGAGCTGCGAGATCAGACCGAGCTCGTACGCTCGTTTGGCGCTCAAGCTGCGGCCGGTCAACACCAGATCCCTGACGACTGCGTTCGGCAGCTCGCGCCGTAACCGCGGGATGCCACCGAAACACGGGATGATTCCAAGACGCAGCTCGGGAAACCCGAAGCGCGTCGTGCGATCGGCGATCAGCACGTCGCACACCAGCGCGAGCTCGAAACCACCGCCGAAGCAGACGCCGTGAAGCGCGCCGATCGTGGTTTGTCCCAGCCGATCGAAGCGCTGCATCAGCGCGTGAATGCGTTCGATGAACTCCCGCAGCTCGGGCATGTACTCCGCCGGCTCGCGGCCCTGCATGCCGGCGTAGAGGCCGCGAAGATCGGCGCCGGCGCAAAAGCCGGCCGCGAGCGCGCTGTGCACGATCACGGCGCGCGCACTCGAAGCTTCGACCTCGGAGACGAAACGCTCGAGGCCCGCGAGCATCTCGACGCCGAGCTCGTTGCACGGTGGTTGGGCCAGCCTGAGCTCGTACACGCCGCCGCTTTCAGTCCACTCGATCGGCTGCGTGCTCGCGCCGGTGCTCTGCGCGACACCGCTTGCAGCTGAGAGCGGCGCGCTCATCGGTACATCTCCTCGATCGCGTCGCGATAGCGCGCTTCGATCATCGCACGCCGAAGTTTCTGATTTGCGGTCAGGAGCCCGTTTTCGGGCGTGAACGGCTCGGGCGCCCGGTAGAGCTTGCGCACGCGCTGATAGTGCGGAAGTCCGGCGCGAATCTCCTCGAGCGCGCGGTCGAGGAGATTCGGATCCACGTCCCCGGTCACGAGCGCAGTCAGATACGGCCGTCCGTGCCCGACTACGACCGCCTGCTGAATCCCCTCGGCCGCCTGTTGCAACAGATCTTCGATCGGCGCCGGTGCGACGTTGTGCCCCGACGCGGGCACGATCACGTCTTTGAGGCGACCGATCACGCGCAAGCTACCGCGCGAGTCGAGCTCGGCTTGATCGCCGGTGCGAAGCCAACCGTTGACGAGCACTTGCGCCGTCGCGTCCGGCCGGCCCCAGTAACCGGTGAAGATGTTCGGACCGCGACACAAGAGCTCGCCCTCTTCGCTCAGCTTGAGCTCGCAGCCTGGAACGGCGTAGCCGACGCGACCGAGTCCGACGTTCTTCGTGTCGTCGATCGTGACGATGCCGGTCGTCTCGGTCAAACCGTAGACCTGATAGACCGGCATTCCGATCATCGTGAACCAACGCTGCACGTCCTCGCTCAAGCGAGCCGACCCGCAGACCAGGAACTCGAGGTTCTCCCCGAGCATGTGCCGGATGCGCGGAAACAAGAGCTTCTGCGCGAGCATCAGCACCATCTTCTCACGCATGCTGAGCGCGCTGCGGTCCGGCTTGAGATACGCCGCTTGCGCGCGCTGGTACAAGCCGCGAATCGGGCCGCCCATGTTCGAGAGCTTCGACTCGACGCCGCGCTGAATCCGCTCGAGCAGCACCGGCACGTTCAAGAAGTAGTGCGGCTTCGCAGTCCGCATTTCTTCTTGCAGGTTGTTCAAGTCGGTCGAGACGTAGAGCGGATTGCCGCGCCAGAGCTGACTCCACAGCATGATGCGCGAGCCGGCGAAGCAGAACGGCAAGTAGTGAAACACGCGGTCTTCCGCGCGCTCGTGCACGGTCATCTCGCGGATGCGTGCGACGGTCACCGCGAGCATGAAGTCGACGTTGGTGCGCGACAGCACGACGCCCTTCGGTTCGCCGCTCGTCCCCGACGTGTAGATGATCGTCGCGGGCGCTTCCGGCAGCGCATCGAACACACCGGGAACCGGACCGGCGCCCGACGTGGCGAGCGCCTGATCGAACGTCAGAACTTTGAACTCGCCCGGCAGTGCCGCTGCCAGCTGCGAGTCCGAGGCGAGCACCAGCGTAGCGGCCGCATCGCCGAGCATGGCTGCGAGCTGCCGCGGATCCTGCCGCGAGTACAGCGGAACCACGATCGCACCGTGCGCGAGCAGCGCGACGTCCATCACCGCCCAGTCGGACGAGTTCGGTGCGAGCAAACCCACGCGATCGCCAGGCTGAACGCCGCGCGCTTCGAGCGCTGCGCGCACGCGAGCGACGCGCGCCAAAAATTCTGCGCCCGTCATCGGGACGAGCCGCGAGCCCTGCACTTCGATCAGCAGCGCTTCGTTGCCCCGCTTCTTGGCAGCTTTGACGATTTCGTGAATGAAGCTCATGCGTGGGCCTCCATGAGCGCGACTAGCTCGGGGGCCAGCCGCGGAAGGTAGTGCTCGGGTGTGCGCGGCACGTCACGCCGCGGGAAGCTCGGATATACGCGAAGCAGCTCCGCCTCGAAATCGATGCCCATCTGGCCGAGCTTCTGCAGCTGGCCCGGCACGAACGCGCGAGTTTGTGTGTACAGGCGTTCGCGCTCGGCGTAGGCGAGCCGCATCGCGTGGATCAAACGATCGCCGAGGCCCGGCTCGTCCACGCGCAGCAAGAGCTCGGAATGGCCGCGATCTTGGAGCAGGTTGCTGATGCGCTCGTCCATCGTCACGCCGACCTGCGCGACGCCTGCCGGCATCGACGTGACCATCGCGTGAAAGCGAGACGCCACTAGCAGCGAGGCGTGCCGGAGCACGCTGACGAGCGTGTACATGTCGTGCTCGTCGCTCACGAAACACGGCGCGGCCTTCGGCAAGCGCGCGACTAAGTCTTCGCACGCGCTGCGATCGAGCATCTCCATTCCGACGCACACCAGAAATGCGTCGGTCTGGCTCACGAACTCGCGAGCCGCCCGCGCGAGCCCTTCGATGTACGCAGTGTAGCGACGCTCGGACTGCTCGGACCAAGTATGAAAATACGCGGCGTCGTAGTGATCTTCGCCGAACTGCCCCGCCAGCTTGAGCGCTGCGGTCTTGATCAGGTCGGGTTTCGCGGGCCAAAAGAACGGGTTGATCGGGCACACGATCAAGAGCGGCCGCACGCCGTCCCAACCATGCTCTCGCAGGAGTGCATGACCGACTGCCGGCGCTGCCGGCTCGAACGTCCAAGCGGTGTCCGTCCCTGAAGTAGTCCGAACGCCGAGCGCACCCAAGACCTTGCGCGACGGCTCGTTGCGGCAGATCACGAGCGATTGCTGGCAGTGCTTGCGCACGAAGCGCGAGAGGCTCTCGTCCATTGCGCCGGCTTCAGCGCCGTACCCGACGCCGAGTTTACCTTCGATCGAGGCCATCCCGAGCGCGCCGCCCATCATGATCGTGAGCGCGTTCGAGAACTTCGACTTGAACATCGAACCTTCGCACGCGATGACGCCGTGGTGTTTCGGACATTCGGATGCGATGAACGGCGGGAAGAGCCGCGGCAGCCGGACCTGACGCACCGCGCGAAAGTAGTTCGCGGTCTTCGCCGGATCGAAGGTCATCGTCGTCAGCTGCAGGTTGTCGTCGCCGAGGATCGCGCGCAGCTGCCGGACGATCTCTTCGACCCGCACGTCCGAACCCGTGTTGCGGCTGCCGACGTAGTTCGCGAGGAACAACTTGAGCGGCTCGCCCTCGCGATACCGCACGGGCTCCTGCGCGAGCGCGTACTTCACGCCGGCCGCGTCGATCAGCGAGCTCATCGCGAAGCAGAGCGCTTGATCGGGATCCGTCAGCTTGTTGAGCCAGCCGCGGATCATGGCGCGCTCGCAGGCTCGAGTTGCGCCGGGCCGACGCGACTGCCGCCGTCCGCTGCAGACTCGGGCCAAGGTTGGTACGGGAACTTGAACTCGTGATCGACTGCGAACTCGAGCAAACGCGTCGCGTAGCTCGTGAACGCCACCGGCCGGTCGCCGAGCGCGCTCACGACGCGGCTGTTGTCGAACACCGTGTCGAAGCACAAGTATGGCAGGAAGACTTTCAAGAGCGACGCTGGACCGGACGCCCCCCACTCGCGCGGCGTGCTCGACAGCGCGCTCACTGCGCGCTCGAACGTGCGATTCCACTTGGGAACGAAGCGCGGGTGAAGCGCGCGGCCGTGGAGCGAGAGGTGGTCGATGATCTGCTGGTACGTCAGCGAATCTGCGCCGGAGCTCAGGTGATAGATGCCGTGCTGAACACGCGGTCGCTGGTGCAGCTCTACGATCGCGCGACCGACGTAATCCGCCGGCACGATGTCGAGCCGCCAGTCGGGATTGAACGGCAGCACCGGCAAGCGCGCGAGCAACGCAAATGCGCGCACCATATCGAACTGCGTCGTCTCGGCGAAGCGGCTATCACCGAGCACGATGCTCGGACGGAACACGATCGAAGGCACGTCCGGCAAGAGCTCGTGCAACATGTGCTCGGCGAACTTCTTCGTGCGCGCGTACGGGTCGTAGTCGCTGCGATCCCAATCGATCGCCGCGTCTTCCTGCACCGTCTCACCCGAACGCATCCCCGCAACTGCGGTCGTCGACACGTCGCTGAAGCGCACCAAGCCGTGCGCGGCGTGTGCTTCACGCGCGAGCTTCAACACTTCGAGCGAGCCGCGCAGGTTCACGTTGAGACACGACTTCGCGGACTTGCGATTGAGCGACGCGGCGATGTGAACGATCGACTGGGTGTCGGCCACGAGCTGCGCGTAGGCGTCGTCGGACAAGCCGAGCCGCGGCAGCGTGATGTCGCCGAGGTAGAGATCGACACGCGTCTGCAGAAAGTTCTCGAACTCCGGCCAGGCGCAGTGCAGCTGCAGTGACGTCCACAACCTGCGCCGTGCCTGCTCCAGATCTTTCGCGCGCACGAGCAACGTAACGCGCTCGCGATGTTCGCGCAACAGCCCCGAAACCACGTACGAACCGAGATAGCCCGTCGAACCGGTGACGAAGATCGCCATCTACGCCTCCGACGCCGCGAGCCGATTGGACGTGAGATTCTCGTCTGCAGCTGCGGGCGGCGCGACCGCCGGCGCCAGCCGCACGGCGTGTTCGCACCGATAACGTTCGGGCCGGCGCCCTTCGATCAACGGGAACGCCCAGCGACGCAAACCCGGCATGTGGATCTCGAGCCAGTACTGGCGCCAGTCGAGCTTTTCGGGCTGGTAGCGAAACTCGGGCTCGAGCGGAGGATGCGCGTCGATCGCATAACTCTCGAACACGTAGAAGCTCTCGTACATGAACGGCAAGTACAGGTCGACGAGCTTTTCGATCTGCGCGAGGTCCGAATCCATCTCGTGCAACCGGCGCGCCATGCGCTCGACCTTCGCGCGAAGCTTGGCCGGTAACAGCTCCAGCGCTTCTTCGATCCCGTGCACGACTGCACGCGACGCGCGCACGCCGAGCGGGTTGTCCGGCTCGCGCAGCACCGCGTCCCAACGCGACTTCAACACGCGCTCGCCGCGAGTCTGATTGCGCTGGCGATAGTGCCGGCGATGCGAGAGCACGATCAGCTCGGCCGCACGCCCGACCGAGCAGCGATGCCGGTGCGACGTACCGACGTGATAGACCGGTCGCTCGCAACCTTGTGCGAGCGCTGCAGTCGCGATCGTCATCGCGCGACAGACTTGATCGACTGGGATCACGTCGAAGGGTGCATCCGGCCGCGCCGGCACCATTCTGAACCAGCTGCCCATGATGTACGCGAGCGGCGCGGTCCCGTTGAAGCTCTCGTTCCAGCCCGGGAATGGATACTCGAGCGAGCTCTCCACGATCGAGGGCCGCAAGATCGAAAACCGCAGCCGATCGCTGCGCTTCTCGAGCAGCGACTCCGCCATGCTCTTCGTGTACGTGTACGTGTTGGGCCAGCCGAGGTGACGTGCGCGCGACATGCCCTCGTCGACGAGCGCGTCCTTCAACGTCTCGCGTTGATGTTTGCGTGCGAGCGTCTCGAGCGTGCGATCGGTCGGAAGTGGCCGGCCTTGTGCGTGAAGGTCCGCCAGCACGTGCTCGCGCGCGGACGCCGAGAACGACGCGGCTTCGTGTTCCTGCACGACTTGGGCGACGCGCTCGCGTGCGATCGCGAGCTCTTGTTCCGCGTCGTAGTTGGCCGCATCCGGCGCATAATCAGGCGTGAGTACCTCGGGGATCTCCCCGTAACGCCGGCCCGCCACGTAACAGGTCGAGATGTGGAGCAACGATGCGTGATCGCAGTTCTCGACGAAATCTGCGACCTGCATCGTCGCATCCACGTTCGACGCGATCGCCTTGCGCAGATCCGGGTTGAAGTCGACGAGCCCGGCACAGTGCACGAACACGTCGAGGTCGCGCTTCAAGCGCCGTACGACGTCCGGCGCAAGGCCGAGATCGGGCGCGGCTAGATCGCCTTCGACGACTTCGAGCCGCGTCGCGAGGTACTGCGTCAAGCGCGCGCCGTACCGATCGTGCAGCGGCTTGAACGCGGCCGAGGTGTTCAACATCTTCTCGAACCGCTGCCGCGCAGGCACCAACGCCTTCGGCCGCAGGAACACGTACAGGCGTTCGATCTCGGGCAGCTCCGCAAGCACCATCGACAACCAGACCTTGCCGACGAAGCCGGAACCTCCGGTCAAAAACACGTGGCGGCCAGACAGCGCGCGCCGGATCGAGAGCGAGGCGGAAGCAGCTGAGTCAAACATGGTAGTCCAGCACGGGCCAACGGGCCTGCGTCGCAGCGCGTCGAAGCGTGAAGTCGGGATTGACTGCGCACGGCCTTCCGACGGCGGTCAGCATCAAGAGGTCCGGTCCGTGCGACGCGTACGCCGTCGAACCCGCGAGCGCGAGCTGATGCTCTTGCGCGTACTGCGAGAGCCACACGCCCGAATCGTGTCCGCCGACCACCGGATCGACCAAGCGGCCGGTCGCGAGTCCGTTGCGGAACTCGAGGTGATTGCAGACGTAGTCGTCGACGCAGCCGATCTCGGCAGCCAACGGCTGCAGGATCTGATCCAGGCTGTCGGCGACCAAGACGACGCGGTTACCTTCGCGACGTGCGCGCTTCAGGAGCTCGACTCCGTCGTTCAGGATCTGCTTGCGCAGGATCGTCGACCAGTACTCCTCGGAGAGCTCGGCGATGCGATCTTCCGAGAGGTTCCGCAGCGACAGGTATGCGAGCCGATTTGCGAGAACCCGGTCGGTCTGGCCGAGCCACTGATAGGCCGGCGCCGTCAGTGCGACGTGGCCGAGCCGCAACGCCCGCTCTCGCAGTCCGGGCGCGTTTGCCGCGAAGTACGCAGCCGCAGACCGAACCCCTTTTGCGAGTAAAACCCCCTCGACTCGCGCAAACACCGCCTTCTGGATGTCGGTCACCAGCACCGTCTCCCCTATCTCGCCACACGCGGTGCCCAGGGTAGACTGACACGTCAGTCTAGTCTACTGCGCTGTCTGAGAATCACACATCCGCGTCACCCGCACGCCACCGCGGAAATCCGCAATAAAGCGGGCAAGCGGCGGCGGAAGGAGTGACGCAACGAGTGCCTTGAATGGACGTTTGCTGTGTACGTCGCTTGCTCACTCGTTGGGTATTTTCGTATGGTCGAAGGCTACCCAAGTGAGTACTCGCTCACCATCACGGGAGTGCAACGGATGCGTTCAAAGAAGCTGATTGGGGCCGCGGGTGTCTTCGCCTGGCTCGCTGCGTGGTCGCTCGTGTCGGCTGTTCCGGCTGAAGCCGGCAGCATGAAAGCCTCGGTGTTCATCACGCAGGCGAAGATTCCGACTGGCCTCAGCGAGAAAGCGCTGATCGGGTTCGCCAAGACGAATCATCAGAAGCTGCTTCACGAGACGACGACCGATCCCGTCAAAGAGCGCAAATGGCTCGCGACGATGGTGATCAGCTTCTCGAAGCCGGTCGACGACATGGAGTTCAGCGTGCTGTTTTACGACGTGCACGATGGACCGCGCAGGTTCGTCGACGACATGAGCACGATGGTCAACAAGCGGAACGAGAAGACTTACGTGCAGAAGGTCACGCTCGATCGCCCGAAGTTCAAACCGAACCGGAACATGGAGCTCGTCGTGACGGTGCGGCGCGAGGAAGTCGGTCGCTTGAAGTTCGGCGTGCTCGGCGAAGAGATCAAGCGGAGCGGCCAGGTGTCGTTCTCGGACGACGAGACCGGCGCGAAGAAGAAGTAGTCGTACACGAGTTCGTGAACATGAAAACGCGCGCCACGGCATCGAGCCGGGCGCGCGTTTTGCGTTTGCATTGCTCGCCGAGTAAGCGAGCGAGCTCAAATCACTTGGGCACGGGTTTCATGCGGAACGCCGTCTTGTACTTCTCGCGGAACGCTTTGTGGCACGACTTGCACTGCGCCTTGGCGCCGGCGAGATCGCCTGCCTTCGCAGCATCGGCACCCGCCTTCGAGATGCCCGACCAGCCCGGGTTCTCGGTATCCCACTTGGGATCGGGGCTCCACTTGGCGACCTTCTCGAACAACGCAGCGAGCCCCTTGGTGTCGCCCTTCTGCGAAGCGGCATCCATGTTCTGCTCCATCCAGCCTTGCAGCGGACAGCTCGGCTGACCCTTCGCACCACATGTGCCGTCAGCTTGTGCAGTCGATCCAAGTCCAGCGTGCGCCAGCGCGAACAAACCCGCGCCCAGTACCATTGCCCACAGTGTTTGCTTCATTTTTGCCCTCTGTCACGGAAAGACATTCGACATCGACGGCCGCTCCTAGCCGTCATTCAAAACGGTTTGCGCATGCCTGCTACGGGACTCACTTCACGGCGTTCACGGAGGCGAGCCAGGCCAAGACTGCTTCCATGTCCTGGTTGTTCAGGCGCGCTGCGCTGAACGGCCGCATCTTGCCGGAGCCTTCGCGGATCTGCTGGCGGATCTTCGCCGGCGTGTGCGCGTGCTCGATCAAGCTCGGCCCGACGTCTTCGCCGCCGTCGGGATGACAATCGTCACAGAAGCTCGAGAAGACTTCCTTACCGTGTGCGACGTCCGTCGACGCGATCGGACCTTCGTACTCCGCCGACTCGCCGCCTGAGCTTTCTTCGCTGTCAGGTTTACTCGAGCCGCCGCCACAGCCGACGGCCGCAACGAATCCCACGCACATGCATAACTTCGCCCAATGCATTTGCACGATCGATCGTCCTCCTTGCGCAGGTGTAACCCTGCGAGGGCGCAATAAATCCGCTTTACCGGCGGAATGCAACAACCCGCACGGTCAACGAGCGGTCAACTAGCGGCACTTCTCGGTCTGCTACGGTCAGTACCGCAACACCTGAGGAAAGGTTCTGCACGCTGACGAGTCATCGTTGCGCGTGACATTTCCGCGCGTGGGCACACTGCCACACACCCCTTGTCGGGCCTGGTGCTGCCGCCTATAACGCTTTGGCTTAACTGCTCGAGGAAAACTGATGAACACTTCGAAGAGTGAGAACGTGGCTCGATTCGGCATGTGTGTGGTCGTCTGCTCGTTGCTGTTCAACTCTGCGTGTGGCGGCGGAACGCGGGCCGTGCGCGGGGACGACGAGCCGGGGCTCGACTACAGCGCGATGAGCACGGGCCTCGATAAGCGAGACCTGCAGAAGATGCTGAACGAGAACATGGAGACCATGCGCCACTCGGCAGTGGTTCAGCGCTGGTTGGCCGAAGACCGACCGCCTGTCGCCGTGATGCCGATCCGCAACGAGACGTCGGAGCACATCGACGGTCCGCTCCAGGCGTTGATCAGCGACGTCGAGACGAAGCTGATCGAGTGGGGTGCGGTCCGCGTGATCAGCCTCGAAAATCAGCAAGCGCTGCTCGAAGAGATCAGGAAGCAATCGGGCGCCGGGTTCGATCAGGCGCAGGTTGCGTCGTTCGGTCGTCAGGTCGGCGCGAAGTATCTCGTCACCGGCAAGGTCTACACGACGGACGAGCGTGTCGGTGACCAGCGTCGCGTGCAGTACTACATGTTCATCCAGGTCATCGGGGTCGAGACGGGCGAAGTGTTCTTCCAGAACAAGAACGCCGTCACCAAGGCGATCGTTCGCGATTGAGGCAGCGGCTCGGCGGCGTTCGCGCGCGCCGAGCAGAGGAGGCTGCGAACATGCTCAGCAGACGAGTCGACCAGTTGCGCAAACGTCGCAGCTGGCGGCGGCGGTCGTTCACACTGGTGTCGCTGGTCTGGGCCGGCCTGTTGTTTGGGGCAGGCGGATGCGCGAGCTACTCCGACCACACCAAGGTCGCGCGCAGCGCGCTCGATGCCGGGCGCGCGCGCGAAGCCGCCGACGAGTACAACAAACTACTCGGCGTGAAGAGCGACTCGGAGCTCCCACCCGACTTGAAGGGCGACAAAGTCGTTCAAGTGCTCGAGCGCTCTACGATCCTGCAGCAGCTCGAGAGCTATCCGTTGTCGAGTCGCGATCTCGAAGTGAGCGACAAGAACATCGAGATGCTGGACTTCTCGCACAGCACGATGGACGACGTGTCGAAGTTCATCTTCACGGACGACGCCGGCCCGTATCAGTCGCCGCCGTACGAGAAGCTGATGATCAACACGGTCAACATGCTGAACTACCTCGTGCGCGGGGACTTGAACGGGGCGAAGATCGAAGCGCGGCGCTACGCCGTGATGAATCAGTACCTGTCGGAGAACGAGACGCAGGGCAAGACGATGACGGGGCCCGGCAGCTATCTCGCCGGGTTCGTATTCGAGAAGAGCAAGCAGCCGGGCGAAGCGCTCCGCTACTACGACGAGGCGCTCGCATACGGGAGCTACGCGAGTTTGCGTGAGCCGGTGCGGAGGCTGTCGAAGCTCGACGCGTATCGCACGCCGCGGCTAACCGAAATGATCGGCAAGGGCGAGTCCGAGACGGCGGCGGTGCCTGACGACAGCGCTGAGATCTTGATCGTCGTGAACTACGGCCGTGTGCCGGCGAAGATCGCGCAGCGCGTGCCGGTCGGCCTCGCGCTGACGATCGCGTCAGGGTCGATCAGTCCGGATAGTCGCGCGCGGGCGAATGCGCTCGCGGCGCAAGGCCTCGTGACGTGGGTGAACTTTCCCACGATCGAGTCGCCGAAGATCACCTACGGGCTGCCGAGTGGCTCGGTCGATCGAAGGCCGGTGGCGCTCGACAACGTCGTCGCGATCGACGTCGAGACTGCGAAAGCCTGGAAGGAAAACCTCGGCGTGATCGTCGCGTCGGCGATCACGCGCATGATCGCACGTGTGGTTGCGGGTGAAGCGACGCGCAAGGTTGCGGGCGGCGGGGTCGGTGGCTTGCTGCTGAGTCTCGGAACGCAAGCGACGATGACTGCGGTCGATACGCCGGACACTCGGAGTTGGTCGACGTTGCCGGCGCGAATCGCGATCACGCGGGTGCGAGTGCCGGCGGGTAAACATACGGTCGAGCTCGAGGCGCGGGGCGCGCGCAAGCGGCAAGAGGTGGACCTCAAGCCGAATGACTGGGCCGTCGTGAACATGACGATTCTGCGGTAGGGCGTTCACGTCGCCGTCGACGACCACGTAACGTCAACGTCAACGAACGCTGACGTGGTCGTCGACGGCGACGGCGACGGCGACGGCGACGGCGACGGCGACGGCGACGGCGACGGCGACGGCGACGGCGACGGCGACGACCTCCCGACCCCGCGTTTGCAGCGCCCGGCCCTTGGGATATGGTCCCCCCTCGATGTCCAAACCCGTCGTCACTCCTGCCAAAGGCAGCCGCGATTTCCTGCCGCGCGATGTACGTCAACGCAACTACGTCGTTGGCGTCATCCGCGAGGTGTTTCAAAGCCACGGGTTCGCACCGCTCGAGACGCCCGCATTCGAACGCCTCGACACGCTGCTCGGCAAGTACGGCGAAGAAGGCGATCAGCTGCTGTTCAAGATCTTGCTGCGCGGCGAGCCGCTCGTAGCCGGCATCCGTCGTGCAGCCGAATATCTCAACGAGCCCGGAGCCGTCGTGCAAGGCCGCAGCGGCGAAACCGCACCCGGTGCTGAACCGCTGCTCGCGGACCTGGGTCTACGCTACGACCTCACGGTTCCACTCGCACGCGTCTACGCCGCCAATCAAGGCAAACTGCCGGCGGTGTTCAAGCGCTATCAGATCCAACCGGTCTGGCGCGCGGACACGCCGGGCAAAGGTCGGTTCCGCGAGTTCTATCAGTGCGACGTCGACGTCTGCGGTTCGAGCTCGCACATCGTCGAAGGCGAAGTGCTCGGCGCAGCCGCGCAGTGCTTGCGACGACTCGGGTTCGAAGACTTCGAGCTGCGGATCAATCACCGCGGCTTGTTACGCGCGATCGTGGAGCACTGCGGTATCCCGCCGCAACTCGAAGGCGATGCGATCGTCGCCGTCGACAAGCTCGACAAGATCGGACCAGACGGCGTCGCGAAGGAACTCGGCGGGCGCGGCGTGCCCGCGGAAGCGTCAGCAAAACTTCTCGAGCTGATGCGCGACGCGGGCTCACTCCCGTCGATCAAACAGGCGCTCGCGCAAAGTGAGCGTGGTCAGCAAGCGATCAGCGAGCTCGAGAGTGTCCTCGATCTCGCGAGCATCACGGCCGCGAATGGCCACCTGGTGTTCGACGTCTCGCTCGCACGCGGACTCGGCTACTACACCGGCTGCATCTTCGAGATCCAAGTCGCGGACCTCGCAGGTTCACTCGGCGGAGGTGGCCGCTACGACGGGCTGATAGGCATGTTCCTCGGCCGCGAAGTGCCCGCGTGTGGCTTGTCGCTCGGGCTCGAGCGCATCCTCGTCGTGATGGAAGAACGCAAGATGTATCCCGAGTCGCTGGACCGACCAGACGCGGTGCTCGCGCCAGTCGAGGAGCGCAACTTGCGCGCGACGCTCGAGCTTGCACAAGGACTTCGCAGCGCAGGGCTGCGGATCGATCTGCAGCCCCGCGCGTACAAGCCCGGAAAGCTGCGCCAATACGCAGACGAGCAAGCGATTCCCGGCGCGGTCTGGCTCGAGCCCGACGCGACCGATCGCGCGAGCGCATGGCGCAAGTCCGACGGCGCAACGCGATCGGGCTTGAACGCGGCCGAGCTAGCTGCATTTTTTCGCGAGGCGTCGCAGCACTAAGCTGCAGAGAAGGGGCGGCGATGGCCGAGGCGACGACTGGGTTTTTGGAAGAGATCCGCTGGCGCGGCATGTTCCACCAAGCGACTGCAACCGATCCGCTCGTGCAGCACTTGCGGACGCCGGGCCGCGTCGCGTACTGCGGCTTCGATCCGACGCGCGACAGTCTGACGATCGGCAACTTCGTCGCGATCACGTTGCTGCGGCATTGGCAGAAAGCCGGCCACAAACCATTGATCTTGATGGGCGGCGGCACCGGCCAGATCGGCGACCCGTCGGGCAAAGACGCCGAGCGCACGTTGATGACGCGCGAGCAGATCGACGCAAACGTCGAAGGCCAGCGCCGGATCATGGAGAAGCTGATCGATCTCGATCCGAAGCGCGAGAACGCCGCGCGGATCGTGAACAACGCGGACTGGCTCGACAAGCTCGGCTTCATCGAAGTGCTGCGTGACATCGGCAAACACTTTTCCGTGAACGCCATGATCCAGCGCGACTCGGTTCGAGACCGCTTGCACAACCGCGAGCAGGGCATCAGCTACACCGAGTTCAGTTACATGCTGCTGCAGGCCTACGACTTCCTGCACTTGCATCGCGAGTTTGGCTGCAGCGTGCAGATGGCTGGGTCCGATCAGTACGGCAACATCGTCTCCGGGATCGATCTGATTCACCGCGTGCTCGGCCACGATCGCGAGGTCTACGGCGTCACGGCCCCGCTGCTCATGAAGGCTGACGGCAAGAAGATCGGCAAGACCGAACAAGGTGCGATTTGGCTCTCGGCCGATCGCACGAGCCCGTACGCGTTCTATCAGTATTGGATCAACGTCGAAGACACCGACGTGGTCTCGTTCTTGAAGTGGTTCACGTTCCTCGATGAGCCCGCGATCAGTGCACTCGCCGATGAACACGCGCGCGCGCCAGAGAACCGCGCTGCACATCGAGCACTCGCACGAGAGGTCACCCGGACGATCCACGGGGAGACGGAGCTCGCAAAGGTCGAAGCTGCGACGAAGGCGCTCTTCGAAGGCGACGTGCGAAGTTTGCCTGAGGACATGCTGCGCGACGTGTTCGCCGACGTACCGCACTCGCAGCACGACAAGAACCTCTTGTCCGGTGCAGGCGCGGCGCTCGTCGACGTGCTCGCGGAGACCCCGCTCGCAAGCAGCAAGCGCGAGGCGCGGCAATTCTTACAGGCGGGCGCCGTGCTCGTGAACGGAGCGAAGGCCGGCGTCGATTCACGCTTGTCGAGTGAACAGCTGTTGCACGGCCACACGATCCTACTGAAGCGCGGGAAAAAGCTCTGGCACGCGACGCAGTGGCGTTGAGCGCAGAGTACCTCACTGCCGCGCACAGCGGCAACTTCACGAAGTCTTAGATCGAGCGCCCGGCTTGCGCGTCTCTCTCTTTACACAAGGAGACGTGTTCGTCATGCGCAGTCGGTTCTGGCTTTGTTTACTCGTCTTTTCGGGATTTACCTCGTTTGGTTGCCCGGCCTCGGCGCACCCACCGCGCGCAGGAGCGCCCTACTCCATCGACATCGAGGACGAATACGGCACGCCACTCCGCACCTTCGAACACGGCGGTGAGTTGTTCGTGCTCGGCGGCTACGGCCAGCGCTACGTGGTCGTCCTGCGCAACCAAACTGGACGCCGCGTCGAGGCTGTCGTCACCGTAGACGGCCGCGATGTCGTGAGCGGCAGCACCGGCGACTTCGTGCGCGAACGTGGTTACGTGCTCGGACCGTATGCGACACTGCGCATCGACGGGTTTCGTAAGAGCTACGAAGAAGTCGCGGCCTTTCGCTTCTCTACGCCGGAAGGCAGCTACTCCTCCCGGATGGGTACGCCGGAGAATGTAGGTGTGATCGGCGCAGCGTTTTTCCCCGAGCGCGTTCGGCGCGAGCCACGCCCACAACCGCAGCCGATGGCTGCTCCCTACCCCGAATACTCGCGCCGTCGCGACGCGGATCCGAGCAGCGCGTCTCCACAGCGTGGCGCCGCGTCGGGCGAGGCGGAACGTTCGGCGGACCGCGCGGAAGCGAAGTCGGCCGAGAGTCTCGGATCGGCAGCTGCAGCTCCGAGGGTCAACAATCTCGGAACGGAGTACGGTGAGACGCGCTCGAGCCATGTCGAAGAAGTTCGATTCGTGCGCGCGTCGTCCGACAAGCCCGCGTATGTGACCGTGCTTCGATACGACAACGCGACTGGCTTGGCCGCGCGAGGCATCGAAATCGAACCGCGTCGTTATAGCTACCGCGATCCGCAACCGAATCCGTTCCCGCGCAATCGCTTCGCACCGCCGCCTCCGTGATCCGGGCTGCGAGGATCCGAAAAGCTCAGTTCTTGCCCCGGGAGTGAGGTTTTGTTAGAGCCTTTGGACGGTGAGCTCACGCACGACCAGAGTGCCGGCGAACGGGTCTGCTCGCGGTGAACGCGCGATGCAGACCAAATCGCCCCTGATCACGACCGCGATGCCTGTTCGCGTCTTTCTCAGTGTCTGCGCAATCTGCGCGATCGACTGCGGGCCGACTGGAAACGACGCACACGTAGGTGCGCGCGCTCGGCCCGCAGCGCCACTCGAAACGGCTGCAAACGATCCTCACGCGCGTCCGAAAGCAAAACGAACGCGCGAGCTCGTGACCGGTGATGCGCTCGCAGGGACTCGCGCCTCGATGTTTCTGCCGCTGGTACCTTCGACGTTCGAAGGCTTCAAAGCGAAGACGCAACCGGAAGGCAAGGACATCGACCTCGGCGAAGGCGCAGCACTCTCGATCTTGAAGCGCGCGTACTTCAAGACGAGCACTGCTCTCGAGATCGAGATTGTGGACACGGAGCAAGCGAAACCGCTGCGCACGCTCTTCGAGAAGACGCGCGAGTTGGATCGCGACACCGATGCCGCGGTGATCAAGGCCGTCAAGGTCCAAGGCCACAAGGCGGTCGCGCAGTGGAACAGCACTTCGAAAGCTGCGCGCGTGACGGTGCTCGTCGACGGTCGCTACCTCGTGAACCTCAGCGTGCGGCCCACTGACGACATCGCGTCGAGCGTGAGCTTGGCGGAGAAGCTCGAGCTCTCCGAGCTGACGAAGTTAGCGGCGGACAACGAGATCGCCGCGCACTGAGTCCGGGCTCGCGCGGCTTACGCGTCTCTACGCGTCTCTACGCGTCTCTACCAATGCCGCACGTGGCCCGCGACGCGGCCCGCGATCTCCGACAAGCCGCCGAAGTGGAAGAAGTGATCGGCGCCTGGGACCACTTCCAGAGTC
>Ga0193753_10001255_pt1 | contig 22020 bp, 25 predicted proteins | sample H1c2metaG_FD_144925 | JGI IMG/M metagenome (GOLD analysis project Ga0193753, IMG submission 144925) | Soil microbial communities from a riparian zone of the East river system, Colorado, United States - H1c2 | ecosystem: Environmental > Terrestrial > Soil > Riparian zone | place: USA: East... | reverse complement strand
GGTGACCATGACGATCATCGAGTCTTGCGACCGGCCGGTCGTAATGCGGTAGCCCTGAACCGTGATCCAGAGCGTCAGCAGCGTGATCGTGACCGCGCCGACCCAGGCCATGCTCCGCGCGAACAGGCTCGCCCCGTAGTCCTCCAGGGCATCGCGGACGAAGCTGTGGACCTCGCGATAGAAGATCAGGTTGCCTACATCGTCCAGAGGCCCGGCCAGCAGCTGGGGCAATAGGATCCAACCTTGGCTCAGGTCAGGCAGCCGGCCTGCCAGGTCGACAAACGGGTCCATGGCGACATCCTTCCGTGATGTGGGGCCTCACAAGACGGAAGGGGCGAGAAAAAGTGGCCATGCAGCCTGCGGAGACGGGGTAAGCGAAGCGCACCCGGGTGCGATGTGTCTCCCGCCGCGGACCCGGGTGCGGCCTGCGGCCTTACCCGGGCTACAGTCCTGATCAGGGCGGGCTTCAGCCGGTCGAAGCTGCGAAGCCGGGTTCGAGTTACTCTTGCTCAACACTGGGGAGTGGGTGGGCTATGCGCACTTTTTGTTTCTTCGCCTGTTTGTTGGTGGCGCCTTCACTCGCGTTTTCCCAAGACACCTATCCTCCCGGGACGGTGCTTGTGGTCGCACCGACACAGCACCCCTTCGCCGGAGTCGAAATCGGCGGTGAGTTTTCGGGGTCGGTCGTGGTCGAAACATCTCTGATCCAAACGATGGCTATCGCACGGCAGAACCCGAATGTTCAAGGGGTGCTCGATGTGATCATCGATGCGGAGAGCCTTTACGAGCGTGGCAGCGTCACTTGCTACGCCACCAACGGTAAGAAGCGGTGGGTGGAAAAGGTTATGTTCAATATGGGCGGCGGCGCCGCGAAGATTGCAGAAACGTTCTCTGCCCGGCTTGCTGAGAAAGTACGTGGTAAGGCGTGTCCATAACCAGCCTACTGCGCTGGTGTACAGATGGTGGTCGGCACACTCGGTGGCGTTGCGGCGTGCCCCGCGATAGCCGTGATAGCCGTGATAGACGGCTATGATACGTACAGCAAAAAAGGCGCTGTCTGTGAAGCGCCTTACCCGGGGCCAGGAAAGTGGTGACGATCATGACCAAGGACTTGTTTCAGATTCTTTATGCCGTCTACTTTCTGATTTTCGCTGCGATCGTGGTCATCGCACTAATATCGTTGCCGCCATCGCCAAGGAAACAGAAACTCGGCGTCGCCGCTGGGTTGCTAGCGATCGCCATCTGCATCACCACGCTGGCGCAGAACCATCTGGTTTGAGCGAAGGACGTGAGACCGCGGCGGAACCCGGATAACGGGTTCCGCCTTACGCGATCCTGGCGACCAGATCCGACGCAGGTTCGTTTCAGGGCGGTGTCACTCACGCGCTCCGCTTCTTTCGCTTTCCGGTTGGGTACGCTTGATGAATTCGAGCATCAGCGGCACGGCCGAGGCGGCGTGTGTCTCGAGCAGCTTGTGGCCGGCGTCGAGAACGTGCGCTTCCATCCTCGGCAGATCCTGCATCCACGACAGGACCTCGTCGAGATCAAAGAAGGGATCGTGTCTTCCCCAGAGCAGCAGGGCAGGCGGCTGCCGACGCGCAAGATAGTCTGCGATCGCGTCGAATCGCCCGACGTAGTTCCCATAGTCCCGGATCAGCGCCCGCTGCGTGTCCATCCGGCCTGGCAAGTTCATCACCCGCCAGTCCTCCTCCCAGACTTCGGGCGACATGCGCGCGACCACATCCGGCGGCGCGCCTGAAATGTAGGTATCGCGCGTCCCTTCGAAGGTAAGGTGCGCGGTCGCCGCCGCCTCGTTTTCAGGGGTCGGTTGCGACCAGTAGGCTCGCGTCCCATCCCATTGCGGACCGAGTCCGGTTCGATGCGCGTTGCCGTTCTGAACGATGAGGCCCAAAACTCGTTCGGGCGCCTGCAGGGCGATGTGCAAACCCACCGGCGCGCCATAATCATGCAGATAGATGTATCGCGGCCCGATTGAGAGACTGTCCAGCAGCTCCGAGATGGCTTGACCGAAGGCGGGAAACGAAGGCGACTGCAGCACGTCGGACTCGCCGAAGCCCGGCAGATCGGGCGCGATCACGTAGGCGGCCTGCGACAGCTCCGGCACCACCTCCCGGAACATTCGCGCGGAGCTCGGAGATCCGTGCAGGAGCAGCACGGCGGGCTTGGTCACCTCGCCCGCCGTGATGAAGGACAACTCCGTGCCGCCGGATAGGCGAAATCGTTGCCGTGTCGCCGTGTGCATGTCCGGACTCCTCTGCTCGAGCGTCTGATGGCTCGCAACATCTACACAGAAGAGAAAACCTATCTGCCAGCGTGACAAGGGTAAGTGAAGCGCACCCGGGGTCTCCGATCCGGTGCGAGCGACATAGGATGTTGAGCGCAGCGATACCCATCGCCTTACACTCCACAGACACAGCGCCGCCATCTGCTAAACCCTGACCCCGAATTCGGAGTCCCATCCAGAAAATAAGGGAACGGATCAAAGCCATGCAAAATGCCAATAACAAGTTCGACCTGGTGCTGTCCTATCCACAGTGGCAAGGATCCGGGCGTTCGGAAAACCTGCGCCGGGGCGCGCAAGCTGCGGCTGAGGTGTGCCGGCGGTACGGGCCACTCGTGCAGGTTCCCGATGCCGGCGAAGGCGAAGCCGAGGGCGGAGTCAATCGCTGGACCGCGATACGCGAACAGTTCCGCGCGGCCCGGGAAATCCTCGATGAGAGGCGGCCACGGCGCCTGCTGACCGCCGGCGGAGATTGTGCCTGCGACATCGCCGTCATCGACTACCTGCACCAGCAATATCCGGACCTGACTGTCGTCTGGGTCGACGCACACCTCGACGCTAACACGGTGGCAACCTCGCCCAGCGGCAACTTACACGGAATGCCGGTGGCCGCGATCATGGGTTCGGCACCGGCCGATCTGCAGACGCTGCTTTCTGCGCCGCTGCCGCCCGCGCAATTCCGCTATGTTTCGGCGCATGTAGGCGACGAGGGCGATTGGGCGTTCCAACAGGACCACGGCCTGTCTTGGCTCGAACCCGGGCAATCCGTTTCCGGACCCGTCCATATCCATTTCGACCTGGATGCGCTCGATCCCGCCGAGTTTCCGCACCTTGCCTATCCGGACGGAAAACTGTCGATGGAAGCCGGACTTGCCTTGGTGCGGACCATCGCTGCCTCAGGCAGTCTTGTCGGGCTGACGATCACCGAGTTTGCCCCGGCCGATGAGCGCGGCGCGAGCGATGGCAGCCGCTTCCTGGAACAGCTGTGCGAAGCGGCTGGGAACCATGGCTGACGGAAAATAAGAGGACGGAGTAACTATCGATTGAAGCAGATAACCACTCCAACCCATTTTTTGAGCCTGGAGGTTTTGCCACGAAGCTTCTTCGAAGCTGCCCCGGCCGTAGTAGCGCCGCAGCTACTCAATAAACTGTTTGTCCGAAATGACGGCCGCGTCGGGCGAATCGTCGAGGTGGAATCCTACGCCCAGGACGATCCGGCAGCCCACACGTTTCGAGGGCCCACCAAACGCAATCGAACGATGTTCGGGCCTGCCGGGCACATGTATGTCTACTTCACCTACGGCATGCATTGGTGCTGCAACGCCGTGTGCGAAGGAGAAGGGATTGGCGCGGGCGTCCTGCTGCGCGCATTGGAGCCGGTGGAAGGCCTGGCATTGATGCGAGACGCACGTGGCCAAGGCAAGAGCGACCGTGAGCTTTGCAACGGTCCGGGCAAGCTTGCGCAGGCTTTCTCGGTCAAGGGCGAAGCCGACGGAATCGATCTGTGCGATCCGGCCAGCCCTATTGTCATCGCATCGGATGGAATGGCGGCGCCCGACGATCCTGTCGTATCCCGTCGAATCGGGCTCAGCGTTTCGGTCGATCTGCCGCTGCGGTGGTATGTGCCCGGCAATCGCAACATCTCAAAACGATGAGGGTCGACCCGTTCATGGCGCTCAACGGCAGCGGGCGCTGATGATCCACGCCCGCGAGCCGAACCACACGCCATCGTCGCGACGATGTTGCGCGACGATGCCGCGGAGCCTCTCCCGCTCGCGTTCCGCTGCCACGGCATCCTGCGATTGCGATGCGTCGCGTGTGGTCTGGAATCCTCCGATCCAATCCAGCGCGGCCTCGACGTTCTCGCCGTAGTACACGGGCTCGTCCACGTCCTGGAACGTCGGATGCGCGAATCCGGCCGCGTCGAGGATCCGCTCAACAGTGGAGGGATCTGCGAGCGAGAACGCGGCCGAGGACAGCACGTGCTCTCCTTGAACCGCCATCGACCACTCGTTCGCCTCGCGCGCTTGCCAAACCATCATGACCAGGCGGCCGTCAGCAGCCAGCGCGCTGCGGATGTTGCGGAAAGCGGCAACGGAATCGGCGAAGAACATCGTGCCGAATCGGCTGATCGCGACGTCGAAACCTTGCGACGGGAACGGATACGCCTGCGCGTTGCCCTCCTCGAATCGCACGTTGCGTACGCCTTCCGCTGCGGCAAGCGTGCGTGCGCGGGCGATCATCGGGGCGGAGATGTCGATGCCCATCGCGCTGCCGGCCGCTGCGGCGCGCGCCGCGTCACGGGTGGTCTGTCCGGCGCCGCATCCGATGTCCAGTACACGCTCGTGGGCAAGCAGGGCGCACGCCTGGCGCAACGCATGGTTGTGCAACTGCAGCTCCGCGTCATAGTCCACGGGGCTGGGGCCGGTCTTCGGACGCTCGTCTGGCGAAGACGTGTCAGGCAATGTCATAACTCCTCCCTGCGCTCGTTATAGCAACAAAAAGCTCGCAAGTTGGGGTGAGCCAACATTGCGATCCATCAGCCAACGACATCATCGGGAAGCATCCGGCGCTGGGGTTTCACCCCCGCCTACGGTGCTATTTGTTCCGCTATGACACCACCCGCTGTCACTTTTGGCCACCGTATCCGAGGAGAACATCATGACCGCTACCTATACTTTCGACGTCTTCAGCAGCCTGGACGGCTTCGGCTCCACCAGCGGCGACTGGGGCGGCTACTGGGGCAAGCAAGGCCCCGAGTTGCTCGACCACCGTCTTGCCTTGTACGGCAAGGAGCAGCGGATGGTCTTCGGGGCCAACACGTACCGGGCGTTCGCGAAGATGCTGGCCTCGGCCACTCCAGAGTCCGAAGTGCACGACCCATGGGTCACCCGGATGACGCATCTGCCGGCAACGGTGGTGTCGACGACCCTGAAAGGCCCGCTCGACTGGCCGGACGCGACCCTCGTGAGCGGCGACGCCGTCGACGTCGTCGCCCGGCTCAAGAAGGAATCCAAAGTGCCGTTGCGCTCCCATGGCAGCCTGTCGATGAACCGGGCGCTGATGGCCGCCGGCCTGGTCGACCGCGTCCAGGTGACGGTCTTCCCCGCGCTCACCGGTGAGACCGGACGGGAGCTGATCTTCCAGGGTGCGGCCGACTTCGACCTTGAGCTGATCGAGAGCCGGACGCTCGACGGCAACATCCAGGAGCTCATCTATCGGCCCACGCTGCATGGCTGAGTCCTCGATGCGCTGAAACGATGAGTCGCCTGAACGATTCCGCCGCCTTCTTTGCTTTGCGGGATTGCGGCCCCGGATGCGCTTCGTTTACCCGGGCTACGGATCCGGGCAGTGGGACATCGGTGCGCACTCAGCCGGCGTGGAGAATGCGAAAGCGATCGGGTTCCGCCGGATCCCGATCGACGATCTGGACCGGCGGCCAAGTCCATTGCCAAACGCTGATGCCTGGCGTGCGCGAGAACCGGATCTGTCCGCGGGTGCCTTCGACTGCAACTTGCGGCCAGGATTCGGCAATGCGCGCCCGGTCCGCACCGTGAGAACGCAGCACCTCGGCAAGGACGGCGATCGTGTCGTAGCCCTCGAAGGCGACGAAGGAGGGCGCTTCGCCTAGCCGCTCATGCAGGGCCGTCTCGACGCGTGCACCAAGTGGGCTGAGGCGCTCGGGCAGGTAGCGCAAGAACGGGACCGCGGCGCCGTCGTCGCCCAGCAACGCCGCCCATTCGGCGAACTCCGGTTGCCCGGCCGGCGCCCCCATCATGATCCCGGCCAGGCGCGGGTCTTGGCGGACAGACTTGACGATCGACACGGCCGGCTCCGGGTAGCCGACCAGAAGAAGGAGGGCTGTCGCGCGATGCTCGACGAGTTCGTCGCACACCGCGGCGGGGGCGAGCGCGCTCATGTCCAGTTCGATGACAGTGCCGCCGCGTGGCGCGAGGTAGTCCCGCAGAATGCGCGCCCCGGATGCCCAGTAGACACTCGGCTGAGTTGCTACAGCGATTCGGCTGTGGCCCGCGCCGAGGAGAAAGTCCGCGTAGATCCGCCAGCCGTGGGACTGCGCCGGGGCGAGGCGCGCGACCCATTCCGTCGGCTGTTCGGTGAGCGCGTCGAGCACCGCCGACGAGCAGAGAAACGGCAGTCCGAGGGCGTCGGCCCTGGCAGCAGCGGCGCGAGCTACGACGCTGTGATACTCCCCCGCCAAAGCCGCCACACCCAACTGAGCCAATTCATCTACGGCCGCCGCGGCTCTCTGTGGATCGGCCGCGGTGTCCCGGACCACCAGCTCGAGTGGTCTTCCGACGATCCCGCCGGCGTCGTTGACTTCGCGAACGGCCAGTTCGAGTCCAGCTAGCAAGTGCTGGCCTGCCTCGACCCAGCCAGGCCGGGTTAGCGGAACGAGCGCGCCGATCCGGACGGCCGATTCGTCAGTCCGCTTCGCCCCAGGTGGCGATGGTGGCGTACTCATGCGTTGGCGTCTCGAAGATGTGGTGGATGGGGTGCGGCTGCGATTGAATATCCGAATCGACCCGCTTTTTCGTAGACCCCTCGGAGCCATACTTTCTGGCAATGACGGAGGTGTCAATGAGCAACAAGCGCTGTACGGACGAGTGCAAGGCCGAGGCAGCTCGTAGGTTGGGATGAAACCCCAACATCGTTACTCTGATCCCGTTTTCCTATATCACTTTCTCGGCGAATCTTTTTCGGGCCGCTTCGATGGCCGGCAGATGCTTTTGGACCCATTCGTAAAGGCCGTGCAACGGGACAACCAGCGTACGGCCGAGGTCGGTCAATTCATATTCCACGCGCGGCGGTACGGCGGGGAACAGCGTCCGCTTGATCAGGCCATCCCGCTCGAGGTTTTTCAGGGTCAGCGTCAGCATGCGCTGCGAAATGCCGGCTACGGCGCGCTGCAGTTCGTTGTAGCGCAACGGGCCCTGCCACAACGCGCTGATCACGATCACACTCCACTTATCGCCGATGTGGGCAAGCATCTCGATCGCGGGACGCACATCGGTCGCTGCCGGGTAGATAATGCGGACAGAGTTGTTCGTAACGTCCAAGGATGTGCCTCCTTGCATGCGTGCCGCCGAATCTTATCATTCATCTGTTGTTCGCCTGGAAACGCCATGAAGATGACCCGCCTAATTCCGATGCTCCCGGTCTGCAGCATGCCGGCTAGCGTCGCGTTCTATCGAAAGCTGGGCTTCGAAGTCGAGACGCGTAACGATGATTGGCGCTGGGCGATGCTGTCCTTTGGCGATTGCCGGCTGATGGTGGACGAATCCATCAATGCGCATCCGGGTGCCAGCCGTTGCGGCGTGCTTTACCTGTATCCCGACGACATTGCCGCGTACCACAAGCAGCTTCGCAGCAACGGCGTGACAGTGCCCGATCTAGAGAAGTCGTTTTACGGCATGACGGAATTTCGTTTCGAAGATCCCGACGGAAATCGGCTGTGGATCGGACAGCAGGCGTAGCGCATGGAGGGCTACGGCGCGGCGGGTCAGTCGAAAAAAATTGGCGAGCGGTGTCGATTTCCGAACCCCTCGTTCGTCGGTTCCATAGAGGCCGACCAGGCTCCCGCGACTTACGATTGATCCCACGCCATGGCTTGGAGCCTGCTATGACCCCCACCATCACCGCCTTTGAAAGTTCGCCTGATCGCGGCAAGGGGCTGGCGCGCGACATGCGTGTTCGCTGGGCGCTCGAAGAAGTGGGCCAGCCTTACGACGTTCGCTTTCTTTCGTTCGATGCGATGAAAAAGGCCGCGCATCTGGCGCTTCATCCCTTCGGGCAGATTCCGACGTATGAAGAAGGCGATCTGGTCCTGTTCGAGTCGGGGTCGATCGTGCTCCATATCGCCGAGCGCCATGCCGGGCTGCTGCCGGACGATGCGAATGGCCGTGCGCGCGCCATCACGTGGATGTTCGCCGCCCTGAGCACGATGGAGCCGCCGATCGTCGAACGCGAAGCTACCGTGCTGATGGAACGGAACGAGTCCTGGTACGAGCAGCGCCGACCCGCTGTCGAGGATCGTATTCGCAAGCGGTTGGCTGCGCTTTCAAATCGCCTGGGCGATGCCGACTGGCTCGATGGTGCCTTCAGCGCTGGCGACCTTCTGATGGTGTCGGTGCTGCTCAGGTTGAAGAGCTCGGGGATAACGGACGAATATCCGAACCTCTCCGCCTACGTTGCCCGCGGCGAAGCCCGGTCCGCTTACCAGCGTGCTTTCGCAGCGCAACTGGCGGTTTTCACCGGTAAGCCGTAGCGCGGGTAAGAACCGTAGGCTGGGTTAGCTCCATCAACCCAGCACCTGCGCATCCGTGACGCAACGCGAAAGCTGGGTTGGTGTAGCTAACCCAGCCTACGTGTAACGCTCGCACCAAGCCGCTCGTTGCTCACGCCCACTCGTAGGTGATCGTCCGCCCATCCGCGCCGAGCTCGGCGGGAATGCCCTGGCGATTCATCTCCGCGCACATGGCCTCGGCGACGTCGGGATCGTCCAACTCCAGCGTGCCGCGCTGGCCGAGGTCTTCGTGGTTGACGCCCGGGTCGGTGCGGATCGCCAAGTTCCAGTAGTGCTCGCCGCCTCCACCGTCGGCGCCTTTGGCGTCGTTGGTGAAGTAGGTTTCGCCGGTGCGCTTGTTGTAGATCTCCTGCGTCATCGTGATCTGGTCGCTGCCGGCGGCCGACGAGTAGTAGCCAGGAATCTGTTCGAGGAGGTCTCCCAGCGGGCCGCGTTCGCCGGTGCCGCGGGTGTAGAGGCCGATCTCGCCGCCGAATGCGCCGCCTTGCCCGTAGCTGCCCTTCCACAGCTCGAGCCGGTACTCGACGCCATCGACTTCGAATTGCACCACCTTGTCGTCGAGGTCCATGCCCAGGAGCTTGCCGACCTTGTCGTAAGCGTCGTGGAATCCGAGGTAGCTCTGCAGCGAGCTCTCGTTGGTGGTGTAGAAATCCTGCCCCGGCACGTACTCGAAGCCGAATGCCTTGCCGACCGCGCCTGCGATCATGGGATTGCCCATCGCCGCATCCATGACATCGCCGATGCCTTGCTGCAGGCCGGGTATGAGCGCTGTCTGGTCGGCGAAGCTCGGCCCTTCCGGACCCGCGAGCCAATCGACGAAATCCTGCGGGGATCGCCGACCCAGCTCGGCCAGGATCTGCGCGCCCTGCGCTACTTCGTGCTTGACGATATCGGCGCCCACGTTGAGGACGCCTTCGTTGTTGACGGCCTGGGCGACATCGGCCGCGGCATCGACCACGGCGCCGCCTACATCGCCGGCGGCATCGGCCACGTCGCCGACGACATCGGCCACACCGTCCTGGAGTGGACGCACGTGGGCGTCGTAGAACTGGCGCAGGGAATCGATCGGACCGCTCATGGTGGATGCCTCGGGAAGAGAGAAACCCGCAACCCGCATGTTGCGCTCGGTCCGTCGGAGAAAAAGCTAGGGAAAACCCTTGAAACGGCGGCGTCGTTGCCGGCTTCGGCCTGCGGCCTTACCCGGGCTACGGTCCTGCGGGGTTTCGGCGATGTGCGTGGTCACACGTCGGCGCTTTCAGGGCGTCCACATCCGCACGGGGGCTCTCCTGGCCGACGCGACATGATTACAGGTGCGGCCTGCGGCCTTACCCGAGCTGCGTTGCTATCGCCCGCTGCGGAAGAACGACGCGTCGCCGCCCGCAGCGGGCGATTGCAATGACCGTGCTGTCCGTTGTACACATTCCGCGCGCTTGATTTTAGAGGAGACGCAGCATGGACCGATTCACGGGCGGTTGCCTGTGCGGCAACGTGCGAATTGTGGCGTCGGGACGCCCATACCGGGTCGGCCTTTGTCACTGTCTCGACTGCCGCAAGCATCATGGGGCTCTTTTTAACGCTTCCGCGGTGTTCCCTCAGGATGCGGTGACGATCGATGGCGAAACACGCGACTACGCCGGACGGTTTTTCTGTCCCCGCTGCGGCTCTTCCATTTTCGCGCGTACCGCAGACGAAATCGAAGTGAACGTCGGATCGCTGGATGCCCCCGACCAACTGATGCCGACCTACGAAAGCTGGATCGTCCGTCGCGAGTCCTGGTTGCCGCCGTTTCCGCTCACGAGACGATACGACCGCGATCGTGACGCCACGACTCGCTTTGAGGAGTAGGTCTGCTCCGTGACCGAGGACGGCAGCCCAATCCTGCAGACCACTACCTTCACTCGCGTGCGCTAGCGGTGAAGTTCACCGGTTGATCTCCCTCCGCTGATGCGGCGACGCCGCTGCGCGTCATGACGCCGGCATGACGTCGCCGCCGCGATGATGGTGTCCTCCCGTATTCGAGGATCCACCATGGCCGTACCGACCCGCGACGACGTCCTGATCCAGCTCGACAAGATCGACACCGAGCTCGAAACTCCCGATGCCGACAAATCCCAGCTGATAGCGAAGGCGAGCGACTGGCTTGCGGCGAATCCATCGTTGGAGCCCGCCGATGCGCTGTATTACCGAGAGCGCCTGCAGGCGATCCGGGAGCGGCACAAGATCGATTGATCGGGCATCGATTGTTTCGTAGTCCGGGTAACCCGGACTTGATTCGGGGGCGGGGCTTTCCTGGCCGATGCGACGTGATCCCGGGGGCGGCCTGCAGCCTTACCCGGGCTACGTAGGGGTGCCCGCGCACCGCGACTTCTTCTCCGCTTCACGCCGAGCCCCTAGCGCGCTCACCTGCACAAGGCAGTCTGGAACCGCTTCGGGACCCGCTGAGAAGGCACATGCCGTTCACAGGTCGCGGGCGGGCTAGAACGCCTCACTCATGCACGGAGACAAGGCAATGGCAGCGAATCTGCAAAACGGCAGTGGTCGGCGTGGTAACCCTTGGCGGATAGCGGTGTGGGGCGTCGCGACGTGTTTGCTGCTGACACCCTGGGTGGCGATGCAGTTCACCCAAGAAGTGAATTGGACCGGCTTCGATTTCCTGGTCTTCGGCACCATGCTGCTCGTCGCCTGCGGCACCTACGAGCTGGCGGCGTGGAAGACGGGCAACACCGCGTACCGGGCCGCCGCCGGCGTTGCGGTCGCGGCGGCATTCGTCCTGGTGTGGATCAACCTCGCCGTCGGCATCATCGGCAGCGAGCACAACCCCGCCAACCTGATGTTCGGCGGAGTGCTCGGCGTCGGTGTCATCGGCGCCATCATCGCGCGCTTCCAGCCGCAGGGAATGGCCGGTGCGTTGATCGCGACGGCGCTCGCGCAGGCATTTGTCGGCGCGATCGCGCTGGTCGCCGGATGGGGTCACGAAGCCGTGGTGCTTTCGGGATTCTTCGTCGCGCTATGGCTCGCATCGGCGCTATTGTTTCGGAAAGCGGCGCTGCAACGCGCGTAGGGCGGGTATTACCCACCCTGCAAGCCGCTCATCCCGCGACGCGAACCCTAACCAGAATCACTTCAACACCTGCTCCGCATCGACGATCTCGACGCCCTGCATCTGCCCCAGCCAGCTGTCGAACCACGGCTTGTGCGAGCTGCCCACGATCGACAGCACGCGCGCGCCGGGGCGTTCGCGGAAGGTCTGGTGGATGTTGGCCACCATGCGCAGGTTGCGGATTTCCCATCCGGAGACCCAGATCTGCGGATAGTGCTCGGGCGATTTCGCGCGCAGCGCGGCGCCGGCATTGACGTCGGCGCGAATGCGCAGGTTGTCCGGGCTGTTGATCAAGCGGTACAGCGGCACCAGGTCTGATGCCTGCGACAGCGTTTTCTCCTGCGCCTCGGCTCGGTCCAGTTCGGCCCGGCCCGCCTTCCAGGCCTGCTCGACCGATTGGCCGAAAGCTTTCGCGTCCTTGTCGGCGATCTGGATGTTGTCGCCGGTGTGGTCGTCGACGGCGTACACACGTGGCAGGCCCAACCGTGCGGCCAGGCGCGCGGCCACTTGATAGCTCTCGTTGTTGCGCGTGGCGATCTGCCGCAGCATCGCCACCAGCGCATCGTCCAGGCCATCGCCCGCGCGGCGCTCGGCTTCGGGCAACTGCAGCCATTGCACGTAGGCGGATGCGCGCTCGTTGGCCGCCAGGAACATCGCGGCCAAATGCCGCCGCTGCGCGGGCGTGGCTTGCGCGGGCCAGTCCGCGAGCGTCTTGTTGACCTCGGCGATGGCCGCCGGCACGTCCAACCCGGTCGCCGCTTTCGCGGCATCGGTGTCGGCGCAGTATTTCAGCCCGTACACGCTCGGATGGCGCGCGGCGAGATCGCATTGCTCGCCGCCGATATCCTCGATGGTGATGATCTGGGGTTTGAATGCGGCCAGCCGATCCAGCAGCGGATCCAGCGACGAAGCTTTGAAGTCCTTCGGCATCGCGCTCAAATGCATCGTGCCCAGCACCAGCACCTGCGTGCGCGGTCCGGTCATGTCCTTGTCGAGCACGGACAGGTCGACCGGCGGCTGTGCCATGCCGGTGCCCGCCAATGTCAGCCCCAGTGCCAATGCCGCTACGCGCTCGATCATGCCTTGCTCCTGTTGAAATGCGTGCCGCGATACTTAGCGCAAATCCCCGGTATGGCCTAGTGCTATCCGTTGTCGCGGCACGCGTGGCCTGATGCGGCTCGCCGAAGCCAGCGCAGCCCGGATGCGCTTCGCCCGGTGGCTGCGCGAACCGGCGCGCGATCGACCGCAACCGTGTCGATTTCCGCGGTTCTGCTTCGTCTAGTAATAAACGGCCTGAGGACAACGTTCCCATGACTAGCACTGCGACCGCCTCTCCCCCCGCCATGGACCGCAACTGGGCCCTGGTCGCCGCCGGCGCGCTGATGGGCTGCGTCGCCGTCGGTGCGGTGTTCGCGCTGGCAGTGCTGCTGACGCCGATGAGCACGGCCACCGGCTGGTCGCGCGCCGGCCTGTCCAGTGCGATGACCTTGGCCTTCCTCAGCATGGGCTTTGCCGGTTTCGGCTGGGGCGTGCTGAGCGACCGTTACGGTCCGCGGGTGGTCGTGCTGATCGGCTCGCTGCTGCTGGGGCTGGCCTGCGTGCTGGCGAGCCGGGCCGGCAGTCTGTTGCAGTTTCAGCTGACGTACGGCGTGCTGCTGGGTGCCGCCGCAGCCAGCTTCTTCGCGCCGGTGATCGCGGCGACGGCGGCGTCGTTCGAGCGGCGCCGGAACCTGGCGATATCGCTGGTGTCGGCGGGCGTGGGTGTGGCGCCGATGACGCTCTCGCCGCTGGTGGCGTGGCTGATCACCCAATACGACTGGCGCACGACCTTGCTGATCGTCGGCTTGCTGGCCTGGGCGCTGACCTTGCCGGCCGTGTGGTTCGTGCGCGCCTCGCCGGGAGTCGCGGCCGCAGCCGAGAGCCAGAGCGCCAGCACGCAGGAGATGACGGCCGGACAGGCGTTGCGATCCAAACCCTTCATCGTGCTGGCGCTGGCTTACTTCGCCTGTTGCGCCGCGCACTCGGGGCCGATCTTCCACACCGTGAGCTACGCCGTCGGTTGCGGCCTGACCGTGACGGCCGCAGTCACCATCTACAGCATGGAAGGCGCCGCCGGATTGGGCGGCCGTTTGCTGTTCGGCGTGCTGGCCGACAAGCTGGGCGCCAAGCCGGTGTTGGTGGCGGGGCTGCTGGTGCAGGCGTTCGCAGCGGCGGCCTACCTGCGCGTGAACCAGCTCGACGGCTTTTACGCGGTGGCGATCGTCTTCGGCATGGCCTACGGCGGCACCATGCCGCTGTATGCCTCGCTCGCTCGCGAAGCGTTCTCGCCGCGCATCCTGGGCACCGTGCTGGGCGCTGCGACGCTGCTTTCCGGCATGGGCATGGCGCTCGGGCCGCTGGCGGGCGGCTGGCTGTTCGACCGCTTCGGAAGCTACACATGGCTGTACATCGGCTCGATGGCAGTCGGCCTGGCCGCGGCGGCGATCGCGCTGTTCTTCCCGTCTGCGCGACGGCCGAAGGACGATGGCCTCAGGTCCATGTCGCAGCCAGCGTAGCTCGTAGCCCGGGTAAGCCGCCACTGCGCGTGGCGAACGCGACGTCAAGATTCCGTTGCTGCCGAACGGCTGATGCGCGGCGGAACCGTTTGGCGAATTCCGCCGCCTAGATCTTATCCGCGCCGCGCAGGCAGCAGCCGGCTGTTGCGCAGCAATGCCGCCGAGATCAGCGAGACGATCACGCCGACCGGGAAGATCTCGGTGAACGTCATCGGCAGGCGGTAGGCCGGATTGGCGTAGTTGATCTTGAAGCGCTCCATTTCGGCGACGAGCTTGGCCAGCGCCTCGCCACTCACGCCCTGTGCCTTCTGCCGTTCGATCACCGCGCTCGCATAGGTGCTGGCGAATTCCAAGTTGGTCATGGCCTGCGCCGCCTCCCAGGCCAGCACGTAGCAGAGGCTGGCGACGAAGCTCACCCCCAGGCCTAGCCCGAACGCGGGCCAGAAGCGGATCACGCCGCCGAGCTCCACGTCGCGGTGCCGCTTGATCGCCACGAACACCAGGCTCAGCCCGACCAGCATGATCAGGTAGCCGATGAGCATGCCGTAGCCCGATGGCGCCTGGTCCTGCATCGCGATGACCGTGACGGACAACGCCGTGCCGACGATCAGGCCCGCGATCACGCCGTAAATCAGGATCTTGCGCAGCATGGGAATCTCTCCTGGAGGGTTGGAGTGTCCATTGGCGGCGTCCTGGCCCCGCATCGCAATCGGCCGAAAGGATGATTTTGGCCGGATCGGCCCGATGGCGTGCCGATCAGGGCACCAATCCCAGCTCCCTCGCACGGTTGACCGCGTCGGTGCGCCGCCTGGCCCCGAGTTTTTCGTACAGCCGCGCCACATGTGTTTTGACGGTGCTCGGCGAGATATGCAGGCGGGCGGCGATTTCCTTGTTCGAGCGGCCGGCGACGATTTCCTTCAGCACCGACAGTTCGCGCGCGCTGATGCCCAGCGTGGCCTGCGCCTGCGGGTTGCCGTCGAAGGCCGGCGGCTTGCGCGTGCCGGCGAACGCGCGCGCGCCGACGAAGACGCCCAATGCGAGAAAGGCCAGGGCGATGGCGACGGCGTAGACCTCCTCCCAGCGCGTCCGCGCCAGCCGCTGGTAGTCCAGCCATTGCAGGACCAGCGCGGCCGTGGCCAGGAGCGTGCCGTAGACGGCGATCCGCTCCCACATCGGCCCCTTCGTGCGGACGAATCGTCGGATCAAGGTGCGGTTTCTCCGGAGGGAGGGGCGGGCGGCGCGACCGCGCCAAATGTAACTCGCGCTGTCGGTGCTTGTCGCAAGGCGCGCGTCAGGCGACCGAAGATCCTGGGCACCCTGCTGGTGATGGGCGCTCGTGAACCGAAGCTCCTGGCCGTTTCGGCGCGTGACTGACCGCACGCGAGAAGGGTTAAAACAACGGCCTCCATGATTGGGCGCGATTCCTGAATTCAGCATCCCGATCAATGACCTTCTTATGCCGTCCGGCAGGGTCTATCGTTCCGGTCTGCAAACCGACCGGAGCAATCCCCATGTCCCTGGCCCACGGCTACGCCGCCCACGATGCCCATTCGCCTCTCGTCCCTTTCACTTTCGAGCGCCGCAGCACCGGTCCGAACGATGTGCACGTCGAGATCCTGTACAGCGGCATCTGCCACTCCGACCTGCACCAGGCCCGCGATGATTGGGGCGGTGCGCTGTTCCCGATGGTGCCGGGCCACGAGATCATCGGCCGCGTCACCGAAGTCGGCGCGAACGTGAAGAAGTTCAAGGTCGGCGATTACGCCGGCGTCGGTTGCATGGTCGATTCCTGCCGCCATTGCCAGAACTGCAATGACGACCTCGAACAATTTTGCGTCGAAGGCGCCACCTGGACCTACAACAGCAAGCTGCGCAACAGCGAAGAACTCGCCTTTGGCGGTTATTCCGACCACATCGTCGTCGACGAGCGTTTCGTGGTGAGCGTCTCGCCCAAACTCGATCTCAAGGCCGTGGCGCCACTGCTGTGCGCGGGCATCACCACCTATTCGCCGCTGCGCCACTGGCAGGTAGGTCCGGGCCAGAAGGTGGGCGTGATCGGCCTGGGCGGGCTGGGCCACATGGGCGTCAAGTTCGCCAAGGCGATGGGCGCGCACGTGGTGATGATCACCACCACGCCCGAGAAGGGCAAGGACGCCAAGCGTCTGGGCGCCGACGAAGTGCTGGTGTCGCGCGACAAGGATGCGATGGCCGCGCACGCGGGCAGTTTCGACTTCCTGCTCAACACCATTCCGGTGGGTCACGATATCAACCCGTACGCCAACCTGCTCAAGCGCGATGCCACGATGGCGCTGGTCGGCGCGCTGACCGCGCTGGAGCCGCCGCTGCTCGGCGTCAATTTGATGTTCGGCCGCAAGCGCATTTCCGGCTCGGCCATCGGCGGCATGGCCGAAACGCAGGAGATGATGGATTTCTGCGCCGAGCACGGCATCGTCAGCGACGTGGAGATGGTGTCGATACAGGACGTCAACCAGGCCTACGAACGGTTGTTGAAGAACGACGTCCGTTATCGCTTCGTCATCGACATGGCTTCGTTGCCGCGCGACGCGGCGTGACGTCTGCGTTTTGCGAAAGGCGGACCGAGAACCCGCCTTTCGCTATCCAGCGATTCACCAGGTCACGGTCACCGCATCTGCGGAGCGTTTAGCCGGGCCGTGAAATACGGCTTCGACATTATTGCCGTCCGGATCCAGCAGGAAGGCCGCGTAATAGCCGGGGTGATACTCGCGTTCGCCGGGCGCGCCGTTGTCGCGCCCGCCGGCCGCGAGGCCATCGCGGTGGAAGCGCTCCACAGTGGCGCGGTCCGGCGCCTGGAATGCGAAATGCACGCGGCCGGACGGTTCGCCCTGATCGACCCAGAGTTCGTCGGCGAAAAAATGCCCTTCGCCTTCGTTCAGCGCAATGCCCAGTGGGCCGAGTACGGCCGCGTAGAAGCACTGGCTGGCGCCGAGGTCGCGGGCGTGCAGGTGCAGGTGGTCGATGAGTCTGCCGCGCTTGATTTCCATGGAACGGTCTCGCTCTAAAGGAGCGAACATTGTCCACGGCGTGCGTGCAGAAAATGTACAGATCCGCCCGCCTAGGCCGAAAGGCACATCGCCGGAGGACTGGCAATCGGTAGATTGCCGCCCGATCCGGAACATGCGGCCATCTCTTTCCGGACCCATTACACGGCAAAGTACAAGAGCGGACAGGTCGTCCAGCCTGCCGATGGCAGCAAGGAGTACAAGTGGGTGCCGGTGGCTGACGTGCCCAAGCTGATCAGCATGGATTCGTTGCGCACGGAGACCTTGCAGATACTTGAACATCCCAAGTGCTCTGGGGCAGATCGTTCCTGGTGACATTCGAGGACGGCAAAATGACATCGACAGAAGCCAGCCTGGGAGCTGGCGGCTGCGGCAAGATTCACCGAAAATCAGGACGGGGCCGCTAACGGGCGGAGGGGGAGGGAAAATGCAAAAGAAAAAGCAAGCAAGGCTGATCGTGCTGTGTGCAATCGCAATGGTCGGTAGTGCGTTCGCGCAGACACCGCCCGCACAGGCTGGCGCGGCGCAATCGCTGGAAGGCACCTTCGTGGCCAAGCTGGAGCTTGCGACGGCGGCCGACGGCAGCGTGAGCGAGGTCAAAGCGGTCGGGCAGTTCCCGGACGCGGTGAAGCAACTCATCGAAAAACGCGTCGCCACCTGGCGCTTCGCACCGATGGTCTGGCAAGGCAAGCCGGCCAGTACCCGGTTTTACCGGTTCCTGCGCCTGCAACTGGTGCCGACCACGTCGGGCGGTTTCGCCGTGCGCAGCCGGGGTTTTGCCGCGAATTCGTATGCCAGGGAATATTCGCCGCCGCAGGCGAGTTGGCGATGGTACGCATTCCGCAAACACGTCGTTTTTGCGTATCGGGTCGCGGTGACGCCGCAGGGACAAGTGACCGACGTGGTGGCGTTGCTGCCCGAAAAGCACGACAGCCAGCAGTCGAAGCAGTTCTCCCGCAACATCGCGCAGTGGTTGCCGAACTGGCGCGTCAAGCCGTTCGAAGCCGATGGCGCGCCGGTCGCCTGCCAGCGCATCTATATCGCAGAGCACGGTCCCGATAACGTCGGTACGCGCATATCGCAAGAACTGACTGGTTGGGCGGATGAGGCGGACTTGCAGAAGCTGCCGGCCGAAGACGCGCAGCGGCTCACGCAGGAGCTCGCCAAGCTGCAGGACGGTTGCCAGTCTCCCGTCCTGCAGACCGCTATCGACGACGTGGTGCTGTAAGCATGCCCGCGGATGATCCGCGCCTGCGCCGCGTAACGCGCGCAGGCCGGATCGAAAGCCGTGCTAGGCGGACTGTATAACCCGGTCACGTTGCCATCCGCGTCTTTTACAGCGTGCGTCGCGTGGTAAGCGATGCCAAGCCCTGGGCCGGGCAGGTGGGCGCGTCCGACTGAGCACCTGGCAAGCGCCGGAGAACATCCGCGCTTAGGCCGGGGATGTTCTCTGGCCTCGCTTTTGCCGCGGATAGGGCCGTTCAGGCCATCTGAACACCCCAGCGGCTAGACTCCGGCACTTCTCCGCTGCTGCGTGCCGCCATGACCCGCGTCCCTCTCCTGTCACTCTCTCTCGCGCTCGCCGCCACGCTCGCCGGTTGCGGCACGCGCGGCGCCAAGCAGGAACCGCCGCCGTCCGGCGAGACGTTCGGCGCCGACGAGACCTATTCGCGCACGTTTGCAGGCGCGCCCGCTGCGGCCTGCGAAGCGGCGCGACGGGCATTGCTGGGGCAGGGCTACGTGATCACCAAGGCCAACGGCGACGCCGTGGAAGCCAACAAGAGTTTCCAGCCCGATGCGGAGACGCATACCCAACTCAACGTGCGCGCGACCTGCGTGCCTAAGGACGAAGGCCAGGCCATCGTCTTCGTCAACGCCATCCAGGAACGCTTTGCGCTGAAAACCACTTCCAACTCCGCCAGCGTCGGCGTCGGCCTGCTGGGGTCGGTCTCGCTGCCGGTCGGCAGCAGCGGCGCATCGCTGGTGCGCGTGGCCAGCAACACGGTGCAGAACGTCGATTTCTACAGCCGCTTCTTCGACCGCGTGAAGTACTACCTGCCGTCCGCTACGGACAAGCCGGCCGCGCCACCGCCGCCGGAGCCGACCACGCCGCCCGATCCGCCGCCGCCCGCGCCCGCCGCGCCGTCCGATCCGCCGCCGCCCGCGCCCGCCGCGCCGTCCGATCCGGTGCAGCCGCCGCCGGCATAAATCCTGTCGCGCGAATTGAGCCGATCTTGCTCGCTCATCGTCGGCACCACGGCGTGATCGCGCAACGGCGGGGCGGGCGCTCGTCTACGGCGCCAGCGGTTGAACGTAAGCACGCAAAGCGTCGGGCATCCGCGGCGTCGGCCGCGGCGGCGGGTCGTCCTGCCTGAGATCGAGATAAAGATCCGCAGCGCAGCGCAGCGCCTGCGCGATGGCGGCCGTATCCGGCGTCGCCAGCGTCGTGCCCAGCGCTGCGGCGGCAACGGCATCGCCTTCGATCCGGCGCACGCCGCGCTGCGGTCTGCCGGCGCGGCGGTGCAGCATCGGGCCCAGCACCATTTCGCGTAACCAGGTCAGCATCGCCAGCGCTTCGATCAGCTCGCCGCGCAGCAGTTTGGCGGCGCAATAATGCAGCCAGATCCACACGCGATCCTCGAACCACTGCGCATCGCGGTCCGGCCATTGCACGTGCGCAGCATCGAGGATCGCGGCGATGCGCGCCGGTTGCCGCGCCCAGAGCAGGCGCGGATGTTCCACCATGCGCTGCAGGTCGGTCGCCAAGACGAATTTCAGGTCGACGTGGATCAGCGGCGGGCCGAACAGGCAGATCAGCAGCCTCGGCTCGCCGACGTGTTCGCCGCTGAATGCCGCCAGCAGCCCGCCGATGCGGGCAGCGATGGCGGGACGTCCGGCCATGACGTCTGCGTAGTCGTCGGCGCGTACCACCAACACCAGGTCGAGGTCCGATTGCGCATCGAATCCGCCATGGATCATCGAGCCGCCGCCGAGCAGGGCGTCGATACGCGGATCGTCCTTCACCACGGACAGAATCTTGTCCAGTGTCGCGGCGTGCATCGCAGGCAGTTCGCCGGTCATCGCGTTCTCCAGGCCAGCGCTACAGGTTAATCAGACGCCATCGTCCGATCAATCATTGCCTGGAAGGAGCGGGCGCAGGGTCGTGGGCTGGCTTGAGCGCGGTGATAACCGTCTCGCGCGATGCAGGCAAACGCGATGGGTTTCGCGGCACCCAGTCCATCCTGTGCGGCCGGTGCGGTCTCCGGCCCTGTGGTAACCATCGTTATTCGAAGAACTGCTTCAACGCATCAACCGTCAAGTCGTGCTCGGATTGGGGGTCCAGCTTGGAAATGACCTTGTCCAGCAGCGCGCGCGCCCGCCGTGTGAATTCGGGTTTGGACAGTCCCTTGAACTCGAAAACCTTGCCGACAATCGCAAAGCTCAGGTTCATGGCGCCGGCGCTGCCATATCCCCAGGTGTAGCCGCCGGTGTAGGCGTGTAGATCGCCGCGCGTGGGAAGCAGTTCTGCGCTTTGGCTTGGCTCATGTCGATACAGGGCCACACCCGCTCCCTCGACGAATCGCAGCAGAATTTCTGGCATGGTCATTACTCCTGTTCTTATGGGCGTTCCAGAACTGAGTAGAGGCATTGCGTCTTGCTCGCCTCCCCAAATGCGGACGCACCCCGTTTGCAGACCACTCGGGATTGCATAGCGGGTTCAAGGACGAAAAAGGCCGCCAATGGCGGCCTTCGAAACTCAGGAGTAGCGCGATTTTTTTAATTGTGTGACACCGATCTCATTTTTTTTCCCGGGCCGGCAGTCGTTATGCCTTGAGCCCGGCCTTGCCGCGCCGCGCAGGCGGCGATCGAACAGGACCGTAGGCTGGGTTAGTTTCATCAACGCAGCGTCGCGACAACGCATGACTAAGTCCTGGGTTAGTGAAGCCAACCCAGCCTACGGCCCTAAATGAAGAAGCCCCGCAAGAGCGGGGCTTCGGTGATGCTAAAGGGTCTGGAAGTTTGCGAGATCAATCCAATTCACGGGTGCTTGCTGTACGCCCAAATTTCAGCCATCGCGCTAAGGGCTCGATAAACGCATCTCCGTTTATTAGAACTATGCCAATAGCCATGTACAAAAATGCAAGAACGGCATGAAGCGATCCGAATCGCTGAACCACTCGCTCATCCTGGGCACTTGCGAAGCTCAAGCAAAAAAATATCACAGCAACGCCAAGTGCAAAAAGGAGGATTACTCTTGATGCCGATTTCGCGATACTTAGCACCGGCTTAATGGGTCCGATTAGCCTTGCGTAGATCCCCATTATCCCAAAAAACACAATATAAAATAAAATGGTGCTTGCCGGAAATTTGGTTGTCCCCTGTTTAATAGCGAACAGGTGAATGAATTCGCTCGCTGCTACACAGCATGCGACCAAAGCTAGTACCGACTGACCTGATCGTAACCAAGTCATTATTTGCACTCGCATTTGTTCATATCCATGCCCCATTGCGCTATAGCATGCCCTAATGCACCAGCGTCGCGACGGCGTATGACAAAGTGCTGGGTTAGTGAAGCCAACCCAGCCTACGGCCCCATCAGTCAACACCACTGCAGCTAGCGTAAGCAGAAGTAATGCTTTGATCGGTTTCTACGACTACCGCAGAGTTAGTCAGAACCTTGTAGCAAGGTCCAAACC
>Ga0193753_10001254_pt1 | contig 22024 bp, 18 predicted proteins | sample H1c2metaG_FD_144925 | JGI IMG/M metagenome (GOLD analysis project Ga0193753, IMG submission 144925) | Soil microbial communities from a riparian zone of the East river system, Colorado, United States - H1c2 | ecosystem: Environmental > Terrestrial > Soil > Riparian zone | place: USA: East... | reverse complement strand
GCCAGGTCGCAAAGTGCTTGCCGGCATTCTTCAACCCTTCCAATTGCTCCGCCGATGCATTCGTCAACATATGTGTCAACGCCGTTATCCTTGAATGATCCCTCACCGCTTCCTTATCGATCACGAACCCCTGCTTCCGGAAGAATGCCTCCGCCGACTCGAAGTCTTCGAATTTATTCTCCTCCACCTTATGCTCGTCCAGGAATTGCTGCAGCCTGTCATCCAGCTTCAACGCTTTGCCCATCGACCGCATATTCCTGACATAGATGTCGGCGGTTATCCAATATCCTCCGCGTTTCTGCAATAACTTATGGATGATTGAACAAAGCTGTTCCTTCTCGGCCATTCCCAGGTACATGAGCAGTCCCTCATTGACGATCGCAACTTCACCGGCCGGGAAAAAGTTGACGGTATTCTCAAAGTCTCTTTCATCGAGTGCATTCAATGGCATCAACTCCAGTCGCCCCTTCTCCACTAGCCCTTGCTTCAACAGCGAAGCAATGAGCCTGACCTTCTGCGCCATCACCTCCGGGAGATCGGTATCGATGTAATTTACTTTGCCATGCACAACTGCATCCAGCCCGCGAAGCGAAAAGCCAGACGATAATTCTAAAATATTGCTGATCGATAATCCCTCCAGTAGTTGATCGATACTCCAATACCGCGTCTCGAAGTGTGCCGTCCTGGCCCAAAACGAAAAATCCTTTCGATTGAAGTCCGGTACATACGCCTCCGGCTGCGTGATCCATTCCGCGGCCTGTCTTGCGAAGGGAATACTCGTGTATCCCTTCATCAGCAGCAACGCCGTGGCGGAGGGGCTGATGCTTTCGTAGTTACGATCCTCTTTCTTCAATTCCATGACCAATAATTTGATAATTTGGTAATTTGATAATTAGCAAATGTGCCAATTCGTAAATGTGCCAATTGAGCGTGCTCCGATATGAAAAGACTTTCCTGATTAGGATCATTGGCACATTGGCATATTGGCATATTTGCTAATTGTTAAGTTATCAAATTGCCAAATTTCTGACGAATAAAGTCCATCATTCTCTCGCCCTCCCATCCATTATTGTATTTTTCTCCATTGATGAAGAAGGTCGGCGTTGCATTCACACCGCTACGGATGCCGCTCTCGAAGTCGGCTTCCACTTTCGCCACCAGTTCCTGCCGTGCTATATCCTCCTCGAACCTTGCCATATCCAGCTCGAGTTCCCGGGCACAACCCAATAGAAATTCGGGGCTGAGGTATTCCTGGTTCTCGAAGATGATATCATGCATCTCCCAATATTTATCCTGCAATGCCGCGGCTTCGGTAGCAACCGCGGCGATCGTGGCCTCGGGGTGGATCTTGGCGAGAGGGAAATTCCGGAAAACGAATCTCATCTTCTCTCCAAGTTGCTCCTGCATTCTCTTCACAATGGGATAGGCCCTCCCGCAATGAGGACACTGGTAGTCACCATACTTTAGCAACTCAATTACGGCCTGTTTATTTCCTTGCGAGTGATCGTTGTCTGATATTGGAGGACGAAGGGGCATAGGGGCGTGTTTTTATGGCAAAGTAACAACAGTTATTTAATTTGGTAATTTGACAATTTGATAATGATCCTTATTACAATAGCTATTACTCATCGGAGCACGCCGCATTGGCTAATTGCCAAATTGCCCAATTCCTCTGAAACGGTATCATTTTAATCTGATAATTTGATAATGATCCTTATTACATCAGTTATTACTCATCGGAGCACGCCGCATTGGCTAATTGCCAAATTACCAAATTGCCAAATTCCTCCCGGGTGGTATCATTTTAATCATTCCTAATATCATTTCTTCCATTCCACCCCCGAAGCATTATCCTGGCTACCTTTAAAGGTGGCGCGACGGCGTCAATATACCTTCCTCATAAACATAACGAATGCAACAGTCGAATTACTCCCGCAACCGATTCCTTCTCTTGAGCCTGGTACTGTTTTTTGTTCTTCACACCTCGGTCACCAACGCGCAGACGGAACTGGCGCCCTGGGGAAATATCACCGGCATCCGCATCGACGGGCAGTTGATGGATTTCGAGACCAGTCTGCGGGTAGTTCATAGCGACTGGAGCGCGATGAGACAAACCGCAAAGGAACGGCAGCGTCCCCATTACGAACGCCATGGCGCAAGCCAGGTGGTGACGACGGTCATCGATTCTTTTTATTTCTCGGAAGAGGTGAGCGATGCGGGTCGTGGAGCGGCAACGGTGAAGGTGAAGGCCACTGCGCACCGGGACGAACCCGCAAGCGATGTGTACATCAGTCTCTCATTGCCTTCCAGCTACTATGAGAAAGGCACCATGCTTGCGGGCACAGACAAAGCCGTTTCGCTCGGCAGCGTGGCTTCGCTCGGGGTAAAACCGGTGCGGACGATACGGTTCATTTCGGCACGCCAGCAATTGCAGCTCGATTTTCCAGAGGCCACGCAACTCATTTTCAAAACAGAGACCAGGAACAACGATAGCCATTTACAGGTATACATCCCCGTTCGTAACGGAGGCTTTGCAAAGGATGCAAGCGCCGAAAAGACATTTTCGATAAAGATTTCGGGCCCCATCGATAACTCACCGGTCGCCCTCGAGGTCAACACCTCCGTGGAAGGCCGCGTGTTCGATGGATTCGGGGGCAACTTCCGCCTGCAGAATCCCAGGACCGATCCGCAGGTGATCGACTACAGTCTTGCGAACCTGCGCGTGGCCTGGTCGCGGATAGAAATGCCCTGGCGTTTCTGGCAGCCGCAGAAGGAGGGAAAGCCGATCGATTCGGCAAAGAATGGAAAACTTCACCCAGCCGTTCAACACGCGATGGAGATGGCGCAACGGTTGAGTAAGATGAATATTCCCATCATTCTTTCGGCATGGTCTGCACCCGCCTGGGCCGTGGTTGGAACGCCGAAGTTCAGCCCGGGCCCCGACGGCGTATGGGGCAATCCGCTCGACACAAACAGCATGAACGAGATCTATCAATCGATCGGCGACTATGTATCCTACCTGAAGGATCAGTACAGCGTGGAGATAAGTCTTTTTTCTTTTAATGAATCGGACCTCGGCATCAACATACGCCAGACGGGAGAGGAACATGCTGCATTGATAAGGGGGTTGGGGGCCTATTTCGTTAAGCGTGGACTGAAGACCAAAATGCTCCTCGGTGATAATTCGGATGCAACCACCTATACATTCATTGATCCGGCGTTGAACGATCCGTCCACGCATCCGTTCATCGGCGCGGTGTCGTTTCATTCCTGGCGCGGATGGGATACGGGCACTCTGCAGAAATGGCGCGAGGCCGCGGAGAAACTAAACCTGCCGTTGCTTGTTGCCGAGGGAAGCATCGATGCGCAGGCCTGGGGTTACCCGGCCATCTTCGAGGAGCCGACCTATGCCCTGCAGGAGATAAATCTCTACACGAGACTGCTGGCGATCTGCCAGCCATTGTCCATCCTGCAGTGGCAGTTGACGGCCGACTATTCCGTGCTCTCGGGTGGGGGAATATTCGGGAATACAAAAGACTCTCTTCATCCCACACAGCGGTTCTGGAACCTGAAGCAATTATCGTCGACGCCAAAGGATCTCAAGTCCATGAAGGCGGGATCGGATAAGGCGACGGTGACGATAGCGGCGCTGGGAGATAAGGCGAGAAATGTCTATGCCATTCATCTTGTTAATAACGGCCCATCGAGAAAGGCCGTGCTCAAGGGACTACCCACGACATTGAAAAGCATGCGCATTTTTATCACGGATCAGAAAAGATCCATGAAGGAGGCGAAAGCGGTGCCAGTGGTAAATGGGAAGGCGAGTTTCATATTGGAAGGAGGGACCTATACGAGTTTGATCGCGGGGGGAGACTAGCTCGTGAATTGACAGTCGGTAATTGTGAATGAGGCTCGTGTTGAAGGGGTGGCGTAGAAATATTCAATATTCAATACGCAATATTCAATACTCAAGGAGACAGTCTGCTGATTGTAATCTCGTCTCATCCAGTACAATTTCTGGACGATATGGCTATTCAACCGGTGTGAAGGTCAAGTTGAGTATTGAATATTGCGTATTGAATATTGAATATTTCTACGCCATTCTCATAACACGACCCCACCACTCAGTTCCTCTCCCTTTCTCGCGCTATTCGTCAGTAATAACCGGTTGTTGATATATTTCCGCGCTTAGGCCTTGGTTTTTTCCGATTTTTAAGCTTGTTATGAGAAGACGCGGCCTGCACATCCTATTCTGGGGCATCTATTTCTTCCAGGACATGCTAATGCATTATACCTGGATGGAGCCGTATCTGCCCGGTGTGCCAGGTAAGCAACAACTTTGGATGGCCACGCGTGCGGCGGCCATCGTACTCGTGCCGAAAATGTTGCTCAGCTATTTCGTCATGTACCGCACCATCCCCCGGCTATTGGATCAGCAGCGCCGTTCGCTGTGGACAGGTATCGAGTTGTTCATTGCAGTTAGCGCAAGCATCATTGCACTACGCGCGCTCTTCTACCTGTACATCACGCCCCGCATATACTTTGCAGATGCCGGCCAGATGATCAATATCCGGAGTTTCCTGATCACCATCATGGAAGTAGGTTTTCCTGCGGGCGTGGCGGGCGCCTTGAAGTTGCTACGGATACAACTGAGAACGAAAGACAGGGAGAAGAGCCTTGCCCGGCAGACACTCGAGGCGGAGCTGAAGTTTCTCCGGCATCAGACGAATCCTCATTTTCTTTTCAATACCCTCAACAATATCTATTCGCTTTCCCTCAAGAATGCACCGGAGACGCCCGGCACCGTCATGAAACTATCGAAGATGCTTCGCTTCATGCTCTACGATGCGGGCGATGGCCCGATCCGCATTGGCGATGAAGTGAAGCTCCTCGATACCTATATCGAATTGGAACAGATCCGCTACACCGATAGTCTCTCTGTCGTATTCAACCGGCAGATCGACGACGAGGCACAGCAGATCGAACCGCTCCTGCTCCTGCCATTGGTGGAGAACGCCTTTAAACACGGTGCGAGCGAGGCGCATTTCGATTCATTCATCCATATCAATATGAAGCTCGATCACGGTCAGCTCTCTTTCCACATCGAGAACACGAAAGAGGAAAGCGGACCGGCGCCTGCCAAGCGTTGCATCGGGATAGGAAATGTAAAACGGCAGCTTGAATTGATGTATAAGGAACAACGACTCGAGGTAAAGGATCAGGACAATCTTTTTTCTGTAACACTGGATATAAACTTAAACAGTCATGGAAATATATAATTGCCTTATCGTGGAAGATGAGCCGCTGGCAGCGGAGGTATTGGAGAGATATGTTGCACAGATTCCCTTCCTTCAATTGAAAGGCGTGTGCCGCGATGCCATCTATGCCATGGAGGCATTGAAGAAGGATAGGGTGGATGTTCTGTTCCTCGACATACATCTTCCGAAACTGAAAGGGCTCGACTTCATCCGCACGATCGGGAAGTCGTACCAGGTGATACTGACCACCGCCTATAAGGAGTATGCGTTGGAGGGGTATGAACACAATGTGGTCGACTACCTGCTGAAGCCTTTCGAATTCAGTCGCTTTGCCATGGCCGTGAACAAGCTGAGGCCTCCCGGAAGTGTAGCGCCGCCGGTAGAGAATGGGATCGCCAGGGAGCGGGCGTACCTGTTTTTCAATGTAAATAAGAAGAAGGTGAAGGTGTATCTCGACGAGATACTCTATATCGAGAGCATCAAGGAATATATCCGCATCCATACAACCGACCGGTCCATTCTCACGAAGTTCCAGCTCGGCCAGGTGGAGGAAATGCTGGAGAAGAATAATTTCATTCGCGTTCATCGTTCTTTCATTGTGGCGAAGCCGAAGATCGACGCGTTTTCTGCTATTAGTATTGAACTGGGTGGGAAGACGATTCCGATAGGGAGGAGTTATAAGGAACTGGTGGGAAATAATTTGGCGATTGAATAAATTAGCGGCTAATGTGCCAATGTGCCAATTTGTAAATGTGCAAATGGGGCGTGATATGACAGTGTTTTGTTGATCTGGTATGATCGGGTAACTAATTTTCAATTGAAAATGATATGCGAACATTTTTTATTTCTTTTTCAAGAACGCGAATGCTAGTTCTGTGTGCGCTGCTTTGCGCGCAATATGTTTATGCGCAGGGATACAGGAGTCCGATACCGCTGCCGGCGCCTGCATTGTTTGCGCCTGGTGTCATTAGCGGGGACGATTATGAGACGCATGCGGCCTTTTCGCCGGGTGGCGATACGCTTTATTTTCTTAAATGCGCGACTGATCTGAGCCGGTCGGCGATCTATGTCTCCATTTTTTCGAATAATAAATGGTCCGAGCCCTCTATTGTATCCTTCTCGGGGAAATACATCGATATCGATCCATTCGTAACCGCGGATGGTAATACGATCTACTTCAGCTCCAACCGGCCGGTACACGAGGGCGATACCGCGCGGTCGGACATGGATATCTGGAAGACCGATCGCATGAGAACGGGTTGGGGGAAACCCGTGCACCTGGGAGAGGCCATCAACAGTCCGACCGATGAATACTATCCCACGCTGACGGATGCTGGTGTGTTGTATTTTGGCTCTGCCCGTAGCGGTGGCAGGGGTAGTTCCGATATCTATCGTTCCGCCCCGGTAAATGGAGACTTCATCACGGCCGAAAATATCGGCACCGTCATCAATACACCCGATAATGAATACGAGCCATTCATTGCACCGGATGAGAGTTATCTCATCTTCATGGCAACCATTCCGACGGGACTGAAGAATGCGGATCTGTTCATCAGCTATCATAGAGGAAAGACATGGTCTGTGCCGGAGATGATCAACAACGGCGTGAATTCACCCGCGATAGACTGGGGGCCGAAGATAACGCGCGATAAAAAATATCTCATATTCGGCAGCACGCGCGACAGGAATATCAATGGCAAGATCAAGCCCACCAATGGTATGGGCGATATCTACCAGGTGGATGTATCATCGTTGAATATACATATCAGTGAAAAACGTGAATCGTGAAACGTCAATCGTGAATACACTCCGCTACAAGCATATTCGAATCGATTAGGACAGGACCTTACTCGATTCGAGTATTCTAATTATAGAGTGTTGTATTCACGATTGACGTTTCACGATTGACGTTTTACGTTTCAAGATTTTTTAATTCTTTCAAACCAACTCCTCAATGACCACACTCTACAAGCCATCGCGAATCCTGTTCGGCATTCCGTGGATCGTCTTCGCCATCCAGCATTTCATGTATTCCGAATTCGTGGCCACACTCGTGCCGCCGTACATGCCGGCGCGGCTATTCTGGGCATACCTCGCGGGCGGGGCGATGATGGCCGCGGGAATAAGCCTCATCACAGGCATACTCGCACGCACAGCGGCGCTGCTGTTGGGCATCATGCTGAGTATTTTCATTCTCCAGCTTCATACCGCCATACTCAGTTCGAGTACCGTCACTACTCAAAACTGGACGAGGGCGGTGCAGGATATCTCACTGGCGGGCGCGGCCTATATGCTGACGGGGAAGCCATGGCTTGTCAGGATCGGCCGGTTCCTGTTCGCCGGGGCCATCGTATTCCTCGGCATGCAGCATGCGATGCGCATCGATTTCGTTACGGCCCGTGTACCCGATTACTTTCCGGCGAGAATGATATGGGACTATTTCATCGGCGGCATCATGGTGGTGTCTGCGGCCTGTATTCTTCTAAATCTAAAGGCGAGATTCGCGGCGACCGTGCTGGCAGGGTTATTACTGTTGATCTTCGTGGCCGGGCAACTGCCTGGTTTGATCCGGGAACCGCATAATCCATTGCGTTGGACAACGGGGATGCTGGAGCTGGCGATTGCAGCGGGTGCAGTGGTGCTGGTTGCGGTGATGGGGAATAGGAAGAGTTAGGATTTGGGGTGTTTTTTTGAACCACGAAGAAATACAATTAGCCAATTTGATAATTTGGCAATGTGCCAATTGTGCGTGCTATGAGTAGGTCTTGTGTACTTTGTGCATCCCTTGTGTTCTTCGTGGTTAAACCTTAACTATCGATCCACGAACAAATCCTAAATCCAACAACAACATACAACTTTCACTTCCCCGGTATATAAGGTCCGCCCGGAACACCCCATCCCCATTTCGGCATGGGCTCCGCAGGCGCCATCGTCATATCATCCGTATTTGAATTCATCACGGCCAGGCGCGTACCCCATTCGATATAGGCTACAAAGGCCGATCTGAACTCCGGATCGGAAGGAAGATCGAGTTCATCCGCCGTCTCAAGCAGGAGTGCTACCCACCGTTGACGGTGCTTTTCGGTCAGGTGCTTCGACAGGTGTTTCTGTATCATAATAAAATGACTGCCGCCATCCTCACTTGTATAGAGGGCTGGGCCGCCAAAGACCTCGGCAATGAAATGCGCCACGTGGAGCTGGTGGGCAGCTGACATATGTTTGAATACGGGCTCCAATAGCTCGTCCTTCAAGACCTTTTCATAAAACTTATTCATCAACGTTTCGAAGGTCTGCATGCCGCCGGCCCAATCGTAAAGTGTAGGCATATAATTAGTCGATTTGATAATTTGGCAATGTCTGCCAATGGTGCGTGATATGAGAAGCTTAATTTTCTTTTTAGTGTAATGTCTTTTTACGCCGTTGTTGGTGTTCAAATACCAGCATCTACGAATGAATTCGGCACACCAACAACTCGAATAAGGAAAGTTCCTTTTTTTTTGATTAATTGTGGCGTCTTTTATCAGGTTGTTGGTGTGCTGAACTTATTAGAAAAGCACGCGATTTGAACACCAACAACGGCGTAAGAAATCAAGAACGTCGTATGGCACGCACCATTGGCACATTTACTAATTGGCAAATTATCAAATTATCAAATTGACTAATTGCGCTTGGACATTTCCCTGATCAACCCCTCATGCTCTTTGTAGGTCGTAGCCAACTCATCTGCCTTCGCCAATTCGAAGTCTTCGAAATCGAAGCCGGGTGAGACCGTACAGCCGACCAATGAATAGTCTCCATCATTCAGCACCCTCGAGGCGAACCAGCTTCCTGCATGGATCACACAGAAGAGCGAATGTCCTTTTCGCGGATCATTGCCCAACAGATGCTCCGTTAAATGCCCATCGGGATCTATTTCATAAACAATAAGCGGATCCCCGCTGTAGAAATGCCAGAGCTCATCGGACCTGATCCGGTGAAAGGCGGAGAACTGATCCCTTTGCAGGAGAAAATAAATATGAGTGCAGGCATTACGAGGACCATTGAATCCGCCCGCCAGATCACCAAGGGTCAATGACGACCTGTAGGTCTCGGCAAAGCTTCCGCCTTCAATATGATATTCGAGATGAAGATGATCGATCCAGAATTGGGCTGGGAGTGGGGTCATCAGTTTTGATCTCAATATACGCAAGCTGTCGTTGGTCTTCAAGTTTCAGGCGCCATACGCCGTTGTTGGTGTTCAAACTTCAAACCCCTCAAATAAGTTCGGTACACCAACAACTCGAATAAGGAAACTTCTTTCTTAATTGTAACGTCTTTAAACAGGTTGTTGGTGTACTGAACTTAATGGAAGAGTCGCTTGATTGGAACACCAACAACGGCGTAACGACTCGAATAGAATCGATTTCCTTCTTTTAATTTAATTGCAGTGTTCTTTACCAGGTTGTTGGTGTACTGAACTTAATGGAAGAGCATGCGATTTGAACACCTACAACGGCGTACGCGGTGATCAATTTTGATGCTCAATGTACACTCTTCTGCCGGTCATAGCAGTGAGTGAATCGAGTACCCGCGTCGAGTCGGCCGCAATGGCCGGGAGCAGGAGGAACAGCTTGTACTGCACGGAGTCTATCGTCTCCAATTTCACATCCCATTGGTTCGTTTTGAGCTGCTTATAGCGCTTAAATGCTCTTTTACTTTGGCTCACCTCCAGCACGTATTTATAGTTGGAATGATCCATTTGCGCCACTTGTTTCGGGGCGATTGTATCGTCGACGACTAGTGCTGTTGTATCGGTCACCGGAACCGCCTCGGCCTTGTCCGATGTTGTATCATCCGTCTTGCCCGAAGCATTCTTCGAGATGGCATATCCTCCCCATATCGCAAGCGCGAGACCGCAGAGGATCAGTAGTGCGACCACCGGCCGCTGCCATCCCATCTTCGTCTTGGGTGTTGAGAGGAACGAATCTTCTCTCGCCTTCGCAGTTTCCTTATGAGCGTAGCTCCTCGTTCTTTCTGATGTGGTAGCGAGGGGCACGAAACCGTATTCGCCGGCCTTTAATTTCACCAATGTACCGATGCCTTCGAATGTGAATGGCTTCCCGATATTGAGGAATTGCTGGGCCAGTTCGAGATGAGAGTCCAGGTCAGACGAGGCCAATGCCTTCATCTTACCACTCTCCGCAGAGATATAGGCGATGAGATCAGGTGATTCTTTGATGGAAGATTTGCTTTCGAAAGTGATCCCTTCGGGGATGGAACTCCGCTGCTTGCTGTTTTCCGCGGAAGCCGTTAAGGTAGGGTCCAAGATAAAGCTGCCAAGGCCCGGCAGGTCGAGACGGTGTTTTGCATAAAGATACTGGGTAAGTAAGGTTGTTATTTTCACAGCCTTTTTGGATTTGTTACCGCAATATATATAATTCAATCGTCTGTTGCAAGTCTCTGATGCTTATATGTTTTAATTTCGCGGGTAATATGCTTACCGAAGAAGAGGAAAAGTTCATGATTTATTGGGAGGCCAACCGCCTCCGCCGCAAGAAGGTGTTCAAGCAACTGGCTGTCGGCCTTCCGCTGGGCGTAATCCTTGTAGTGGCCATTTTCGTCAATTTCTTTTCCGGCTGGTACAAAAGAGCGGATATGATGCTCCATTCGCAGGGCTCAATGATCCTTGTACTCGTGGTGGCGGCCATACTCATCGTAATTTTCGTCACCGTATTTTCCGTAAGACATAAATGGGAAATGTATGAGCAGCGCTACCTCGAACTGCAGGCGAAGCGGAATCAACCCTAATTTTCGTATCCTTGCAGCAAACGAAGATGAATGGTTGTCTTTGACCTACGTATAACCTGAAAAACAATCCGAATTGAAAAAACTAGTTCCTGTCCTGAGTCTGTGCGCGTTTTTATTCCTGTACCCCGGTTGTGGCAAAAAAGATGAAGGCTGTAAAACAAGACCAGCTTCCAGCGAGGCTGGCGCGATCCAGAACTATGCCACGGCCAAAAACCTTACCCTAACGGCTCATCCCAGCGGGCTCTATTACCAGGTACTCGATCCGGGAACCGGTGTTACGCCAACGCTCGATTCGAAGATCTATATCCGGTACACCGGGAAGCTCCTTGATGCGAACAACACCGTGTTCGATCAAAAGTCGAACTCGGCCGAGACGGGTTGGATCCTGAACTCGTTGATAGATGGATGGCAAGTCGGTATTCCGCTTATCAAGAAAGGCGGCCATATCATTCTCCTTGTCCCTTCTTCCATGGGTTATAAATGTGAAGACTATTATTCCATCCCGGGAAATTCAGTGCTCTTCTTCGATATCGAACTTGTAGACGTAAAATAGCCAACCAATACTAACTGCAGCCCTGTCCAGAAATGAGGCAGGGCTTTTCTTTTTAATTGTAGTTTTGCCTTTCAATCTATCCCGCTTGTCTTACGAACCCATCTCTGTCTTCGATATTTTTAAAATTGGTGTCGGCCCTTCCAGTTCCCATACTCTCGGTCCATGGCGTGCCGCACAGCGTTTCCTCCAAACCCTCCAGTCCCGGAATTTGCTCTTCGAGGTGAAGGACGTGAAGGTCTTATTGTACGGTTCGCTCGCAAAGACCGGCATTGGCCACGGCACCGATATCGCCGTGCAATTGGGATTAAGCGGCGATGATCCCGTTACCATCGATATCACGCACATACAACCCAAGATAAATGATATTGCCGCCATGAACCGGCTCGTTCTCTCCGGGCTGCACGAGATCGAATTCGACCCGCGCGAGGATATCGAGTTCCTGGTGAGTGAGAAACTACCCTTTCATCCGAATGCATTGAGTTTTTTAGCGACGCTGAAGAATGACGAGGCCATTGCCGAGACCTACTATTCCATCGGCGGCGGCTTCGTGGTGAAGGAGGGCGAGTCGGTGACCGGCAGGGTGCAGGCACAGTTACCATTTCCCGTCAATACTTCGGACGACTTGTTGCATTGGTGTATAAAGACCGGCCTTTCCATTCACGAGATAGTGCTTGAGAATGAGAATACCTGGCGTCCCGAACAGCAGACCCGCGATGGGCTTCTCGATATCTGGCGGGTAATGAAGGAATGCATGTACAATGGCTGTCATGCAGAGGGCACTTTGCCCGGCGGATTGAATGTGCGCCGGCGTGCGGCAGGTTTGAATAAGAAATTACTTCACGGTATCACCTATTCGGATTCCTCCACCTGGGTGGATGCGATAAAAGGAGGAGGCAATGGCTTTAATTATATACTGGATTGGGTAAGTTGTTTCGCCCTGGCGGTAAATGAACAAAACGCATCCTTTGGCAGGGTAGTGACGGCTCCTACAAATGGCGCGGCGGGAGTAATACCGGCGGTGCTTCAGTATTTCCTGCTTTTCGGAGAGGGTAGTGGCAGTGAGGAAGACAGGATCATACGGTTCCTGTTAACATCCGCAGAGATGGGCAGCATCTTCAAGAAGGGAGCCACCATATCGGCGGCAATGGGCGGATGCCAGGCCGAGATCGGTGTATCCTCTGCGATGGCCGCTGCGGCATTGACAGAAGGAATGGGCGGAAGCCAGCGCCAGGCGATGATGGCTGCAGAGATCGCGATGGAGCATCATCTCGGTATGACCTGCGATCCCATTGGCGGGCTGGTACAGGTGCCCTGCATAGAGAGAAACACCATGGGCGCCATCAAGGCGATCACGGCTTCACAATTGGCCATGCAAAGCACCCCCGATTTCGCCAAGGTATCACTCGATGCGGTAATAAAGACCATGTGGGACACGGCGCAGGACATGAGTCAGAAATACAAGGAGACTGCGGATGGGGGATTGGCGATTAATGTGCCGTTGAGTCTACCGGAATGCTGAGAGAAATTCAAAATTCAAAAGTAAAAATTCAAAAAGGGTCTCCGACTGGAGGAAAGTCCTTGTGTGCCTGGTGAAGGCTTTGTGTTCCTTGTGGTTACCACCTCCTGCAAGTTTATTTTTTACCCCCGAAATTTCGCAGTAAATTTCATTAGCCAAACGAAGTCATATGAAAAAGATATCTGCCATCCTTACCCGGAAGGGTACCGATGCTATAAGTGTAACTCCCGGAACTACCGTTCTTGATGCTTTGAAGATCATGGCCGAAAAGAATATCGGGTCGGTGGTCGTTTCGGAGAATGGAAACTATCTTGGCCTCATTACAGAGCGCGACTACTCGAGAAAGGTAATCCTCAAGGGCAAGCATTCGAGTGATACGCCTGTTTCAGAGATCATGTCTTCCGATCTGCCTCCCATTTCTCCCAACGATACGATCGACCAGTGCATGTCGTTAATGACTACCCAGAACATACGCTACTTGCCCGTGTTCGAAAATAACAGGCTCGCTGGCATTATCTCCATGAGTGATGTGGTCAAGGAAACGATCATCGCACAGCGGGAAACGATCAGCCATTTGGAGAATTATATACAGGGACAGGGATAGACCTGGATTAGATATGGATTAAGGGATTTGGGAATGAGTTTAACAGAAGAGCACTTATAGTATCAATATTAACCACTCCACGGGAGTCCTTTGGACAAAGAACGCAAAGGTTTCACAAAGTACACAAGGATATCCCTTCAGTCGGAGACCCTTTTTGAATTTTTAATTAACTTCCTCGGAGTAGTCCCTTATCACATTGTACAGAGTCCCTCTTTCAACCGGTTTCCTCCTTGCCTGCCTGATCAGTGTCACCAGTTGTTCGGTATTCATGGAGGGTGTTTGTTCTTCGGATCCTGCCATGGAATAGATCTTCGTCGTGTCGTCGATGGTGCCATCGATATCGTTGACGCCGAAGGAGAGGCTGAGCTGCGCATTCTGCCTGCCCAGCATCGGCCAATAGGCTTTGATGTGAGGGAAATTATCGAGATAGATCCGTGCAACGGCATAGGTCTTCATGTCTTCCACGAGCGTGGACTCGGCCACATGACTCATATCGTTTTCCTTGTTGCGGAATTTTAATGGAATGAATGTATTGAACCCACCGGTCTTATCCTGCAGCTCCCTCAGCCTTCGCATATGATCGATGCGGTGAGCATACGACTCGATATGTCCATAGAGCATTGTTGCATTGGTATGCATATTATTGAGGTGTGCGGTCTCGTGAATATTCAACCAGCCATCTGCATCCACCTTATCCGCGCAGATCTGCACGCGGATATCGGGATGGAATATCTCGGCGCCGCCACCGGGGAGTGAGTCCAGTCCTGCCTCATGCAGGTACTTCATGCCATCCGCGACATTCATCTTCGCCTCGCGGAACGCCGTAAATCCCTTAATGTGGAGATCGGGACGGTGGGCCTTTATCTTCCGCATCAGCTCGGCGAAGAACTCGAGGTTCATCTTCGGGTGTACGCCACCTACCACGTGAACTTCGGTCACGGGCTTGCCATCGTAGCTTTTTACGATATCCAGCATTTGTTCCATCGTGAGTTCCCAACCCTCATCGCGGTGGGCATATAAGCGGCTATAGGAACAGAAATGGCAGGAGAAGACGCATACATTCGTCGGTTCGATATGGAAGTTGCGGTTGAAATAGGTGGTATCGCCATGCAACTTTTCCCGGATAGAATTGGCGAGTGTACCGAGAAAGGAGAGGCTGCCCTTTTCAAAGAGAAGAAGCCCATCCTCATCGGTGATGCGTTCGTTGCGGCGCACCTTGTCGGCAATGGCTGCGAGTTCGTTTCCGACAGAGGAACTGGTGAACATCGTTCGGGGAAAAGGAGGAGTCATAGAGTGCATTTAAACGGTGTAAAGTTACGACAATAATCAGCCAATTGGTCAATTAGCGAATGTGCCAATTAGCCAATGTGCAAATGTGCCAATGACCTTATCCGATCATTCACTTCGAATCATAGCACGCCCTAATTGGCACATTCTCTAATTGGCTAATTGGCACATTTTCCACTATCTTACTGTTTTAAAAACTGCATAATGAATATCAAGCTGCGCCTTGTTGCCATGAATTTCCTGGAATTCTTTGTCTGGGGCTCCTGGTTGATCTCTATGGGTGGATATATGATCGTCACCCTTCATTTTACGGGAGGGCAGGTGGCCAGTATTTATGGCACCATGGGAATTGCCTCGCTGTTCATGCCGGGTCTCCTCGGCATCGTGGCCGATCGCTGGGTGAATGCCGAGCGTGTATTGGGTGTTTGTCATATCATCGGCGCAGGTCTGCTGCTATGGGCCTCCACGATCACCGACTATCCAACGCTGTATATCGTGATGCTGTTGAATGCCATGTTCTACATGCCGACCATTGCGCTCAACAATGCCGTTTCCTATATCGTTCTTGAAAAGAAGGGCTTCGATATCATCAAGGACTTTCCACCGATCCGGGTATGGGGTACTATTGGTTTCATCTGCGCGATGTGGATGGTGGATCTCGCCGGCTGGACCGTCAACTCGCTGCAATTATATGTAAGTGCAGCTGCGGGGTTTGTTTTAGGCGTGTATGCGTTTACCATGCCGGGCTGCGTGCCGGTCAAATCAAACGAGAAGAAGACATTGATCTCTTCCCTCGGGCTCGACGCATTCGTTCTTTTCAAGCGCAAGAAGATGGCCGTATTCTTTCTCTTCGCCATGTTCCTTGGCGCCGCGTTGCAGATCACCAATGCATTCGGATTACCCTTTCTCAGCGATTTTCAAAAAGACTATGCAGAATCCTTTGCCGTAAAACATCCCAACCTGCTGACCTCTGTTTCGCAGATATCCGAGACACTCTTCATCCTGACCATCCCCTTCTTCCTACATCGCTTCGGGATAAAAAAAGTCATGCTCATGAGCATCTTTGCCTGGGTCTTCCGTTTCGCGTTGTTCGGTATCGGCGATCCTGGAAATGGGTTCGTGTGGTTGGTACTGTCGATGATCATCTATGGTATGGCATTCGATTTCTTCAATATATCGGGTTCGCTCTTCATCGAGAAGGAGGCTCCGCCAACTATCAGGGCGAGTGCGCAGGGATTGTTCATGATCATGACGAATGGATTGGGCGCGTTCCTGGGAGGTGTGGGTAGTGGCTGGGTGGTGGATCATTTCACCGTGAATGGGGTGAAGGACTGGCACAGCATCTGGTTCACCTTTGCAGGCTATGCTTTATTGCTCGGAATAGCCTTCCCGTTAGTTTTCCGCTATAAACATGTACCGGGGGCTGTTACGGGCGTACACGCCTGAGCATCCTCCGGGTTGGCAACCGCACTGTCGGGTTGCCAACCCGGCGCTTTTTTAAACGTGTATAAAACAAAAAACCCCGCTCAGAGAACGGGGTCAAATCTTTTATCTGTAAACAATTAGATATGCGCTTCGATCTTCTTCACAAAATTTCCCTTCGGCTGCGCACCTACTAGTTTATCCACTACCTGTCCGCCCTTGATGAAAAGGATAGCAGGGATGGAAGTGATCCCGTAGTTCATCGAGACCTGCGGATTGTTATCGACATTCACCTTACCAACATTCACCTTGCCATCATACTCTTTCGACAATTCTTCAATAACGGGTCCTATTGCGCGGCAAGGTCCACACCATTCCGCCCAGAAATCGACCACAGTAAGTTTATCAGAAGCCAGGACATCTGCCTGGAAGTTTGAATCATTGAATTCTTTTGCCATTTTATTGATTTTAATTTTTATCAGTAGTAAGGGATTGCAAATTTACATCCGTAATAACTAACAGCCGAAGTTGACAGAAAGTTGTGTAAAACTTGTCAGCCTTTTCCGTCTTTTTCGCGACAAACCTGCTAATTCGTCGCTACTTATCAATTCGTTAACACCTGTATCTCCAAAGCCGGTCTTTTCTCCAGGAATTCGATCATTTCCTCGTTCATTTCAAACCCATTCGTTCCCGTTACCAGGCTGATCTTCAGATTGTTTTTAGGTTCCTTTACAATAAACCTCAAGTTAGTGCTGCCGCCCCTGAAGTTCTTCAGATTCTTCTCCACGAAGTCGATCATCTCCTTGCTCACATCCTGCGGATGCACTTCTATGCTCACCTGCTTCGTGAGGTTCTTCTTCAGCGTCTCTGCAAGCGACACCGTATTTATCCTGAATTCGAATTCTTCCTTATTATACCTTGGTTTGAAGTAGCCCGTGATAAAGACCGCACTTCCCTGCGTGAGAAACGGCGACAGCCGCTGGTATTCTTCCCTGAACAACGATACCTCCGTCTTGCCACTATAGTCCTCCAGCGTGAACCGCCCATACTTGTTGCCGTTCTGTGCGCTCCGGTGATCGGCCAGTGTAACGAGGCCTATAACACGAAACATCCTGCCCGGGTTCGATTGCATCTTGATCGAATCCCTGAATTCGTTGAAGTCGGCAATGGAAGTGACTCCGTAGTGTTTCATCTCGAAATGATAATGATCCAGCGGATGCCCGCTGAGGAACATGCCCGTTACCTCTTTCTCAAATTCGAGCTGCTGTGTGAGCGACCAGGGCGAGCAATCGGGAATGCGGGGAACGGGGATCTCCATGCTGATCGGCAAATCGCCAAACAGCGTATGGGTGTCTGTAGCCTGCTGCCCGGCGATGATCTGTCCATACCTGATCACGCGTTCAAGACCGGTTGCCGTTTCTCCAGGCGGTGTGCAGAAGTACTGCGCACGATGAAGGTCCGGGAAGCAATCGAATGCGCCCGCATAGGCAAGGCTTTCCAGCGTCTTCTTATTAACCGCGCGCTGGTTGATGCGCTTGATGAAGTCGAAGATATTGGCATATGGAGTCTTTTGCCTCTCCAGGATGATATTCTCTACCGCCGCCTCACCCACGCCCTTTAGGCCACCGAGGCCGAAGCGAATGACGCCCGACTTATTTACAGCGAACCCTTTCAACGATTCATTGATATCCGGTCCAAGTACTTTTATGCCCATGCGCTTGCACTCTTCCATGAAGAAGGTGATCTTATCGATACTGCCGGCATTGTTCAAAACGGCAGACATATATTCACCCGGGTAATGCGACTTCAGGTAAGCGGTCTGGTAAGCCACGTAGGCATAACAGGTGGAATGCGATTTATTGAAGGCATATTGCGCGAATGCCTCCCAGTCCGTCCAGATCTTCTCCAATCTTTCCTCCGGCAATAGTTTCGCCTTGGCGCCGTCGATGAACTGCTTCTTCATCTTATCCAGCACCGATTTCTGTTTCTTACCCATCGCCTTCCTCAATACATCCGCATCTCCTTTACTGAAGCCCGCCAGTTTCTGCGCAAGAAGCATTACCTGTTCCTGGTACACCGTGATTCCATATGTCTCCTCCAGGATTTCCGTCATCTCGGGAAGATCATACGAGATAGGTTCCCTGCCATGCTTCCGGTCGATATAGTTAGGGATATAGGCGATAGGTCCGGGACGGTACAACGCGTTCATGGCAATGAGATCGCCGAACTTATCGGGCTTCAGCTCGCGCAGGTATTTCTGCATACCCGGACTTTCGAACTGGAACGTACCGATGGTCGATCCCAACTGGTATAATTCGAATGTCTTCTTATCGTCGAGGGGGATCTCGTCCAGGTCAATGACCACGCCATGGTTCTGGCGGATCAGGTTCAATGCATTCTTGAGGATCGTCAGTGTCTTCAGCCCGAGGAAGTCCATCTTGATAACGCCGGCCTCTTCGATCACGTTACCTTCAATCTGGGTTATCCAGAGAGGAGAATCCTTTGCGATGGCCACAGGGATCAGGTCGGTGAGATCCCTCGGGGCAATGATGATGCCCGCCGCATGGATGCCCGTATTTCTTACAGAGCCTTCCAGTCGCTCTGCCTCGTGTAGTACCCGGCTGAGCAGTGTATTCTCCTGGTTATAGATCTCTCTTATCTTTCTTACATTCTCCAGATCTTCCGCACCCAGGCCGTCTCTTTCCTCCAGTGATTTCTCTCCGTCCTTTGTCCGCATGGGCGCCTTGAGCACGCGGCGTAGTTCGGTGCCCGGCCGATCGGGGACGAGCTTTGCAAGGGCATTTGACTCCGGCAATGGAAGATCCATTACCCGCGCCACATCCTTGATGCTCATCTTTGCCGCCATGGTACCATAGGTGATGATCTGCGCCACCTGGGTCTTTCCATATTTATTGACCACATAGTCGATCACCTTCTGCCTTCCTTCATCATCGAAGTCCGTATCGATATCGGGCATCGACTTCCGGTCGGGGTTGAGGAAACGTTCGAAGAGTAAATTGTATTTTATGGGATCGATATTGGTAATGCCCGTGCAATAGGCCACTACGGATCCGGCTGCGGAACCACGTCCCGGCCCGATGAAGACGCCGATATCGCGCCCCGCGCGTATGAAATCGCTCACGATGAGAAAGTAACCCGCGAATCCCATCGTCTTTATCGTAAACAACTCGAAACGCAGGCGCTCATCTATCTCCGGGGTGATCTCGTTATATCTTCTCTTGGCTCCTTCCCAGGTGAGATGTTCCAGGTATTCATCCTGCGATGTATATTCCTTCGGCACCTGGAAGAAGGGGAGAAGTATGTCCCGCTTAAGGTTCAGCAGGTCTATCTTATCGACGATCTCGTTGGTGTTATCGATCGCCTGCGGCAGATCTTCGAACACACGCGTCATCTCCTCGGTTGTCTTGAAATAGAATTGATCGTTAGGAAAAGCAAACCGCTTACCCTTCACGTTGATATCGTCGTCCGCGAAATCGCGCAGCGCGGGAGTAGCTACCTTCTCACCGGTGTTGATGCAAAGAAGAATGTCATGGGCATTGAAATCACTTTGCTCCACGTAATGCGAGTCGTTGCTTGCAATGATCTTCACCTTGTATTTCTTCGCCAGCCTGACCAGTACCTCGTTCACCTTGTCCTGTTCGGGCATGCGATGACGCTGCAGCTCCACATAGAAATCTTCCTGGAATATATTGAGCCACCATTTGAATTCATTTTCTCCCTCTGCTTCTCCCTTCCTTAAGATGGCCTGGGGTACCGAAGCGCCGAGGCAACAGGTGGTGGCGATCAATCCCTCGTGGTATTGTACTATCAGTTCCTTATCGATCCGCGGATATTTTCCATAAAGTCCTTCGATGAAACCGAGGGAGGTGAGTTTGACCAGGTTCTTATAGCCCTGTTCATTCTTAGCGAGGAGGATCTGGTGGTGCCGCACGTCCTTCACTTCCTTGGTGAAGGTCTTCTGATGACGGTTGGCTGTTACATAGAATTCACAACCGACCACGGGCTTCACCTTCAGGTTTCCATTTTCGTCCTTGTGTTTGTATGCTTCGGCTACGAACTCGAAGGCGCCGAACATATTTCCATGATCGCTGATCGCCAATGCCGGCATTCCGTCCTTGATGGCTTTCTTGTAGAGATCCTGGATGGATGCCGCTCCATCGAGTAAGGAGAATTGCGTATGTACATGCAGGTGCGAGAATTTCATTTTTCTTGTTTATCCGTTCACTGGCCACTATTCGATTTTCTTAAAACTAAAGACGCTGAGGCTCCCCGTACTGTAACTACAAACCCAGGCCTCTAAAGTTGTATCATTCTCGAAGACTTCCACGCCCACGGGATGACCTTTGCAGGGGAGCGAGGCTACCTTCGAGAAATTAGACTCGTTTATCTTGAACACATCCACTGTGTCGCTGCTGTAGCAGGTCACGAAGAGGAACTTATAATTCTTCGATAATATGATGGTCCGCGGCTGGGCATGCGTGGAGGCGGTGAAGAGAGTCTTACCCGTGGCCGGCTCTATACAGGCGATCTTTGCGAGCCTGTTGTAGGACACGAAGAGCTTGCCGGATGTATCCATTACGATATGCCGGGGATTGGATGCAACTGGTATTTCCGTTTCCTTCATCCACGCGGTATTGTTGATCACCGTTAGTGTGGCGCCTCCCATGATGGCCACATACGACCTGTCGTGTTTATCATCCACTACGATTCCGCGAGGGATGGATGGTACGGGGACGGTGCTGATCACCTTCGCAAAGGGATACTCATGGAGATTTGTTTCGAGGACACTGACATTATAAGAATGCCAGTTGCTTACGAGCAGGTATTTACTGTCCTCGGTCCGCGAGATGACCTTGGGCGTCTTTCCCGTTTTGATGAGAGGAACATCGAAAGAATCTTTCTGCGTAGTACCGGGATACGATACCCTGACCCTTTTTACTTTCTGCGTCGACGAATCCTTCACAGCGGCCGGTATTGCAGTCCTGTTGGCTAATAACGAGTCTATGCGGATAGGCACGATGCCCTCGGCGTTATGCAGCGATATCCAGAGTATGCGGTCATCATGACTGAGGCAGGCCTCTACTGGTTTCTCCTGCAGCGAGGGGATGGGCTTGTCTTTTTCATAGTCCCAGCCCGTTCCTTTTGTAGCCTTGAACTTGAATTCCCGGATGATCTTGCGGCTGGGCTGATCGAATTCATATACGCTGAGGCCTTCGAGGTTCATGGCATATAACCTGGAGCCGGTACTGTTGAAGAGAACGGACTTGGTACCGGGAGCGGACTGCAACAGTTCCGTTTTCTGGTATTCGATATTCTTATAGGGTTTGAGTACTGGAGGTATTACGGCCGAATCGGCGTGTCTTCTTTTCACTCGAACGGGGGCGGGTATGTCCGAGTAAGGGACAGCGGCGATCTTCTCCGTTCCCGCGGAGCTTTGGCATCCTGCATCGAGGAGGAAAATGAAAACAAGAGTTAAGAATACGCGCATGGATGAATATTGTGATAGCCCGTGCAATATATTGATCCCATTCAGCAATCGATCAGGGAGCTAAACTACTTATGCACAGTTATTTAAC
>Ga0193753_10001253_pt1 | contig 22046 bp, 12 predicted proteins | sample H1c2metaG_FD_144925 | JGI IMG/M metagenome (GOLD analysis project Ga0193753, IMG submission 144925) | Soil microbial communities from a riparian zone of the East river system, Colorado, United States - H1c2 | ecosystem: Environmental > Terrestrial > Soil > Riparian zone | place: USA: East... | reverse complement strand
ACCCTCGCACGCGTATGCTTAGGGCGGCGCCGGGTGCGCCATCATTCTGGGTAACATTCACGCCGGCCACTTTACCCTGCATGGCCGAGAGGATATTCGTTGGGGCGTCCCTGATGAGGTCTTCGCGCTTCAGGCTGGACAATGCGCCGGTGGCGTCTTTTCTCCTCACGCTACCGTAACCGACTACAACCACATCACCGAGAGTGGTGGCCACTGATCTGAGCGAGATGTCGATCGTATTCTTCCTCGAAAGATTGTATTCCTGCGATTCCATTCCAATGAAGGAAACAACGATGGTCTTTGCGGAGGCGGGAATGTTAAGGGAAAATTTGCCGTTGGCTTCTGTGCGGGTGGCCAGGCTGGATCCTTTGACTGTGATCGTCGCTCCCGGCAGGGTGGCGCCTTTTTCGTCGGTAACCGTTCCCGTGAGGGTTCTTTCCTGGGCGAAGCCAGGGAGAGTTGATCCGGCACACATTACAAACAGCAGTACCTGGAGGAGTACGTGTCTTTTCATAAGCAAGTTGTTTGTTCAAAAGTAGTTTCTTTGCAAATCCTATAACTAGTACTTTATTATCTTATTCCAATGCTTTATAATCCCACAAAAGGGCAAGGTATAGTCCCGGCCTGATACGGAAGTGATTTATAGAAACTAAAAAAATACCCTTATTTAATAAATGTTAATACTATTTTATCCATAATGTTATAATTTCATCCCTTAACCAACGATATGCAAAAAGACATACTGCGCGAGATCACTCCCCTTACCAGCAGCGATTGCTTCACTATTTTCAGCCGGGTGAAGACGGAATTCGACTTCCCGCTGCATTGCCACGAAGAACTTGAGTTGAATTTCATCATGAATGCCAAGGGCGCGAAGCGGGTAGTAGGCGATCATATAAGCGAGATCGACGACCTGGAGCTGGTCCTGGTGGGCTCCAATCTGCCCCATGTATGGCAAACCCATAAATGCAAGAACCAGGAGATAAGGGAGATAACGATCCAGTTTCACAAGGACCTGTTTGATGAGAAATTCCTGCGGAGAAACCAGCTGAGTTTCATCCGCAATATGCTTGAACGCTCCGCAAAGGGCATCCTGTTTTCGCGGCAGACCATCGAGCAGATCACTCCGAGGCTCACTATCCTGAGCCAGAAGCAGGGCTTCGATTCCGTGCTGGAGTTGCTATCGATACTGCATGATCTCTCCATTTCCCGGAACATGCATACCCTTTCCGATGCGACCTTCAGCAATGCCGAACTTTCCTACAACAGCCGCCGGATAGAAAAGGCGATCGAGTACATGAACCAGAATTTCCAGAAGCCTATAAGCCTGACGGAGGTCTCCAAGCTGGCGAATATGACTGATGTTTCCTTCAGCCGGTTCTTCAAGACAAGAACGGGCATCACTTTCATGGATAGCCTGCTGGAGATGAGGCTGGGTCACGCTTCCAGGCTATTGATCGATACCACCCAATCCGTGGCGGAAGTGGCCTACAATTGCGGCTTCAATAATATCTCCAATTTCAATCGCCTGTTTCGCAAGAAGAAGGGATGTACGCCAAAGGAATTCAGGGAGAATTATAGTTATGGGAGTAGGGTGTTCATCTAATTTGGCAATTTGATAATTTGGTAATTTGATAATGACTTTAACTAGAAACCCTCCGCATAATACGGAGGGTTTCTAGTTCTATATGTAGTCGTGTCTTACAAATCGTAGCACGCACCATTATCAAATTACCAAATCATCAAATTGTCAAATTGTATTTTACTGTTTCATAAATGCCTTCGTAATTCTCTTATTATCCGGCCTGATGATCTCGACGAAATAGATTCCCGCTTTCAGCCTGCTCACATCCACTCCTTCGCTATATGTCACCAGGTCCTTGGTCGCATCTTCCTTCCTGATCAATCGCCTGTTGGCATCGTAGATGAATATCCTGATCTTGCCAGTCATGTTTTCGGAGTATTGTATGTTCAGCTGCGAAGCCGTAGGATTCGGGTAAAGTACCAACTGGAACTTCTCGCCGTTTCTTGTCCGCACACTCACCTTGATCGATTGCCTGGAGAATGCACCCTTATCATCGGTTACCTTAAGTTCGAAGACATACTCGCCAATCTGCAGACCAGAGACCTTAGTTACTGTCGAGCGCTTGTCAACCATGACAGCCGTTGCAGGGCCGGACAATTCCGTCCATTCGTAACTGACGATCCTTCCGTCCGCATCGGTAGAGGCGCTTCCATTCAGGGAGACATCATTTGCCGGAAGCATGATCACCATATCATTTCCCGCCTTGGCTATCGGCGCCTGGTTCAATGTAGTGGTAGGCGGAGTTTCAGGCGAAGCATTCACGGTTACGTTTACTGTAGCCGAACCGGTCGCTCCCTGGTTATCGGTCACTGTCAACTTGAATGTATAAGTGCCTTGCGACAAATTGCTCACCGCCGTTGTTACACCAGCCGCATTCACGAAGGTGTAAGTAGCCGGGCCACTGACCCTGGTCCAGGCATATTTCACGATGCTTCCATCAGCATCGGTAGAGGCCGTACCATTCAATGTTGTTGCGCTTGTAGGCAATGTAATAATTATGTTGTTTCCCGCTCTCGCTACCGGGGCCTGATTGACCGGCGGAGCTGGTGCAGCATTCACCGTTACGGTGACTGTAGAAGAAGCGCCAGCGCCTGAATTATCGGTGACGGTCAGCGTGAAGGTATAGACACCTTGTGTGAGGTTACCGATAGCCGTTGTAGCCGAACCCGGACTTGTGATATTAAAGGATGCGGGACCATTAGTCTTCGTCCATGCATACTTGCTGATCGATCCATCGGGGTCTTTCGAGGCGCTACCGTTCAGCGTTGCCGTATTGGTTGGTAACGTGATCGCTACATTACTACCTGCGTTTGCTACCGGAGCCTGGTTGGCTGGCGGAGCTGGAGCGGCATTCACCGTTACGGTGACTGTAGAAGAAGCATTGGCACCTGAATTATCGGTAACGGTCAGGGTGAAGGTATAGACACCTTGAGCAAGATTACCGATAGCCGTTGTAGCCGAACCCGGACTTGTGATATTAAAGGATGCGGGACCATTGGTCTTTGTCCATGCATACTTGCTGATCGATCCATCGGGGTCTTTCGAGGCGCTACCGTTCAGCGTTGCCGTATTGGTTGGCAGCGTGATCGCTACATTACTACCTGCGTTTGCTACCGGAGCCTGGTTGACCGGTGGCGGTGGAACCTGGGTAACAACTGGTTTAACGGTTACGGTGACAGTCGACGAGGCGGATGCGCCGTCATTGTCTGTAACAGTTAACTTGAAGGTATAAGTTCCTTCTACCAGGTTTCCGATAGCTGTTGTGGACGAGCCTGGATTTGCGATGTTATAGGATGCAGGTCCGTTGGTCTTTGTCCACGCATACGTACTGATCGATCCATCGGGATCGCTGGATGCGCTGCCATCGAGACTGGCAGTATTTACAGGAAGAGTGATCGATACATTTCCGCCTGCATTGGCAACCGGCACTTCATTGGCTGGTGGTGGCGGAGCGGCGGCGGCATTCACGATGACCCTCACGGTAGAGGTGGCCGTTGCGCCTACATTATCAGTTACCGTTAACTTGAAGGTGTATGTTCCCTGTGTAAGATTAACGACGCTTGTAGATGAGGACCCGGGATTTGAAATAGAATAGGATGTTGGACCATTCGTCTTCGTCCATGTATAATTCGCGATCGTGCCGTCGGGATCGGTTGATGCACTGCCGTCGATGGTGGCGGTGTTTACCGGCAGGGTGATCGTGACATCGCTGCCTGCATCGGCAACCGGTGCTTCATTAGCTGGCGGTGGCGGCGGAGGCGCTGCATTTACAATGATGGTGACGGTTGATGACGCCGCGGCGCCACCGTTGTCGGTCACGGTCAATTTGAAGGTATAGGTTCCCTGAACGAGATAGTTAAGCGCGGTTTTCGCGGCACCCGGTGTTGACAGGGAGGAGCCGGCCGGTCCACCCGTCCTGGTCCATGCATAAGTACTGATGGAGCCATCCGGATCGCTCGATCCGGTACCATCCAGTGTAGTGAAATTCGTTGGTAGGGTCATCGTCACATTGGCCCCTGCATTTGCCACCGGCACCTGGTTAGGTGGTGGAGGCGGAGTTGCCACGGCCGGATTCACCGTCACGGTTACGGTGGCCGAAGTAGTAGCATCGGAATTATCCGTTACTGCTAATTTGAAAGTATATGTTCCCTGGGTAAGATTTGTAATAGTCGTTGTTGCGGATGTCGGGTCAGTGATCGAATAGGATCCGGGTCCAGCGGTCTTGGTCCAGGCATAATCACTGATCGTACCGTCTGGGTCCGAAGAGGCGGTTCCATTTAGTGCCGTCGAGTTTGTCGGAAGGGTGATCGTGATATTGCCGCCTGCGTTTGCAACAGGAGGTTTATTGGGAGTGGGTAAAGAGAGCAAAGGCTTCACATCCACCACCACGGTATCCGATGAACTCATTCCGTTGTTGTCTGTAACGGTCAGCTTGAACGCATAGCTTCCCTGGATCAGGTTGAGAAGAGTTGTAGTGATGCCCGCAGGATCCAGTAAGGAAAAAATCGTCGGACCGCTGATGCGGGTCCATTTATAGCTTGCGATCGACCCATCGGGATCGTATGATTGGGATCCGTTGAGGGTTGTCAGTATTGTTGGAAGTGTAAGGGAGATATCGTTACCAGCCTTGGCAACAGGCGCCTTATTCGCTGGTGCGCTGATGGCGGCAGGCGCCACATCGTTATAGGTTGCATTGGCATTGCCCAAACGGAATTCATCGATATAGAGGACCTTTTGCGTTGAATTGGTATTTCCGCAGCAGGGCATATCCTGTGGATTCCAGGGCCATTTATAGATACCCATCTTGAAGAAGGGCGCTACGGCATGGTTGAAACCGACGGGACCATTGCGTGTGTACACTTTCGTTCCGTCTTTCCAGATCTCCACCACCCCATCGGAGCCGGTTGAGAATCTTATATGAAACACGAAATCCGTCCAGGCGCCGATAGCTATCGGGGCGAGGTCGGCTTTTAATTCACTGGCGGAACTGGCAGAGGCGGAAGCGGCCCACCTGATATCGAGTCCCCATCTTCCGTTATCGATAATGAAATCAAAGGGAGACTTCATTTCGGTTTCCCCGGCCGACCCTACATCGTGCCATTGGTTGACGACTTCGAAGAGGTTGGGTTGGTCAATGATGTAATCCTTGGGGATGTAATAGCTCATGCCATACCATCTTTCCAGGGGCATCTTGTCCGACGCGGGAAGGTTTACTTCAGCCCGGCGACCATTAGCAAAAAGATTATCAGTCTTATTTACTTCGAAACGAAGGGAATAACTTCCTGCACGGCTAACATCTGCGCTTTTTTGAATGGAATAAGAACAGCAGCCGCCTACGACCGCCCATTTGTTCACAGCATTGGTCTCTTCGCCGGTAGATTCAAAAATGATGTTTTGGCGTTGAGCAAAACTGTTAAATGAACCAAAGAAAGTGAAAGAGAGAAGTAAATAAAAAAATAGGCGTAAAGGTTTTACATAGGGTGTTTTGGTTTTCATACTAATCAGAGGTTTTTACATAATAGAATATTGGGGTACGTAGGGATCTAATCTCCAAAACGTTCAATCAGTCGAAAAAAAACAGGACTAAAAAATGCCAGATCAATCTTATTAAATCTAAGACAAATATTATACCAAGGCGGGGCATTATTTCCACAATGAATCAACAAAAAAGGGATAATCTTCCATATAGGGTAGTTTTGACCGACGCCCTCTACGAAATTGTACTAGAACAATTACGCACATGTTGATTAAGGTCAAGTTGCAGTTGTCAATCCAATTATCGCAACACAGGGAGGAAAAAGGAATTGGGAATTAGGAATAGGGAATTAGGCTTTATGAGAAGAGGCAATGCTGGTCAGTTGATAAGTTGATGGGTTGATAAGTTATTAGGAGAACCAAATAAAGGGATTAGGAATAGGGAATCAGGACTCCCCAGACATGATCTATTGGACAATTAGATGGCTCGAGTGAAGTTTTTGAATTTTTAATTTTGACTTTTGAATTTCTAACCACGGGGAACACAAAGAAGGCACAAGGGACACAAGGATATTGCTACCCAAAGACACCTTTTTACTTTTGAATTTTTACTTTTGAATTTAATATATTTTTCGATGTGGCAGTGCCGGATCAGCTGCAACCGCCCTGGTTTCCACAATTCAAACACTTGTAGCAGGTGCCGCTACGCATCATGATATGTCCACATACATTGCAAGCAGGTGCATCGCTCTGCATATTCTTTGCGGCGGCGTTCATGGCATTCATACCCGAGTCGGCTTTTACCGGCTGTGGCGGTACGGGCCGCTGGCTTCTCACCGGCTGTGGAGTTATATTGCTGCTGGAGGGCGTGATTCGGACATTGGATAGTTCCGGTTCCACGTATTCAAGCCCGGAGGGAACATCGTCCCAATCGTCTGCGCCGGTATTCATGATCTCCGGCTTATCCTGCACATGAACCAGGTCAGTGCGTCCGAGATATTCATAGCCCAGTACACGGAAAATGAAATCCACGATGGAGGTGGTCGACTTAATATTCGGATGCTCTACGAATCCTGAGGGATCGAACTTGGTGAACGCAAATTTATCCACGAATTCTTCCAATGGCACTCCGTATTGCATGCCGATCGAGATCGAAATGGCGAAACAGTTCATCATGCTACGCATAGTAGCCCCTTCTTTTGCCATATCGATGAAGATCTCGCCCAGGGTGCCATCGCCATATTCCCCTGTACGGAGAAATATAGCCTGGCCATTGATCTTCGCTTTTTGAGTGAAGCCGCGACGTTTAGCCGGGAGGGAACGCCGCTCAACGATACTCGCCAGCTTGCGCTTAAGCTTGGTATCGGGTGATGATTGAACCCTCTTCTGCACTTCTTCCAGCAATTCCTCTACGGTAAGCTTACCCATGTCAACGATATTCGATTCCTGTTGCGTGGGAAGGGTAGCAGAAATCGATTCTTCTTTAACCGGCGAAGCCGTTGCGGCTGTTACCTTCTTCTTCTTGTCCGACTTGTTGCTCAGTGGCTGGGAAAGCTTGGACCCATCACGATAGAGGGCGCAGGCTTTCAATCCCAGTTTCCAGCTAAGCAGGTAAGAGTCGGCGATCTCGTCCACGTTTGCTTCGTGGGGAAGATTGATCGTCTTGGAAATGGCGCCGCTGATAAATGGTTGCGTGGCGCCCATCATGCGGATGTGGCCATGCGCGTGGATATAGCGCAGGCCTCTCTTTCCGCACTTGTTGGCACAGTCAAAAACGGGCAAATGACCTTCCTTGAGGAAGGGGGCCCCTTCGAGCATCATCGTACCGCAAATGAAATCATTCGCAGTATCGATCTGCTCCTGGTTGAATCCAAGTGCTTCCAGCAGGCTCCATTCAAAGTCGTTGTATTGCTCAGGGACAAAGCCGAGCCGCTGTAAACACTCTTCACCAAGGGTATATTTATTGAAAACAAAAGCGATATCGAAGGCAGCTATTACGGCTGCATTAAGTCTCTTTATCTCATCGGCAATGAATCCTTTTTCACTGAGGGTTTGTTGGTTGATAAAAGGTGCGCCATTGAACGAAGCGGCTCCCACCGCATATTTGATGATGTTGTCGATCTGCTTTTCGCTGTAACCCAGGTTGCGAAGGGCTGCAGGAACGGATTGATTGATGATCTTGAAATAACCACCGCCGGAGAGTTTCTTGAATTTCACGAGCGCGAAATCAGGCTCTACGCCAGTTGTATCGCAGTCCATGACGAGTCCGATAGTCCCGGTGGGGGCGATCACCGTAGCCTGGGCATTCCGGTAGCCATACTTCTCTCCCATCTCTACGGCATCATCCCATGCCTTGCAGGCAGCCTTGAGGAGATAGTCGGGGCAGAATTGCGCCTTCAAACCCTGTGGCTTCAGGCTCAGCTGCTCATATTCATCGGCATCGTATGCGGCGAGGCGGTGATTGCGCATCACACGCATCATATGCTCCTTGTTTTCTTCATAGCGGGGAAATGCACCGAGTACCGAAGCCATCTCGGCTGATGTCTTATAGGAAACCCCGGTCATGATCGCCGTCAGCGCGCCTGCAATGCCCCTGGCCTCTTCACTATCATAGGGGATACCGCTAACCATGAGAAGCGTTCCAAGGTTCGCATACCCAAGACCGAGAGTGCGGTATTCATAGCTCAGTTGAGCTACTTCACGCGAGGGGAACTGGGCCATCAGGACGGATACCTCCAGCACCACCGTCCACAGGCGGCAGTTATATTCATAGCCTTCCACATCGAACAGGTTAGTGGCAGGATCGTGAAACTTCATCAGGTTGGAGGAGGCGAGATTGCAGGCCGTATTATCCAGGAACATGTATTCCGAGCAGGGATTGGAGGCCCTGATCTCACCACCTTCGGGGCAGGTATGCCATTCGTTGATGGTAGTGTTATATTGAGTGCCGGGATCGGCGCAACGCCAGGCGGCATACGCGATCTGGTTCCATAATTCTTTCGCGGGGATCTTCCTCATTACCCTTCCATCCATACGCGCGGTCATTTCCCAGTCCTCGTTACGCTCTAATTTCTCAAAGAATGAATTGGGAATGCGTACGGAATTATTCGAGTTCTGTCCACTCACCGTGCGATAGGCCTCTCCTTCATAATCGGATGCATAGCCGGCATTGATCAGTGCAGCAACCTTCTTCTCCTCCTCTACTTTCCAATTGATGAATTCTACTATCTCGGGGTGATCGAGGTCGAGGCAAACCATTTTGGCGGCGCGGCGGGTAGTGCCACCACTTTTGATGGCGCCGGCGGCGCGGTCGCCGATCTTCAGGAAGCTCATTAGTCCGCTGGAGGTACCGCCACCACTCAGCTTTTCCTTTTCACCGCGCAGGTTGGAATAGTTTGTTCCCACACCCGATCCATACTTGAATATTCTTGCTTCACGCACCCATAGGTCCATGATGCCGCCATCATTGACAAGGTCGTCTTCCACGCTCAGGATGAAACAGGCATGGGGCTGTGGTCGTTCGTAGGCCGATGTCGACTTCTTCAATTCACCATCTGCCTGGTCCACATAATAATGCCCCTGTGGCTTGCCGGTTATCCCGTAGCTCTCATACAGACCGGTATTGAACCATTGGGGGCTATTCGGAACACACATCTGGTTGAGGATTGAATAGACGAGTTCCTCGTAGAAGACCTGTGCATCGGTCTCAGAGGCGAAGTAGCCATACTTTTCACCCCAGACCCGCCAGCAATTAGCGAGGCGGTGTGCGACTTGTTTGGCAGAGGTCTCCCTGCCCAGGCTTCCATCCGCCTGGGGAACTCCGGCCTTTCGAAAATATTTTTGTGCGAGAATATCCGTTGCTATCTGGCTCCATTGTTTGGGTACTTCCACATTATTCATCTCAAAGACCACTTCTCCACTTGGGTTTCGTATGACGGACGTTCGGTAATCGTACTCGAATAGATCGAACACACTGACCGCATCCTTTGTGAAGCGGCGACGGAATTGCAGCCCGCCTGGAGCGGCTGGTTGTTTTTTACTTGTCATAACGAATAGAATTTAACGTGTCCTGGTTGTAAATAATTCCTGCGGGGAGCCTCTTACGAAAGTATTTTTTGCCAAAGAATTTTAGCCCTTTCAAATATTAACATTGTGTGGATAATACGAGCCTATCCGCCGAAAATGGTTACAGTGCTGCTTTATAAATTTCTTCACATTGAAAATGGAACGACTTCATGAATTTTTTTTTGGTGAAGTCGAAAGAGTGTATTAGTATCTTTTTAATGAACAAATGGAAAAAGGAATTAGGAATTTGGGATTAGGAATTAAGCTTCATTCGAAGTGTACTTTCCCATGTGAGTTAAGAAAATAGAACGGTTCACTTCTTAAAGAAAGAGAGCGCTTCGCATGAAGCCTAATCCCAAATTCCCAATTCCCCAATTCCTAGTTCTTAATCCTGATTTCCCAATCAAATTTTATACCTCACTCGCATCTATATTTTTCGTTTTTTTGCCTATGATGAAATTGCTGAACCCCGTCTGCCTGCTTATTATTTTCAATCTTTTTTCACTATCCTCTTCGGGCCAAACCCAGTTCTCGGGATGGCTTGCCTCCTTCAATACTTTTAAAGTAAGTAAGAAGTTCAGCCTGGTCACCGATATACAACTGCGGAGTTCGGATGAGGTGCAACATGTTCAGACCTTGCTGATCCGGCCTGGCGTCAATCTTACCCTGGCCAAACAATTGACCCTGAGTGCAGGATATGCCTATGTTCAAAACCGGCGCATACTCAATAATGTAAGTGGCTATGCCGTCGAGCACCGCATATGGGAACAACTTTTATTTAACCACAAGCTTTCTGCATTGGCGGTGAGCCATCGCCTGCGACTGGAGCAACGCTTCATTCCCCGTGTTGCCGTAGTGAATAATGAGATCAGGAAGAACGGCACGCTTCATGCGAACCGCATACGTTATTTTATCCGCAACCTGCTTCCCCTGAATTCCAGGCGAACACCATTTACGAAGGGCCCCTTCGCCGCATTGCAGGACGAGGTCTTTCTGAATATCGGGAACAAGGCGAATGTAAATGGAAAGACCTTCGACCAGAACCGGTTTTATCTTGCGATAGGCTATAGGGTGAATAAGCGATTCGATCTTGAGACGGGATATTTAAATCAGTATATCCGGGGCAGCAATGCTTCCGTGACGAGGAATCATGTGGTGCAGCTGGCGACATATCTGAGGTTGTGAGCAATGGTTTTATTCCTTAGTGAAAAAACCACGGGTATATTTCGAATCCATGAGGCACGGGATTTGCGTAAATCCTTTGTAAATTAACCTCTTAAAACCCAAAAACTTTTCGCATTTTTGCAATAATCAACCGGTACCGGATGAAGTCAACAATCTATCACTCTTTAACGGATAAGAAGAACCAGGGGAAGAAATCCTTTGCCGTACTCATTGACCCCGACAAGGTCGACACCCTGGTACTGGATGAGTTGATCGCACTCTCCGTCTCGGCAAAAGTTGACTACCTGCTTGTCGGCGGCAGCCTGGTGATCTCGAATCATCTCGATCACTGTGTGCAGCACATCAAGAAACATTGCAATATTCCCGTTATTCTTTTTCCCGGCAGCCCGTCACAGATCAGCCGGTACGCGGATGCCCTTCTTTATCTCTCGCTGATCTCGGGACGGAATGCGGAGCTGCTTATCGGGCAGCACGTGGTGTCGGCGCCGTTTGTGCGCCAAAGCGGGCTTGAGATCATGTCGACCGGTTACATTGTGGTAGACGGAGGTGCACCCACCACTGTTTCATATATAAGTAATGCTCTGCCCGTTCCTGCAGATAAGAGTGAGATCGCGATGTGTACGGCCATGGCGGGCGAGATGCTGGGCATGAAACTCATCTATATGGATGCAGGAAGCGGTGCAAAACGACCGATCACTGAGACAATGATCGAAGCCGTTGCAAGACATATATCCGCGCCATTGATCATTGGCGGCGGCATCGTAGACCCCGAAAAGGCCTATCTCAACTGCAAGGCTGGCGCCGATGTGATAGTTGTTGGCAATGCCATTGAAAAAGATGCGTCACTGATAAAAGAGATGAGTGATGCGGTTCATTCGGTCGCAATAAAAACAATTTGACAATTTGGCAATTTGATAATTTGATAATGGGGCGTGCTTCGATGAGGAATAACTCTCAGTCAAGCGTACGATGTATTCATTGTCACATTACCAAATTGCCAAATTATCAAATTGCTCACCGGAGATCCTCCACCTTCACTCTCGAAGGCGTCTCCTTCCCATCTACAATTCCTTTTGAACTCAGTGCTACTGCCTTGATGATGCGGGCCATGTTTTCCATATCCAGTGTTTCGATGGAGTCGCTCACCTTATGATAATTGGGTTCGGAATCCATTTTAGATGTGGAGATGGTATGTGCCGGTACACCCAAGCGGGCCAGGGTTGCATTATCCGAACGATAGAATAATTGCTGATCCGTGTAGGGATCGGGATAGAAAGTGAAACCGGTGCCTTGCAGGTTCTTTTGAAGAATGGCGCCCATATCCGTCTTTTCATACCCGGTGATGTAGGCGGAATTAGCGCCCCATTTACTTTCGGTTCCGATCATTTCGATATTGAACATGGCCATCACCTGCGCCGCATCGAATTGTTTGGAAAAATATTGAGATCCGAATCCGCCGATCTCCTCCGCGGTGAAGGCGGCGAATACGATCGTGCGCTCATTATTCTTCAGCGCCTTGAAATACTTCGCCAGCAGGATCACTCCCGTTGTTCCCGCAGCATCGTCGTTCGCGCCGTTGTAGATCGAATCATTATCCACTGGTTTCCCAACACCGAGGTGATCATAATGCCCGGAGAAGATCACGTATTCGTCTTTCTTACTCTTGCCGGGCAGGATGCCTACCACATTGGCCAGTTTCTGTTCGGTGATCTCGTGCTTCACCTCGATGCTGTATTTGGCAGGAAGGTTACCGAGAATGAAAATGGTATTGTTGCCCGCCTTGAAGGCATTCCTCTTGAGGAAGGTGAGACGGGAGAAATTTTTCGTGAAGCTCGTATCGACGGAAACGATGAGGTTCTTGCCTGACTTAGCCAATCCATCGGCTTCGCGGAAGAAATTTCCGCCTGATTTGATGGAGGCCGTCTCGTAGCCTGAAGTTTCGGTTATGGTAAGTTGCGGTTCGAATGTCACCGCCACGATATTCTTCGCGTCCACAGGTGCTCCATCGAAGGTAGCGGTGAGGGAGACCTGCTTTGCACTCAACATGGAAAATGGCTGCTTGAAACTGGCGCCATTACCCCAGGGCTGCAGGCCGGCGGCCTTGAATTCGGAAGCAATGAAATCAGCTGCCTTGTCGATCTCAGGGGAATAGGTCTTCCGGCCACGCATCGCATCGGATGAGAGCGTCCTTTCAATTCGTTCGGTTTCTTTGGAGTTGATGATGGCATCGATGCTCTGTGCAAACAGGGAACAGGTAAATGTCGCTAGAGAAACAGACAAAAAAAATCTCTTCATGTTGATGGGTGATTTTTGCGGAGATTTAAGATTAATCGATTTTGGATTAATCAAAAAAAATATTAGTTGATAGAATTGTGTGAATCCTGCTTCAAAGGCTCATCATTTCCTTGAACTTCACGGTCTGCCTCCGGCTTACTTCGATCTTTTCACCACCCTTCAATTCCAGCAGAAGTCCGCCATTGAAATAGGGTTCTATCTTATCGATGAGCCGGAGATTCACAATGTGTTTCCGGTTGGCGCGAAAGAAGAATTTTTCATCGAGGCGCTCTTCGAGTGCGTTAAGGGATTTCAGGATGAGTGGCTTATTGGGACCGAAGAATACCTTGGCATAGTTGCCAACGCTTTCGAAAAGCCGTATTTCATTCAGCTTGACGAACCAGCAGCGTTCGCCATCCTTGACGAATACCTGGTCGTTCTCGCCGAGGATGCTATTGTTGGTGAATTCGCCGATCGGACGATTGTCCTTTGCTTCGATATGCTGAAGTTTATGGATCGCATCGGCGAGGCGCTTGGGCTCTACGGGTTTCAGCAGGTAGTCGAGGGCATTTACCTCGAAGGCCTTTAATGCAAACTCATCGTAGGCTGTTGTAAAGATCACCTGTGGTGAGCGTTCAAGCTGTGCCAGCATATCGAAGCCGGTCTTCCCCGGCATTTGGATATCCAGGAAGATAAGATCGGGTTGGAGGCTGTCGATCTTGGAGATACCCTCTTCGGCATTGGCTGCTTCGTCTATCACTTCGACCTCGGGAAAATCCTGTAGTAATTTCTTTAGTTCAGCCCTTGCAAGGCGTTCATCGTCGATAATAATTGCTCGCATGTGAATGGTTTTAATGATCTCCTCCAAGGGGTATCAGCACCCTGGCTTCAACAAGAGTGGGAGTCGCTTGTTTAATTTCAAATTTAGCTTTATTTCCATACAAAAGGCTCAACCGGTTAGTGGTACTCGATAGCCCAAATCCTTCGGTATTTGCATAACCATTCAGGTATCCTGTATTCTGAACTGACAATTCATGAAAATCATTTTTTAGCAGGGAGGTGATCCTCACCACACCGCCGTGTATCTGCTTGCTTATTCCATGCTTGATGGCATTCTCCACGAGGGTCTGAAGCATCATTGGTGGAACGGGCAGGTCGAGGGTAGCTTCATCAACCCGGTATTCGATCCTTAGCCGGTCTTCAAACCGCATATTTTCCAGGGCTAAATAATCTTTGACGATATCCAGCTCCTTTTCCAGCACCACGGATTCAGATTTATCGGCCTGCATACTGCTCCTGAGTATGGTGCTGAGTTCGGTGATGGCGCGGCGGGCTCTTTCGGGGTTCTCGTCCACCAGGGCGCGGATGCTGTTGAGGGAATTGAAGATGAAATGGGGGTTGATATGGGCCTTGATCGTTTTCAGTTCCAGTTCCTTTACCAGCGACTCGAGTTGAAGGGTATCCATCTGTTGCTTCTGGCTCTTTGAGATGTAGTGATACATGAAATAGATCGCGTTCCAGATGAAGTAGTAAATGAACAGGGAAAAGGCATTGTTAAATATGACGAGAATGAGGCTCTTTTTGTCCAGCAGGTCCTTTTCGTTCTTGGACTGGAGGTCGAATCTCTGGAGGATCTCCATGTTTATGAACGACCCGATGACGGCAAAGACCAGGGTGAGGAGGATGAATTGGATGATCTGCTTTTCGAGCTTCTTCTGGAGGAGGTTCATGCGAAGAATGACCACCCGCATGATATGTGTAAGTACCAGTCCCAGAACGATGAAGATGCCGATACGCCTGAAGAACAGCGACCTGTCTTCAGCCACCTGCATCTTGTCAAATGACCAGGTGAAGAAAAGGTGAATGCAAAAGAAAGCGCCCCAACCGCACAGCTGGAATAGCCAGTATTGTTTGTTCCCGATCCGCATAGGGACAAATCTAGCTAATTCTGTCCCAGCGGGGCCTTGTTAATATACCAGTGGAGAATCTGGTTTACCGGTGGGCGGGTTGCCAACCGGGGGGCCGGGTTGCCAACCCGGATGGGATCAGGGGGCGGGTTGCCAACCGCAGTTTCGCGGTTGGCAACCCGCCTATTTCTCTAAATCTGTGTTTAACAAGCTTTAGGATACAAACCAGCCGGAAAATATTACTTTTACATCAGTAAAATCGCCACATGGAGATCATTCCCGGACCTTTATTAAAAACTATCGACTCACCAGCCGACCTCAAAAAACTGCCCCGCGAAAAATTGCACCAGGTTTGTGATGAACTGCGGCAGTATATCATCGATGTCGTTAGTGTGCACGGCGGTCACTTCGGCGCCAGTCTCGGCGTAGTCGAACTCACCACAGCACTTCATTACGTTTACAACACCCCCTACGACCAACTCATCTGGGATGTGGGACACCAGGCCTATGGACACAAGATCCTCACCGGTCGGCGCGATAATTTCATCACCAACCGGAAATATAATGGTCTTAGCGGCTTTCCAAAAAGAAGCGAAAGCGAATACGACACATTCGGTGTCGGACATTCTTCTACATCCATCTCCGCAGCCCTCGGCATGGCCATGGCAGCAAAATACAAAGGAGAAACGGACCGTAAATGTGTAGCAGTGATAGGAGATGGCGCCATGACAGCCGGTCTCGCCTTTGAAGGCATGAACCACGCAGGCGTAGCAGATACAGACATGCTGATCATTCTCAACGACAACAATATGGGAATCGATCCCAATGTCGGCGCACTCAAAGAATACCTCACCGATATCACGACCTCCCCCACTTATAATAAAGTGAAGGACGATGTCTGGAAACTGATGGGCAAACTCCCCGTAGGAAAGAATTTCTCACGAGCCATGGGACATAAGCTCGCCGAAGGACTCAAGGGAATGGTAAGCAGCAGCGCCAATCTTTTCGAAGCACTCAAGCTCCGCTACTTCGGTCCGATAGACGGTCACAATGTCGCCAAGCTCGTCGATACCCTCAAAGACCTTCGCGATATTCCCGGCCCGAAGATCCTGCATATCCTTACCACGAAAGGAAAAGGCTATGCCCTTGCCGAAAAGGACCAGACCAAATGGCATGCTCCCGGCCTCTTCGATAAAGTAACAGGAGAGATCTTCAAGAAGAAGTTCGAAACACCTCAACCGCCGAAATACCAGGATGTGTTCGGCTATACGATCATTGAACTGGCAGAGAAGAACGATAAGATTTTCGGCGTGACGCCGGCAATGCCCTCCGGATCTTCATTGAAATTCATGATGGACCAGATGCCTGACCGCGCTTTCGATGTGGGCATCTGCGAGCAACATGCTGTAACGCTAAGTGCGGGCATGGCAACCCAGGGAATGAAGGTGTTTTGCAATATCTACTCCTCGTTCATGCAACGGGCCTACGACCAGGTGGTGCATGATGCAGCGATACAGAAGCTACCGGTTATCTTCTGTCTCGACCGCGCAGGTCTTGTGGGAGACGACGGGCCTACGCATCACGGAGCGTACGATATTGCCTATATGCGTTGTATCCCAAACATGATCATCAGTGCACCCATGAATGAAAGTGAACTTCGCAACCTGATGTACACAGCTCAACTCGATTCAACCGATCTTCCCATTGTGATACGCTATCCGCGTGGTGAAGGCGTAATGCCGGAATGGAAGACAGAAATGAAAGAGATCAGGATCGGTAGTGGAAGAAGACTCAAAGAGGGTAAGGACATCGCGATCCTCTCGTTCGGGCATCCCGGTAATTTTGCGGCGAGTGCCATACGCGATCTGAGGAATGACGGCATCACACCCGGTCATTACGATATGCGTTTCGCCAAGCCACTCGATGAAGCATTATTACATGAAGCCTGCAGCCAGTATAAAAAATTGATCACCGTAGAAGATGGCACGGTGGAAGGAGGCTTCGGCAGCGCCATACTGGAGTTCATGGCCCTCCACGGCTACAAGAACGACATCAGGATACTCGGCATTCCCGACGCCATCATTGAACATGGAACGCCCAAAGAGCTACAACAGGAATGCCTGTTTGATGCAAATGGAATAAGGACGGCGGTGTTGGAAATGATGCGGGAGAAGGTTACGATTACAGCGGGCTGAGAAAATGTGCCAATTCGTCAATGTGCAAATGTGCCAATGATCCTAGTCAGTAAAGACTTTTCGCATCGGAGCACGCTCAATTGGCACATTTGCACATTGACGAATTTGCACATTGCCTAATTTCCCTCATTCAGATTAATTTATGCTCTACGGCCAGCTTAATCAGCGTTGCCGTATTCTTCACATTGAGTTTTGCCAGCAGGTTCTTGCGATGGCTATCCACCGTGAACTGGCTCACGTATAATTTTCCTGCGATCTGTGGATTTGTAAATCCCTCGGCTATCAGCGTCAGTACTTCCTTCTCCCGCCGGCTTATGATTGGGATCGCGTCCTTTGATGAAAGCTGGTATTGACGAAGGGCTTCTCCTACTTCACCACTGAAATATATGCCACCATCGGTAACGGCATGAATAGCGGTCAGCAGATCTTCCTTCGAAGAATTTTTCAGGATATATCCCGACGCGCCATTCTCCATCATCTTCTTGATGTAGAGCCCCTGGTTGAAGGTGCTCAGGCCGAGGATGAAGATGCCGGGGTATTTTTGTTTGAGCTGGCCGCAGAGCTCCACCCCACCTATATCGGGGAGATTGATATCGAGAAGGATGATGTCTGCAGTATTATTGACGAAGAATCCGAGGCATGATTGTGCCGTCATGGCCTGGCCGGACCATTCAATGTCCTTCTCGTGTTGTAAGAGCGACCGGATCCCTTCGATCACAACCGGATGATCATCTACAATGAACACCTTTATCATAACTAAACGGTGAATTCTATGGTAACCGATGTTCCCTTTCCAGCCAGGGATTGAATATCAATTTGTCCTTTGAGATAATCGACACGGGAACGAATGCTCATCCAGCCCGAACCCTTGCTTTCTTTCAGCAAGTCTGCATCGAAGCCCTTTCCATTGTCTTCAACCAGGACACTAAGCCTGTTTTGCTCCCTGATCACCTGGACCAGCACATCCGTCGCTGCCGAATGCTTAAGAACATTATTCAACAGTTCCTGTATGATCCGGTAAATGATGATCTCCGAAGAGGCTTCTATGCGTTCAGTCATCCCGAAGGACTGATATTTTACTTTGACCAGGTTGGTGGCATTCATGGAGAGGCAATACTCCTTCACCGCTTCATCCAGGCCGAACTTGGTCAGCATTTCCGGCATCATGTTATGCGCCACTCTCCTCAATTCTTTTATGGCGGTGTCGATCATATCCAATGACCGTTCGAAGACGGTCATGTTGTCCGGGGTTACAATCAAATTGTCTTTCATATTGCTAAGGGAAAATTTTACACCGGATAACAAGCCGCCGAGTCCATCGTGCAGGTCCTTGGCGAGGCGACTGCGTTCGTCTTCCTGTCCTTTCAACAGGGAGTCGACGGCAACCAGCTGGCGGTCTTTTTCCAATTCAATGATCCGTTGCCGGTGGATCTCCTCCCGCTGCATAGCCAATTGTCTTCGATTGCGGAGATTGCGGTAAGCGAGGAAGCTAAGCAACAGGAGCACTACCACGGAACCCACCAGCACGTAGTTAAGCGTGGATTTCTGGCGAAGGCTGAACGCCTGGGCCAGCTTATCCTTCTGCAATTGAAGGATCTCCTTTTCCTTCTTCTCCGACTGGTATTGTGCGTCCAGGAATTCGATGCGTTTTATATTCGACTCCGAGTACAGGCTATCCTTGATGGCAATGAATTTGTTCCTGTATGAAAGCGCTTCTTTATAGTGTCCTTCCCTTTCCTCCATCTCAGACATTGCATCATATACGGTTTGCTCCAATGAAATGTTGGAATTGTCCTTCGCATTCTTCAAAGCATTGTTAAGATATCGCCGGGCCGAGGGGAAATCGGCCAGGTAGACATAGCAGGTGCCAATTGTAAAAAGCGTGGTGCCTATCAGACCCTGGGACGCCATCAACTGCGCCTCTGCCATGGCTTTTTGATAACTGGCCAGCGAATTCCTGTAGTCCTTGATATTATAATAGTACTCGCCAAGATTCGAGTAGAATAGGAATATATAGTACGTGTTCTTCAGCTCATCGGCAATGGCCTTCGACCGTTCCAGGTAGGGCATGAACTCGCCATACTTCTGCATCTTGATGAGCATATTGGCATAGGCCAGGTTGGCTACCATGATCAGGCTCTGGTTATTGACCTTGTTCGCGAAAAGGAGTCCCTTCTTGCTGTACACGAGAGCATTCTCGAATTTCATCAGCTCTGAATACACCGTGCAAATATTTCCATAGCCGTAGCCGAGATTGAAATTGAGTGAGTCGTTCTCCTCGTAAAACTTTACGACGCTCATGAAATAATCGAGCGCACCGGCGAGATCCGAGTTGAGATAATGAATAACGCCCAGGTTATTCCTAAGGGATGCCACATGGCGTTTGATCCTGCGGGTCTGTGGTTGCTTTAGAAAAATATTAATGGCGGACACATAATAGTCCATCGCCTTCTTCTGATCATAACGGGTATAGAGAACGCCCGCGAGCTCATCTCCCATCGCTGCAAATTCTTCACTGCCCGATTTCTTCGCTATCTCCTCCACCTGCCGGAGATAGCCCCGCGCCTTACTGGTATCCACATTGTCATAATTCTTCCCCAACTGAACCAGGATATCCACTCTCGCGGAATCCGTCGTTTGTTTTTGCAACAATGATTTAAGACTATCGATGATTGTTGTTTGGGCATGCAGATCCTGCGTGGAAAGCAAGGCCATGAAGAAAATGATGCTGATATAAAAAAGTCTGGGATTCACTGCATAAAACAGTTAGGATGATTAAATGTACTGTTTACCACGGCACTTTCCATTTGTTTCCGAAAAAATCACCCTTTAGGGTGAATTCCACGAAACCCGCACTAATTCACAGTTTCAGGGGATTGTCACGGCCTCCTGAATCAAATACTTTTGACTTTTCGCCTCCCCCCTGGAAAACCAGTAGCACCTACCCGGGATGAAAACACTGGTAACAATTCATCAAACTATATTTATGAAACGATCATTTCTCTTCCTCCTTCTTTTCGTTGTGAGCTGCATTTACCTTCCCGCAAAATCACAAGGCAAGCCTGGCAAACCGGTTCCGAAGTACGACACCATCATCCGGAAGCATGTAGAAAAGCCCGTTGTAAAGCCGGTAGTCAAGCTGGAGATCGTGATCCCGGTTCCGGAGTTCATCAACCAGCCTTACTATTATGATAGAAACGATAATAAACTGGTCCGCCTCGAGAACACCACGGCCCTGCTGATCTCGAAGAAGAAGACGCTGGGCCTGAAGGGTGCGAAGCAGTTCTTCAGCATGGATGATGCATCGTCCAAAGCGAGGTTCACGGCCAAGAGTGATATCGCATTCATCATAAAGACGAGTGGTGATGTGATCGATCTTACCTCCTATATCAAGCTCTACAAATTCATTCCCGCCGATGAGAAGCGACAGGTAACGATCACATCGAAAGAAGGCATCCTCAATAATAATGAAGAAGGTAAGGGAAGGCTCGTCAGCTTCAGTGTGAAAGCCCTCTCCAAGGACAACTACCTTATTCAATTCGGCGAGGCGATGGAGGCGGGTGAATATGGTTTCGTGTGGGTGAAGAATATGGAACAAAAAGAATTCAACGTATTTGCCTTTGGCATCGACTGGAAGAATATCGATTAACAAATTAAATCCCTGTAGTCATGCGGACGCTCGCCTGTCTTTCTTTTGCACTGCTCCCATTATTGGTTTCTGCCCAACAGATCTCCGTGTCCGATTCCATCACCAGGTTTGGCATCACCGAAAAAGGAATTCCTGCCGGTGAAATGGCCGATAGCCGGATCGGTGAGGAAGGGAACACGCTACTTTCCTCCGATGGTAAGGTGGAACTTATCTTCCCCGCAGGAGCAGTGCAAAAGAAAACGGCCATTAGCATACAACCGGTCACCAATCTTGCGCCCAACGGAAACGGTTATGCTTATGAAATGAAGCCATCGGGCATACATTTTCAAAAGCCGGTCCGCATCATCTTTCATTACTCGAACGAGGAGACCGAAGGAAGTCTATCCACTTTACTTAATATGGCCACGCAGGATGAAGAGGGTCGCTGGTCCCCGTTGAAAGAAGTAGAGATCGATACTATCAACCATACGGTAAGCGCCTCCATTTCCCATTTCAGTTACTATGCGATTTATGGAAAAGTGAAATTAAGACCCTCCTCTGCAAGAGTAAGAGTGAATGAGACGGTGCGATTGACTATGACAAGCATCTTTGAATATAACGGAGACGAAAGCCTGGAAGAAACCTCCCTGCTAGGTACCAAGCTGAGCGGGCCCCCGGCCTGGAGTGCAAATGCCGTACCCGGAGGCAATGCGGCAGTCGGTACCGTGTCAGCTTCAGTAGCATTCAGCTCACTCTACAAGGCACCCGCCCGCGTGCCACATCAGAACCCCGTTGCTGTAACGGCAGAGATCAAAGGCTCGACAGGCGTGATCGATGGAAAGAGTTTCAATAACCTGAAACTGGTATCGAATATCACGGTGTATGACAAAGCGTGGGAAGTAAAATTAGAGAGCACCATGAAAGGCGGTTCGAAGCAGGCATGGGGAGGCCTCATAACCTATGCCGATGCCGGCAGTTTCCTTTTCTCGATGGAGAAGGCGGAACCGGCTGTGCTCAATGTCAAGAACCACCTCGAGAAGATGACGAATAATTGCACGAAGCTCGTTTTGAATCCTACCACCTGCACCGGGCTCATCCATATCTCCACTGTCAGGAGCATAAAAGTGACTCCGGCCAATCCGCCCTCGGAACCCTTTCCCACAGTAGAGATATGGTTCGTTCCCTTTCCCGTCGAGATTACGAAATACCGGTTCACCTGTCCGCCACCACCG
>Ga0193753_10001252_pt1 | contig 22055 bp, 15 predicted proteins | sample H1c2metaG_FD_144925 | JGI IMG/M metagenome (GOLD analysis project Ga0193753, IMG submission 144925) | Soil microbial communities from a riparian zone of the East river system, Colorado, United States - H1c2 | ecosystem: Environmental > Terrestrial > Soil > Riparian zone | place: USA: East... | reverse complement strand
GGCGGCATCGCGCGCGAAAATGACATGAAAGCCCTCGCCATCGGCGGCGTGGCGGACCATGCGCATTTGCTCTTGAGCTTGCCCGCCGCTCTTTCGGTTTCCAAAGCGATGCAATTGTTGAAGGGCAATTCCTCGAAATGGCTGCGGGAAACATTTCCCGAACTCCGGTCCCAGAGCTTCGCGTGGCAGGAAGGATTTGGTGCATTCAGCATCGGCATCTCGGGCGTGCCCGATACGGTTCATTACATCCAGACACAGGAGGAGCATCATCGGAAGAAAAGTTTCCAAGATGAGTTGAAGGCGATCTTGAAGAAGCACGGAATGGCGATCGATCCGGGGATGGAGTGAAGTTCTTTCGTCCCTGCGGGACTTGGAAAATTTGTTAGGGCGAGTTACCCAGCCCTAAAGGGCTGGGCTATTTTCAGCGGGAACTGATCTCTTTATCTCGAACGATGCATCCTGTGGTTAACTATCGCGCCACGGTCAGGCCGGCATTGGGCGGCGCCTTTGCCAGCCTCGTCATCTGTTCGAGGCGTTGCTCCTTCTTGAGCGCGCTCAGCGCCTTGGCTTCAGCGTAGAACTTCGGCAGGTCGCCGTTGTTTTGCGCGAGCAATTGTTGGAACGCGGGCACGAGCGTGTAGTAGGCGGCCACGGTGTTCAGTTGCGCATTGTTGATGGGGCGCTTGAACCAGTGATCGTAGCCGGCATAGCCGCCCCACCCTGCCTTGAGCTGCTCGTAGTCGGCGCGGAGCTTCGCGATGACTTGCTCCTTCTCCGAGCGCTTGGCGGCGACGAGTGTTTCGCTGCCAGGCTTTTCCACCGTGCGCGGCGCGTGGGCGGATTCTTCGCCATAGATTTGCTTCAAGTCCTCGCGGGCCTGCATCACGAGCGCGACGAATTGGTCCTTGCGCCGCAGTTGCGTCTCATAATCCGCGCGCGTCTTCGCGTCGCCGTGGACGGCCATCCAGCGGCGCACGCCTTCCTCGCCGACGGCGGTGGCAAAGGCTTCGTTGAAATCGGTGTCGCCTTTCGCGAAAACGCGCTGGTGGGCGAGTTCGTGAAAGAGAATTTCCGCGAGATCGGTGGGCGTGTTGTCGATGAACGTGTTGAGCACCGGGTCCTTGAACCAGCCGAGCGTCGAGTAGGCGTCCACCCCGCCGACGTAAACGTCATAGCCGTCCTTCACCAACCGCGCGCCGCACTTGCGAGCGTCTTTTTCAGAGAAGAAGCCGCGGTATTTCAATTTGCCCACGACGGGATACCACCACTTCTTCGGCTCAAGCGAGAATTCCGGCGCGGCATAGACATTCCAGACCACGAAGCGGCGTCCGAGGTCGGCGTAGCTGGCGTAGTGGCCGTCGGTCTTGAGACTCAGTTCGCGCTCGGCGAATTCCCGAATATCGAGAACAAGCTGAAGTTTCTCGCGCAACGCTGTGTTGGTATCAGGGCGGGCAAGCACCGCTGAAATCGGTTCCTGCTTGGAGAAAATCTCATACTGGCCCGCGGCGGCTTGTTGATAGTAACCCACCGTGTTGCAACCCGTGACGAAGACGGCGACGGCGAGAAAAATCAGCGCGTGCCGGCGGAAACGGCGGCGCTTGACGGAAGTTGTCGGAGCTGACGGCGACATGTGAGCGCATTCCGTAAACCAGATCGGCGGGAATGGCAATTGTCGGAGTGAAGAAAACGCTGGGAAGTCAGTGGCGTTTCAAGCCCGGAGTCCCGAAGCCAAGTTACTCTGGATATAGGTGGCACGGGCTACCAGCCCGTGCGGCGCGGCAACCTGCCGTACCGAAGTGGAGGCGGCTGGGCTTTCCTATGATATTCGCGCCGGCGGGAGCCTATTTCATTTCGCTCGGCTGGTAGCCGGCCGAAACGGGCTGGTAGCCCGTTCCACCCAGTCCTGCTGGGTTCCAAATTCAACCAGGAAAAGAAAACGAGCTGGCGCGCAGACGCACGCCAACTCGCTTCGTCGAGAGTCCTCTTAAATCTCCCAGCCTTTGCGGTTCTCGCGCTTCACGAATTGCGCGGCTTCGGGCGCATTCGTCGCGCGCATGTTCGGGCCATCCCATTCGAGCTTGTGCCCCACGCCGCTGCGCAAAGCGACGCAGCCGAGCAGAATGATTTCCGTGAGGTAAGCGGCGACATCGAAATTCGAGTAAGCCGCGGGACCGCCCTTCATCATCGTGAACCATTCCTGATCGTGGCCCGGGGAACGCGCGATAGTTTGCGGCACGGCTTTGCACGCCTCATGAGTGTCGCCGCTCGAGTATTCCTTTTCGTCGTTCAGAATCACTTGGAACCTCGAGCCGTAATCATCGCCCGCGAACAGCTTGCCCTTATCGCCGATGACGAGGCAGCCGCTGGACGGAAGCCTTTTGGTTTGCGCGACAATCTCCCGCGTGACATCCGCGCTGGGGCGCAGCGGCGAGACGAAGTTGCCGGACTTGAACATGCCGTCTTTGGAATTGGGATTGCCGTCGTACCACCAGAACTTGCACGGGGGCAGTCCATCGCGTTCCGGGAAGTCGAAGCGAATGCGCGAAGTCAGCGGGAACGTCTCCGGGTACACGCGCGATGCGACTTCAAGTTCCACCGCCGTCGGATAGCCGAGTTTCAGTGCGCGGAACGGCATGTTCACCGTGTGACAAGCCATGTCGCCGAGCGCGCCAGTGCCGAAGTCATACCAGCCGCGCCAGGCGAAGCCGTGGTAAACCCCTTTCTTGAAGGGGCGCTGTGCCGCGGGTCCGAGCCACAGGTCCCAATCCACATTTTCCGGAACTGGATCTTCGCCGGGCGGACGCATAAATCCCTGCGGCCAGATGGGGCGGTTGGACCAGACGTGCAGCTCGAGCGGCGCGCCGATGACGCCCGCTTGAATCACTTCCACCGCGCGGCGCAATCCGCTGCCGGCGCTGCCCTGGTTACCCATTTGCGTGGCGAGCTTCTTCTCATTGGCGAGGCGGCGCATCTCGCGCGCTTCCCAGACGGTTTGCGTCAGCGGCTTCTGGCAATAAATGTGTTTGCCCATCCGCATGGCCGTGATGCCGGCGACGCCATGCACGTGGTCCGGTGTGGAGACGACGACTGCGTCGATGGATTTCCCAATCTCGTCGAACATCTTGCGCCAATCTTTGAACAACTTCGCATCGTAAGTGCGGTTGGCTTTTGTGGCGCGGTCCTTCAACACCTTGTCTTTGCCACTCAGCGTATTGGAATCGATGTCGCAGAGAGCGACGATGTTGCCGCCGAGATTGAACGCACTGTCGGTGTCGCTGCTGCCTTTGCCGCCGACGCCGATGCACGCGATGTTGATGCGCTCGTTCGCGCCCTGGGCGCGCAGAAAAGAGGGCGCGCTGAACGCAGCGACACCGGCTGCAAGCGCGGTGGATTTGATGAAGTCACGACGGGTCCCGAAGCGGAAAGTTTTCTTTGGCATGCGCGTTTCCTACGCCTGCGCGGAATCGACGACAAGGAAATTCATCCCCTTGTGCTCTTAATCGTAGTCGTAATCTCACTCCTAATCTCTACCGGGTATGTGAGCGATCGCCCAAGAGGGGTTAAGACTAGGATTACGATTTGGAGTAAGAGTAGGAATAGGAACAGGGAAAGAAACCCCGCTCCACACGGAGCGGGGCGTGAAAGCTCCAGACATGCGTTTGACCTTGGCGCTTCCACTTCCGTGATTGTCGGCAAGCGGGCGCTGAAGCCTTAGCGGGACGATGCAGAAGAGAATCTCACGCAAAGGTCGCCACGGCCGCAAAGGAGAGGCCACAGGCCGACTCTTCTTCAGGCGAATGATGGCTCCCTGTTTGGTGAGTTGCTTTTGAAGTCCACGTTTCGGTTTCCTTCGCGTCCTTGGCGACCTTTGCGTGAGGCTCTCTCGTTTGAACTGCATCGTTACGGCTTACGCGCAAAGAATTGAATTTGCCGTCCGGCGCGCTTTTGATGCCACACCACATTTGACAACAATGTCACGAATCCAGGATTGCCGAGATTGCGCCGATGAGGCATGAATTCGCGCCGTGTCCCAATTCGATTCCAGCATGCAGCACGGAGAATCCAACAACGTGCCCCCCCCCATACTTCCACCGCGCATCGCCGCCACCGGAAAACGCGGATTAGGCCCACTGGCTATCGTGGGCATCTGTCTGGCCGGCGTGGCGATGCTCCTCGTGCTGGCCGTGGTGGCGGCGGGAATGTTTTTTCGCGTCCATGCCGCCGAGGCTCGCCAGGAACGGGCCGAGCGCACGTCTGCCGTGGTCGCGCGCGCTTCCAAGCCAGAAGCCGGCCTCACCTATTTCAACGACAGGATTGCCAGTGCGCCCTGGTCCATTCACGTGCTGAAGGTCGATCGAGCGAAGAAGGATCTGACGTTTTTTTCCGCGCACGCGAGAGACAGGGTTCTGGGAGTGGGCCTGCTGGCGGACCAGGCCCGGGCTGTTCCGGGCGACGTGGGACGTGCGCTGGCCGGAGTGAACGGCGACTTCTACGTGCGAGATAGTCCCGGCTACGCGGGCGATCCGCGCGGCCTGCAAATCATGAACGGCGAACTCATCAGCGCGCCCGACACGGTTTGCGTGTGGTTCGATACCGGCGGCAATCCGCACCTGGATGAAGTGAAGAGCAGCTTCACCGTCACCTGGCCCGATGGCCGCAAGATGCCGTTCGGCCTCAATCAACAACGCGCTCCGACCCTGCCCATTCTCTACACGCCGAGGTATGGCGCGGCGACCGGGGCGCGCGGCGGACGCGAGGTGATTTTGGAAAAGGACGGCGACAGTGCATGGTTGCCGTTTCAGGCCGGCGAAACTTATCGTGCGCGCATCCGCGAAATTTCCACGAACGGCAATACACGGATCGCGCCGGACATCCTGGTGCTGTCACTCGCGCCTCAATTGCTCTCGAACCTGCCCGAGATGGAGCCTGGCGCTGTGCTGCAAATCTCGACCGCCACGACGCCGGATCTGAAAGGCGTGAAGACCGCGATCGCCGGTGGTCCCGCGCTGATCAAAGACGGCAAAGCATTCACGCTGAAGAATCCGCCGCCGGGTGCCCTGGGCGGATACGCCGAGGGATCGAAGTATCAGCGCCACCCGCGCTCGGCCGTGGGCTGGAGTCCGACGCATATTTATTTGATCACCGTGGATGGACGGCAGCCCGGCCTTTCCGTAGGCATGAAGCTCGCCGAGTTGGCGGAATATTTTGTGAAGCTGGGCTGCACCGACGCCATGAATTTCGATGGCGGCAAGTCCGCGCAGATGTGGATGAACGGCCAGATCGTGAACAGCCCGGCGCAAGGCGAAGACACGGTGGCGAATTCGCTTTGGGTGATTCGTAAGCCTGAAGGGCAATGATGGTGCTGGGGCGCGTCGCTCCGCGCGCGCCGGGGCTGAAGCTGAAATCTCTCACGAGGTCGTGAGCTTGTTTCCGTTCGCGGCACGCGCAGAGCGGCGCGCCCCAGCTTTCACATCGTCAGGATTTGCCGAGCTTCCAAAGCTTGCCGTCGCTGCGGACGTAGATCGCGCCGTGCGAGATCGACGGAGTGCTGAGAATCGTCTTTCCCAAATCCATTTCACTGATCACCGCTCCGTCCGGCGCCGCGGTGTCCACGACTTGCAGCAATCCCTTTTCGTTCACGCAGTAGAGGAGCGATCCCGCGCCGAGCGGCGTCGCGCTGAAGGGACCCTTAAGCCGAAGCTGCCAAAGCCGTTCGCCGCTCGCGGCGTCACCGCACGAGAGCACGCCGGCATCGTTCAGCGTGAACACGCGCTTGTTCAACACTACGGGGCTGGCAGTCGCAGGCCGAAGCTGGCTTGAGCGCCAAAGCTGCTTGGGTGAATTTCCTTCCGGCGATGGCTCCAACGCCGTGATGCCGTGCGAGGGCACGTAAAGAATTCCTTCGCTCACCGTCGCCGAAGGAATCGTGGAAGCGCCGTCGCCATAGTCCCAAACGATTTTGCCGGTGGCAGGTTCCACGGCCGCGAGTCCCTTGCCTGATTGCAGCAAAACGTAAGTCGGACGGCCCGCCACTTTCAGCAGCATGGGCGAAGTCCAATTGGCCATCTTGGGCCGGTCCAGTTTCCAACGGTTGACTCCCGTCTTCGCGTCGAAGCCAGCGGTGAAAGATTCGCTGTCATTTTCCACCATCGCGATGAGCACACCGTCCGTGACCGTGAGCGACGAAGACATGCCGAGGCTGTTGCTGGCATTCGGGTAATCGCGCGTCAATCCGCGGATCCAAATCAGGTTGCCCTCGAGATCGAGGCAAACCAGATCGTTGGAGGAAAAGATCGCGAAGATGCGCTCGCCATCGCTCGCGGGAGTCGGCGCGGCCACGGACGTTTTGTCATGGGACATGGTGCGGCCCGTGGCCCAGAACCGCCGCTCCCAGCGCTTGGTCCCGTCCTTCGCGTTGAAGCAGATAACGTGGAGACGATCCTGTTTCGGCCCGCTGGAGCAAGTGACGAACACTCGATCACCGATGATGATGGGGCTGCTCAATCCGCGCCCCGGCAAATCCGCCGCCCAGGCGATGCTGTTCGTGTCGAGCTTGGCCGGCACGTCCGCCGCGCTGGCGATGCCGTTGCCGAGCGGGCCGCGAAACTGGGGCCAGTCCGCGGTGGCGAATTGAAGCGCAGCGAGAAGCGCAGCGGAGATGAAGAATGATTTCATGACAGTGGCAGCGGGTTGAACTTACAGTTTGGCGGAAGCGATCGGCGTCCCGACGGCGTCGGTAATGCGAAGTTGGAATTCCCATTCGACCGTCCACTTTTCCTTCATCTCGTTCTGGCAAATCTTCACGAGGATCGTGTTCTTCCCTTTCTTCAATTCGCCCGCCAGCCGGTATTGATCGATCTCCATGCCGCGATGGTATTCGTCGCGACCGAACAGAAACTTTCCATTGAGCCAGACCTTCCAGGCGTTCTTGCAGCCGAGACGCAACTCGACCGGACGCGCCTTGTCCGATTGAAATTCCGTGTAAGCGTAGCCCGCGACTTCCTTGAGCGCGCCGCAGGGTTTGTTGAGATCGACGAGACCGTAATCGCCCGTGGCTTTGAAATCCTGCCAGCGCACCTTGCCGACCTTCCCGTCGTACTCGGCGGCGAGATCAACGCGCTCCTCGGGCGGATAAACTTTGTCATGTCCGGCGCCGCCGGTGCTGTCGAAGGGGCCAATGACTTTCCAATCCGTGAGCCAGCCGAACACTGTTGGCAACTCGGCCGGACTGCCCAGCTTCTTGAGTTCCTTCGCAATCCCTTCGACCTGGTCCACGTCGCGCGCGGACTTCAGCGCGGTTTGATATTTGGGAACAGCGTCGTTTGTTTTCCCGGCAGTGCGAAGACTCGCGGCTTCGTCGATGAGACGTTGCACGGCATCACGTCGCAACTCATTCGCGGGATCATCGCGCAAGCTGGCGATTAGCCGTTCCGCTTTGGCCGGCTCGGCGCTGACGATCAACTCGTAGGCAAGGCGGCGCGCGCGGGGATGGTGCTTTGTGTCGCGCACAAACTTCTCGAGGCCCGCGATCGGCAGCTTGCGGCCTGCGGCCAACTCGCGCTCAGCGATTGCATCCACCGCGGCACGCAGCCAATTCACTGCGAGATCGTTCGCCCCGTCCATGGCCGCGAGGATCGCCGGCAACGACGCGGCATCCGCTGCGCCGACTTCCTTCCAGGCTCGCGCAGCCTCGGCGTTGCCTTGTCCTTCCGCACCGACGGCGCGAATTGTTTTGAGCGACTGGGAAATTTGAGGCGAAGCCGCTTCAGCAGGGCCGACGCACAACCAGGCCGACAGCAAGAGCAAGATGTGTTTCATATTTGGAGCAGCAACCGCGTAGTTAGTAACAGCAGCCGACGCAGCGTGCAATGCGAGAACGGGACAGCGCACAGGAAGCAGCGCAACCGGACACAGACGTGGCGGCAGGCAAGATGCTCGCCGCCATAGAACCACCTCGACTGGAGTTTACTTCCCTTCGCTCTTCACATTGAATGCGGACTGGCACAGAACATCGAACACACTTATGAAACGATGGATGACCGCGACGGCCCGAAGCATGGTGCTCAGCGCCGTGCTTTTCCTTTCAAGCATCCCGGCGCGAGCGGCCGAGCCTTTCTTTTTCATTCAGCTCAGCGACCCGCAGTTCGGGATGTTCACCGGGGACAAGGATTTCGCGCAGGAGACGGCGAACTTCGAATTCGCGGTGGCCAGCGTCAACCGCCTCCATCCGGCGTTCGTCGTGATCACGGGCGACCTCGTGAACAAACCGGGCGACGCCGCCCAGATTGCTGAGTTTCAACGGATCGTGGCGAAAATCGATCGCTCCATCCCGGTACACAACGTCGCGGGCAATCACGACATTGAAAATGTGCCAACGCCTTTAACTCTCGCGGCTTACACGAATCAGTTCGGCGCGGATCACTACACCTTTCAACACGTGGGACTCCTCGGCATCGTGCTCAACTCCGGCGTGATTCATTCGCCGCAGCAGACCACCTATCAACTCGCCGAGCAGGAGCGCTGGCTGCGCACGGAACTGGAACGCGCGCGCGAAAGCCGGCCGCAGCACATCGTGATCTTTCAACATCACCCGTGGTTTCTGAAGGCTGCCGACGAGCCGGATCAATACTTCAACATTCCGAGCGAACGGCGCGCTGTGTATCTCACTCTGTTCCGCGAGGCGGGAGTGAAATACCTTTTCTCCGGTCATTATCATCGCAACGCCATCGCACGTGATGGCGACATGGAAGCGGTGACGACGGGGCCGGTCGGTATGCCTCACGGCGGCGACAAGTCCGGAATGCGCGTCGTGATCGTGCGCGACGATCGGATGGAGCACCGCTATTACCACTTCGGAGAAATTCCCAACCGCGTCGATCTCAAAGCTCCCAAATCCGAAGCTGCGGCGGCAAAATAGAGTTTGCTCACGCCTGTTCCTCAACCGCTGAGGGAGCGACGCGCCCCATCAACCTGCGCGGTTCATGGCGGCGATGCCCGGCGTGCGATCGTGGGATTCTCATCACGTCGGCGGCTGCAAAGCCTGGTGAGAAGTGCAGGCTACGATCTCAAAACGTGCGCTCTCCTGACAAAATTCTGTGCGAATTTCCCTGAGACACGTCAGACTTGTCCCGTGGCACAGGAAACCAGAATGAGTTCAGAGGTAATTCTCGACGTGCGGAATCTTTCCCGCGCTTACACGAGCGGCAACCGAAGCCTGACGGTGTTGGACAACGTCAGTTTTCAACTCGCACGCCGCGCGACGTGCGCCATCGTCGGCCCGTCCGGCAGCGGCAAGACGACGTTGCTCGGACTGTGCGCTGGACTCGATGTGCCGACGAGCGGCTCCGTGGTCCTGAACGGCAACGTGCTGAATCAATTGAGCGAGAACCAGCGGGCTTTGCTGCGCAACCAGCACACGGGCTTTGTCTTCCAGAATTTTCAACTGCTGCCCAATCTGACCGCGCTCGAGAACGTGATGATTCCGCTCGAACTGCGTGGCGAACGCGGGGCCACGAATGAAGCGAGGCAGCTCCTGGCGCGCGTAGGATTGTCCGATCGGCTGGATCATTACCCGGCGCAACTGAGTGGCGGCGAGCAACAGCGTGTCGCGCTGGCGCGAGCATTTATCAATCGCCCGCACATTCTCTTCGCCGATGAACCGAACGGAAATTTGGATGCGGAAACGGCCGGCAAAGTCGTGGACCTCATCTTCGAGATGAACGACGAACTCGACACCGCGCTCGTGCTGGTGACGCACGATTTGGAACTCGCGCGCCGAACCGAGCGCATCCTGCGGCTGCGCGGCGGACGACTCGTCGAGGACAGTGCCACGCAGCCCGCCTGAGTTCCGCGACGTCATGCCTGCACCATCATCAGTAAAAAACAGACGCGTCGCCTGGCCGTGGTTCTACCTCATGGCCTGGCGCGACAGCCGCCGCAGCCGCCGCAAGCTGCTGCTCTTTTCCATGTCCATCGTGTTGGGCATTGCCGCGATGATCGCGATTGGATCTTTCGGCAGGAATCTCGAACGCGCGGTGGAGGAGCAGACCAAAGCGTTGCTCGGCGCTGACCTCATGGTGCAGTCGCGCGACGCGTTCACTGACGCGCAACGCGCCTTTCTCGACGGCATCGGCACCGCTCACTCGGATCAGGTGCTTTTCTCCTCGATGGTTTTGTTTCCCAAAGGGCAGGGGACACGGCTCGCGCAGCTCGGGGCGCTGAGTGGTGATTTTCCGTACTACGGCGCGGTGGAAACGTTGCCCAATGAAGGCTGGCAACGGTTCAAGCGCGGCGAAGGTGCGCTCGTGGAAGACAGCTTGATGCACCAGTTCGGCGCGCAAGTCGGCGACGAGGTGAAGGTCGGTGAACTCACGGTCCCCATCGTTGGCTCGCTCTTGAAAGTTCCAGGCGACAACGAACTCTTCGCCAGTCTCGCGCCGCGTGTTTTCCTGCCGATGGAAAAGTTGATCGCCACCAAGTTGCTCGGCGACGCCAGCCTCGCGCGTTATCGCCGCTACGTCCGCTTCTCGTCGGACGTCGCGCTGCAAGACGCGGTGAAACAACTCCGCGATCGGCGTGACGAATTGCAATTGCGCTTCGACACGGTGGAAGAACGCAAAGGCGATCTCGGTCAATCGCTGCAGAATCTCTATCGCTTCCTCAATCTGGTCGGCTTCATCGCGCTCCTGCTGGGAGCGATCGGAATCGCCAGCGCTATTCAAGTGCATGTGCGGCAACGGCTCGACTCGGTCGCGGTGCTGCGCTGTCTCGGCACGACGGCGGCGCAAGCCTTTACGATATATTTGATCCAAGGCGCGGCGCTTGGCCTTGTGGGAGTGATAGCCGGCGCAGGTCTCGGCGTTTTGCTGCAACAACTTCTGCCGTGGGCGCTGGCGGATTTCATTCCCATCGAAGTGCAGTTCTCGCTCGATGTGTTTTCCGTGGCCCGCGCGGCGGCGCTGGGTTTTGTGATCTGCATGTTGTTCGCGCTGCTGCCATTGCTCCAGGTGCGCAACGTGTCGCCACTCGCTGTGTTTCGCCGCGACCTCGAACATTCACCCAAGCGCGATCCGTGGCTCTTCGCTGTTTATGCTGCCATCGCCATCGGCGTTGTTTGGTTCGCCATCGCGCAAACCAAAGAATGGAAACAGGGCGTAGGCTTTGCCGGCGGACTTGCGGGCGCGTTGCTTTTGCTGCTGGGCGTGTCGCGGATCGTAGTGTGGATGGTGCGCCGCGTCACCCGCGCATCGTGGCCATTCGTGTGGCGGCAAGGGCTGGCCAGCCTGCATCGGCCCAACAACCGCACCTCGCTTCTCATGGTATCGCTCGGCCTCGGCACCTTCCTGATTCTCACGCTCTACCTCGTGCAGCATTCGCTCGTGAAGCAGTTGACGCCGGACAACGGCGGCAACAAGCCCAACGCCGTCCTCTTCGATGTTCAAGCCGATCAAAAGAGCGGCGTCATGGCCGTGCTCACGAATCAGCATCTTCCCGTAATCGATCTCTCCCCTGTGGTGACGATGCGCATCCAATCCGTGAAAGGCGTCGCTTCGGGCGAACTCATCAAGAAGAAAGCGCGCAATGACCGTTGGGCGTTGCGCCGCGAGTATCGCTCTACATTTCGCGATCACCTGGCGGACTCCGAGGAACTTCTCTCCGGCGAATGGATCAAGAGCGCTTCGTCCACCAACGGCGTGATTCCCATTTCCATCGAGCAAGGCATCGCGCGCGATCTCGACGTGGGGCTTGGCGACGAAATCGTTTTCGACATCCAAGGCATCCCGATGAAAACGCGCATTGCCAACGTGCGCCGCGTGGACTGGCGTCGCTTGCAAGCCAACTTCTTCGTCGTGTTTCCCACTGGCGTGCTGGAGGACGCGCCCGGATTTTTCATCATCACTACGCGCGTGAAGGACAGCGAAGCCTCCGCCGCCATGCAGCGCGCCATCGTCCAGCGTTTCCCGAATGTGTCCACGATCGACTTCACCCTCGTGCTGCGCGTGGTGGAAGGAATCGTCTCGAAAATTTCCTTCGCGATTCAATTCATGGCGATGTTCACCGTGCTCACCGGTTTGATTCTTCTCATCACCGCCGTGTTGAACAGCCGCGTCCAGCGACTGCGCGAGACCGTTCTGCTGCGTACGCTCGGTGCATCGTCGGGCCAGTTGATTCGCATCCAGATGGTCGAGTTTCTTCTCCTCGGAATGCTCGCCAGCATCACTGGCATTGCGCTCGCCGTCGGTGCGCAATGGATGCTCACCAAATTTGTTTTCAAGATCGGCTTCTCGCTGCCCATTGCGCATCTCATTGCAGCCATCGCGATCAACTCCGCGCTCACCGTCATCATTGGGCTCACGGCCAGCCGCTCCGTTCTACAGCGCCCCCCGCTGAAAGTGCTGAGGGCAGAGGGGTAGTTAATCGCACTTTTGGCGAGTTGACGCACGCACCTGACCGTGGAAAATGCCGCTGATGATTTCCCGCCGCACTACATGGGTGTGGTTGCTTTATCTGGCATTCAACGCGCCTCTTGCTTCGCAGTCCATCGTAACGTTCGTCTCGCCCACGAACCAGAGCCGTTTCAGCAAAGCGCTGGGAATGGAATTGAGCATTCGACTAGATGCCAGCGTGAGCAATCCCGGCCCGGGCACGACTTACGTCAACTTTTTTGATGACCTGGTTTTCATCGGTTCGGGCAGCAGTCAAAATGGCTGGTCGATGATCTGGTCCAACGTGGGTTTTGGTCCTCACACATTGATGGCAGGAGTTGGCGGCATGCCGTCCTCGAATCCCGTGAACATCTTCGTGAACGCGGAAGGAGTGGCGTTCGTGAACGAAGAAGCAGTCTGGAAATACCTGGACGGCGGCCTTGATCCGGACCCGACGTGGTTTGCCCCGGGCGCTGATTTGAGGACGTGGCCCTCGGGCCGCGCGCAGTTTGGATTCGGTGAGCAGGATGAACTTACGGTCGTGAACTTTTTCAACATGTCAGACGGGAGTATCCACCCTGCTTATTATTTCCGTCACGCGTTCCACGTCACCAATGCCGCTGCGCATTCCAATCTGGTCGTGCGCTTGCTTCGTGATGATGGCGCGATTGTTTACCTGAACGGCCAGGAACTTTTTCGCGGCAACATGCCCTCGGGCGCGGTGAGCAATAAGACTTACGCGCTGACGGGCGCCGTGCCCGAGAATGAATTCATCGACCACTGGGTGAATCCGGCTGCGCTGCTCGAGGGCACGAACCATCTAGCCGTGGAAATTCACAATCAGGGGGCGCACAGCGAGGACATCAGTTTCGATCTTCGACTCATCGCCGACCTGCCGATTCCGCCGCCGCGCGTAACGGTTCGGCGAACCGGGTCATCCTTGGTTCTGTCTTGGCCCAAGCTTTATTTGGGCTATCGATTGCAAGCTGCGCAACAGCTTGGCATCGGCGACTGGCAGACTGTTACCAATGTATTTTCAGGCTCCAGTGATTTCCGCTCTACCAACAGCTTCACTTCGACGGCCAAGTTTTTTCGCCTGACACTGTGAGTGTGTGTCGTGTGTTCGCCCGTTCCATCCGCGCGCACATCCATTGTTCTCAGGGTTTTCTTGTGCCTGGTATTCGCCCTTCGGGGCATTCCGGATAAAAAGTCCGAATGTCGCCGCGGCGCGTCGCGTCGTGAGTAGGAGCACAGGAACAATTCGACCCCTATTCACTTTCCCTTGGTGGGGCCGGCGTTCTATCTCTCAACCTCAGCGCAAACAATGAAAGGCAGGAACATACTTTTCGCGGTTCTGGCGGTGGGGCTGGTGGTGCAGGCTCACGCCATTACGAATTACTGGATCAATCCTGGCGTCGGTCTTTGGAATATCCCTACCAATTGGGCCACTGGCGCTATTCCTGGCAATGACGAGGCCCGCATTGGCAACGGCGGCACCGCTCTCATCGACGACTCACAAGTCGTCAGCGCCAGCTTCGTCGTCATGGGCGATACGAACGGCACGAGCGGCACGCTGCGTATGACAGGGGGAATTCTTGTTTGCGGTTTCGACGTTCGCGTGGGCGGCACGATTCTCGGCGCCGGAGCAGCCAGCACCGGATTTTTCGAGCAGTCCGGCGGCTTTGTTTTCATGAACGATGGAAACGTCAACGTGGGCTATGGCATCGGATCGGCAGGCACCTACAACCTGAGTGGCGGAGACCTACAAATAAATTCCGGCGCCATTTTCGCCATAGGCAATCGGACTTCGGGAACCGTGAATCAATCCAACGGCACGGTCTATGTTCGCGGCTTTTCCGCGCCGGGCACAGCCGTCACGCAGATCGGGCGCAACACCGCTACCATTCCAGCGTCGGGCACTTACAATCTGAGCGGGGGCATTCTGCTTACGCCGCGCCTGCAATTCGGCAACGCGGTCGGCGGCGCGGGATCGATCAACGTGTTCAATTTGACGGATACAGGAATGCTGATCTGCAACAGCATCTCAGTCACCAACACTTCCGCTTTCAATGCTTTCAACTTCACCGGCGGTACGCTCGTGGCCAACGGACTGGGCATCACATTGGTCAACAACGGCGGCACTTTCAGTCCTGGACGGGCCGATTTCGCAAGCAATGAAGGCACCACGGCGACCAACCTTCCGATCAACCCGATCAGCGTGGCTGTGTTCACCACCAATTCTTATTTTCAAGGAAGCAACGGGACGCTCCGCATCGACATCGCTGCGACAGGCAGCAACGACTTCGTGGACATCGGCCTGCCGGACGCAACCGGCTTGACAGGCAGCAGTGCAAGCCTTGAAGGCACCATCGCCGTCCACGTTCTGGACGAGTTCAATCCGCCTCTCCACAGCACGTTCGATATTCTCGTCGCCGACTCCATCACAAACCACGCAGTCGTGACCGGACTCACACCCGACGGGTACGGATTCCGCGCGAGCACTTTCATTGGCGACGATGGACGGTATAACCTTCGTCTTACTGTGGTGGTCACTCCCGCTCGGCTGAGCGTTCCGGTCGTGCTCGGCGACGGCTCAATCCAGATTGCTTTCGCGGGTTCGGTGGGCGCGCTCTATAGTGTGTCGGGCAGCACCAACATTGCGTTGCCCCTGAGCAATTGGCCCGTGCTCGGTCCAGCGACGGAAACCTCGCCCGGCCAATATCAGTTCACCGACGTGCCCGCTCCGGGCGGCAGCCAACGCTTTTACGCTGTCTTCGCTCAGTAGCGAGCCGTCAGCGCCGCGTATCGGCGTTCAATAAAGATGAAGTGCCAGAATGTTTTCTGTGCTTTCGTCGGCTGCTACGCAGGTTTCTCCTCTCTCTCTGATTGTTAAAATCCTGTGACCGGCGTCACGACAACTTAACACGCGAACGCGGCTTCGCGGTTGAATCGATCCGGCGCGCTCCGTGAAGTTGGAGTCGTTGATGAAGATTCATGGAGTGTTGGCAGGAAAGTCCGATGTTGGAATTCACAGGGGCGGGAAAGGGAGGAAGGGATTCACGCTGATCGAGTTGCTGGTGGTGATCGCGATCCTTGCGATCCTTGCCGCGCTGCTCTTGCCCGCGCTGGCCCGGGCGAAGGAACGCGCCAATCGCACGGCGTGTTTGAACAATCTCAAGCAACTCGGTCTCGGTAGTCAGCTTTACGCGGATGACAACGAGGGCCAACTCACCGGGCCTACATGGCTCCCGACTTATCTGCCGGTGACGACGGCCGGATCAAATCGCGACTCGCGTGATGACGATATGACGTGGCTGCAACCGGGCTACATCGATGGCACAGGCAGCTTTATTTGTCCGAGCGCCAAGCACGTCATTCGTCCGACGACCGCAGTGAAGCCGGGGACGACCGAGAAAGTCGTGATCGATTTGACGACCATCGCGCCGAAGAAAGGCGGCTTTGGCCACAGCTACGAGATTCTCGGTCTGTTCCGGGGCGACGCGGGTCCGAAGAAAACTGAAGCCAGCGTGAATTCCAATGTCATTAAGACCTATACCCCTCTCAAAGGCGCAACGCCGGGACCCTCGGAAATCTTTCTCATGGTGGACGCTGATGCCGGTACCGCAGCAACGACTACCAACTATCCCAATCCCGAAGACAACCACGGGGCGGAAGGTGGGAATATGAATTTCTGCGATGGCCATGCTGAGTTCGTCACTCGCGCGCGCTGGCTCAATGTTTGGAATACTTCGCAGGACACATTGAGATCGGTGCCGAAGCCTTAGTTCGAACTCACCTGAAACAAATAAAAATGAAACGAACCACTTTGATTCTGACCTTGCTGTTTCTCAGCTTGCTGACCCGCGGCGACACCCTCGTGCAGTGGGATTTCAACAGCCCGTTCGACTTCGATCCGGCGACGGGGACATTGACGCCGCTCATCGGCAGCGGTTCAGCCGCGCGGCTCGGGACCGTCACGGAATCTTTTACCGCGGCCAATGGTGGAACCGATCCCAACACCGGCGATAACAGCAACTGGCGTCTCGCCACGTTTCCTACGCAAGGATCAGGCAACAAAACTTCTGGCGTGGAATTTCGTTTGAGCACCGCCGGCTATGAGAACATCACGATGGCGTGGGACCAGCAGAACAGCGCGACGGCGAACCGCTATTGGCGTATCCAATACACGGACGATGGCAGCAACTTCGTGGATTACGTCGTCATCGAAAATTCACTCATCGCCGCGTGGACGAATTTCAGCGTGAGCTTTGCGCCCGTGCCAGCGGCCAACAATAACTCGAACTTCGCCGTCCGCATTCTCAGCGAATTTCAGAGCACGGCCACGGGATCGGGCACGGCCGGATACGCGCCGGTCAATCCCGCGTCCAGCTACGGAGTCGGCGGCACGCTGCGTCTCGACATGATGACCTTCGGCGGGAGCATTCAGGACACGAACAACGCGCAGCCGATCATCTCCGCCATCAACGATCAAACCACGCGCGTGAACCAGGCCAGTGCCGCGATTCCGTTCACCATCGGCGATGCGGAAACGGCGGCGGATCTTTTGACGGTAGAAGCTTCCTCATCCAATCCCACACTCGTGAATGGCTTCTCGTTCGGTGGGAGCGGTTCCAATCGCACGCTGACTCTTACGCCCCAACTCGATCAGGAAGGCGCCGCGATCATCACGGTCCGCGTGACCGACGCTGACGGCAAATTTAACTTTACGAGCTTCGATCTTGCGGTCTTGCCGACGAATACTCCGCCGACGATTTCATCCATCAGTCACGTGACGATCCTGGCGAACACTTCGACCAATGCTGCCTTTACCATCGGCGACGCGGAAACTGTCGCCGACGATCTTTCCATCATTGTCGCGTCGTCGAATTCCCGGCTTATTCCGGTCGCGAACATTTCCATCAGCCCCACGGGCAGCGTGCGCACGCTGACGCTGACTCCGGTCAGCGAAGAAGCCGGCGCCTCATGGATCACGGTGACGGTGAGCGATGGCGTGTTCACGAACGCGACTTCGTTCATGTTCAAGGTGCTGCGCTCGGAAATCATTGCGCTCTGGAATTTCAACAGCGTTCCGCCGGACACGAACGTGAACACGGGAACTTTGATTCCGGCCGTCGGCACGGGAACCGCGACCAGTGCGGGCACGGCCACGAATTCGCTGATCAGCAATGTGGCGGGGAACAGTTTCGATCCCGCGCCGGCCGACAACTCGAAGTGGCGCTTCGGCAGCTTCCCGGCGCAAGGCACGGAAAACAAAACCAGTGGGGCGGAGTTCCGCGTCAGCACGGCGGGCTATCGTGATATCGCGATTTCCTGGGACCATTACAACAGTGCCACTGGCAGCAAATACTGGCGGCTCCAGTATTCTTTGGATGGCGCGAACTTCGTCGATTTCGTCGTTTATACGAACCCGGTGCAAACGACGTTCTTTCCGACAGGAGCAAGCTTCGCGGGAATTCCGGGCGCAAATGACAATCCGAATTTCGCCGTGCGCATCGTCAGCGAATTCGGAAACACGGCCACGGGCGCGGGCGCCGACGAATATGTGGCCACCCAGGCCGGGTCTACTTACGGCACCGGCGGCACGCTCTGGCTGGACATGGTTACGATCTCGGGCGACTCGGCGGCGACGGCTCCGATGTTGTCGATTTTGAAAACCAGCAGCGGCCTCGACGTTTCCTGGCCCGCTACGGCGACGGGTTTTCTGCTGCAAGTGACGCCTGGCTTTAGCCCAATCGACTGGCAGCCTGTCACGCAGGCACCAGTGCTTTCCGGGGACCGCAACGTCGTGACTCTGACCAATACGGGGAACAATCAATTCTTTCGACTGGCGCAATAGTGTGATGGCAGGGACGGGGCGGCGCGTATCGCGATGTTTCTGCCAATCACGTTCCAATCAACCCACCATCGTTTCGGCGGATGGCGATGGTCGCGCTGCGCGGTCGTCCGCCTTCGGGACCATCCGGCCACGAGCTAATCGCATTCGGCCTCTTCGGATCGTTGCGCGCGGGATGTTCGATGGGCGGTTCGCCAGGATGCTGGATGTTCACGAACATCGTTCGACCATCGGAGTCCATGTGAGTCCGGTGATTTCGCAACTCATCGGACCGGTCAAAAATCTTCGGAGGTCGCCCGTCGCGGGATCGGCAGCGAGCATTTGATTGTTGCCGATGTTTTTCCAATCCGGCTGCGCGATGTTCTGGCGGAGGAATCCGTTTGAATCCAGAGCACGCCGCGTGGATCGAACGAGAGTTTGTCCGGCTGCGCAAAAGCGAGGCCCTTGTTGCCCGATCCTTTTTTCGTCGCTTCTGGATTTTTTGGATCGCCGGCGAGCAAAAAAATGTCCCACTGAAAACGCGTGCTCGCTGGATTACCGTCCGCATCGCGCCAGCGAATGATGTGGCCCATCAGGTTCGGTGAACGCGGATTCGCCGCGTCCGATCCGAGCGGCTCCGAGCGGCCCAACGGCGCGCTTTGCCCGCGCGCGGTGTTGTTGCTGAGCGAGCAGTAAGCTTCTTTGGTGGTGGGATGGACCGCGATCCATTCCGGGCGATCCATGTAAGTAGCGCCGACCTTGTCCGCCGCCGTTCGCGCATCGATGAGCACCTCGGCTTGCGAGGCGAAGCCATCGTTCGCCGTCAGTCCTTTGTTTCCGAACAACGGCACTTTCGACACTGGATTGACCGTGGGCATTCCGCCGCTGCCCGACGTTACTTCAACTCCAGCCATTCGCCCGTGCCGTCCGCGTGAAACTTCACGGCGTACAAAGTGCCTTCATCGAGAATGTTGCGGTTCGAACTGTATTGGCCATTCGGCACGAACGGTTTGCTGCTCACTAATTTGTAGATGTGCTCGAACTTGGATCGAAAGTCGTCGTCGCCCATGTAATACGCGACGCGGCCATCGCGCGTGATGGAGAGCGTCGCGCCCTCGTGCGCCATCCGGCCGAGCGCCGTACGCTTCACCAGCACGGACTGCGGATCGTAGGGGTCAATTTCCACGACCCAGCCGTGGCGATTCGGCTCGTTCGGATGCAACTCGGCGTTGAAACGCTGATCGAACTCGTGCCAGCGGAACTCCCACGTCTTCGGCCCGACGCCATAGCGATCGTGCAATCGCGAAAGTTCCTTCGCCTGGTTGATGAAGTACGGCGTCCACCAAATCGACATGTCCGTCCTTGTCCACATCACCGGCTACGAAACTATGGCCTCCACCCGTAACCTTGAGGGACGAGCCGGGTGCGTGCTTGTGATCCACAGATTGCGCAAAGAGTTGGTAGGTAATGAAACATCCAAGCATAGCAACACGCACGTAGTTCATGGAGTGAACATGTTGCGCCGAACCGCCACGTTTGCCACAGCGCGGTAAGGAAATTGTAAAAGGTTTGTGAGGGGCTTAGAGCCGAGTTGCTCCAACCATTTTCCTTGCGGCCGTATTTTCGGAAACGTCTTGTACGAAACAAAACCGCCTCTCCACGAGAGGCGGTTGATCCACGGCAAAATTTCGAGGTTACTTCAGCAAGCTGGCGAGAACGGCGGCCGCTTCCTGCCGCGGTGAAAGCGCTTTGCGCAATTCTTCCTGTGCCTTGTCGGCGGCTGCTTCCTTGGTCTTGCGGCCCTCGCGATACTTGGCGAGCTTTTCTTTCACTTCGTCGGCGGGCGCTTTGTCTTCGACGGCTTTTTGCAGCGCTTCGCGGTCTGGATTGGGCTGGCCAGCACCACGATTACCACCACCGCCTCCCCGGCCGGTGCCGAATCCGCCAAAGCCGATGCCGGAACGGGCTTCGCGTTGCGCATCGAGGACTTTGACCACGAGCGGGCGGATCTTGTTTTTCCAATCCTCCTCCGACTTCACATCCAAAGTTTCCTTGTAGCGATCAATCGTCTGTTGGCGGCGCTCTTCGCGACTGGCGTCGTCTTGAGCGAAGGCCTGATTGTTGAAAACGGAAATCATGGCTGCGGCTGCAACCAGAACGAGCAGGCTTCGAAGTTTGTTTTTCATGTTTGTTTCGGGTTACGCAGAAAAGACTGGCGGGACGCGCGGCCGGTTACAAGGCGGCTTTTTTGAAACTCAAGAATCATGTCCCGCAAACCTTTTGGCGCTGCGCAGCGTCCCTAAAAGCGTGAATATCAGCCCGAGCGTACCATCGAACTGTTTTTCCATGAAGCTTATTGCTGCCCTGCTCTTGCTCGCCGCCGTCAGTGCGGAGGCACAAACGCGGTCCTTGAACACGAATGATGTGAATGTCTGGCTGACGAACATTTTTCGTCCGTGGCTCACGCGTTCGTATCCGGAAATCACGTCGAAGTATTATCCGGACTGGTTTGAGAATCATCCAGCAGGCGTGCGCCCGGCCGAGATCACGAACTGGCTGAGCGGCGTGTTTCCGGATTTGGAAACGGAGATGTACCCGACATGGATGCAGAATTATTCTTCGGACGCGTTGGGCACGAACGTCCCGGTGTGGTGGGCTTCCGTGTTGCAGGGGCGCTTTTCCGTGGCGCCGGTGCCGCAACCGGTGCCTTCCATCGTGCGCGGGCCGTATCTGCAACTCGGCACGACGAACAGCATCGTAGTGCGATGGCGCACGGATTTGCCGACCAGCAACACGGTTTCTTATGGCACGTCACCAGCGAGGCTCAGCCGCACCGCGCGCGCGAACGGCGCCTTTCCCGATCACGCAGTGCTGCTGACCAATCTCCAGCCGAACGCAAAATATTTTTATGCGATTGGCTCACACGACACGCCATTGATTGTGCGCGTGACCAATGACATTGCGTTCGTCGGCAGTACCAACAGCCGGATATTTGTCAGCAAGCCGGGGACACGGGAGCAAATCGCAGCGACGACACGCGACACGTTTGTGTTCCTCATCAGGAGCAATCGTTTCACCGTCACGGATCTCGAACAGAGCTTCACGGCGAACACGACTAACATCATGCTCGTGGTGAACACCCCGAACAACCTCGTGCTCCTCACCATCAGCAACAACACAATTGCCGCGACAACGTCGAATCAGGTGACCTGGCTCAATGAGCCAAAGATGACGAGAGCGCGAAACTTCGTAATCGGCACTACGAACTACATTCGCACTGGCGGCGATTCGAATACTTTCTTCGTGACGTACCCGCCCATCGGCACTTCGCAGCCCACGCGCATCTGGGTGCTCGGTGATCCCGGCACGCGCAAAAAAGCCCAGCGCGACGTGCGCGACGCCTATTACAAATGGACCGGCGAACGGCCCACCGACTTCTGGCTCATCCTCGGCGACATTGCCTACACGGCCGGCAAGGACGCCGAGTATCAAGGGGCCACCTTCCAGGTGTACGACAAGATGCTGCGCAAGTCTGTTTTGTGGCCGGCCTTGGGTAATCACGACGCGGGCAGCGCGAACTCGTCGATTGCCTTTGGCGTTTACTACGACATTTTCAACCTGCCGTCCCAGGCGCAATCGGGCGGCGTCATGTCCGGCACGGAGGCGTATTACTCGTTCGACTACGCAAACATTCATGTGGTGTGCATCGATTCGAGTGACAACGCCTGGGCCAAAGATGGTCTGATGTTGAAATGGCTCCAGGCCGACCTCGAACACAACAAGCAGGACTGGCTCGT
>Ga0193753_10001251_pt1 | contig 22067 bp, 18 predicted proteins | sample H1c2metaG_FD_144925 | JGI IMG/M metagenome (GOLD analysis project Ga0193753, IMG submission 144925) | Soil microbial communities from a riparian zone of the East river system, Colorado, United States - H1c2 | ecosystem: Environmental > Terrestrial > Soil > Riparian zone | place: USA: East... | reverse complement strand
CAGAAGCGACGTTTTAGGATCCTTCCCCATCCGGCAACCACCCATTTCGTGAATATCCAGACCTGGCGCCTGTTTACTGTCGTTTGCCTGAATGTTCTTACATCCGGCCAGCTCAAGCATTTCGGATGTCTGCTCTATGTAATCTTTCATCGATTTCACATCGTTCTCATCATAGTCAACAGAAAAAACAAGTTCCGGTATGCCCCAGGCATCTTTCTTTTCTGTACTAAGCCGCACATGATTGGTTTCCTTCGGAATCGTCTCGCCCTGCATCTGTGAAGACACAAACCAACCCCCCGGCTCTGAAAGATTTTCTTTCAATGCCGCACCCATTTCTTCTTCAGCCTGATATTTCCCCCTTCCACGGCCAGCGCCAAAAAATACCATGTATCCCCTGAGGAAATCCATTTCCTGTTTATGTACATTCCTGAAATTGGGCATCATAGGTTGTGTGGGCCTGCGGCCAAAATAATATTTATCCAATGGTCCGTCGAACGCAGCGTTTACACTTCCCCGGTAGTTATGGAAACAGACATATTTCCCCAGTAATCCGTTGTCGTTTCCCAGGCCATTCGGGAACCGGTTGGAGACAGAATTCAGCAGGAGCAGATTCGAATTCATCGTGGCCGCATTCACAAAAATTACTTTCGCATGATAAATAACTTCTTCTTTTGTGTTCGCATCGATCACACGCACACCGGTGGCTCTTTTTTTCTGTTCATCATAAATAATCGAATGGACTACGCTGAAGGGCCTGATGGTCAGGTTACCCGTTTTCAGAGCCCAGGGTATGGTGGATGAATTGGAGCTGAAATACCCGCCGAAGGGACAACCCCGTTCACATTCGCTGCGCGCCTGACAAGGGTTCCTGCCCTGTTGCAAATGAATCTCCCTGGGTTTGGTCAGGTGGGCACATCGTCCCTGTACCACGTGACGGTCTTTATAATGTGCGTTGATTTTTCCACTGATGTCTGACTCCACGCAGTTCATTTCCCAGGCAGGAAGGAAATCTCCATCCGGTAATGTATCCAGTCCGTCGAAATTTCCGCTGATCCCTGCGAAATGTTCCACATGACTGTACCAGGGTGCCAGTTCTTCGTAAGAAAGGGGCCATTCCACCGCAAATCCATCCCTTCCGGGACCCATAAAATCATATTTACTCCACCGCTGGGTTTGTCTGGCCCATAGAAGTGATTTCCCCCCAACCTGGTATCCCCTGATCCAGTCGAAAGGTTTTTCCTGTACATAAGGATGTTCGGTGTCCTTTACAAAAAAATGCTGTGATGTTTCATTAAAAGCATAACAGCGGTTCACCACCGGATTATTTTCCGTAACCGACAAAGGCAGCTTTTCGTGATGTGGAAAATCCCATGGATTCATGGTCGCTGTAGGGTAATCTTTCAGATGCACCACATTTTTACCCCTTTCCAGCACCAGCGTTTTCAAACCGTGATCACAAAATTCTTTAGCGGCCCAGCCACCACTGATTCCCGAACCGATTACGATGGCATCGTAGGTATTTTGGGCAGCAGATTTATTATTAATTTGAAGGGTATCTCCCGGCATGGCAATCGTTTAATTCTTTGAAGTTAAAGGCAAAAACAACTTAGAAAAATTAAATGAATAATTTTTATTATTATATTAAATAAACTACCTATGCACCGGAACTTCACTAATCGCTTAAGAGACCATGGCCCGAATAGTTCTCTGCGTAGACGACGACCCCGATGACCGGGAATTGATTAGAAATGCAATCTTTAAGGTAGATCCTTCCTATACCGTTGCTCATGCCACGAACGGTAAAGAGGCCCTGCAGTACCTGACAAGGGCCGACGAATCCGATCTGCCCTGCCTGGTCATCCTGGATATCAACATGCCCGTGATGGACGGAAAACAGACCCTCATTGAAATAAAAAGGAATGACAAATGGAACGAGGTACCTATTGTCGTGTTCAGCACTTCAGCCCATCCGTCAGATTTGTCCTTCTGCCAGCAGTTTGGCGTTGAACTGGTTACCAAACCGGTCAACTTCAACCAGATAACCATGGAAGCGGAAAGGCTGCTCCAGCACTGTTCAGAATAATAATAATAACGTTCCCCAAAGTCCCTTAGCATACCATTTGCATAGCCATTTGAAGTAACATGCGGACTATGGCACTCAAGGAATATAACAAAAAGCGCGTTTTTAATAAGACACCGGAACCCAGGGGCGGAAAACCCGCAAAAGATGCTTTGCATTTTGTAGTACAGAAACATGACGCCACCCGGCTGCATTACGATTTCCGCCTGGAAATGAAAGGCGTCTTAAAAAGCTGGGCCATCCCCAAGGGCCCGTCCCTGAATCCGGATGACAGAAGGCTGGCCATGATGGTGGAGGACCATCCATACGACTATAAGGACTTCGAAGGCATTATTCCGGAAGGAAATTATGGAGCCGGTACGGTGATCGTGTGGGACGAAGGCACCTACGAAACGCTTGAACCGCAAAAATCAATAAAAGAAGAAGAAAAGTCTTTACTGGCCCAGTTGAGATCGGGATCCCTCAAATTCAGGTTATTTGGAAAAAAATTAAAAGGAGAATTCGCACTTGTACATATTAAGAATAATAATGGCAGCGGAGAAAACGCCTGGTTAATGATAAAGCACCGGGATGATTTTGCTTCAACTACGGACATAACAAAAAAAGCAAAATCAGTGTTGTCCGATAAATCGATTGCGCAGATGGAAAAAGACAAAAATGCGGATCAATGGATATCCAAACCAAAGAATAAGAGTTCTTCCAAGTCCAAAAAAACAAAATAACCGGCCTTATTCAAAATGAATAAAAGGCAATTCAATAATAAATTCGGCACCCAGATTGGATTTGCCGCTGGCTTTCATGAATCCCTGGTGACGGATAACAATTTTCTTACATAATGAAAGCCCAAGGCCGGTGCCTTCATAATCTTCCCGGGCATTTAACCGGGTAAACGTATGAAATATCCTTTCCGCAAATTTTGGATCAAAACCGATACCATTGTCGATCACGCGGAACTGCGCGAAATCCTTCTGGTCGATAACAACGATCTTATAATGAATGTTGATTTGCGGTGTTATGTCAGTTCTTGAAAACTTGAGTGCATTGGAGATCAGATTGTAAAAAAGCTGATAAATTAAAATAGGATATCCCTGGATTTTCGGCAGCGGGTCTATCTGCAAAACAGCTTTTCTTTTGTGAATAACCATCTCAAGATCTGTTTCAACTGATCGAAGAATTTCATTCAGATCCAATTCCTCGAGGCCCTGCTGATAGCCGTCCAGTGCAGCATAACTCAGAACACCTTCCATCATCAGTAACATCCTTTCTGTAGCACCTTGTATTTTTGACAAATACAATTTGGCGTTGTCGTTGGATGATGCATTAAACTCTTCCTGTAGTAAGTTGCTGAATATTTTTATTTTCCGGATGGGTTCTTTCAAATCGTGACTGGCCACATGGGCGAACTGCTGCAAATCTTCGTTGGACCTTTCCAATTGTTCCGTACGTTTTTTTACGAGGAACTCCAGCCTTTCTTCACTGTGTCGTAACAATGCTTCCGCTAATTTCTGTTCATGGATATCAGTAAAAGCGCCCACCCATTTAATGATCTCTTTTTTTTCTGACCGTATTGGTTCTCCATGAACATGAAACCAGCGGAATGCTCCATCCCTTCCTTTTAAGCGAGCTTCCGATTTATAAGTAGTGCCATTTTTTTTGCTATTACTCCAGATTTGGTCAAGCATCTTGTTGTCCTCCGGGTGAACAATCTTTGCCCATGTTTTATCATCGTACGGGTCCAGCCCTGTATATTCTTTCCAGCGTTCCGTAACAAATTCCTGTTTGCCTTCAGTATCGGTAACCCAAACCAGCTGAGGAAGTGCCTGTGTAAGGTTGCGGAAATGTTCTTCACTCTCCCTGATTTTTTGTTCTGCCTGTTTTTGAAATGTAATATCGGTGGAAGAAGTCAGTACCATGACCAGTTCGCAGGCCTCATCCAAAAGCGGCGATGTGGTAGTCAGGATCCATTTGTGTGTACGATCCGATTTCTGAATAAAGTGCATGATCTTTTGAGCGGCCTTTCCGGTTCGCAAAGTAATGGCTGTCGGTGTATCCTCCATCGACAGGGATTCTCCTTCTTCATCCAGCATTTCGAACAGGTCGGTTACGCTTTGGTGGTAGCTTGACAGATGTGTTTTTATGGTTGCATTTTCATCTGGAATCAATCCGTTTAAATTACCGGCTTCCGTATTCAGAAAAAGAATTTTACCTTCTTTATCAAACAGGTATATAGCAGCTGGCACATTTCTGAAAGTGAGTTCCAGTTGTTCATTGGCAAGGCGTAGTGCGGCTTCACTTTCTGCTAATTTTCTGGCGGCAACGATGACTGCTTCTGCACGCCTCCGCTCTTCTTCCATCCAATCTTTCGCATTCAGCGCGCCGTTGATAATACCAGCCACCTGTTCCGCAAAAATTTGATACTCCGCGTCGAATTGTCTTCGGGCACTGAGTCCCGTAAACAGACATCCACTAATAGCCCCCTTATTCCCCCTCAAAGGAAGAATGAGACCTTCGGTAGGCGATTCTGGCCAAAAGCCTGCAGGCACATGATCCATGTACGGGCGAACATCAGCGACATATTGAGAAGAACCATCTTTCATCAGATCCTGGATAGGTAGTTCTCCCACACAGGTATCCGGTGAAGTGCTTGCCACCAGCAGCGGATTTTTTTCATCGGACAGAGAATAGATAAAACAAAATGACAGATCCGCTGTATTGGTTTTCAGTAAAGCGATTACTTTCTGATATACCTCATCCGCGGAACCGGCCGTACTGATCCTGCGGGAAAGTGTTTGTAACAAGGCCGCCCTTCGTTCATTGATTACGCGATAGGTAGTTTCAATAACAGCATTGAAAATGCCATCCACTTTTCCGTCCTCTCCATACACCGGAGTGAAAGTAAAATCAAAATAACACTCTTCCGTGTAACCATGTCTTTGCATGGGTAAGAGGGCATCTTTTGAGCCGCCAGGTTCACCCATGAATGCTTTCGCAAACTGGGGCTCAATATCCTTCCATATTTCCGGCCACACTTCCTTTGCGGGCCGCCCAAGCGCCCAGGGATGTTTATTCCCCGGTATCGGTGACCAGGCATCATTGTACAACAAGCAAAGTTCTTTGCCCCAATAAATCGCGATAGGAAAATTTGAATTCAGACAAATATTTAATGCAGACCGTAAACTCTGTTTCCATTTATCAACGGCACCGATGGATGTTTGCGACCAGTCGAAATGCCTTATGCGCTCACTCATATCTCCATGACCGGATAAAAAAGCGGGAATCTGAATTTTTGAATCTGAAACGGGATTGAGATTCATCATTTTTTCTGCGGTAAAGACTTTAAATTAATGAATTCGGGCGAAAGAGACATGTTAATGGCCAGCCGGCCTGTTTTGGTTAAGGGATCATTACTTAATGCAAAATCCGATCCAACCATTATATGCATAAAGCGCAAAGCGCAAAGCTTTTATTTGAATGGTACAGTCAGTTCCGGCTGTTTGATCTAGTATTGCCGGAGGGTCTTTTAGAAAACGATTAGGTATGCGCAAAAGTGTATGGATATTACCGGCTTATTTATTTTTCATTTCCTGTCATTCAACAGAAAAAAAAGAAGCACCGGATTTTCTTGCAGAGAATATCGACACCACGATCAATCCGGCCGGTGATTTCTTTTTATACGCAAACGGCGGCTGGATCAAAAAAAATCCAATACCAGCAGATCAGAGCCGTTGGAGCGTAGGCTCCCTGATAAATCTGGATATATACAACCGTCTGCGTGTTATTAATGAAAAAGCTGTCACTGAACATGCTGCCCCCGGAAGCATTACACAAAAAATCGGTGACTTCTGGTACAGCGGAATGGATTCAACCGGCATTGAAAAAGAAGGCCTTGATCCACTCAAACCAGATTTGATAAAAATCGAAAAAGTTTCCAGTTTCGATGAATTTTTAAAGGTTTCGGCAGAACTTGGCAAATCAGGTGTAGATGCACTGATGGGCGGCGGGATTTACCAGGATGAAAAGAAAAGTGACCGGATGGCCCTGCATTTGTCGCAGGGAGGACTGGGTATGCCCGACCGTGATTATTATTTCAATACCGATGAAAAGTCCACGAACGTCAGGAATGCATATCAGGTCTATTTGTATAATTCATTCAGAACCTTAGGCAAAGACAGCGCAGCCGCGCTGAAAGCAGCAGGCGATGTTTATCAGCTGGAGAGCAGGCTGGCAAAAGCGTCCCGTAAAATTGCTGCACTGCGTGATCCGAATGCGAATTATCATAAGATGGGTATTTCACGGATTCAAAAACAATACAGGAATGTAAAATGGAAAGATTTTTTTACCAGTTCGGGTTTGCCGGAAATGGATTCCATAATCGTCGGACAGCCGGAATTTCTCGATGCATTGAACCAGGAATTAATAAAGACCCCGTTGGGTGTCTGGAAAAATTACCTGTCATTTCACTTATTAAACAGTTCAGCTCCTTATATGTATGAGGCCGTTTTCAATGATCGTTTCAACTATGCGCGAACCCTGTCGGGAGTCAAGGTTCCCAAACCAAGATGGAAACGGGTGCTGGATGCGGAGGAAAATGCGATCGGGGAAGCATTGGGACATTTATTTGTGAATGAATATTTTCCGGAAAAGTCAAAGAAGCGTTACAATGATTTGGTGGAGTCGATGAGGGAAGCATATAAGGAAAGGCTCACACATCTCGGTTGGATGAGCGACAGCACAAAACAAAAAGCATTATTAAAGCTTTCCATGATCTCAAAAAAAGTCGGCTATCCGGATAAATGGCGGGACTTTAGTACAATGGTCATCGACCACGGACCATTCGTGCTGAATGTACAAAGAGCCAGCGTATGGTGGTATGAGGACCAGGTAAAAAAATTAAATAAACCCGTTGACAGAACGGAATGGGATATCACGCCCCAGACTTACAACGCTTATTACAATCCAAGCAATAATGAGATCGTCCTGCCGGCTGCCATTTTTATGGTGCCGGGAAAAAGAGATGAAGAACTGGATGACGCGTTCGTTTACGGATATACTGCATCCTCAACCGTCGGTCATGAAATGACTCATGGATTTGATGACCAGGGGCGGCAGTTTGATGAGATTGGAAACCTTCGTGATTGGTGGCAACCCAATGATGCCAAACAATACAAGGAAAACGCGAAAAGAATTGTACGGCAGTTTAATGAATTTATTCCGGTGGATACCATTCATGTGAATGGTGATGCAACCCAGGGAGAAAATATTGCCGATCTCGGCGGATTGCTCATCGGTTGGGATGCATTTATAAAAACGGAATCGTATAAAAAGGGAGACAAGATCGGGGGACTCACCCCTGCCCAGCGTTTTTTTCTGGGATATGCTTATGGATGGCTGTCTGAACAAAGAAAAGAATCCATGGCTTCCCAATTGATGACAGACGTGCATGCGACGGCAAAAGAAAGAGTAAATGGTCCGATGGCAAATATCCCAGCGTTCTATGAGGCTTTTGCCGTAAAACCGGGAGACAAAATGTACAGGCCGGATAGTTTGCGGGTAAATATTTGGTAAATCTTTAGGCGCATGATCAGAATTTATAAGTCAAACCAAATACAATTCCAAAATCGAAATTACTTCCACTACCAGCGGGGGGCTGACTGTCGAAATTTGTATAAGGATTCAGATTCAGATAAAAATACCGGATCAGTTGCCATGAGAAATTGGTGGATCCATCGTACCTGACACGACCATTCTGTGCAATACCGAAATATACCGTTTGCGTACTGCTGATTTGAATATCCGGATGGCGGAATTGATAATAATTGAACTGAAACATAAGGGGAATTTCAAACTGAAGTCCACTCGATACACCTTCAATACTTTTTTCCTGTGAAAAAGTCATTCCTGTAGTTACCAAAAGTCGCATGTTCTTTTTTATGATAAGTTTGTTACCGATACCCATCATGAATAAATAACGTCTCGAAATAGACAATTCGAGATTTCTTTGATACTGGGCTGCCCCCGAAATGAACCAGGTGGGCGTGAGATCATAGGCATTAATCAATATGGCATTTTCATTGTCCCTCGAATATTTTCCGGAATCAATGGATCCGATGCTTGATACGGATAACTGGTAATCAAATAATTTGGTGGCAAACTGTACCGTGGCGCTAAAATTAACCTGTCCGATCTGACTGGATTTGGTAAAGCTCAGGCCCGCTGATACATTCCCGTTTAATCGTTTGAGAATATCCGTATCCATGGATGTAAGCTGGTAGATCTTTATAATATGAATCGGAAGAACGTCCCCGTTATCCAAATGAATATCTACATATCCATCCTTGTCAGATGTTCGCAGGGTGCCGTAATATATTTTCTTTTCAATGGTTTCTATCTTGAAACGCTCATGCACGATCAGCGTTTTGATCTTATATAATTTGATGTTTAACATCTTCAGATCAATATCATCGATCGAAATGGAACCCAGACTGGAACTCTGAATAGCGCCGATCAATGTCTCTCCATTATACAGCATGATGGAATCCCTGGTTTGGCAAAAAGATTGGAAATGAAAGCCACATACAGCGAAGCTGAAAATGAAAATGATTTTATGAATGGGCTGTCCTCCTGATAAATTCATTGTCAGCAAAAATAGTTGGTTAATTGAGATAAATTTAGGTAATGAAACAGTTTATCGCCCATATTGCTTTGGTTGTGAAAGATTATGATGAAGCCATAGAATTTTATACCGGGAAGCTCGGATTTACATTGGAAGAGGATACGGTATTATCAGAAACCAAGAGATGGGTGCTTGTGAGGCCACCGGGATCCGGCGACTGCTCACTCCTGTTAGCCAAAGCTGCAAAACCCGAACAGGAGGACGCAGTCGGCAATCAAACAGGTGGCCGCGTTTTTCTGTTTCTGTTTACAGACAATTTTGAACGTGATTATGAAAACATGTTGAAGAAGGGGGTTCATTTTGTAAGGACTCCGGCTATTGAAGAATATGGCACCGTAGCTGTTTTCGAGGACCTGTATGGGAATCTCTGGGACCTGATTGAGCCATCCGTTAAAAAGTAAAATGCATCATTATTTCAGGCCCAATACAAATTTTATGAATTTCAGTTTTCGTACTGCTTAACCAATTCATACAATCATTTCTCCAGTTCGTGTTATTGGACCTGGCCCAAAAGCAAGGAGATAAATAAGTTTGTAAAAACTTTAAAAATTATTTTATGATTACGGAAACCAAAGAAGAAGCACGAAAAAAAATATGGCCGGTTTTATTAAGGGTGGAAAAAGCCCTGGTTGAAAAAAATGCATCGGAACTTGAACAATTACTTTCGGCTGATTTTATAGGCGCGACGCCCACAGGCGCATTTTTTACAAAAACCGCCTATATCAGTCATCACTGCAAACCGGGTTTCGGTATCGTCGCGTTAACAGCAGATGATATGAATGCAACGACTATCCGTATATATAATGATACGGCTGTTATTAATCGCCGGGTACATTCCAGGTTTAAATTGCCAACAGGTAAAATATTGGACTATGATGTACAAAGGATTGAAGTGCTTGTACAACAAAACAATGAATGGCGGATGGTAAGCGGACAGGGAACACAGGTAATTCCGCTTTAGTTTTTTCGGTTTATTTTATAAACGAAGAACATAACCAGTGCCGACAAAAAAATCAGGACCAGGTAACTGTGCGCCAGATTTATTTCATCCCTGGCTGGGATGAAATAAACGATACCATAACTCAACAGGGACACGATGATATAATTGACACCACCGGAAAGTCCGCCGGCAATACCCGCATTCTTTGGAAACAGGCTCAGGCTGTAGGAGAAATAATTATTAAAAGTAAAACCGGCCGTTACGTGTATGATAAATGCGAAAAATATCAGGGTATATAAGTTCATCCGGAAGGTCAGGCTGACCAGCATGGTGCTTATAAAAATAATTTGCAGGAAAAGATTGATAAATAATTTTTTATAAAAGGGTTTCCGAATGGTTGCTTTTCCGGCAAAACCGCCAATCATCCAGGCTGTTCCCAGAATCAATGAACAATACCCAGCGGTAACGGGCGAAAAAGAAAGGTGATGTTCAATAATAAATGGCCCTGTCATATTAAAAACCATCACCATCGAGTAAGACAGCCCCAGCATAAATAAGCCTAATGTGAAACTGGGCGTAGCCAGCATGCTTATATAGATACCGGTTATTTTTTTGAAATTGAACACCGAATATTCAACCAGGGTTTCTCCACTGAAGATCAACTCCAGTATGGCGATTACCAGTGCAAAAGCTGCCAAAAAATAAAAGTTTGACTGCCATCCGAAGGCGGTTTCAAGGTATCCTCCAAAAAAGGGTGCGAGTATCGGACCCGTTGACCACACAATGGTAAACATGCTCAGGTAGCTCTTTAATTGATCGCCGGAATACATATCTACGAAGAAGGCCCTTTTGGCTACGATGATCGCTGCCACCGTAATGCCATGGACAACCCTCATCGCATAAAAAATATAGATATTCTGCGTTGTGGCAATGACCAGGCAGGATAAGGCGAATACAACAAGGGCCCACAATCCGATATGGTAACGGCCGAAACTATCCAGCAGGCTGCCGATGAACAATTGGGAAATGCCATAGCTGACCAGGAAGATGGTAATGGTAGACTGCACCTGGATACTGCTGGCATGCAGCGACTGTCCCATCTGTGGCATGGAAGGAAGATATATATCGACGGCAAAGCCGGATAGCGGTATCAGGGCAAATGCCAGTATGGTAGCTGTGGATTGATAGTCTTCCCTGATCCGTTTAACTGTTCCTGCTGGCATTCATTGTTTTAAGTGATTGTAATTTATTAATTTCCAAAGTTAGTAAGACAGGTCTTTATATTTACGGAGTGTAAGCGCATATTTGTGGATCAGCAGGTAGAATAGCACCGCCCTGGAGGCTGGATCTGCCTGACCGGAATAATCATAATAAAAGGATTGGCAATTCCGGATATTAATTAATTTTAAATATGGAACCGACAATCATAGCAGTAACCATTGCCCTGCTGTATGCTTTTCGCAGGTTCAGACAAACGCGGCACAGATAACTCGTTCTGAAAGATCATAAAACTGATTTATTCTCTCTCTGAAAACAGAATACGTACCCGGTACCTACTATTTGAAAATATTCTTTTAATACCGGATGATTTTACTTCTATTAACATTAAAACAAATTTTATGGCGCAGTCATTTCTAAAAACGATCAGGGAATCTATTAATTACTGGTGGCTGATTTTATTGAGTGGTGTGTTGCTGATCATTGTTGGTATTTGGGTCATTTCTTCGCCCATTGCGAGTTATTTGTCTTTGAGCCTGTTATTTGCCTGGGGCATCCTCCTCACAGGAATCTTTGAAATCATATTTGCAGTTTCAAACCATAAAGGCATGGATAGCTGGGGTTGGACCCTGGCCAGTGGCATACTTGATCTGGTGATAGGGTTTTATCTTTTATCTTACCCCGCTATCACAATGACAGTATTACCTTTTATTTTGGGATTCTGGCTACTATACAGAGGAGGCTCCGCCATCGGGTCGGCTTTTGATATGAAATCTTACGGAGATAAAAACTGGGGATGGTTCCTCTTTCTTGGAATTGCTATTATATTTTTTGGGCTGATGGTTTTGGTAAACCCGGTTTTTGGCGCAGCCAACATAATTATTTGGACAGGATCGGCTTTTATCTTTGCCGGAATATTCAGGATTTACCTGTCTGTGAAACTCCGCAGACTGAAGAAGATCGTTGCCCCCAAAGTATAAATGGCTTATACATGAAGTTGGATGTATTTTTATCCCATTATTTTCCCAAGCAGGTTCAGAAAGATTTCCTTTAAAGGTATTTGCTGAGCAATCACAGGCAGAAAAGGCAAAACCACAGCAGTAACAAATGCGATCAGTATTGTTTTATCGACCAGGATTGTTTTCATATCCCTTGTTTTTTCGAAACTGCCAATCAAATCGACATGCCAGGAGGCATCGGGTTTTTCTTCTCCCGTCTGATAGAATGCATCGAGTTCTTCTTCATATTTTCTGGCAAATGGCCATGCTTCCTTGCTATAAAGCATAAAATATTTCCTTTTGATTTTAACCAGCATGGGTAAGAGCAACATCAGCGGAAAAATGAAAAGAAGAAAGACAAAAATGAGTACGGAACCGATGGCGATCTTATAATCCTGTATCGAGATGCCTGAAAACATGATCATATTATTCAGGACGCCTGCCGTAAGTGCTGAAAAAGCAAGCGCTACAGGGAAAAAGCCTAATTGTGTATACTGAAGGAACCCAAGGCCCCCCACCCCATCCGGGTGCAATGCAGAAAGGTGCAGATCAATTTTGGAAATCTTCCTTAAAAAAATCATCCATAGCAAAACGGTATATAGCCATCGATAAAGCAGCATTTGCAGCAGGGGAAGGCTTATCAGCAAATACCACCACCCTGCGACCGTTATACGATCGTCGACCAGGTGCCAGGGCGCATACGTGTTCGAATGATTGATCTGACTATTCTCCTGAAAATAAAAAGCAGAATACACGAGGATGAGCAGAATGACGTCAATGATTTTCGAGTTGCTCCATTTTTTGAGCCAGTCCAGTACGTTTTCAAATGCCTCCTTGTTGTCTGCATCGATAATTTTGGTCTCATGAAAAAAGCTGATCGTCTGGTTAAAACTTTTGTTGAGAGCGCGTCTTGAAACCAGCAGGATGGGCAGAACAATTAAAAAACGGACCTGTGTTGCGATATCCCGGAGAAAGAGCTGATAAAAATTTGCCCCACCCAGTTGAATAAATGATAATCCTGCTATGGGCAGCCAGCAAAGCAGGACCAATCCGAACAGAATAAGAGCCTGGTGTCGAAGACTTTTGCTTTCAAATTTGGTGCGATCAAATATTTTCCAGAAGATTCCTCCGGAAGCGAAAGCGAAATCTTTAACGGGTGCCATAATTTGCCTGTTGGTTGATGCAAATTGACCAATTTTTCAGTTACATGGGCTAAATTATTTGAGAGCGTTTGGATTGTGGGAAATCCGCTAAGACATTATGAAGGATGGTTTATTTATCAAACAAACTGAGCAGCGATCGGGTTTTCTGCTCGGTGTCTGCTTTTTCCAGCATTCTTCTGAAATCAATTGTCTCATGAGGCGTCAGAAAAAAATAAATATATGGGCTGGGTGTTGGAATGAACACGCTCTTTACATTATCATACAATGGACCGGGAAGGTCATTACATTTGAAATCCGTGACATGACAAAGAACCTGAAAGTCATGTGAAGTCAGCGTCAGAACCATGCCGCTAAATGAGACCTGGAAATGGCCACAGCCATTACATTTGGAGACGAAACCATCTGTACCTGAATAAAAGTATTTAAAGTTGCACATCGGACCGGAATATGTCCGTAAACTAGCGAAGATATGGGCGGGCCGATAGCGAGTTTGGGAATTCTGTTTTCGAGATCGGGAATCATTCATTGCAACCCTTCAATTCATATCAACCAATGGCTTCGTCAGCGGCCTGTATCAGTTGAATATTCATCCCTTGGATTGAAGTAAAGGCAGAATAATTTTAAATGTCGTGCCTTCATTCAAATTCGAAACGGCGGATATTTCCCCGTTATGGTTTACAACAATCGTTTTACACAAAGCAAGTCCTATTCCCGTTCCCAGATAATGTTCACGACCATGCAGACGATGAAAAATTAAGAAAATCTGATCCGCATATTTCTGTTCAAATCCGATACCGTTATCGCTTATGCTTATTTCACAATAGGATAATTTTGGATTGAGGGTGGTGAATTCTTCGAAATATTTTCCCTCGACGATCCTTGAATTAATCGTAATAACCGGGTCATTTCCCTTCTTAGTGAATTTGAGGCTATTGCTGATCAGATTATAGAAAAGCTGGCTTATTTGCATGGGAATGGCATCAATAACTGGCAATGGATCACGATGAATCACAGCATGTTTATCATTAATGAGCAAATCAAAATCTTTCAGTACTTCATCGATAATAACATTCAGGTCTGTTTTTTCGAAAATATCACCGGAATGATGCAATATTTTTGAAAAATTCAGCACCTCTTTGATCAGGTTCGACATTCGTTCTGCCGAAGTTTCAATCTTTGTAAGCATTTCTTTGACTTCATCAGACAAATCACTTTTATGCCTGGTTTGCAAAAGAGATGAATACGTTCGGATTTTCCGGAGTGGCTCCTGCAGGTCATGGGAGGCAATGTATGCAAACTGCTCTAAATTTTTATTCGAATGCTGAAGTTCGATGTTCATCTCATGCAGCGAGAGAGTTCTTTCAGCCACCTTTTTTTCCAGCTCTTCGGAAAACAAATGCAATGCGTTGTCTATCTTTCTTTTTTCTGTAATATCCTCAATGGCCAGGAGGATCAATTGTTCCTCATTATTATCTCTGAAAATCGTACTGGCATTTAAAAGCAGTGTCCGATCGCCCAAAGCCGGAATATTAATGGTTACTTCGTAGTCGACTATACTTGACTTTTCGGGAAGTACTTTTCCCATCATTTCACGCAGTTTCTGAATATTCCATAAGTTATCGGACAGTTCAAATAAATGTCTGCCCTCGGTGGTTTCTATAGTGGTCTTAAATTTTGTGTAAAATGATTGATTGGCACTCTTGATCTGTAAGTTTTTGTTCAGGATGATGAGGGGCTCCCGGATCGTCGTAACGATGGATTCAGCGTATAAACGGGAAAGATTTAACTGTTCGTTGCGATCATACAACTCCTGGTTCACAATGATTAATTCTTCATTGCTGGTCTGTGTTTCTTCTTTAACTGTCTCCAGTTCTTCATTCAGACTTTGCAGTTCTTCACTCCCGGAAAGAAGCTCTTCGTTTGCGCTTTGCAATTCTTCATTGGAAGCTTCCTGTACCTCCGTAATGTTTTTCATGTCTTCCCTGGTTTGTGCCAGCTCCTTTTCCAGTTTCTGAATACGGATCTTGTCTTCGCTCAGAACCGGTGATTTTCCTGGTTGGATTTCTTTTGTTCGATTCCGGACGGAACCGGATAGTAGTGAACTATCTCTGAAAAGAATCAGGAAATGAGGTACAAGGGTATTCAGAAGCGGTATCACTTCGATGGTAACCAGTTTTTCACCGTCCATAAATTGTATCGGGATGTCTTCTTTAACCTCCGACTTCTTACTGATCTTCGATTTATGTAGGGCGTTGCGCAATTCAAAGGCCAGTCCTTCCCGGGCCATTTTTAGCACGTTCAGATTCGGCTTACCAGAAGAGGCTTCCAGCCAAAGTCCGGTTGCTCCACGGAATTGAACGATGTCCAGTTCGTTATTTACGACTACTCCCGGAGGGGAATATTTAGATATTAATACTTCATCAGCATTCTTTTGGAAATCATCTTTACTGATTTCATTTCTCGCAGGTACGAATTTACCCTCCTTAAATATTTCATCTTTGCGTTCGGCAATCTCATGCAGAAATCTTCCTTTTACATCCTTCCTTGTATAAATTTTGTTATGCTTGTCAAAAACGCCAAACAGATTTGCCGCCAGGTTTGTGGTTTCTGATTTTCCCAACAACAAAAACCCATTTCCATTAAGAGAATAGTGAAAAGTAGCCAGCGCTTTTTTTTGGAGATTCGGTTCCATATAAATGAGCGAGTTGCGGCAGCTGATTAGATCTATTCTGGCAAATGGAGGATCTTTGAGGAAATTATGATAAGCAAACACACAGCTATCCCGGATGGTTTTGTTTAAAAGAAAACTACCGTCCTTGAGGGAAAAGAACTTTTCCAAACGGGAAGCAGAAAGCCCTGTCACCTCGCTTTTTTTATAAACTCCAGTTCTTGCTTTGGCAATGGCTATTTCGGAGATATCTGTTGCAAATACCTGAATTTTAGAACTGGCAGCGCGTTCTCCCAGGTATTCATGCAGACAAATAACAAAAGAATAAGCCTCCTCTCCGGTGGAACAACCGGCGACCCAAAAGCGTAACGGTTCATTTGCCGGCCTGTCTTTAAAGAGAGTCGGAAATATCATTTCGTTTAAACTCTCAAAAGCTTTTGGATCGCGAAAGAACTGTGTTACGGGTATCAGTAAATCCTGGTATAAAATGTCCAGTTCAGATTTGTCCTCCTTAAGATGAGCCAGATATTCCGTTATATTCTCTTTATTGCTGAAGGCGAGCCTCCTGTTGATTCGCCGGCGAATCGTTGTTTGCTTATAATAAGTAAAATCAATACCCTTGCGGATACGGAGAAGGGAAAGAATTTGCTTGAAACCTTCCTCCTCTGCCTGTTGTATATCCTCACTTGAATCGGGTATGCCGGCTTTTAATGCATTTGTCAAAGTCAATAACTGACCGGGGATCTTTTCAGGGGGCAATATATAATCCACGACGTTCGCATCAATGGCACTTTGCGGCATTCCATCATAGGCGGCAGATTTAAGTTCCTGCGCAATGGTAATACCTCCGTGATCCTTAATCGCTTTCAAACCTTTTGTTCCATCGGTTGCTGTACCGGATAATATCACACCGATAGCATGACTCTGATGCACTTCTGCCAGGGAAGAGAAGAATAAGTCGATCGGCATGTTCCGGAGATTTTTGGGAGGCCGGTCGCTCAATCTGAGCACACCATCAGTAGCCGTAAGTAATTTATTGGAAGGGATGATGTAAATATGATCTGCAACAACCTCGATATTATCTGTTATCTCCTGTACGGGTAAGGTTGTAACCCTTTGCAGGAGATCGGTTAAAATGCTTTCGTGAGAAGGATCCAGGTGCTGAACCAGAATATAAGCCATTCCTGAATTTTCCGGAATAGCTCTGATTAATTTTTTAAATGCATCCAGTCCCCCTGCAGAGGCACCAATTCCGACAACAGGGAATAGGTTGGAAGATTGTATTTTTATTTTGTCCTTATTTTCGGTAGACATTTTCAAAGCTTACTGTAACGGGAGCAAAAGTCTCCAAAAATGAAGTATTAAAGATACTCAACATTTGAACATTCCTGAAAAGCTTTTACTGGTTAGGTTTGCGGATAAAAATAAAAAATGTGATCGCTCACCGGCTCTGAAAAAAGCGTTTCAGATCATAATGAATAAATGGAATGCTGTCATTTACAAGGACCCGTAACCGCATAAGTAAAAATACTTAACACCATGGGTATTCGCTTATTATACCTGCTGGAAACAACAAGGAATGCAACAATTTCCAAAATAAATGCGTAGCTTAAGGTTAATAAAATTGTATGCATTCAACAATTGAGGAACAACAGGAAAGAAGTAAAGAGATAAAATTACTTATTGCAAAATGGGTTAAGAGCCATGGAACAAAATCTAAAGCGGGATTGAATTCAGATAAATATCCAAAGGCCGCTAAAAAGAAAATGTTCGATCCTTCAGTTTAAAGAATAAAACCGGCGCTCCAGCCCGCAACTTTCCATGCCAGATGAAACAGATCCTTAGTCCTACAGATCAGGTAACAGTTAGACGGCAAGCATCCATTGGCTGTTATTGAATTTCCCTTCTGATAAGCAGTATTATACCGGGTCTTTAACACAGGTCCTTAAAAACTTAATTATTCTTTTTATGAAGAGAACTAATAATAAACTGGTTTACATAGTGGACGATGATCCCGATGACCGACAGATCATCCTCGATGCATTCCTGGAAAATGAGTATCAGGGGGATTATGCATTTATAGAAACTGGTGATCAGCTGCTTGAAAATCTCCGGGATCCCAATTCCTTGTTTCCTTCACTGATCATGCTCGATCTCAATCTTCCGGGAGTTATGGGACTAGTGGTATTGCAGGAAATCAGGACTCAAAGGCAATATAGTCATATACCGATAATAATCCTGACCACTTCTACTCTCCACATGGACAGAAAACTTTCTTACGAATACGGAGCTAACTGTTTTCTCAGAAAACCAAATTCTTTTTCTGAGCTGGTTTATCTTTTAGAAGCCGTCATCAAATTATGGCTGATTGATAATGATCTCTGACGATTTATTGGATAACCTATTTAATTACCTGGATTGGCCTTCGTGTCTTGTTTCTACCACATTGCCATCTTTCAATTTTCTTAAATGTTGTGATTCGACAGATTGTTCATAGCCTTTCACAGCAAATGCAACTTCCCCACACTTCATCAACTTTTTGTATATCAAAACATTTTCAGCTTGCAGGTTAGCGACGCACCCGAATTTGCATCCTCACAAATTGATTCAAACTACTTCAAGTTTTGCAAAAGAAAGTAAAAGATTTATCGTAAAGATTGAGCGATCGGGCGTTGATTAAAAAAGGAAAGAGCTAATACCCTCTTTCCAAATATCCAGGCCGGTTCAAGTTTATTTTGATGCATTTTCAGCTGCTTCGATGATGTTTTTTACCACAGGTTGCTGAAGAAGCTTCAACAAAATTATTTTTTTTGTTTTAAGTTTTTCCTGGTAATTCACCTTATACTTTTCCACCATTGGCGAAATACCTGGTTGCCATCATTTAAATGAACGGTTTCGCCAATCATGGGTGTTGCCAGCAGGTATGGTTGTGATTGTGAAAGTTTAGTGATTTGAACGAGCGGCTCATCCCATGCATGTTTGCTCAAAGTAAATTTAGAATGATGTACGGGAAGCAAACGTTTTGCTTTTAAATCCAATGTTGCCTGAACTACTTCTTCAGGCAAATTGTGAACTGAATGCCAGGCGCTATCATATTGTCCGGTTTCCATAATGGCTAAATCAACAGGGCCGAATTTTTTAGCTATTTCAACAAATCTTGCATCGTACCCTCCATCGCCACTTATATAGATTTTAATCTCCGGAGATTGTATGAGATAAGACATCCATAGTGTTTTATTCCCGGCAAAGCCTCTGCCCGATTCATGGTGAGTGGATTCGGTGTATATGGCAAAGCTGCTGTCTATTGATACTTTTTCATACCAATCCTTTTCAATGATCTGGCTGGGAAGATAACCCCAGTACTCCAGAGCTGCACCCACGCCCAGGCCGCAAACTACATGCGCCACTTTATCTTTCAATGCTACAACAGTTTCATAATCCAGGTGGTCATAGTGGTCGTGGGAAATGAGCAGGTAATCGATCGGGGGCATATCTGCTGCTGTATAAATATTGCTTCCCTTATATGCCTTAGTACCCCAGGGCAGCGGCGATGCTTTACCGCTGAAAGAGCGTCAATCCAAAGCTAAAAAGTCATTTTTTCTATATATACCCTATACGCAAACGCATTTACCTGTGGAAGCATCTCCTGCTTTTGATGGTAAAACCGGGAACGGAAAGTGGGGAGACATACTTGCGCAGTTGGATTCATATGTTGGAGAGTTGCTGGATAAAGTGGATCAAATGGGCATCCGTGATAATACTATTTTTATTTTTACATCAGATAATGGTCCGGAATTCACCGTTCCTTACCAGGGATTTGCGGGACCCTGGCGGGGGAGTTATTTCACAGGATATGAAGGTTCTCTGCGAGTGCCTTTTATTATGAGATGGCCTGGTAAAATACCTGCCGGATTGGTAAGTAATGAAATCGTGCATGAGACAGATATATTTCCAACACTGGCAAATAGGGGAGGCGGAGAGCCGACAAGGACTTACGAAGTGCCCCTGTTTTATAATTTACTTCTTGATCCGGGAGAAAAGTTTCCTTTGCAGGAGCTGGAGAAAAACCTGTGGGTCCGTTATCCTATGAGTGCAGCACTGGTGAAACATTTGCAATCATTACAACAGGAACCTCCCATCAGACCGGGAACACCGGATCCCTATTTACCGAAGGCGAAATAAAAGATGAATGGTGATCAGCGAAAACCTGGCGGTCGGCTTTTTTCCATTTTTTAAGGTCTTCGTTAGTAACGGGTAATATTTCTGTCTTAAAGCTGTCTCCCGAGATAGAATTTTCTATGGAGTTCGTTAGTTTGTCGATAATAATGTCAATACCTTTTGCTCTTGCCAAGGCGAGATTATGGGTCACAATGAATTTCCTGCACCACCAACTACATGGGAAAACAGGCTGATTACATGTCAATCAGTCCAGCTGCCACTTAGGCATTGGTAATGGTTTTACCGGTGAGCATCTTTATGTCTCACAACAAACCAAACATTTAAACTTTTTTTATGAAAGCATTATTCATTGGTGTTTTTGCGGTATTGATGATCAGCACCCCGGGTTGTAATAAACATGATTCATATCCGAAACCTTCCAGGTACCCGGCCGATGTGGCAAATGCGTGGATGCAGATGCATATCCGGTTGACAAGAACCACCGCCGGATACAACTCCGTTGTCAGCGACCGGTCCATTGCCTATGCGGGCATCACATTGTACGAATCGCTGGTTCCCGGTCTTTCCGGATACCGTTCTCTCCTTCCGCAGATTGGCGGCGTGCCGGTGACACTGGACAAAGGCACCAAAGAATATTACTGGCCTGCCAGCGTGAATGCGGCGATGGCATCTCTGACAAGAAATTTTTTTGAAACGGCATCTCCGGCAGACATGGCCAGCATTGATTCGCTGGAGGCTGCGTTTACGGCAAAATATCAATCGGAAGCTGCTGCTGCAAATATTCAGAATGCGATTGACTATGGACACAAAGTAGCGACTGCGATTTTTACCTGGTCCGCAACAGACGGCGGGCATCAGGCTTACAAACATCTTGTTGATACGGCCTATCATGTGCCAACAGGTGATGGAAAATGGGTGCCTACTTTTCCGGCTTTCGGGCCACCCATACTTCCTCATTGGGGTGACAACAGAAGCTTTATCACCAATATTGCGGCAAACACCCAGCCCGGTCCGCCGATTGCCTATTCTGCAACAGAGCATTCTGCTTTTTTTGACATGGTCAATGAGCTGTACACCATTTCTCTTTCACTCACGCCCGAGGATTCCATCATCGCTAAATTCTGGGGTGATCAGCCGGGAAACCTGAATGTGCCTGCGCACGCGACGAATATTCTCACCCAGCTCATTGATAAAAACAATCTGGACCTTGCTTCCGCGTCGGTAGCGTATGCCCTGCACGGTATTGCGATGTACGATGCGAGTATTTCTGTTTTCAAAACCAAATACACATATGTCCAGGTCCGGCCCATTACCTATATCCGCACCGTTATGCAGCATCCAAACTGGAATACAGTCATCCCCACTCCACCGCATCCCGAATATTCTGCGGCACATTCGGTGTTATCAGGAGCCAGTCAAATCGTACTCGAAAAGATTTTCGGAGCGCATTATTCTTTTACGGATCACTCATACGATGCCAGCTATGGCGCCCGTACGTATCAGTCATTTGAAGATTATGCCAAAGAGGCTGGCCGCGCAAGGCTGCTCGCTGGTTTACATTATTCGCCTTCCATTGAAACCGGACTGGCACAGGGAAGGCAGGTTGGCAATCTCGTCATTCAATTGCGTGTAAACTAAGCGGCAATTGCGTTAACTTTCAGAGGCAGATAAATCCCGGGTATGCGGAACTATTTATTGACCTTCTTTTTTATTCTTTCATTCCATTTTTCCGGTTTGGCGCAACAATATATTGCCAGGCTGAACAAGGACAGCCTGAAAAAAGAATTGCTGGTTGCAAAAGATACGACGCTCATAAATACCCTCAACCTGCTTTCGACAAGGATTTTGTTTGGTGAACAGGTGAAAGGTTATACGGACACGGCCGGAGACCTGGCCCGTAAGGCCCTGGAACTGTCAACCGCATTACACTATGGCAAAGGATTGGGCAATGCCCTTTTGAACTTCGGGATTATCAGCGTCACTAAAATGGTGGATTTCCATCCGACATTGGTTTCACTTCAAAGGGCGATGCCTTTGTTAAAACTGGCCGGTGACCATTTTTCAGTAGCAAGCTGTTATAGCGTTATCGGCCAATGTTATCATTTTCTCGGTGATAACAACAGAGCTATTCAATATTTTGACTCAGGT
>Ga0193753_10001250_pt1 | contig 22078 bp, 19 predicted proteins | sample H1c2metaG_FD_144925 | JGI IMG/M metagenome (GOLD analysis project Ga0193753, IMG submission 144925) | Soil microbial communities from a riparian zone of the East river system, Colorado, United States - H1c2 | ecosystem: Environmental > Terrestrial > Soil > Riparian zone | place: USA: East... | reverse complement strand
CGATGCACGCGATCATCCTTACTCTCGTCGCGCAACACTCGGGGGTCGCCTCGTGCGATGATGGTCTGACTCTGGCGGTCGAGCATGATGCAGCGCTGGCCGATCCGAAAGATGCTGTCGAGGTCGTGGGTGACGACGACCATCGTGATCCCGAGCTCTTTGTTGAGCGCGATGACCAGCTCGTCGAGCTCGGCCGCGCTCACCGGATCCAAGCCGGCCGACGGCTCGTCCAAGAACAACAGCTGCGGCTCGAGCACCATCGCGCGTGCGATCGCCGCCCGTTTTTTCATGCCGCCGGACAGCTCGGACGGCATCTTCGAGTCGACGTTGTTCAGCCCGACGAGGCGCAGCTTGGCGACTGCGACTGCGTGCACCGCATCGCGCGGCAAGTCCGTCCACTCCTGAAGCGCCAGTTCGACGTTTTCGCCGACCGTCATCGAGCCGAGCAACGCGCCCGACTGAAACATCACGCCGTAGGGTGGAGGGCCCAGCCCCTGCATCGCCTGCTCCATGCCGGCGACGACCACTTCGCCTTTCATCGGCGTCTCGAGGCCGATCATGTGCCGCATCATGGTCGACTTGCCGCAGCCGCTACCGCCGAGGATCACGAAGATGTCGCCGCGGTTGACGACGAAGTTACAGTCCTTCTGCAGGACCACGTCGCCCCAGCCCATCGTGAGGTTTTTGACTTCGATGATCGGCTCGCCCAGACGCGGGGGAAACGAGCTGCGGCTCATCCCCGGCTCGCTCTCGATCGACATGCGACCCTGCCCAGGATCGCCCTCGGTTAGTGAATCACGCGGCGCAAGCGAGTCACGCGGCGCAAGCGGGTCACGCGGCGCAAGCGGGTCGCGCGGCGGTGCGTCGCGGTCGCTCATCGCACCCTCGCTGCTTCGAAGAGAATCGTGAACACCACGTCGATCAGGATCAACGTGAACAACGTCGTCACGACGGCTGCCGTGGTGCGCCGCCCCACGCCTTCGGCACCGCCGGTCGTCGCGAGGCCTTGCTGGCAAGAGATCATCGCGATTGCGAGCGCGAAGGCGATGCTCTTGGCGAGGCCTTGCGTGAGGTCGCTCATCTTGATCGCACGTTGCGACTCCTGCATGAACGCTTGGAACGTCAGATCCAAGCGGTACATGCCGACCAACAGCCCGCCGGTCACACCGCACAGATCGGCGATGACCGTGAGGAGCGGCGCGACGACCATCAGCGCGAGCGCGCGCGGCATGACGAGCCAGCGCATCGTGCCGAAGCCCATCGTGCGCAGCGCGTCGATCTCTTCGTTCGTCTTCATCGTGCCGAGCTCGGCTGCAAACGCCGAACCGGTGCGACCGCACATGATGATGGCGGTCATCAAAGGCGCGATCTCGCGCGTGATCGAAATGCCGATCAGGTCCGCGAGGAAGATGTCGGCGCCGAACCGATGGAGCTGGGTCGCCGACTGCAACCCCATCACCAAACCGACGAGCAAGTTGATCAGGCCGACGATCGGAACCGCATCGGCGCCCGCGCGCTCCATCGTGGGCGTCACGTCGCGCCAGTTCACCGTGCCGGGCGCTCGAATCGCGAGGAAAACGCCCATCACCATCTGGCCGAAGAACGCGAGCACGAGCTGCATCTCGACGATGAAACGAATCGTGGCCGCACCGAGCTGATCGAGCAGCCCCTGCGCACGCCGCTTCTGCCGCTTCGTTACGACCGCGCCGCGTTCGTAGAGCTTGATGAGCTCTGCCGGAGAATCGTGTGCCCCCACGAACTCGCAGTGCACGCCGGAGTTCTCGAGCTCGTTCCGGAAGCTCACGAGCAGCGCGCCCACGGTGCCATCGACCGTGTCGACGCGAGTGAGATCGATCTTCACGATCTCACCCGGCTTCATCGGCGTGCGGTGCAGCTCGACCCACAAGTTCGCGCAATTACGCAGCGAGATGGAGCCGCCGAGCGCGATTGTCACCGTATTGCCGTCTCTCGATTGGCTCGCTTGAAAAGCCCGGAGCCGGCGCTCCCGTTTGATACGACGGGCTGTTGTGACCTGTTCCATGAGGAGATGCGGCAAGACGCGACGCCGGTGTGGCGTGGCAGCAGTGGCCTAAGCAAACGCTGAGCCACGGCTCCACACCTCTTATGCCGCTTCTCGCCGCTACCAGTGATTCCGCTGTGGCATTTATGTCCGGCAATTAAGCCTCATGTGGGCCACATACACAAACTGGAACGGACTACTATTTTTCCAGACTCACTTCGGCAGGGCCGCTCTGGCGGCCGCGCCCAGGTCGGGGAAGTCGGTGAAGACGCCGTCCAAGCCGGCCGCGAGGTACGCCGTGAGCTCCGCCGTGAGGTCGCCGTGGGCTTTGAGATACGCGGGGTCTGTTGGATCCACAGGCACTTCGCCCAGGCGGAAGTCGGCTGGCAGGAAGTTGTTCTCGGCGCGAAACGTCCACGCGTGCACCAGCAGCCCGACCGCATGCGCGTCGACGACGACCGTCGTGGGTGACTTCAGATAGGCCTCGGCATCCCGCGGGATGACCCACTCCTTATTGAGCCCCACGCCATCCGCGTAGGTCGCAATCTCGGTCAGGCCCTCCCGCGTCACCAGGTCCGCGTACGTGCGCGTGTCGCCCGCGGCCTTCAAATCGTACGGCGCGCCGGCCGCGTCGATGAGCTGCACGAGGGGCAAATGCGTGAGCGCTCGCAGCTGCCTCAAGTTGCCGGTCTCGAACGATTGAATGAAGACGGGCGCGTTAGGGCCGCGGTAACCGCTCCGATGCAACGTGCGCACCAACTTCTCTTCGAACGCGAGGCCGATCGATGCGAAGTAGCTCGGATGTTTGGTCTCCGGATAAATGCCGATTGCGCGATGCTTCACGCGCGACTCGACTTGCGCGAGGCGGATCACGTCCTCAAGTGTTGGAATCAGGAACTGCCCGTCGTATTCCGTGTTGTCGGGCCGTAGGTCCGGCAAACGCTCGCGCGCGCGTAACGTCTTCAGCTCTGCGAGCGTAAAGTCTTCCGTGAACCAACCCGTGATCTCGGTGCCGTCGATGAGCTTCGTGGCCTTGCGGTCCGCAAATTCCGGATGGCTCGCGACATCCGTCGTTCCCGAGATCTCGTTTTCGTGGCGCGCGACGAGCACGCCGTCCTTCGTGGACACCAAATCCGGCTCGATGAAGTCCGCGCCTTGCTCGATCGCGAGCTTGTACGATGCGAGGGTGTGCTCTGGGCGATATCCGCTCGCACCGCGATGCCCGATGATGATCACAGGTTCCTTGCAGTCGTCTGCGCGCGCTACCCGAGGCATCAGAGTCAGCGAAACGCCGGTGAGAAGTGCAACTGCCAACAAGCTTGCACTGCGATTCGTGCCAGAACAGATGGAGAAAGCCAACTTTCGCTCCCGAATGGAAAACGACATCGCGTAGCCTCCGCAGATAGGGTTTGGCTCGAGCTATCAACAGGCCGTCGCGGCCGCGGCACGGTTCGGTGACAAGACGCGCGCACCGCGTGAGCACGAGCACTGAACCGATCGCCGCTCGTAGCTGCGGACAGTAGATGACCTCGAGCGGAGCGAACTGCACCGCACGCAGATTGCGCGTGTGACGCCGCGGCTTTACATCTGCTGCAACATTTTCATCGTTTCAGACCCCTGACTTGACGTTATCGCGACTGGATGTATGGAGTTCCCCCGAGAAGATTAGTATGCGGCGCATTACTGCGAAGAACGTTCCTGGAATCAGTCAGTCATCACTTGCCGTCTCGAGCGAAGCTCGCAATCGCGCAGCACCTGCGAGTAGTACGGACAAACGCGCAAGCAGTATCGCGGACGGTGCGCGGATGCGGGCGCACTCGCACGAGTCGAGCGAGTCCGCTCCACTGCGAAGTCGCTTGCAATTCCGCAACGATGTGCTTGCGGGTTTGCGCGCGAGGCCGCGCCGCCTGCAATCCGTGTACTTCTACGACGACGTGGGCAGCGCCCTGTTCGAAGAGATCACGCGCTTGCCTGAGTACTATCTGACGCGCACCGAGCACGCGATCCTGAGCCAGCACGCCGAACGCATCGTCAGCCCGGTGTTGGGACAGCCCTCGTGTGTGGTCGATCTGGGCGCGGGCGATGGTCACAAGACGCGGCTGCTGCTCGAGAAGCTGCACCAGCTCGGCGGCGACGTTCGGTATGCGCCGGTCGATGTCTCGGCCGCGGCGTTGTGGGATTCGGAGCAACGCATTCAGAGCGAGCTTCCGTGGTTGCGCGTCGACCCAGTGCACGACGACTACATCGCGGGCTTGGCGCGCGTGCGCGAGGCACAGTCCGGTCGCAAGTTGCTCGTGTTGTGGCTCGGTTCGAGCATCGGCAACTTCACGCTCTCGCAAGCGACGACGATGTTGAGCGGCCTCGCGAGCGCGTGTGAGCCATCGGATACGCTCGTAGTCGGTTTCGATCTGCTGAAAGATCCTTCGCGGCTCGTCGCTGCGTACGCGGATAGCGCCGGCGTCACGGCGCAGTTCAATTTCAATCTGCTGACGCGGATCAATCGCGAGCTCGGCGGCGACTTCGACCCGAAAGAGTTCGTGCATCACGCGACCTTCGTTCCCGATCGAAGTGCGATGGAGAGCTACTTGCTGAGCCGCCGCAAGCAGACGGTCACGGTCGCGGGTGAGCGCTTCGACCTCGAGGCCTGGGAGCCGATCCACACCGAAACGTCGTACAAGTACTCGGAGCGGCAGATCGACGGGCTGCTGGCTGCATCGGGGTTGACGCGGACCGCGACCTATCGAGACTCTGAGGGATGGTTCGCGGACGTCGCGTGTCGCCCCCTGCGCGGGTCGGCTCCATGACCCCTCCCGCAGCGGATAGCGGCGAGCTTTCGCACGCAGATTCGACTGCGGATGTGACGGGAGAACTGCTCGCGCGGTATCGCAGCGTGCGCGCGTTCACGGAACGCCTCTGCGCGCCACTTCACCCGGAAGACTACGTCGTGCAGTCGATGCCCGATACGAGCCCGGCGAAGTGGCACCTCGCGCACACGAGTTGGTTTTTCGAGACGTTCGTGTTGCAGCCGCGTGTGCCGGGCTACGCGCCGCACCATCCGCAGTTCGCGGTGCTGTTCAATTCCTATTACGAGGCGGTCGGTCCGCGGCATCCGCGCCCGGAGCGCGGGATGTTGTCGCGGCCGAGTGTCGACGAGGTGTACGCGTACCGGCGAGCGGTCGACGTGGCGCTTCTCGCGTGGCTTGCGAGCGCAGAGGTCTCAGCTGAGCTTCGTTACGTTCTCGAGCTCGGGTTGTCGCACGAAGAGCAGCATCAGGAGCTGCTGCTTACCGATCTGCAACACATGTTGTCGAAAAACCCGATCGCGCCGGTGTACACGCCGCACCTGCCTCCTGCAGCCAATGGCGGCGCTGGGCAGCTCGGAGCTGCGGGCTACGATCGCTTTTCCGGCGGGCTCGCGGAGATCGGACACGCCGGGGAGGCATTCGCGTTCGACAACGAGCGGCCTCGTCATCGCGTGTTGACCGAGCCGTACGAGGTCGCGCAGCGTTTGGTAACGGCGGGGGAGTATCTCACGTTCATGCGCGACGGCGGCTACACGCGGCCGGACCTGTGGCTTTCGGATGGGTGGCAGTTCATCCACGAGCACGGCATTCAGATGCCGCTTTACTGGGAAGAGCACGACGGCGTGTACTCGCGGTTTTCACTGCACGGTATGGTGCCGGTCGATCCCGCGCAGCCGGTGTGTCACGTGAGCTTTTACGAGGCAGACGCCTATGCGCGCTGGGCCGGCGCGCGCTTGCCGACTGAGCCGGAGTGGGAGCTTGCGTACGCATCGAAGCCCGTCGCGGGTCAGTTTGCTGGGCAGGCGCAAACGTCGCTCTTACCCGCGCACAGCGGTTCGCCGTTTGGTTCGGCCTGGGTGTGGACTGCAAGCCCGTACGTCGCGTATCCGGGCTTCAAACCGGAACCGGGCGCGCTCGGCGAATACAACGGCAAGTTCATGTGCAATCAGATGGTGCTGCGCGGCGGCTCGTGTTTTACGCCAGCGAACCATCTGCGCGCGACCTATCGCAACTTCTTTCCACCGACGGCGCGCTGGCAGGTCACGGGAATTCGGCTCGCGCGGTAGCCCGTTACTGCGCGCTACTTCGACAGGCTCGACATGCGCGATTCGACGTCGAACAGCTTCAAGCTCTCGCCCCGCACTTGAAGCTCGGCGCGCGGCTGGAGCTTCTTCATCAGGCTGGGAAACTCGCGCTGCAGAATGTCTTCTGTCGCATCCTTCCCGTCGCGCAGCAGCAAGTGCGTGATGCCGAGTTGCAGGATTTGCGCGCGTTCGGCATTGAACTGGCCGCGGACGTAGAAGTTCTTGTAGGGCGTTCCGAGCACGATCCCCGGGCTGGGGAAACCCACGACCGTTGCATCGCGCGCGCCGATCTCCTGCTGGAGCCGCGCAGCCCCGTCGCGCACCGTGTACTCGGGCCTGCGCAGAGACACGAAGTTACCGTACGCGCTCCACGCCACTGCAGCTGCCAGCGGCAACGCGATCAGCGCGCGTTGGGCCGTCCAGACCGTGCCGCGCTCCCGCATCCACTCCCGCGCGCGTTCGAGACCGAGCCCCGCGACGAGCGCAGCCGGCGGGACGGCGATGGTCCAGAATCGCAGCGCAGACTTCGCGAGCACTTCCATCGCAAACAGCGCGCTCGCAAACCACCCGAGCAGCACGAACGCGCGATAGCTCGGCCAGCGCCGCGTGCGAACTGCCTGGACCCCGTACGCGAGCAACGTCGCGACCGCGATCGGGCCGCTCACCGGAATACTCGAAAAGAAGTGCGCGTAGCGTTCGCGATCGCGCAAGCGGAAGAGCAGCGTCTTCAGACCGCGGTACTGATTGCGCGGAGGGGCGTCCGAGCCAAGGATGACGTGATTCACGTTGTGCAGCACGGCGCGGACGTAGTCGCTCGTCGCGATGTACAGCCCCGACAACACCAGCAAGAGCACCGCAGCAGCGATCACGAGCTTCGCTTGTTTGCGATCTTCGTCCGAAGCCTGAAACGCGAGCAGCAAGCGATAGCCGCTCGCGAACGCGATGAACGGAAGTGCATAGACCGCGGCCTGTTTACTGAAAAATGCAAACACGAACGCCACGTGCGCGACGATCAGCCAGCGCAGGTTCCGTTCGGCATGGAGCAGCGCGAGCGCCGCAAGTGTCACCCAGGTCCCCACCGCAGGCTCGATGAAGCCGACGCGCGCCGTGTGGAAATACACGGCGTCGATCGCGAGCGCGAGCCCGACGAACACGAATGCGCCGCCCGAGCTGACTTGGTGTGCGATCGCGAGCAACAGCGCGAAGCCGAGAGCGGCGTAGAGTGTGCTGAAGATCCGCAGTTGCGGGTAGTCCGTGCCGAACACGTGAAAAAATCCGGCGAGCGGATACACCCACGCGGGGCTTTGGGCGCGCCAAAATTGATAGTCGTCCGCGCGGCTCAGCTGAAACGCACCAAACAGCGCGAAGTTGCGCGCTTCGTGGGACTTGGCGGGCGGCTCGGCGTAGAGCTCGCGTGACTCGCGTCCATTGATGGAGCTGGGCGGATCCGCGTCGAGCTGCAGGCACCGGAGCGCGACGAACAAGAACGTGAGCGCCGCTATCAGCAGCGAGCCCGGTCGACTCGGAGTGGATACTGACAAAGTGCAAGCTCGCGGTGAGACGCGCGCACAGTGTTACCGACAATCGGCGGTGCGCGCTCGATTTTCGTGCCGCGCGGCCCCGCCGGTGGGGCTTTCCCTCCGGGTGAGAACTCGCCATACTGTCCGGCTCAGGAGTGGGCCGTCACTCGCCCGAATTTCTTTGCGCGCGTTCAGACTCCGTAAGAAGGACAAACGCCGGCTGTTGATCGGCGGGTCGATTGCGTTTGTCGTAGTCGGGGTTCTGGTTTTCGCGGTTCCCCAGCTAGTGAAGGGGCGCGTCGAAAGCGCAGTTCACGACCGCACAGGCCTGACCGTCAGTATCAGTCACGCCGGGCTCGGCTTGTCGTCGGTGACGCTGAAGGGCGTTGCGGTTCGCTCGGCCGACGGGCACAGCGTCTCGGTCGACGTCGAGGAAGCCGAGGTCGAAGTCGGAGTCTTCGCGGCGCTGTTCGAGGGCGCCGCTGCGGTGAAAAACGCGCGGGTGAAGGGGGTCGAAGGCGAGGTCGACGTGGCGTCGTCCGACTTCGCGGCCTTGCGCGAAAAGCTGAGCGCGCGCGAGTCCACTGCGGACCCGGCGACTCCGCGGACCCATCGCGAGTTCAAGCTCGAACAGTTTCACTTGAGCGTGAAGCAAGGCAGTGACGAGATCCTCGCTGCCGAAGGCGGCGAAGTCGTAGCCGGGCAGACGGAGCTCAACGCGAGCCTGACGCACGTGCGGTTGACTCAGCCGCGGCTCGCAGTCGCGGAAGCGCGTGACGTGGACTTGGTCTTCGATCGCACCGGGTCGCTGCGCCTGCGTTCGGCCACGGTCGCGGACGCGCTGGTGTCGATTACACCGGATGGTTTGCGACGCGTTCGCGGGCGGGATCGGGCGGCCGAAGACAAAGAGGACGACGATTCGAATCCAGATCCGAACGTGCCGGCTGCGAACGCCGCGACGAGCGAGAAGGGTGGCCGCAGCCAATCGCTGCAGGCGCTGCTGGCAAAGCTCGCACCGGGTGCCGAGATCTCGCTCGGGCGTGCGACGTTCGAGCAGGTCGATGGGGCTGCCCGCACGCCGGTGTTGAAAGACGTCGAGGCGAAGATTCGGCTCGAGGCGGACGACGCGATTCGCGTGACGGGCCGCGGCGATGCCGATGGCGGCGGCCGGCTCGACGGGGATATCCGCGTCTGGCCGAAGGACTTGCGAGCCGATGGCAAGATCACGCTGTCGTCGCTGCCGCTCACGTTGTTCGTGCCGCTCTTGCCTTCGGTACCGTGGTTCGAGCCGCAGAACAGCCGGATCGACGCGGCGCTCACGATTCGCGCGGAGAGCCCGGCGCGCGTCTCGCTGGAAGGCAAAGCTGCGCTGCACAACGTCGGGTTGTCACACGAGCGCATCGCGGTCACGCCCGTGCGCGGGATCGAGCTCAGCATCGAAGGCCACGGTCACTGGTTGCCGATCGCGCGAAGGCTCGAGATCGATAGTGGTGGATTCGGCTTGGGCAAAGCACTTGCGACCGTGAAAGGTGCGGTCGAGCTCGACGCCGATCACTACGCATTCGACATCGATGCGGTGCTGCCGCAGACGCAATGCACGGATGCGGTTCGGTCGATCCCGAAGGACTTGCTCGGCGACATGGCGCTCGCGCAGTGGGATGGGACGATCGGCGCGAAGTTCCGCTTTCAGACCGACTCGCGCGATCTCGACAAGACCGTGCTCGACGTCGACATCAAAGATCGCTGTAACTGGCTCGTGGTGCCGGTGATCGCGGACTTGAGCAGGTTCTCGGGGCCGTTCACGCACACGGTGACCGAGCCGGACGGCAAAGTTTTCGAGCTGGAGACGGGGCCGAGCACGGCGGCGTGGACGCCGATCGAAGCGATGAGCCCATATTTCGTGCACGCGGTGCTCGTGCATGAGGACCCGCAGTTCTTCTCCCACCACGGGTTTTCGCTGATCAACATTCGGAACGCGGTCGTGCGCGATCTGAAGGAGCGGCGGTATGCGGTCGGTGCGAGCACGATCACGATGCAGCTCGTGAAGAACGTGTTTTTGCACCGCGAAAAGACGCTCGCACGCAAGATTCAGGAAGTGTTGCTGACGTGGTGGACCGAGCGCGTGATGGAGAAGAAGGACATCATCGAGCTCTATTTCAACGTGATCGAATACGGGCCGAGCATCTACGGCATCCGGCAAGCCGCGCAGCACTACTGGAACCGGCTGCCTTCCGAGTTGTCACCGGCGGAGGCGGTTTTTCTTGCTACGATTTTGCCGAATCCGAAGCGCTACCATTCGTATTACGAGAAGAATGCGCTCACTTCGGGTTGGGCTTCGAACATGCGCAGCATGATGCGGCGCATGGGTGAGCGTGGGGCGTACGATCCGAAGGCGACCGAATACGGCATGTCGGAGATCGATCACTTCAAGTTTGCCAAGGACGGATCGGCGGCGCCTCCGCGCGTGATTCCTGGTACGACGGCGGCGTTGCCGTACATGCAAGCTGGACCGGCCGATACCGGCACCGACCTCGATTGAAGCTCGACGAAGCTCGATGAAGCGATAGACAAGGAGTTGGCCCGATGCACTACGCGCTGTTGATCTATCTTCCGGAAGACGTCGAGAAGCGCGTCACGCCTGCGCAAGACCAGGCGGTGATGGAAAAATGCGTCGCTCTCGCGCAGGAGACGCGCAAGGCTGGGACGTACAAAGGTTCAGCGCGCCTCGAGCCGACGCGGACGGCAGTCTGCGTGCGGAATCGCGAGGGTGGCCGGCAGATGATTACGGATGGGCCCTTCGCGGAGACGAAGGAGCACATGGTCGGGTTCTACTTGATCGATGTCGCCGATCTCGATGCCGCCAAAGCGTACGCGCAGAAGCTACCGACGGCCGAGCTGGGGGCGACGATCGAGATTCGTCCGATTCTGTGGCAGGACCCGGCGATGACGTTGAGTACGCCTCTACCGCCTGAGCTTTGAACAGCACGGCTCGGTTCGCGACGGTTTGCGCTCTGAGCGACCGTGGTTCACTCGATGCCCTTGCGCTTGCGGTGCTGTTCGAGCGGGCTCGTGGTGCTTTGCTCGATCGTTCCTACTCCCGCGAGTCCTGACAGCGTCGTGAACGACTTGCCGCCGTCCGTCGACTCGAGTGCGAGCATGTCGGAACGATCGCGCGCCGTCAGCACGATGCGCTGCGCGTCGGCGGCGAGCACGGGCGTACCGCACATGCCGCTCGGGGGCTCGAAGCAGGCAGACGGTGCGAGCGGCGGCGCGACCGGATTGCCGTGCAGATCGAGGCGTAGGACGCGGACTTGGTCGGCTGGATTGCCAAGTGCGAGAACACTGCCGGTCGGCGTGTTCAGCACGGAAACGCTGCTGACCGCTCTTGCGAGGCGGAGTGGCGCGCTGCAGCCATCCGCTGCGCAGACGCTGGTCCAGAGCTCGAGCGGCCCCGTGATCCAGAAGACTTGAGCGCCGTCGTCGCGACAGGTGAGACGAACGCGATCGAGCCGCACGTCTTCACTGTGGATCGCGCCAGGCAGCGGGACGTCGAGGGAGAGCAGCTCCTGCACCGGACTCGCTGGACCGGTGCGCGCGGCGGTCGCGGCTGCGGACCCGGGACCTCCAGCCGTCGTAGCCGCCGTGGGCGGCGTCGCGGGCACGCCGGTCCCGAGCTTCGCCGTCGAACCGTCGACACTCGCCGGTAATGCGACCAGTCTCAACTGCTGGTCCGAACCGTAGGCGAGCGTCAGCCCGGTTGAACCGGCACAACCGACCGTCCATGGATGTTCGCCTGTCACGGTTGGCAACGCCACCGTTCCGCGCTTCGCATCCGCCCACACCACCGCCGCCGTCAGCTGCGTCGCGTCTGCTGAATTCGTCCTTGCGACTAGCGCGGCTGCCGGCTCCGCACCGGTCACCAAGCTCGCATCGACGCTGTCCGTCGCCGTGCTCACTTCGAATCGGTCGACCGGATCGAACGAATGCGACGTACCCTCACTCGCGAGCCGCGGGGGCTCCTTCGGAATTTCGAACCGGAGCAGCGCCGCACCACCTTCGGGCGCAGCCCGCGCCAGCATCCACACGTTGCCTGTTGCCGCCGACAGCTGCAAGACGCGGTCGACCCGACCGGCCGGATGCCCGCCGACCTTCCACACCGGATCGCGCAGCGCCGCCGCACCCTTGTCGTACGGCGCGAGCCCAGTCGGACGCCCGGCGCAGCGATCCTCGCGCTCATCGCACCGCGCATCCGGCATCGCCCACACCAGGAACGCATCGCCACCACTGCGCAGCGCCCCCCGCACGAAGCTCGTGCGACGCACTCGCTCGCGATCGACTTTCCCGTCCGCGACGCGCAGATACGAAACTCCGCGCCCATCGAGCGCGAGCACCTCGAGCGCCGTACCCGTGCTGTACAAGCTGAGCGTCGCCTCGTCTGAAGCCATCAGCGGCAACCGCGCCGGGGCCGCGAGCCGCGCCGGCTTGTCGAACCCGATCGCATCGTTGTCGAGCCCGGTGTCTGCTCCACCAGCCCGCGAGAGCAACACCGTTGCCGCCTGAACGCGGCGCAACGCCTGCAACACTCGCTCCGGCACGCGATTGAGCCCGGCTTTCCGCCGCTTGTCCAAGCTCGAGAGCTCGCTATCCGTGAGCTCCACGGCCGCGCGTAGATCCGCCCCGGCTTGTTTCACCGACGGCCACAAAAAGATCGCCGGCTCGGGCGCCATCCGCTGCAGCGCAGGGCGGCAGACGAGCGGCCAGTCCGGCCCCGCCAGCATGACTTTGCCGGCGAAGTGGTCGCGATCACCCTGTGGCAGCGACAACCCTGGCTCCTTCGTAACCTCGCCGCCCATCAGGCAACGGCTGAGATCCGCGAAGTTCCGCCGAACCGTGTGTGCCTGCGACCGACCGCGCAGGTACGGGATACCGAGCAACAGCAACGCCATCACGGCGTTCGCGACCACAGTCACGAACAGTGGTTTGCGATTCGGCCGGAACGTACTCGCGATGCGATCGGCATCGACGTCACTAACATCTGCCATCGTTCATTCGTCTTCGTTCGCGCGCAGCTTGGCCATCACGCTGATGTCTTCGAGCGTCGTCATGTCGCCGCTAGTTTCGTTTCCTTGAGCAACGTCGCGAAGCAGCCGCCGCATGATCTTGCCGCTGCGGGTCTTTGGAACCGCATCCGCAAAGCGAATGCTCTTCGGCCGAGCAAACTTGCCGATCTCGTTTGCGACGTGATCCATCAGCGCGCGGTTGAGCTCCTTGCTCGGCTTTTGATCGCCCTTGAGCGTGACAAACGTGACGATCGCTTGGCCCGTGACAGGGTCGGGCACGCCGACCGCTGCCGCTTCCGCCACCGCAGGATGTGCAACGAGCGCGCTCTCGATCTCCGCCGTACCCAACCGATGTCCCGACACGTTCACGACGTCGTCGATGCGGCCCATCACCCAAAAAAAACCGTCCGCGTCGCGTCGCGCGCCGTCGCCCGTGAAGTACTTCCCCGGGAAGCGCGAGAAGTACTGCTCCTTGTAGCGTTCGTCGTCGCCCCAGACCGTGCGCAGCATCGAAGGCCACGGTTTGTCGATCACGAGCAAACCACCTTCGTTTACGCCCGCTTCGGTTCCGTCGTTACGCAGCACCTTCGGTGAGATGCCGAAGAACGGCAACGAGCACGACCCAGGTTTACTCGGGATCGCGCCGGGGATCGGCGTCATCACGATCGAGCCAGTTTCGGTTTGCCAATACGTATCGACGATCGGGCAGTTTTCTCCGCCGATCACGCGCCGATACCACATCCACGCTTCCGGATTGATCGGCTCGCCGACCGAACCCATCAGCCGCAATGACGACAAGTCGTGTCTGCCCGGGTAATGATCACCCCACTTCACGAACGTGCGAATCGCAGTTGGCGCCGTGTAGAACACGGAGACTTTGTGCTTCTCGACGATCTGCCACAGCCGGCTCGGATCCGGTTGATTCGGAGCGCCCTCGTACATCAGCACGGTCGCGCCGTTGCTGAGCGGCCCGTACACGATGTAGCTGTGCCCGGTCACCCAGCCGATGTCGGCCGTGCACCAGTACACGTCGTCATCGCGCAGATCGAACACGTACTTGCAGGTCAGATACGCGCCGAGCAGATACCCGCCCGTCGTATGCATCACGCCTTTGGGCTTACCCGTGGTGCCCGACGTGTAGAGGATGAACAGCGGGTGCTCTGCCGGTAGCGCCGGCGCAGTGTGCTTGTCGCTGGCCTTCGCCATCAGGTCCGACCACTTGTGATCGCGACCGGCTTTCCACTCGACCTCGTTTTTCGTCCGCTCGAGAACGATCACGTGCTCGACGCTCGGGCACTGGTCGACCGCTTTGTCGACTTGCGGCTTCAGCGGCATCACGGTTCCGCGCCGCCACGCGCCGTCTTGCGTGATCACGGCTTTGGCTTGCGCGTCGTTCATGCGATCGCGCACGGCCTCCGCCGCAAAACCTCCGAACACCACGCTGTGGATCGCACCGATACGCGCGCACGCGAGCATCGCGATCGCGGCTTCGGGCACCATGCCCATGTAGATGCCGACGCGATCGCCCGACTTGATCCCGAGCCCTTCGAGCACGTTCGCGAACTTGCTGACTTCGCCGAGCAGCTCGCGATACGTGAGCTTTCGAACCTCGCCCGGCTCACCTTCCCAGATGATCGCGGTCTTGTCCGCACGCGCACTTGCGACGTGCCGATCGAGACAGTTGTCGGCGAGGTTCAACGTGCCATCGGCGAACCACTTCACGAACGGAGGGTTCCACTCCAGGATCTGCGTCGGCTCTTTCGACCAGTGGAGCTCCTTCGCTTGCTCGCGAAAGAAGCCTTCCGGATCGTCGATGCTGCGCTTGTACATCGCCGCGTAGGCCTCGTAGGACGACACGCGCGCCGCCTTCGCGAATGCTTCGGGCGGGGGAAACACACGCTGTTCTTGCGACACGCTTTCAATGGTGTGATCGGGCATGTGGTTCCTCCGGGTTGGGGGCCATACCATACCCTTTCACCGGCCCTGGCAAACGCACATGAGACAACCTCCGACGCCGCAGGTTCTGCAGGGCCTCGTAGATAAATACGAGCGACTGTTGCGGTTGCGCACGGAGCCGACCGAGGTTGCACCGCGGGACGAGCTTCGCAGCCTGGCGCGACAGTTTCCGGGAGCACTGCGCGAGCTCGACAGCCTTGCGCTCGAGACGATCGAGATACGCCTGCGTGCGTTACGCGGCGTGCTCGCGAATGCCACAGAGCCTGAAAATTGGATGTGTCTGCAAGCGAGCTACCACGGGTACATGCGCGCCACGCTCCGCATCAAACGCTGGTCGCGGGGGTGGCCGCAGGAACCTGCCGCAGCGCTGCTCGCGTTCACGGCCAAATACGTGCCGGCTCCAGACGAGCCTGGCCTCGCGTATTTCGATGAAGAGCTGCTCGTGAAGATCCGGAAACCACCGGCGGGTCGGCTGAACCCACTCGTGCTCGAAGCCGTGGCGCGCGTACATGAGACTACAGCGGACGCGGTCGCAGAAGCGCTGTGTACCCAGGCTAGGGATGCGAACAGCTCTAGGGCACAGCGTGAATAGGCGGCTCTGATGTGGCCAGAACGAGGGGCTACTGCCGTTGCCTCGTGCAGGGGCCACTGTTAGCGTCCAAGTGTGCGGGAGGCAGGAGCAGCCATTGGCGTCATGATGGTGATGCTTCTGGTCTATCCACTCAGTTCCACCCACGCGCAGGTCAGTCGGCGCGATACGCGGCTCGCGAGCTTGGTGGCGATCGCACCACCACCTGCCGCTGAGAGCGGCGACGACCGCGACGAGCAACTGTTGCTCACGTTGCGTCCAGCACCCGGGCTCGAGCTCCTCGCCCAACGCGTGGCGCGCGTGCTGTCACTGCGGTTCGGGGCTGGAACCATTCGTGTCGGTGGGCCGCCACCCCCTGGATTGATCGAAGCCGTCCCGGCCGGTCATCTCGCGCTCGCACGCGAAGCAGACCGCGTGCACCTCGTGCTCGGTGCCACGTTCGGTGCGTTCTTCGAAGCCAGCCTTCCGCTCGGCAAGACTGCGAGCGAGCCGGATGTGCGATCGCTCGCACTCGCCGTCGAAGCGCTGCGCGATCGCGTGCTCGAAGCGGCCGAACGCTCGAACGAGCCGCAATCGGCTCCGCAGCTCACGGCTGCAGCCAATTCGCGCTCGGGCCAAGCGAGCGATGGTTCGCAACGCGATCACGGCTCGATGCCTTCGCTCCCGACCGGCAGCGACTCGGGACGCGAAGTGAAGCCGATGTTTTTCGTGCGCATGTACAGCGGCGCTTCGAACGAGAGCAACGGTCCGCGCATGGGCATCGCGACGGGCGGTGGCATGTGTGTGCAGGGGTATTGTTTGGTGATCGGATTCGAGTCGCCGCTGCCGTACGTGCTGGAAGCGAGCGCGACCGACGTGCGCTATCGCTACCCGACGATCACCTCTAGTTTCTACAGCCGACCCTGGCAGTTCGGGATTTTCGCGCCTGCTGCGAGCATCGGGTTCTTGTCTCGCGTGGGCTACTTCCGGCGCGACATGGGCATTTCCGAGAACGCCGGCGGACTCGATACCGATTTGGGCGTGCGAGGTGCGCTGGAAGGTTCATTTGCGCTCGGTGGCGCGTTCGAGCTCACAAGCGAGCTTGGCCTCGACTACGCGCTCGATCGCTGGCAGCTCGGCAGCGGTGAGACCGTCATGCGCCGGAACGATCGCGCGACCGTGTGGGCCCAGGCAGGGATCCGATTGCGTCCATATTGAGAGTGCCCAGCAGGGGACAGTAACGATCCTGAAAAACTGGCGGACTGCAGACGACATACACCCGAGGACCCTTGGCGTTGAACCCCAAGCCAACACAACCGAGACTGATGTCGGGCGATGACCGCAAGAAGGCGGCCGGCCCGGACGAGGACCGTGTGCTCCTCGAACGGGCAGCGGCAGGCGACGAACAAGCGGTGCGCGCGCTCTATCGCACGCACGTCGCGAAGCTGCAGCGGCAAGCCGCGCGGGTGCTCGGCGCGAACGATCCGGATGTCGAAGACGTCGTTCAGCAATCATTTCTCGCCGCGCTCGATGGCGCAGTGAAGTTCGATGGAAGATCCAGCGTGCAGACTTGGCTCTTCGGCATCGTCACGCGGCGCGCACTCGATGCCGCACGCGCGCGTTATCGCCGGCAGCGCTTCTCGCGTTTCGTCGGCGCGCTCGGGTTTCAAACCGAAGTGTCGGCGCCGCCTGACTCCGCCTATCACGCTGGGGTCGAGGCCGAGCGCCTCCTTGCGATGCTCTCACCGCTGCAGCGGACCGTGTTCGTGCTGCACGATGTCGAGGGCTACACCTTCGCGGAGATCTCGGGTTTGCTCGACGTCGGTATCTCGACTTTGCACGGCCGGTTGATCGCAGCGCGCAAGCGCTTGGACGCACTGTCGGGCGGCGAGGTGGACGATGCATAGGCCTACGCCGAGTGGCGGCGTGCCGAACCTGCGGCATGCCGCGGGTCAGCAGTCGTCGGCGTCGAGTCAGCTCGCGGAGGCGTTGCGGCAAACGCCGGTGCAGCTCCCCGAGATGCATCGCGCGCGTCTCGAACGGAACCTCGTCGAGGCGTGGCGTGCGCGCGGCGCGCATGCGGTGCCACTGCCGCGAGCGCGGCTGGGTTTGTCGCGTGCAGTCTGGGTCGGGTCGATCGCAGCTTCGGCCGCGCTCGGTGTCGCGCTCGGGTTCGCGGTGTTGCGCCATCCCGAAGCTTCGGCGCCGGCGCAGGCTGCCCAGGCAGCTGGCAATGTTGCGCACTTCGATCTGGTGATCGGCGACGGCGCCGTTCAGAGCGGCACGTTGGTCGCGGGCCAAGTGCTCGAGAGCGGCAAACACGGTCACATCGAAGTCAGCCTCGCACTGAGTCGCGTCGACATCGCGCCGGATAGCCGCGTGCGGTTCGAGAAGCTGGATAACGACGAGCTGCGATTGTCGCTCGTACAAGGTCGCGTCGACGTCGCGTTCCATCCGGAACACAAAGGCCAACAACGCTTGTCGGTGGAGACGAGCGCGGCGCGCGTGGTCGTCGTCGGCACTCAGTTCGCGGTCGAGACTACGGCCAATCGCGAGACGCGCGTCAGCGTGAGCGAAGGTGTAGTGCGAGTCGAGCCGCGGCGCGGCGGGCAAGCGCTGCTCGTGCATGCCGGCGAGCAAACGACCGTCGGTGCGGAGCGCGAGCAGCAACTGTCGCAACTGTCTAAGGCGCCGCACGCGACGATCGAACCGTCGCAGCTCGCGGCACCGCGTTCGTTACCGATCGCGCGCGAGGTTTCCGAGAAGGCTCGCTCCGGGCGCGCGCGCGGGCGCAAAGCCAAGGTCGAAGACCGGGCCGGATCGGACTACGACACGAAGCTCGAGAACGCCCGCCAGTTGTTGCTTCAGGGCAAACACGCGGCTGCGCGCGAGAAGCTGCAGCGCATGACCGAAGGTTCGGTTCCGGCGAGCACGCGCGTCGAGGCTCTCGTGTTGACCGCGGAGTCGTACACGGCGCAAGGCCAAGTGCCGCGGGCAGCTGCAGCCTATCGGCAAGCCGTGGAAGCTGCGCCGCGCGAGCCCGCGGGACACAACGCCCTGTTCGCGCTCGCACGTCTGCTCGACAGGTATACGGAAGACAACGAGAGTGCGGCATCCGCCTACCGCGAGTACCTAGCCAAAGCACCTCATGGGGCGCTCGCTCGACAAGCTCGCGACGCATTGTGTCGCCTGACCCCTTGTCAGTGACATGCATGCCGATAGCCGCGGTTTTGGCCCTGTGGTCAATGACAGGCATGATCATTAAAGGACCAACAAAGTTGCCTCGCTGTGGGCTTACGACACAGCGGACGGAGCTGAAAGACCGGTAGTCGTGGGTGCCGCTCGCGGCATGTGGCTTGCAGAGCTGCGTGACCATGAGCACTCCGGCCGAGAACGCATCGCTGCCCGAGTTGGTCCGAACACTGGCCGACGACGCACGCGAGCTCGTGCGTGCTGAGGTTGGCCTCGCGAAAGACGAGGTCAGCAAGAGCGCGAAGGCTTTGCTCGTCGTGATCGCCGGCGCGACGTCGGTGACGATCACGGCGGTGCTCGCGCTCTGCACGTTCGTTGCGGCGGTCGTGCTCGCACTTGGAGGCAGTGCCGCTGCTGCGCTGTTCGCGGCAGCAGGTTGGGGGACGCTACTGGTGGTGATCGCGCTCGCCGTCAGCGTGCGGCTCCTGTCGAAGAACAAGACCGCGAAAGTGGAGACCGCGCCGCAACCAGAGCTGCACGCGGCCGAACCAGGCTTATCCACCAACCAAAGTGAGGTCCTGAGATGAGCACTGAATTGAAAGCCACACCCCTCGAGCAGCAAGCTATCGAGGCGGCGTCGGAGTCGAGTGCATCGGGCGGGTTGGGCGCGTTGGGCGCGTTGGCAAAGGCGCCGAGCGAAGCGGAGCGTCGGGTGCAGCTCGCGAAGCAGCGTTTGCAACATCACTTGGCGGTGCTCGATCATCGCGCGCGCAATCTGGCGAAGCAGAGCGCGTGGATCGCCGGCATGGTGTTGCTCGGCTTGGTCGGTGCGGCTGCGGCAGCCTCGGCATTTCGTCCGAAGAAGCGGCGCTCGCACTACTACGCGGAGCCGAGCGGCCGGCCACTTGGGCCTGCGCTGATGCTCGCGGCATTTGGTCTCTTGGCGCGCGGTGCGCGCTCGCTCGCATCGCGTCGCACCTAGAGGAACTACACGAGTGCAATCCCAATCGCTGCAGCGGTTGGCGTAACCCACAGCAAAACGGCGGACCCATGGCAACTCAGATTCAGGAACTCGTAAAGTCAGAAACAGTTTCACAGGCGCGCGAGAAGTTGGCGCGTGCGAGCGGTGAGCTGGAGCACCTGGACCAGCGTGTCCGCGAGTTGGTTCGCGAGCGGCCCGTGGCTACGCTGCTGGCAGCGGCGTTCGTCGGGCACTTGATCGGGCGATTGTTTTCTTCAGCAACACGATAGGGGCCGAGCATGGAAACGACGACTAAATCAACGACGAGCAATCGCAATAGCGGCGAGAAGTCGGAACGTAGCAGCAAGGCTGCCGAGCCCGGCGCCGATATCCAGAAAGCCTGGGGCGAAGCTTCGAGCGCGCTCGAAACGCTTTACTCGGAAGCATCACATCAACTGCAGACGGTCGTGCAGGAGCGCCCGTACGTCGCGCTCGCCGCGGCTGCAGGTCTTGGATTCGTACTCGGGGGCGGGCTTCGGTCCGTCACCGGTCGCTACCTGCTGCGAACCACTGCGCAGTTGGTCGTACCAGGTGTCCTCGCCGCGCTGAAGGGCGCCGAGGATTGAGCGAGAAGCACGAACACGAAACCCGAACGAGGAGCTGAATCCATGTTGGACGAATTCATCAAAACGAGATCGCGTGCACTGCGCGACTTCAGCAGCGACGACATCCTGAGTGCGCTCGGTTTGGAGCGTAGATCGACTGCGGTCGAAGCCGCGATTCCAACTGCGTTGGCGTTTGTTGCTGGTCTTGCGGCCGGTGCCGGCGTTGCGCTGTTGCTCGCGCCGAAGAGTGGCCGTGAAGTGCGGCAGGACATTTCGAACCGAGCGTCAGAGCTCACGAGCAAGGCTTCAGAGCTGACGGGCCGTTTGGCGTCCTCTGCGAACGAGCTCGCAACGGACGTCCGAAATGCGCTTCCGATTGGCGAGAGCGCGCCGAAGAATGCGGATACGACCCGTACACTCGGGACCAACCGCACTTCGTAGCCCACAGCGGTAAGTGATCACCGGCGCGCCGCGACGCTCGATCCGAGTCGGATCGAGCATCGCGCCGCGCCGGCGGCGTTTAGGACGTTTGTTTCGGCTCGAGACGAATTGCGTTGGAGTTTTGTACGTGGCGATACTGCCGCCATGCGATGGTTTTTAGCCTTCTTGATCGGGTGGACTACTTCGAGTGCTGTCGCACAGCCGAGTCCTCCTCCACCGACACTCGCTAATCCCGCTGCCTACGCTGCGATTCGCGACAAAGCGATGTCGAGTGACTGGGCTTTCAGCCGACTTGCTGATCTGACCGATCTCATCGGACCCCGCATGTCCGGCTCGGCACAAGCGCAAGCTGCGATCGACCAAGTTGCCGCCGTCATGCGCGCGGACGGACTCAAAGTCACCCTTCAACCCATGAAAGCTCCGCATTGGGTTCGCGGCGCCGAATCTGCGGAGCTCGTCGAATACGCACAACGACCCAAAGGCATCACCCAGGCGCTTCAGCTCACCGCGCTGGGCGGTTCAGTCGCGACTCCTGCCGAAGGGATCGTCGCACCCGTCCTGGTCGTACGCAGCTTTGCCGAGCTCACGGCTCGCGCCAAGGAAGCGCGTGGACGCATCGTGTTGTTCGACATTCCGTTCGACCAAGACCTCGCCGATAACGGGCAAGCCGGGCCCGCCTACGGATACACGAGCGCGTATCGGCGCGGCGGTGCATCCGCTGCTGCAAAAGTCGGTGCCGTTGCAGCACTCGTTCGCGCAATCGGCGGCGCCAACTACCGACTGACACATACCGGTCAAATGACGTACGAAGAGGGCGTCGCAAAAATTCCAACCGCCGCACTGACGGCGGAAGACGCCGGGCTCGTCTCACGGCTGGCCAAGCGCGGTAGTGTGAGCATGAAGCTCGTGCTCACGCCGCAAACACTCCCCGACGTCGATAGCTTCAACGTTCTCGGCGACCTCATCGGAAGTGAAAAGCCCGACGAGATTGTGCTGATCTCCGGTCACCTCGACTCCTGGGATCTCGCGACGGGCGCAATCGATGACGGCGCCGGCGTAGTCGCAGCGATGGGCGTCGCGCACGTCTTGAAAGAGCTCAAGCTCCGCCCAAAGCGCACGTTGCGCGTCGTCGCGTGGATGAGCGAAGAGCAGGGCATCATCGGTGGCAGGGCGTATTACGACCAGCTCAAGTCGACCGTCGCGAAACACGCCGCCGTGATCGAGAGTGACTTCGGCGCAGGCAAACCGCTCGGGCTCGAAGCCTACGCGACCCCGTCCGGCATGAATCAACTGCAAGCTCTGCGCGACGTGCTGCTTCCGATTGGGGCAACCGCACTTCGCCGCTCGGAGCGGCCGGTGGGTTCCGACATCGGCGCGTGGCAAGCAGCCGGAGTGCCCGGCTTCGAAGCGATGCTCGATGGCCGGCACTACTTCGACTATCACCATTCGCCAGCGGACACGCTCGACAAGGTCGATCCAAAGAACCTCCAGCGCATGGTCGCGACGCTCGGCGTACTCGCCTATTACCTCGCCGACGCACCGCAGCTGGTCGAGCGCGTCCCATCGCTACCGGAGTAGGGCGCAGTCAGGATCGCTACGCAGGTTCCGCCGTAGGACGCTGATGCCCGCTGATCCATTTGGGTCAGT